>Ga0180215_1000580_pt1 | contig 45553 bp, 56 predicted proteins | sample eDN3rd37CBELigBY_FD_128871 | JGI IMG/M metagenome (GOLD analysis project Ga0180215, IMG submission 128871) | Enriched backyard soil microbial communities from Emeryville, California, USA - eDNA 3rd pass 37_C BE-Lig BY (version 2) (version 2) | ecosystem: Environmental > Terrestrial > Soil >...
GATACGTCCAGAACGCCAATGGCTCAACTGGAAGTGATCGCCTCACGGCGATGGACAAGCCGGGTCATGTCCCTACGAGCGTATCGGCGGCGGCTCGCCTGACAGATTCACTACGGTCGACTACTCAACCTGACAGAGCAAGGGGCCGGCTGCCAATCTGACACTCAGGTGCTAGCAACCCATTCAAGATGACAGAGCCTGGCCGTGGCTATCGGGTCAACCGATTCGCCCATCAACGCTGCCAGACCGCTCAGCCTCGCGGTTGTCCGCTCATGATCTGACTTCGCCGTTCGTCGAACTCATCGTCCGAAATGATTCCCGAGTTCCGCAGATCAGTGAGTGCGGTCAGGAGGTGACTCTGATCGTCAATGAAAGTTCGACGCGGTGCGTCGTCGGGATCGTGGAACTGGAGCTTGGCGTTCAGGAGCGCACGCTTGAAGGCGAACGGATCGGCGATTCCGGTGAGCTTGTTCACACCAATTTCTGAGCCGGTGATAATTTCGATATCCCCGTAATCAAATATGCGACCAACCAGCGATTGGCGCATCAGGACGTCATTGACCTTCTCGAGGGCCGAGTCAAACGTTCGCTTGTTCAGAATGCCTTCCGCCTGCAGGATGCGGTAGTTGGTGACGACGTATTGCTCCTTGTGCCAGACAAAGAAGCGATAGACAGCAATAGCCAGCGGGACGAGCGAGGCGGCGACAATCGCCAGCGCCAGCCAGGGCGAAAGCTGATCGACGTACATCTGGACGATGATGGCCGCGACCCAGGCGACGACGCAGACAAGCGCGATCGGCAACAAGCGCAGCAGCAGGAAGACAACGTGGCGATGGGCCACGAGCTCAATCGTTTCGTTGTTCCCGAGAAGATCGTCAATGTAGGCCATTGAATGCCTCCACTCAGCGCGCACAACGCCAAAGGAATCGCGTGGAATGTGGGGGCTATTCTAACCGGAGTTCGGACAGGACGCGCCGTGCAGCAGACTCGCGCCCGACGCGGCGCGCGATGTAACGGGCGAGGTGGTCGTCAACTTCGCGACGAACGCCCGCCGGGATATTCAGCGTGAGGACGCGCTGCACGTCGCCTCGGTCAATCATCCGCAGCACCTTCAGGGCATTGACCGAAATCGGCTGCGCCTCAGGTCGCACTCGAGCACAGCCTGGGCAGAGGATACCGCCCTCGACGCTGAATCCGTTCGGCTCCGGCTCGATGACGCGCTCGCACTCAATGCAGCGCTCCAGCTCGGGACGATAGCCGAGCACGCGCAGAAATCCGACTTCTGCAATATAGCTGACGAGTTGCGGGTCCTGCCCCTCGTCGATCAACCGGAATGCGGCGAAGAGCAGCTCGTAGGCCTCCTCGTGCCGTTCGTCCTCGGGCACCAGCGCATCGACGAGCTCGGCCAGATAGCCAGCGGTCGCGATCGAAGACTCCTTCAGGCGCAGCGATTGAAACGTCTCGATGCTTTCGGCCTGCGAGATGATGTCCAGCCCACGGGTGCGAGCAATGAGCAGGCGTGAGGCGCAGAACGGCTCGAGGTGGCCGGCCAACTTGCTGGATGTTCGCCGTGAGCCCTTCGCGACGACGCGCAGCTTGCCCAGCTCAGCGGTCAGGATCGTGACGATACGATCGGCCTCACCGAGATCGCGGCGCCGAAGAATGATCCCGCGCACACCATAGAGCCGCTGCCGATGTCGTTCCGGCGTTGAGTCGGGAGCACGCCCGGTCGCGTCTGTACTCATGCGCTTGCAATCACTTCGCGTGGCGGTCGTTGCTGAGGTTCCCTATACTCGACGATGATTGTCGCTCGGAAGGGACGGCAGTGTGAGAACAGTCGTCGGGACCGCGCCAAGTTCAACGTCCGTGGCAGCCAGCGGATGCGCCATTCACCGCTCAAGGATCACGCTCGGCATCCTCAGGCATCGCCGCAACTCGGAGAAACGTGCCTCTGCGAGTTCCACGCTGCCACATCAACTGTACACATTGCGTAAAGACGCAGTCTGCGCCTGCGAGGCGTCTCTGGGCGAGGCCCAGCAAAACCAGCCGGACGCGAATTCAGGAGAGATGAAATGAATCACAACCTCTCACTTGCCGAACGGTCGGCCCCCTTTTTGAATTACGTTGAGGAATGGCAATCATCGCTGCCTGAGGGCTCATTCGATGAGATCATCGCGACCGCCGGGGGCCCGGACCAGGTTGCCATCGTTTCGGTGGATCTGATCGTCGGCTTCTGCCATTCCGGCGCGCTTTCAAGTCCACGAGTTGCGGCACTCCTTGATCCAGTCGCCGACTTGATGATGCGGGCGCATGCCGCTGGGATCACGTCCATTGTGCTGACGCAAGACACGCACCGTCCCGATGCGCAGGAATTCGCGAGCTATCCACCGCACTGCATCGCTGGGACGGAAGAATCACAGACAGCTCCCGAGTTGGCGGATTTGCCAATCGCAGACTCGTTCTCGATCGTCGAGAAGAACAGCATCGCCAGCCTTACCGCACCTGGTTGGCCCGAGTGGGAAGCAGCACACGGTCCGTTCCACACCTGGATCATTGTTGGCGATTGCACCGACCTGTGTGTCTATCAGGCGGCGATGGCGCTGAAGCTCCGCAGCCTCGCTGAGCATCGGGGCGAACGGGTGATCGTGCCGGCGAACTGCGTGCAAACCTACGACCTGCCGGTCGATGCTGCGAAAGCGATTGGTGCGCAGCCACACGACGGTGACCTACTCCACGCCGTGTTCCTGCATTCGATGGCGCTGAATGGCGTAGATGTCGTTGCGAAGGTGTCCTGATGCGCAAGAAGGCTCCGCCGAGCACGATCGCAATCGTTCCGGCGCGCGGCAAGCAGAACTCGCACGATCTCGCGCCGGACATTCATGCCTGGCTGCGAGAGCGCGGGAGAGAGACGATCGACGAGGCTGCGATTCGGGCGGGCGAGCACGCTGACGCGCTGATCGCACTCGGCGGCGATGGTCTGATGATGCGCATGGCGCACAGCTTCCCGGGCACTCCCCTGCTGGGCATCAATTTCGGCAAGGTCGGCTTCCTGGCGATGACCGAACAGTCGCAATGGCAGGAAGTTCTTGCTGAGATCCTTGACGGGGACTACGAGGTGCAGGAGGGACCGACACTCGGTGCGCATGTCGTCCACGAAGGCGAATCCACCGACGTCGGCTGGGCGATCAATGACGTCGTGCTGCGCAGCGGCATGCAGATGGTCGATGTTGAGCTCTACATCGACGGTCGTTACGTCAACACCTACCCCGGCGACGGGATGATCGTCGCGTCGCCGCAAGGCAGCACGGCCTATTGCATGGCGGCTGGTGGACCGATTCTGTCGGCGGGAGTCAGCGGATTTGCCATCACGCCAATCTCGCCGCATTCTCCGATCCGATCGACGCTGGTCGTGCCGGAGGATAGCCTCATCGAGCTTGTGATGTGCAGCGATCGTGAGGCTGCTCTCATCCTCGATGGGCAGATCACGCAATCGCTAGCAAATGGTGACCTCGTTAGCGTGACCCACAGCCCGCATCGATTCCGTCTGATCATGACCGAGCAGATGAACTTCTACTCAGCCTTCCAGAGCAAGTTCAACTATCTGATTCGGCCTGGCGCGGTGCCGAGCCTTGGCCACGTGCGCCACGAGGATTGACGTCGCCAGCAGAGGCTTCGGCGATCGAAGGGCCATGCTGCGTCACGGTTGTTGTCGCTACCGGGCGAGACGCACTACCACTGGAGCGAAAACCGTCGATCGCCTGCAGCGACCCTGACGCGCCCACGCCGCGAAATCTCGATGTCTGCTGCTGCTCGTCTTCATCGTCACTCGTCGGCTCGACGAGATCGAATGCGCAATACGGGCAGATCTCCCAGCGGACATCAACCGGCTTGCGGCACGACGGGCATTCGGTGCGCAGCACGGCGCGACAATGCGGGCAGAAGACGAAATCATCGCGAATCGAGCGATTGCAGTTGGGGCAGGTATGGACATCGTCGAGGTCCTGCAGCAGATACTCTTCCTCGACTGAGCGCTGGAACGCCTCTTCCAGCGTTTCCTTCGGGCGCAGCAGGAGGTAGATCACAGCGCCTGGCACCCAGAACAGGACAACGACGAGCGTTGAGAATATCTGCGTCGCGGCGTTCTCGCTGCGCGTGGTGATGTCCCGATAGGTCCAGACGATCAACGCGAACCAGAGCGCAATGGCGTAAGCCCCGGAGAGCGCCAGGAACATCTGGACTATGCGTGCGACGAGCGCTTCCAAACGGCGCGGCTCCTGTCTCCTCAGAGCTCGGAATGCTAGGGAACGATGCGTTCGTAGCGATTCACGTTGCAGATAAACACCGTCGCCCCGCCGACCTGAACTTCTACAGGCGTCGGAACATAGAACTCGCCCGGCTCCATGATCGGCATCAGCGGATTGACGTACTGCGTCCGGGTGTAGCAGGTGCGCTTGATGATGCTGAGGACGTCAGCGACATACGCATCGTCAACGCCGATCAGGAATGTGGCGTTGCTTTCTCGCAGGAACCCACCAGCGCTGTTGATCTGGGTGGTTCGATAGCCGCCATCCAGTAACGCCGACCGGAGGTTGTCTGCATCTTTACCCTGGACTACGGCGAACACCAGCTTCATACGTTCTCGCTTTACACACCGGCCGCCTGGCCGAGAGAGAGCCTCGCCATCACGAGGCCAAACACCTCAGTATGCACGATAGACGCCGTCGGCTGCGCGTCGACAATCCGCCAGCGTTGAGTATCTCGCACGGCCTCAGCCCGAAACCACGCCCCAACGCGCTCGTGGAAGTCCCGCCGCTCGCGATCAATCCGGTTCGCATCCCCGGCGGACGCGCGCCGCGCCAGGCCGACCTCGACCGGCAAATCCAGAAGCAACGTCAGATCCGGCCACAATCCATCGATTGCAAGTTCCTGCATTGCGCGCAGTTCATCGACCGGCAGGCCTCGTCCAGCTCCCTGATAGGCGATGGTCGAGTCGACGTAGCGATCCGACAGGACAATCGCACCAGCAGCCAGCGCCGGCCGAATCACGCGCTCGACATGCTCGGCGCGCGCTGCCGTCATCAGGTATGCCTCGGCAGCAGCGCCAATGTGCAGCTCGCTATCCAGGACGATCCCGCGCACGGCCTCGCCGAGGGCAGTGCCGCCCGGCTCGCGGGTCTGCACGACATGGTATCCGAGAGCCAGCAGGCGCTCCGCAAGCATCGTTATCTGTGTCGATTTGCCAGAACCCTCAGTGCCTTCGAATGTGACGAACAGGCTCAACCCTGGATACCCTCGCGAAAGATCTCGACATGCCGTTGCGGCTCGCGACCGCGACTCCGTGAGCCGATATTGTATCGGTCGGCAAGCTGGTGCTGCAGCCTGCGGATGTACGGGGCCTGTGGTCGAAGCTCGATTGGCGGAGCGCCATCCAGGACGGCGTTGATCGCGTCTTCTGCCTCAAACATGGCCGACTCTATCGGATCGCCGGGAGCGAGTGTCCGCTGATCTGAGGTGCCCGCTGTGGCATTCGGATTTGCCTCGCGTACCAGGTCACGGAAGACATTCAGCATCTGGACCACTGTGTTTGATCGCAGGACATATATGGCAACGCCACGCGCCTCCGCATCCCGCAACGGCTGCGGGCGTTGGCGATAGTAGTTCTTGAGCGTCAGGACCATGTCCGCCTCGCGAACATCGCGCACGATCTGCGCCGGTAGCGACATCGCCGTCAACGCCTGCTCGAGCCGGTTTCGGCTGACGCCGAACGGGAAGATCCGCACCGGCCGTGCAGCAGTGCCGCGTCCCTGCATCAGCGGGTTTGACGGCACACCACTATCGAGGATCTCATCGATTTCCGGCGGCGCAGGCCGCTGGGTCTCTTCGGGACGGCGAAGCGGTCGCGTCTCGCGGCGATGACTGCTGCTGCGCTCATCGACCGACGGCTGCTCCTCCTCGATGACGATCTCGCCGCTCGGCAGGCGTTCGCGCAACTCCAGCCGCTGATGGTGATTACGCAGCATCGCATCGACTGCGGCGGCGACATCGCGCACGACTGCGACCTTATCCCGCTCACGAATCTCGACCATGACCGTAAAGGTTGGTGGCGCTTTGCGCTCCAGAATCGACTTCTGCGTGCCACGCCGACGCGCCTCTTCGTCGCTGAGCGTGACCGACTGGATGCCGCCAATCAGATCGGAGAGCGTCGGGTTCATCATCAGGTTTTCGAGCGTGTTGCCGTGGGCCGTGCCGATCAGCTGCACACCACGCTCAGCGATCGTGCGCGCTGCAGCAGCTTCCTGCTCGGTCCCAATTTCGTCGATCACTACGACTTCCGGCATATGGTTCTCGACCGCCTCGATCATGACGTGGTGCTGCATCGCCGGTGTCGGCACCTGCATACGTCGGGCGCGCCCGATCGATGGATGTGGGATATCGCCGTCGCCGGCTATCTCGTTGCTGGTGTCCACGATAACGACGCGCTTCTCAAGGTCGTCGGCGAGTACCCGGGCAACTTCGCGCAGCATCGTCGTCTTGCCAACGCCCGGGCGGCCGAGCAGCAGGATGCTCTCTCCGGATTCGACGAGGTCGCTGATGATCCCGATCGTTCCGTAGACAGCACGACCGACGCGGCAGGTCAGGCCAACGATCGCTCCACTGCGATTGCGGATCGCTGAGATCCGATGCAGCGTGCGCTCGATACCTGCACGGTTATCTTCACCAAAGCTGCCGATACGCGCGGCGACGCCGGCAAGGTCCTCGCGGGTGATCTCGTCCTCGCGCAGGTACTCGCTGCCACGCTGGAACCGAGCCTCGGGTCGACGACCGAGATCAAGGACGATTTCGATCAGCCCATCATCCGGCCGCTGGGCGATGACGGCGCGCGTGCGATCGGCGATGCGATCCGGAAGCGCTACCAGCAGATCGTCGAGGTTGTCGCTAATCGCGATCTCTTGCATTGCCGGTACGGCACGTTCTTCGACCACTGCACTCATATCAGGTGTAGTCAAAGGCGCTATCGCTCCATTCGCTTACCGGTTGAGCTTACGGACATTGCCGGAGCGCCGGCACAGGAATCCGTCTGAATATTGAAGTATGAGGGAACCCCCTTCGGCACGCGCTCCCCTTCCACGACCGGGCCGGCAAAGCGCTCGTAGACGACAGCCGGGGCAGTCGTATGTCGCACTAACGCCACACGTTCCGTGACGAATGTGAAGCCCAGGCGCTCGAGCTGCGAGCAAAGATCCACTGCGTATTCAGGTATCACGACGCCTATCTCATCATTCCGTACGCCCGCAAGCGCAAGCGAATGGGAAAGGAACCGCGCTGTCACGTTCCGAATAGCCGGTTCTACCAGCAAATCAACACGGGCCGCATGTTTCCCTGTCGTAATTCTGCTATACGCGACAATACCATCGATAGTTTCAAGCACAGTTTGCGTTGCCTGTCTGCGGCTCGGGAAGAATCGCTCACGCGCTGTCGGCTGGGGCAGTTCCCAGGCTGCGCTCGTCAAAGCCTCAGCAAACTGCACCGGACGCGGCGTCACGTGGTGGTAGAGCTGGTGAATCGACCAGACGTCGCTCGGCTCCTGTTCGCGGAATCCCGGCAGCGGCTCGGCATCTTCAGGCACGCCGGTAGCCGTATAGAGCATTTGATGGGCATACGTCTCAAACCCGGCGGAACGCAGGCTCGCCGCTGCCGGAGTGCCTTCGCCAGCGACGGCGAAGACGCGCTTCGCGCCCAGAGAACCGGAAGCAGCAATCCCGTACTCGAGCAACGATGCCCAGACATCGGTAGCCACCTCGGCACTCACTGGATGGCGGCCCGAGCCGGCGCACAACGCCACGACGTCCCATCGATAGGCGATCACCTGTGGCCGCATCGTCAGCGCACAACAGAGGTCGCCATCAACAAATGCGCCGAATCGACGGGATTCGCGTGCATGCTGGCCGAGCATCTCCAGCACCTGCTGCGCGACGCCCGGGTGCGCATCCTGAGAATCCGATTCCCAGGTCAATGGGGCCACGTACTCACCGATGGCGCGGAGAGCTGGGATGTCACGTGGTGTCAGCGGTCGAAATGCGAGGGCAGCCACGTTGCCGTATCCCCTCGTTTCCTCAGCGGTCTCGACGACCGCCGCTATAACGTTCGGCGTCCTGCAAGAGCCCGACCAAGCGTGACCTCGTCGGCATATTCCAGATCCCCGCCGACCGGCAGCCCACTGGCGGGACGACTGATTGTCACGCCAGATGCCGCGAGCTGGCGGGCGATATACATCGCCGTTGCGTCGCCTTCGATATTCGGGTTCGTTGCCAGGATCACCTCTGCAGGCCGTTCGCGCTCGACGCGCTCGATCAGCTCACGGATACGAAGCTTGTCCGGCCCGATCCCATCGACTGGCGAGATCGCGCCGTGCAGCACGTGATACAGACCGCGGTACTCACCGGTTCGATCAAGCGCCAGCACGTCCAGCGGTTCCTCGACGACGCAGATCAGGCTCTGATCTCGCGTTGTGTCCTGGCAGACTGCGCAAGGGTTCTGTTCGGTGATGTTGAAGCATCGAGAGCAGAGGACGATACGATCCTTTACCTCGATGACAGCTTCGGCAAGCGCCAGCGCCTGCTCTCGCGGCGCTCGCAGAAGAAAGTACGCCATCCGGGAGGCGGACTTCGGACCGACGCCGGGTAATCGTCCCAGCTCGTCAATCAGCCGCGCGACGGGTTCGACTGTAATTCGTGTCGGGCGCATCGGTGAGCCTCCGTCGCAGAACAAGCGTTCAACTGTAGTATACCGGTCGCATTTTGCTCACTGATTACTCGTCGGCATCCCAGTCATCATCGGATACGAGAACCGTCCGACCGCGGGAGCCATCGGCCGGCCCGATGTAGCCTTCATCTTCCATCGCCTCAATCAGGCGAGCGGCGCGGTTGTAGCCGATCCTGAGGCGTCGCTGAAGCATAGAAGCGGATGCCGAGCCCTGCTGCTTCACAATCGACAGCGCCTGCTCGAACAGTGGGTCTTCGGTTGAATCCTCCGAATCCTCGGATGGCAACTGCACCCACTCTTCCTCGTATTGCATCTCAGGTGCCAGCATGACCCAGTGCTTCACCAGTGCCTGCAGCTCCTGATCGTCAACGTAGGAACCTTGCACCCGGTGCGGCTTGGCCACGTCGGCCGGCATGAACAGCATGTCGCCGCGTCCGAGCAACCGTTCTGCGCCAGGCACGTCAAGGATGACGCGACTATCAGTCTGGGATGAGACAGCAAAGGCGATACGCGCTGGTACGTTGGCCTTGATCAGGCCGGTCAGGACATCGACCGATGGTCGCTGCGTCGCAATCAGCAGATGGATGCCGGTCGCCCGCGCCATCTGCGCCAGGCGCACGAGCAGCGTCTCGACCTCGTCCGGCGTCGTCATCATCAGGTCAGCAAGCTCGTCGATGATGACGACCAGATAGGGCAGCTTCTCGAGCGTCGGGTCGGTCGAACGACGCAGCTCGTAGCCGTCGATATTGCGAACGCCCAGCCGCGAGAACGTCTGGTAGCGCCGCTCCATCTCGCGCAGTACGGCGCGGAGGGCCGGGACGACCTTGTCCATCTCGGTGATGACCGGCGACTTCAGATGCGGAATGCCCTCATAGCCTGAGAGTTCGACCATCTTCGGGTCGATCATGATCATCTTGAGATCGTCCGGCGACTTCGTCAGCAGGAAGGTCGCAATGATGCCGTTGATGCAGACGCTCTTGCCCGAGCCAGTCGCGCCGGCGATGAGCATGTGCGGCATGCGCGTCAGGTCGCCAATGATGTAGCGTCCGTTCACGTCGCGGCCCATCGGCAGCGGAATCTTGGCCTTGCTCTTGGAGAAGGTCGCCGACTCCAGCACCTCGCGCAGACCGACCGTCGAGATACTACCGTTCGGGATCTCCAGACCCACTCGCGCCATGCCGGGCACCGGTGCTTCGATCCGCAACGATGTGGCTGCCAAGGCCAGCGCGAGGTCATTTTGCAACTCGGTGATCCGGCGCACCTTGACGCCCGCGCCCGGCTCCAGCGTGAAGAGAGTGACAGCCGGGCCGGGGAAGATCTCGCGGACCGCAGCCTCAACCTTGAAGGAAGCCAGCGTCGATTCGATCCGCCGCGCCTTCGCCTCAAGCTCGGGGCCGTCCGGCTCGGCGCTTTCATAGGTCTTCAGGAGCTCCATGGATGGGAGCTTCCACGTTCCGGGTCGCGCTGGAACCGCATCGTCATCCCGCTTTGCAGACGACTCCTTTTTAGGAGTCTGCTCGGACTTCGGGCGGTTGATCACCGGCTTCGCCGGCGGGACCGGCTCCAGGCGCACCGGTCTGGCATCGACCGCTGCCGCCGGCTCAGGAACGGGATACGCTTCCGTCTCAATGGAGTCTATTGCCGATGTCGTCAGTTCATCGGGAACATCGTAATCCGGCATCGGCACACGCCGCCGCGGACGCACTCTGCGCCACGAATCGGCAATCTCGCGCGTGTCATAGCCGGTGACGAGGAAGACGCCAACGATGCCGAGCGAGAACAGTACCAGCGCAGCACCGATCTCACCGACGATCGCCATCAGGCCTCGCGCGACGCCGAGCCCCACATACCCGCCTGCGGACTGCACAGAGCCATCAATGTTCGGGAGGCCTAACAAGCCAACGATCGAAATCAGCGTAATGGCACCGCCAGCAATCCGGCGTGTCCGTTGCGCTGCCTCGCCGGCTCGCCAGAGCTCAACAGCGATGATCGCCAGGCCGAACGGCACGACGATCGATGCTCGACCCAGCAGGAGTGCAAAGCCCTCGCCGGCAAGCGAGAGGACACTGCCGCCTGCGAGGCCGACGATTGGCAGAGCCGTCAGCACGGCGATCGTGAAGACGACGAACGCCAGAATTTCGTCGCGCAGACGCGGCGCAACCTCGATGCGCGGCGCACGCCGAGGCCCGGATTCGTCGGACGTGGATCGTCTGGACTTGAACTCCACGATCTTGCCGGGCGAGGTGCGGTCGGATGCCGACACCTCGTTCCCTTTCCGTTCTTTGACGTTTGCCCGTGCTGCCACCGTTACTCCCTCATCCCCGCTAAGTGTACGTACACTCTACGAAGAGCAGAGACGTTGGTCAAGCATGCATACGTACGACATTAGAACAGCCGAGCCTGATTGGCGCTCGGTGGAGTGCTGTCGAACTTGTCGCGGTCTTCCTTCGCTTTGGCAACATACATCGGCAGCCGCTCGAAATCGGCGAGGATCGTAGCGCGCAGCGATCCCTGATGGAGCGCCGCCGCCGGATGGTACATCGGAACGATCACACGCTCGCCCACTCGCTTTGGCTGGCCGTGGATACGCGAAATGCGCTCGTTCGGGAACCAGCGTGACATTGAATAGCGCCCGAGCGTCACGATCACCAGCGGATCGATCGTCTCGATCTGCCGCTCCAGATACGGATAGCAGGCCTCGATCTCATCCGGGAGCGGATCGCGGTTGCCCGGCGGTCGGCACTTCACGACGTTGGTAATGAAGACACTGTTGCGATCGAGGTTGATCGACTCGAGCAGCTCGTTGAGGAACTTGCCGGCCGCGCCGACAAAAGGCAGCCCCTGCTTGTCCTCGTTGTAGCCTGGTGCCTCGCCGATGAACATGATCTCGGCATTCGTCGCGCCTTCGCCTGGTACTGCGTTCGTACGCCCTCGACACAACTCGCAGCGCGTGCACGTACGCACCATCGCTGCAACTTCTTCGAGAATCCTGATCTGGTCTCCGCCGGCTGTCATGTTACCCCCTGAGCGACGCAGAAGTGTCCGTACACGCTGTCGCTACACTATCGTACTCCGTTACAGCGCTATCGTCAGCCTCTGTGCCGCCTGATCCTTCACCGAACGGTACCGAGAGATCGACCGCAAGTGCTCGCCTGCAGCCAGCTTCCAACGATTGTCCGTCCAATGGGATATACGCTTCGTGACCCGGAGTGCGGCGCATCCAGCGTGCCAGAATCGACATCTCATCCACCGAATGGTGGTCCGGCAGGAATCCGTCTGCGGCCAATGTCGCCCGTTGATGTATTGGCTCGAATCGTGTCGCGATGTCCGATGCCGAGTCAGCGTCGTTGATCGTCAGGACAGCCCAGCGCCGTCCGTTCAGCAGATACCAGATAGTGCGTGTGCCTGCTTCGACGGCTGGCAGAACCAGCAGCGCCTGCCGGTGCTGGGCGACGCTGTCCAGTCCGCGCTGCTCTCGTGCGAGCGTTTCGACCTGCTTGATGCGGTCGCGGAGCGTGGCAGCTCGTTCAAAATCCATCGACGCGACGGTATCTTCAAGCTTGGCGTGAAGGCGGGCGATCAGGCGACGATCGTCACCGCGAAAGAACTCCAGCACATCATAGACATACTCGCGGTAGAGATCCGGATCGGCCTGACCGACACACGGTCCCAGGCAGCGGTTCAGGCTCAGTTCCAGACACGGCGATCCGTAGGAGCGCTTGTCCATGAATGACCGTCGGCAGGAACGGAGCGGCAATGTGTCGTTGACCAGCGCTACCGCCTTGCGGGCGCTGGATGCTGCGCGGAAGGGTCCAAAGTAGGCCGCGCCATCGGCGGAACGGTCCCGAGCAACCGTCACGCGCGGCCATGGATTCGACACGTCAACACGCACGTAGACGTACTGCTCAACATTGCGCTGTACGACGTTGAAGCGCGGACGATAGCGCCGAATTAATTGCGACTCGAGGATTAGCGCCTCAAGCTCGCAGCCGACGACCTCAACGTCGATCCGCTCGAGCGTCTGAATGAGGCCGTCCATCTTGCGCGTGTAGCCAAGCGGCTGGGAGTAGTAGGACGCGACGCGTTTGCGCAGGTCGCGCGCTTTGCCAACGTAGATCACCGACCCCGCGCCGTCGCGCATGATGTAAACACCCGGAGCGTGCGGGATGCCTTCGAGATGCGCACGATCGAGGATAGACCGCGCGCGGCCAATCGGCCGATGAATAGGAGCGGGCGCACGACGCCGCTGATTCAGACGCGCCAGATCTTCAAGTGAAGCCAGCCCCTGTGTTCGCGCGCGGGTCAGCAATACGCCAAACACGTCGAGTGTCGTCGATGCATCGGCCAGCGCCCGATGCGCCTCTTTGCCTTGCACGCCCAGCGCCCTGGCGACATCAGCCAGGTTCAGGCGTCTGGCTTCGGAAACCAAGGTCGACGCCAGAGCCAGCGTGTCGATCCCCTGGTTAACCAGCTTCGGCAGGCCGGCTCGCACCATCTCGGCATTGATGAACGCCAGATCGAATTCAATGTTGTGCCCAACCACCGGCAGGTCGCCAATGATCTCGACGATCGTCGGCGCGATCGAGCGAAACTCCGGCGCTCCGGAAAGAGTCTGATCGTCGATGCCAGTGAGGGTGCGAACGTAATGCGGCACACGACGACCAGGATCGACGAGCGAGGACCAGCGCATCGGCGAACCGTGCGGTGAGACACGTATCAGGCCGACCTCGATGATGCGCTGGTGGCTGGGCTTGAGGCCCGTCGTCTCGACATCGAGCACAACAAATTCGTCCGGAAATGTGACCACGTCCGGCGCAGCGCGTGTCGTCCAGAGGCCGTCCGGCCGCAATCGCGCTGCCGGATGCTGGGAAAGCACGTTACGCAGGAGCGGACGCCAGAGCGTAGCATTGGTCGCATTGCCGAAGACACGCGCGATCAGCAGCGTCTCGTCAATCGCGCCGTTGTGCTCTTCGATGCAGGCAATCGCGCGATCCACCAGGTTGGGATACTGCAGGGTATCCGCTTGTGGGGCCTCGGGCGGTTCGTGGTGCGAGATCATGACTTCCCCAGAGGTGACTCGAGGTCACGGCACCGGCAGTATACGATCAGAACAAGTGTACGAACAACCCGTGCTATACTGCGTCGGCGTCCTCCACCTTCGACGCCCGGCTGCTGACCTTTCCGATCTCCGTGGAGAGGGCTTTGACTATGGACGATGCTCAGGCAAAGTTGCGCGTGGACGAGCTGCGCGCCCTCATCAATCAGTACAACCATGAGTATTACGTCCTGCAACAGCCCAGTGTGTCAGATGCCGAGTGGGACGCCCTCTTCCACGAGCTCAAAGCGATTGAAGAGGCGCACCCTGAGCTGATCACGCCCGACTCTCCGACGCAGCAGATCGGCGCGCTGCCGGCCGCCGGCTTCACGCCAGTGCGTCATGATGTCCCTATGCTCTCGCTTGGCAATGTGTTCAATCGCGACGAGCTGGAACGCTGGGTAAATCAGGTCTATCGCCTCTCAGGTCATGACAATCTGACGTTCGTCGTTGAAGCGAAGATCGATGGCGTCGCCAGCAGCCTGCTCTATCGCCATGGCCGTCTGCAGCGCGGCTCGACCCGCGGCGACGGCTTCGTTGGCGAAGACGTAACGGCCAATATGCGCACAATCCGGGACATTCCCGTCGAGCTGACGAACGTAGCGTCGTTGCCGCCGTCGCTGGAAGTGCGCGGCGAGGTCTACATGCGCCGCAGCGAATTTGAGGCGATGAATGCCGAGCGCGTTGAGAAGGGCGAACAGACGTTCGCCAACCCGCGCAACGCTGCCTCTGGCGCACTGCGCCAGCTCGATTCACGCGTCACCGCCACTCGCCCGCTACGTCTCTTCGTCTACTCGGGCGTTACCCAGGACAACAACCTTCCGAACAGACACTCCGAGATTCTCCAGTTGCTCGCTGACGCCGGACTGACAATCAGCCCGGATTACACCATCTGCTCGACAATCGACGAAATCTGGGAACGCTGCGAGTGGTGGTACGAACGCCGTCCAGATCTCGACTTCGATATTGATGGCGTCGTTGTGAAAGTGGACGACACGCGGCTGTACGACGAGATCGGCACCGTCGCCCGCGAGCCGCGCTGGGCAATCGCCTACAAGTTCCCGGCGATGCAAGCGACGACCGTCCTGGAGTCAATCGAGGTTCACGTTGGCCGCACAGGTAGCCTCAATCCGCTGGCGCATTTGCGGCCAGTTCAGATCGGTGGCGTGACTGTCAGCCGCGCAACGCTGCACAACGAGGATGAGATTCGTCGACTTGGCGTGCGAATCGGCGATACGGTTGTCATTCAGCGAGCTGGCGATGTCATCCCGAAGATCCTCGGCGTTGTCGAAGCTGCGCGCACCGGCGAAGAGCAGGAGTTCGTCTGGCCCGACCGCTGCCCGGTCTGCGGCTCATCGATCGAGCGCGTGCCCGGCGAAGCCATGTCGTACTGCGTCAACACGTCTGGCTGTCCGGCTCAGTTACGCGAGAGCGTCATCCACTTCGTCTCCCGTGGCGCAATGGACATCGAAGGACTCGGCAGCAAGCTCGCGGCGCGCTTTGTTGACGCCGGTCTGATCCTCTCACTCGCTGATGTCTACCGTCTGCCGTGGGAGACGATCGTTGAGATGGATGGGCTGGGCGAGAAGAGCGTAGAGCGGCTTCAGCGCTCGATCGAGCAGAGCAAGCAGCAGCCGTTAGCGCGAGTCATCTTCGCGCTCGGCATTCGCCATGTCGGCGAGCGCAACGCGCAATTGCTGGCCGATCACTTCGGCTCGATCGAAGCGATCGCCGAGGCTCCGCTTGAGGCACTGGCAAGTGTTCCTGGTGTCGGACCGGTAGTGGCGCAGTCGATCCACGACTGGTTCGCCGAGCCACGAAACCAGGAGCTGATTGCCGAGCTGACTGCCGCCGGCCTCACAGTTGAGCAGGAGCACCCCGAGCCGGTGCCGGAGACCGAATGGCAGGGGCTGGCTGTTGTCCTGACTGGCCGTCTCGAAGCGATGACTCGCCCGGATGCCGAGGCAATCCTGAAGCGCCTCGGCGCGCGCGTTTCGTCGTCTGTCTCGCGCAAGACGTCAATCGTCGTCGCCGGCGCAGAAGCGGGCAGCAAGGCCGACAAAGCCCGCGAGTACGGAGTGACTATCATCGACGAGGCCGAGTTCCTGAGACGGCTTAAAGAAGCCGGTGTCGAGGTGCCGAGCGAAACCTCGTGAGGGGTATGAGGGGTACTGAGCATGGCCGAGATTTCGAGACACGCCAGTGGCGACGACGATCCCAGCCAGATCGTCCGCACCATCGGCCGCCTTGCACAGATGATCGTTGAGCTACGCGACGAGTACGTTGGCCACCCCGGCGATGACGCGCTGGATCAGATCGAGCGCCGCCTCGCCGAGATGTCCGATTTGCGAACGCGCCTGCGACAGGCGCGCGAGGATCTGACCAACGAGAGCTAGCTCACAGGCTGGCTCGTTGTCGATCCCGGCTTGACCAGCGGCACACCTGCCTGGCACTGCGGGCAATCTTCTGCTGTCCACGTTTCGATTGAGAGGGACGCGAGCGCCATCAGCGGCGGTCCGAACGACACGGTACCACCCGAGCGATCGACAAGGACAGCAATCGCGCGAACATCAGCGTTTACAGCTTCCAGTGCGGCCAGCGTTTCACGAATTGATCCACCGGTCGTCAGGATGTCATCGACTAGCAGAACGCGCGTGCCCGGCGCAATCACCGTCCCGCGCTTGAATGCTCGCTCACTAGCGCCATCACGCGCCCGCTCGGCGTAGGCGGCTGGCAATCCGAGCTGGCGACCGATTTCAAACGCCAGCAGAATGCCGCCGGTCGTGGGGCCGACGACAAGATCAACATCGGTATCCGGCAACTGCCGGATAAGCTGCCGACAGGCCATCTCTGTTGCTTGTGGATGGCGCAGTAGATCGAACTTCTCCACATACTGATCGCTGTGTCGGCCAGACGCCAGCAGGAAGTGGCCGCTCTTCAACGCGCCGATTTCGCGCAACTGGTTCAGGAAGTCGTCGCTCACCCGCACCCCTCCTTATCGCGCCGCCTGCTCGCGGTCGCCTGTCACACATCTATATCTCTCTGGATCATGCCGGCAGGAAAAAGAACACAACCCCGGCCATGACGTACAGACCGAGGAGCTGAAGCGCCTCAAGCCAGTTTGATTCGCCATCAGCGCTGATATACGCGAAGAGCAATGCAGACATGCCGACCACGATGATCTCTAGCGGCACGAATGTCAGATCCATCTTATGGCCGAGCGGGTAACTGAGCAGAACGAACAACGGCGCGACGAGCAGCGCTACCTGGGTCGACGATCCGGCGGCGATGCCCTGCGTGATGTCAGCGCGATTTCGCGCGGCAAAGAGGACGGCTGAGAAGTGCTCGGCCACATTGCCGATGATCGGCACCAGGATGATACCCACGAAGAACTCGGAGAGATGCGCTCGCTCGGCAACGTGCTCGACCGTCCCGACGAGCAACTCTGCCAGGATCACGGTCGCGGCCGTCGCAGCGACCAGCACACCAATTGAGAGCCAGAGCGACCAGCCGACCCCACCGCCTTCGTCATCATGCGCGCCGATCTCAGACTCAAGATCCTGACCGCCCTGACCTGTCAGCGAGTAGGCGATGTAGGCCACGTACATCGCGATCAGGACGATAGAGACGCCCAGGCTGACACGATGGATATCATCCGGGTGCGGATCGGCGATCGCAAAGGCAGCCGGCAGAAGCAAGCTGGCCAGGGCGATCAGCATCATCGCCGAATTGCGACCCGCCTCGCGGGCGTCAAAGCGCAGCACCCCGTGCCGCCAGCCGCCGACGAGGAACCCCATCCCCAGAACCAGCAGCAGGTTACCGATGATCGATCCGGTCACAGATGCCTTGACGAGATCAAGCAATCCGCGGTTGATCGCGACGATGCCGATGATGAGCTCGGCAGCATTGCCGAACGTGGCGTTGAGGAGCCCGCCCCACTTCGGGCCGACGTGTTCGGCGAGCCCCTCAGTGGCCTGGCCGATGAGGCCGGAGATGGGGATGATGCCCAGCGCTGCCAGCGCAAAAACCAGGATCTCCGACATGCCGGCAAAGTGGGCAATGACTGCGCCAACTCCAAACACCAGCATGCCGTAGAGCCATCGTGGCATCGATCCCCCTCACGCAGCGACTAGTAGAACACGGAGACCCGCGACCGATAATTCGGGAGTGGCTGGATTGTATACGCGCCCGTAGCTCGTTCCATTGCGTTAACCACCGCGCCGGCGGTGTCGATCGAGGTGATGCACGGAATGCCCTTCTCGACCGCAGCGCGGCGGATCTGGAAGCCGTCCAGCATCTCGGTCTCTGCCGGCCCCGGCGTGTTGATGACACCCTGAACAGTGCCGTCCAGGATGACATCGAGCATGTCCGGTCGCCCCTGACCAATTCGCTTGGTCACCATCTTCACCGGTATGCCGTTGCGTTCGATCATGGCGGCCGTGCCTTCTGTCGCGTAGAGCTGGCAGCCCATCCGCGCTAGTCGTTCGATGATCGGCAGCGTCTCGGCCTTGTCGCGGTCGGCAACGCTGACGAGGATCGCCTCATGCGGCTTCAGCGCCAGCCCCGAAGCGAGCATCGCCTTGTAGAAGGCCGGAGCGAACTCGCGGTCAATACCCATCGCCTCGCCGGTCGACTTCATCTCCGGGCCGAGGTTCACCTCAACGCCGCGCAGCTTGGCCATCGAGAAGACCGGCGCTTTCACGGCAACCAGCGGCTGGCGCGGCCAGAGACCGCCGCTGTAGCCCTGCTCCTTCAGCGTAATGCCGAGCATGGCGCGCGTAGCCAGCTCAATGATCGGCACGCCGGTAGCCTTCGACAGGAAGGGCACCGTCCGGCTGCCACGTGGATTCACCTCGAGCACGTAGAGACGTCCGGCGTGGATAACGTACTGGATGTTGACCAGGCCGATTACGCCGAGCTCCAGCGCAATGCGCGTGGTGTATTCGACGAGGCGCTCGACCTCACTCGGGAACAGGTTGACGCCTGGATAGACGGCATAGGAGTCGCCCGAGTGCACGCCAGCGCGCTCGATATGCTCCATGACGCCGGGGATCAGGACGTCGGTGCCGTCGCAAATCGCATCAACTTCGACTTCCTTGCCCTCCAGGTAGCGGTCGATCAGGATCGGATGGCCGCTCTGGAAGTCAACGTTGGTGGCCAGGTAGCGGGCGAGGTAATCGGCTGAGTGGACGACTTCCATCGCCCGTCCGCCGAGAACGTATGAGGGCCGCACCAGCACGGGGTAACCGAGCCGGTCGGCGACATCAATCGCCGCATCCAGCGTCATGACCGCCGTGCCCGGCGGCTGCGGGATGCCGATCCGGTTCAAGAATGCTTCGAACCGCTCACGATCCTCGGCCAGATCGATGGTATCGACGCTCGAGCCGAGCACCGGCACGCCGCGATCGGTGAGCGGGCTGGCGAGATTGATGGCCGTCTGCCCGCCGAACTGCAGAATGACCGGCACGTTCGACGGATCGCCACCGCCCTCGTGACGCAGGATCTCGCCGACCGACTCACGGTCGAGCGCTTCGAAATACAGCCGATCTGAGGTGTCGAAGTCGGTTGAGACCGTCTCCGGATTGGAGTTGATCATGATCGCCGCCGTACCGGCGTTGCGCAGTGCCTGCGCGGCCTGCACGCTGCAGTAGTCGAACTCGATTCCCTGACCGATACGGATGGGGCCAGAGCCGATTACGACAGCCTTGGGAGCCTTCAGCGGCGGCGCTTCGTCTTCCTCGTCATAGGTGCTGTAGTAATACGGCGTCGCAGCCTCAAACTCGGCGGCGCAGGTATCGACCATCTTAAAGACCGGTGTAATCCCGGCCTCGTAGCGCATCGCCCGGACGTCCTCTTCGGGCTTGCCGCCGATCTGCGCGATCTGCGCGTCCGAAAACCCGAAGCGCTTCGCCTCCCACAGCAGCTGCTCGGTCAACGGCTCGGCAGCGATTCGCTGCTCCATGGCGATGATGCGCCCGAACTCGTGAATAAACCACGGATCGATTGCCGACAGCTCGAAGATTTCATCCTGGGAGACACCGCGACGCAGCGCAGTTGTCACCGCCCAGAGCCGCTCGTCATTCGGTCGGCGAATCGCGTTCATCAGCACGTCGTGGTCGTCCCAGGCGGCGCTCTCCCAGAGCAGATCCGGCGCATCGCTCTCGAGCGAGCGGGCCGCCTTCTGCATCGCCGCTGCGAATGAGCGATCGACGGCCATGACCTCGCCGGTTGCCTTCATTTGCGTGCCCAGCGAGCGGTCTGCGCGCCGGAATTTGTCGAACGGCCAGCGTGGAATCTTCACGACGCAGTAGTCGAGTGCTGGCTCAAACGCGGCCGTCGTCTGCTGCGTAACGCTATTGGGGATCTCATCGAGGCGCTTACCGATCGCGATCTTGGCGGCGACCCGCGCGATCGGATAGCCGGTTGCCTTCGACGCCAGCGCCGACGAGCGACTGACGCGCGGGTTCACCTCGATGACCTGGTAGGCGAAGGAGTTCGGATCGAGCGCGTACTGGACGTTGCAGCCACCCTCGATTCCCAGCGCGCGGATGATCTTCAGCGCCGATGCACGCAACATCTGGTATTCGCGATCCGAGAGCGTCTGGCTGGGGGCGACGACGATCGAGTCACCGGTATGCACGCCCATCGGGTCGATGTTTTCCATGTTGCAGACGGTGATCGCGTTGTCTGCGCCGTCGCGAATGACCTCGTACTCAATCTCTTTCCAGCCAAGCAGCGACCGCTCGATCAGCACCTGGTGAATCGGGCTGGCGGAAATTCCGCTCTGCGCGATCTCATCCAGCTCAGCCATGTTGTAGGCGATGCCGCCGCCGGTGCCGCCGAGCGTATAGGCCGGTCGGATGATCAGCGGGAAGTCGACGCGCTCGGCGAACTCGCGCGCTTCGGCGACGGTGTGGGCGATGACGCTATCCATCACCGGCTCGCCGATGTCCTGCAGCAGCTGCTTGAAGAGCTCGCGATCCTCCGCGTGTTGAATCGCGGAGAGCGGCGTACCGAGCAGCTTGACGTTGTACTCATCGAGGATGCCGAGGTCGGCAAGCTGAACCGCCAGGTTGAGGCCGGTCTGCCCGCCCAGGGTCGGCAGCAGGCCATCCGGTCGTTCGCGCATGATAATGCGGCGGATGACGTCCGGAATCAGTGGCTCGATATAGACGACGTCGGCCACATCCTCATCGGTCATGATCGTCGCCGGGTTGGAGTTGACGAGGATCGTCTCGATACCTTCCTCGCGCAGGGCCCGACACGCCTGGGTACCCGCGTAGTCGAACTCTGCGGCCTGACCAATGACGATCGGACCGGATCCGATCACGAGAACACGCTGGACCCGGTCGCTCACACAGTCACCCCTTCACGCTGGCGCTTGCCCCCTTTGAGGAGCGCGACAAACTGATCAAACACATACTGAGTGTCCTGCGGCCCAGGGGCACCCTCCGGGTGGTACTGAATGCTGAACACCGGCAAGCTCTCGTGCGCCAGGCCTTCGACCGATTCATCGTTGAGATTGACCTGCGAGACGCGCCAACCACTACCCGTTGGGACACTATCGGCGTCCACCTGATAGCCATGATTTTGCGACGTTATGTGCACTCGACCACTCGCTATGTCGAGTACCGGATGGTTGCCGCCGTGGTGTCCGTACTTCAGCTTGCTTGTTGTCGCCCCAATCGCATGGGCCAGAAGCTGGTGCCCCAGGCACACTCCGAGATACGGGACGCCGTCGTCGATGATCGCGCGGATCGTGTCGGCCGCCGGTGCTGCGCGCTCCGGATCGCCCGGACCTGGCGATGTCAGCACGCCGTCCGGTTGCAGCGCGGCGATGTCGCTGTACGGCGTGTCGTACGGCACCACGGTGACCCGCACGCCACGTCGCTCAAGCGACTCAAGGATGTTCTCCTTGACGCCGCAGTCGATCAGCACGACATGCAGACTGCCGTCGCCAACATCTCTCGGCTCATCAATCGTCACGTCGGCCACGACGTTCGTCTCAGCCGGTGTCCAGGCGACCTTGGCGCGCTCCTGCAGATCGCTGATCGCGCGCTCGCCGATCTTTGCGACCAGCAGTGCGCGCATCGCTCCCTGACGGCGGATGTGGCGCGTCAGCGCGCGGGTATCGACGCCGGAGATGGCCGGGATGTCGCGCTGTTGGAAGTATTCCGCCAGCGTACCTTCCGAGCGCCAGTTGCTCGGCCAGTCGGTGTAATCGCGAACGATCATGCCGGTAATCCACGGCTGACGAGACTGGTCATCGTCTTCGGTGACACCGTAGTTGCCGATGATCGGATAGGTCATGCAGACGATCTGCCCTCGGAATGAGGGATCGGTCGCAACCTCCTGATACCCGGTCATCGACGTGGTAAAGACTACTTCGCCTTCGGCGTCTCGCTCAGCGCCGAACGACGTCCCTCGGAAGACACTGCCATCTTCCAGGATGACGGCGGCATCCCCCTTATGCACGCTCATCGTGGCGCACCTCCCCCTCGCAAATCGTAAGCACTGCCCGTCCGCGCATCGTCAATCCCAGCAGCGGTGTGTTCGCACTCCTCGTCCTCAGCGTGTCGGCGCTGACAACCCATTCCTTCGTTGGATCAATCACCGTTACGTCGGCGCTCTCGCCGACCGCCAGCGTGCCTCCCGGCAGCCCCAGCGTGCGCGCGGGCGCGGAGGTGAAGAGCTCGACGACCTGCGGCCAGTCCAGATCACCGCGCTCAATCAGCCGCGCCATCGACGGCAGCGCGAGCTCCAGCCCACTCATGCCGAACGCAGCGCCGCGCAGCTCGGCCGGCTTGTCGCGCTCAGCGTGCGGCGCGTGGTCCGTCGCCACAAAGTCAAACGCGCCGCGCTGAACCGCTTTGAGGAGCCCCAATGCGTCACTCTCGGGTCGCAGCGGCGGATTCACCTTCGCGCTCGAATCGGGCGACGGGCCGCTTCCTACTGCCTCTTGTTCCCCCGCAAAGCGCTTGCGCCCTGCTACCCACTCGTCGGTCAGCAGCAGGTGATGCGGCATCACCTCGGCAGTGCAGCGGACGCCACGCGCGCGTGCCGCCTCAACGAGCTTGATGCCGCGCTCAGTCGAGACATGCAGGACATGCAGCCAGCCACCAGTCTCTTCCGCCAGGCGCAGATCGCGCTCGATGTAGGACTCTTCGGCCTCGGCCGGGATGCCCGGGTCACCTAGCTCGGCCGAGACATCACCGCGGTGCATCGATCCGCCCTGGATCATCTCCGGGTCTTCGCAATGCACCATGATGGGCAGATTCAGCTCGGCTGACAGGCACAGCGCCTCACGCATGACGGCTTCCGACTTCGTGCTATCGCCGTCGTCGGAGAAGCCAACTGCGCCGGCAGCAGCCATCTCACGAAGCGGCGCAATTTCCAGGCCCGCCCGCGCCACCGAGATCGTGCCGATCGGGTGGATATGGATCCCGGTCACGCTGCCGCGAGTGACGATGTCGGCGACACGCTCGGCTGTGTCGAGCGGTGGGTTCGTGTTCGGCATACAGCACATACGCGTGAAACCACCAGCTGCTGCGGCATCTGCGCCGGACTGCAGGTCCTCTTTGTAGGTGAGACCCGGATCGCGCAAGTGGACGTGAGCGTCGATCCAGCCCGGCGTGACGATGCAGCCGGAGGCGTCGACTACCTCGAAGCCATCGCCAGCTTGGAGATCGCGACCCACTCGCGAAATGCGGCCGTGAACAATCTCGATATCCAGGGCACCATCGATTGCGTTCGCAGGGTCGATGACCCGACCGCCGCGAATGAGAAGATTCGTCATTCTGCTCCCTGATATGAAAAAAGCCCCCGCTGAAGGCGGAGGCCCCTAGTCCGATGATGTGTCTTGTCTGGCTCAAGCTCTGACAACACGCGAGTTCTTTCGTACGTACGCCAGCGTTTCCGGCATATCCGAGAAATCATACGGATTCAGCACGCCTGGCGTCAAGCGGCTGTCTGGTCAGAGGAACCGGGCGCGACTAGAATGGGAGCGATGAATGCGAGCCTGAGCCCACCAGATCAGATCAACGACGGCCCGCCGATGATGGCTGTCGTCGCCGCGTTGCGCGCCCGCTACGGTTCACCGGTGCGCGGCGAACCCGAGCCGCCGATAGCGGGATTGATTGCGACGATCCTGTCGCAGAACACCTCCGACATCAATACGGAGCGCTCGTTCCGCTCGCTCAGGGAGCATTTCCCGACCTGGGACGCTGTCGCTGACGCGCCGGTAACAGCGGTCGCTGACGCGATCCGCAGCGGGGGCCTCGCCGATCAGAAAGCCCCGCGGATTCAGGCAGTCTTGCGCGAGGTCCGACAGCGCACGGGTGGCTATGACCTGTCGTTCCTCGGCGATATGTCGATCCCTGAAGCCCGGCACTGGTTGACGCAGATGAAGGGTGTCGGGCCAAAGACCGCCTCGTGCGTCCTGATGTTCAACCTCGGCCGCGACGCGATGCCGGTCGACACGCACGTCCACCGCGTCGCCCTGCGGCTCCATCTCATCCCACCAGGCACATCTGCCGAGCGCGCTCACGAGCTGTTGGAGGCTCAACTGCCACCGGGCGCAACGCTTGATGCGCATCTGCTGATGATTCGGCATGGTCGGGAGACGTGCGTGGCGCGTCGGCCAAAATGCGCAGTGTGTCCTCTGGTTGATGTATGCCCATCGGCACCAGCGTTCCTGAGCCTGGAAGGTGCATCCGCGAATACAGTGAAAGCAGAAATATGACGACCCGAACTACAGAAATGTTTCTCGTGCGCCACGGGCAGACCAGCGCTAATGTCGCGCGGTTATTTGTCGGTGCGACGGACACGCCGCTCAACGAGCTGGGCCTGAAGCAGGCTGAGCTGGTCGGCGCGCGGATCGGCGAGCTTGCCGACATTAGCTCGCTCTACTCCAGCCCGCTCCAGCGCGCGCTCTTCACGGCGCGAGCGATCGCCCGGAACATCGGTCTCGATCCAATCATCGAGGCCGGGCTGGCAGAGATGAATTTCGGCGCTGTCGAGGGACACAACATCGATCAGCTCGCCCTGCAATGGCCCGAGCTAATGAAACAGATCCGCGAATCGCTTGACGCCGATATCCAGTTTCCGGAGGGCGAATCGCGACGCCAGTTCCACAATCGTGTGCGCACGACGCTGGACGCAATCGCGACCGCGGCACAGGGACAACGCATCGTTGTCGTCGCCCACGGCGGCGTCATCAGCTCGGCCGTCGCGCAGATTCTCGGCGACGATCCGGGTCAGTGGCAGAAGTACTCTGTGGACAACTGCAGCGTCACGCACATTGAGCTGTCGACATCGAAGCCAGTCGCGCATCTGATCAACGACGTCGTGCATCTCGAAGTTCTCAACGTCGAGCACGCCTCATTGCCGAATACACCATGACGTTGCGCGTCACGGTTCTCGGCGGCGCGGCCGCTTGGCCAAATCCAGGCCAGGGCTGCTCGTCATACCTCGTGGAGTCCGATGCCGCCACCGTGCTGCTCGATTGTGGGCCGAACACGTTGGCGACCCTTCGCGAGAAGATCGACTATCACACTGTCTCCGGCGTCGTGCTCTCCCACTGGCACTCGGATCACGTCCTTGATCTGATTCCGTACCGCTATGGGCTGGTCTACGGACCCGGCACGCTCGACGCCCCGATACCGCTCTGGGTTCCACGCGGCGTTGAGCAGCGCCTGCACGCTCTCGCCGCATCTCTCATCGATCCCGGAGACGATCCGGCTTCATTCTGGGCATCGGCGTTCGCGATCAACGAGTATGACGGGGCCACGCTGATTCGCATTGGCGACCTGACGATTTCGCTACACTGGTCTCAGCATTATGTTCCGTGCTACGCAATGCGCGTCGAGCAGCAATCGACCGGTGTCGTCCTCGCCTACTCGGCCGATGCCGGCGCAATCGAGCCGCTGGTGGAACTGGTGCGCAACGCGCATCTGGCGATTATCGAGGCCACGCTTGACGGCTATGGAGACACGCCTCCAGCAGAGCGCGGTCACCTGACACCGGAGAGTGCCGGACAGCTCGCTCGTCTTGGCGGAGCAAAGTCGCTCATGCTCACCCACCTCTGGGCCGAGCGCGATCCAGAGACAGTCATGGCACGTTCTCTGACGGAGTTTCGAGGCCCGACGATGATCGCCGAGCGAGGGATGACGGTTGATGTCAGATAGCTGGTACCGAATCGGCCACACGACGTACGAGGACGACCGCACCGGCTGCACCGTCGTCCTGTTTGACCAGCTTGTGCCAGCCTGGGTGGACGTGCGCGGTGGCGCGCCGGGCACTCGCGAGACGGATCTCCTCGGCCCTGGGAGAACTGTGGGACAGCTCAATGCCATCCTGCTGACCGGCGGCAGCGCCTTCGGGCTTGCGGCAGCTGACGGCGTGATGCGCTATCTGGACGAGCAAGGCAGTGGTTTTCCGACCGGAGGCGGCCCGGTGCCGATCGTCGCCGGCGCTGTGATCTTCGACCTACCGGTCGGAACGCCTCGTCGCCCAACGGCCGATGACGGCTACGCTGCCTGCCTGAATGCGACTGGTGCCGGCACCGACACGGGGCGCGTCGGCGTCGGGACTGGCGCGACCGTCGCTAAGCTCGGCGGCCTCCGACCACGCGATGGCGGGCTTGGCGTTGGATCGGCTCGAATCGGCGACACGGACGTGGTAGCAATCGTCGCACTGAACGCGGCCGGGGACGTGGTTGACCCTGCGACCGGCGCCCTGCTGAGCCGCGACGAAGACACGTCACCGACAGCCCGGCCCTCTCGCGATGCGTTGCTGAGCGGCGCGGCACGCGCGGCTGAAGGCGAGAACACGACCATTGGGGCGGTGCTCATTGGCGAGCCAGTGAGCCAGCTCACACTTGTGCGGGCCGGGATTGCCGCCCACGATGCGCTGGCGCGCTGCGTTGTGCCGGCGCATACGCTCGTTGATGGCGACACGTTCTTCATCGCAGCGCCAGCGCGCAGCGAGACCGAGCCGGGCCGCGTGCTGGCGCTGTGCAGCGCCGTAGAGGTTGCTGTCGAGCAAGCAATCACGAGACTGTTTCAACCCGCGGCAAACCCTGTTGCGTAATCGGGGTGAGTGCTACACTGCGGCCAGTCGGCTGAGGCGTGTATCCACACGGTAGATCTGGTCATTCTTCACATGCAACTATCCATCGCAGTCGGCGCCCTCATGTTCTATCCGCTCGACGCAACGCTGCGAATAGCGCGCGCTGCCGGAGTCGATGCGGTCGAGATCATGCTTTCAAATCGGTTACAGGCCGACGGAGGAAGCTCGATCGCAGAGCGCGCCCGACGAGCTGGAGTCACAGTTGCGTCTGCCCACGCGGCGCTGTCGTTCCGCGGCGAGACGCTGGAAGAGAAGACCGCCTCCGACATGGTCTCGATCCGCACGGCCGCAGCCATCGAAGGCTGCTCCGTCCTCGTCTTACATACACCCCTCGACTGGAACGGACGCACATCGACAGTGCAGCACTGGCTCGACGCCGTCGTCGAGTTCCGCGAACGTCTCGATCCAACGCTCACGCTCGCGATCGAGAACCGCGCTCAGAACTGGGACGGCATGCCCGACCAGTGGCTGGACGATCTGCATAGATTGTCGTCCGTTGCTGGCGAATGGGGAGCGCGTGTCTGCCTCGACCTGGCCCATGCCGCGAGCTTCGGCTTCGATCTCGCCACCAGTATTGACGCCACAAGCCCGGCGCTCGCCAACGTACATCTGAGCGATGCCTGCGATCGACAATTACGCGGCGGCGCGCTCAATGGTCTGTATCGGGATCATCTCCTGCCAGGCAACGGGAACCTCGCACTCGACGATGCAATGAGCCAATTGAGTAGCAGCGGCTACCACGGACCGTTGACCCTGGAGTTCAGCCCACGATCGCTGGCTATCTGGCTTCCCGGCGTGCCGCAGCGACGTCTGAGACGAGCCGTCGGCGACGTGCGAGCGCTCGTCACTGCGGCAGAAGCCGCGTCCGTCCCGCCGATCGCGGGTCGACGGCAACGAATCTAGAGTGGCGAGAACGACAACGGCGGAGCGCAAATGCGCTCCGCCGTTTCGATGTCTGTGGTTGCAGCACAACCGTGCGTGCTACCGCTTGGTGTACTGAGGTGCCTTGCGCGCCCGCTTGAGGCCGACCTTCTTGCGCTCCTTGACCCGCGCGTCTCGCGTCAGCATGCCGGCGCGCTTCAGGCCGGGTCGCAGCTCCTCGTCGGCGCGAATGAGAGCGCGCGAGATGCCGTGACGAATCGCGCCCGCCTGGCCAGTAATGCCACCCCCGACGACACGCACAACGACGTTGTAGCGGTCGAGGGTGTTGGTCAGCGCGAGTGGCTGCCGCAGCATCTGCTGATACAGATCGCGCCCGCCAAAGTACTCGGCCGATGTCTTGCCGTTGATCGTGAACTCACCGGCACCCGGGTACAGGCGAACGCGAGCGACGGCGCTCTTCCTTCGTCCGGTGCCATAGAAATACCGCTGGTTCGTTGCGCTCATACTGTCCTCCCGGTGTCCTGTCTTCTGTTACGCGCTAGCCCCGAGAGGCGCCGCGCACGTCAAGCGTCGTCGGCTGCTGAGAAGCGTGCGGATGGTTCGGGCCGGCGTACACCTTCAGCTTGCGCAGCTGTTGCGCGCCGAGCGAGGTGCGCGGCACCATGCCCTTGACCGCCTTCTCGATGACCCGCTCCGGATGCTTCTCGATCATATCCTTGAAGACTGTCTGACGGAAGCCGCCCGGGTAGCCGGAGTGGCGATAGTACAGCTTCTTTTCGCGCTTGCCGCCGGTGACGTGGATCTTCTCGGCGTTGACGACGATGACGTAGTCACCAACGTCCATGTTCGGCGTATACGTCGGCTTGTGCTTGCCACGCAACACGGTGGCGATCTGCGTCGCCAGGCGGCCCAGCGTCTGGCCCTCGGCGTCGACGATATACCAGCGGCGATCGATTTCCGATGCGCGTGGCGTGTACGTCCTGATCGTCATGGCTCTATCCCGTACTCCCAGTTTGAACGACACCCGTCATCCGAGTCGTCGCGTTTATCGTCGTATCGCACGCGCCAGAGAACAAGTCCTTCTGGCGGGGCCGGCTCGCCGGCCATTGCCCGGTCATTCGAGCGCAACACGTCGTGTAGCCACTCGACTTCGCGCCCTCCCTGGGCGACGGTGACGATCGAGCTCACGATCGTCCGGACCATCTGCGGCAGAAAGCCATCGGCCTCAATCCGCAACTCGTGCTGCGTTCCATCCGACACATCGCGTTGGTGCCACTGGCACATACGCACAGTGCGGGTCAGCGCTTCCGCATCGCATTGGCGACTGCGGCCAGCACCGGCAAACGCCCCGAAAGCGTGCGATCCGAGCAATACCCGACACGCCTCGGCGGCGCGCGCTCCATCGAGCGCGGCCCGGCGCCACCAGACATACCGGCGTGCGAGCACCGGTGGCGTGGGCGCCACGAAGATCCGATATCGATACTCGCGCCACTTCGCGTCGTATCGCGCGTGGAACGTGGGGCTCGTCCACTCCACATCGCGAACCGCCACGTCCGGCGGAAGTATCGCGTTCAGGGCATGGCGCAGTTGCGCGTTACCCCCGGACCAGGTTACGTCAACCGAAACGACCTGACCGATAGCGTGAACGCCACGATCAGTCCGTCCCGCAAATGTCGTCCGACCGGAGCCCGGAGCCAGGCGATCTAGCGCCTTTTCCAACTCCGCCTGGACAGTGCGACCGCGATGCTGAATCTGGGAGCCGACGAATGCTGTTCCGTCGTATCCCAACGTGATCCGTGCGCGACGCACCTGCCCGCTCGACGACTTACCCGCTACACGAACTCGATGAGCGAGATCGGCGCGGCATCGCCACGGCGGACACCCACCTTGAGGATACGCGTGTATCCACCCGGCTGACCGTCGTAGCGCGGACCAATGACCTCAAAAAGCTTGCGCGTGGCGTTCTCGTCGCCGAGACGCGCCATGACCAGTCGGCGGTGGTGCTCTGTGTCCTCGCGAGACATCGTCACCAGCTTCTCAACAATCGGACGAACCGACTTCGCCTTCGCTTCGGTCGTAGTCACGCGCTCGTGCAGGATCAGCGAAATGGCCAGCCCTCGAAAGAGTGCTGTGCGCTGTTCCTTGTCGCGACCGAAGTGTCGGCCCATGACTCGGTGTCTCACGAGCCCCACCCCTCACTGTTGTCCGACCCATCGTCGGCGTCGGAATTATCGGAAGTCTCATCATCACCGGCAGCCGCGCCGGTCAGTAGATTCGCCGGAATCGTGTAACCATGCGCGGTCAGCGCCTCGACCAGCTCTTCAAGCGACCGAGGCCCGAAGTTCCGGATCGACATGAGCTGCTCACGCTCCATCGCCATCACCTGGCCGACCTTTTCGACCTGGCGACTGCGAAGTGCATTGAGGACGCGCGGCGACAGGCCCAACTCCGACAACGGTCGCTGGTCAGTCTCTTCGTCCTTGACGTCCTCTTCGACACCAACCTGATTATCGTCGCTGTGATAGCGCGCGATCATCTGGGCGTGCTCAACGAGAATACCTGCTGCCTGCGTCAGCGCCTCGTTGGGCTCGATTGTGCCATCAGTCTGGATCTCGATGATCAGGCGATCGAAGTCAGTGATCTGGCCGACTCGCGTGTGCTCGACGACATAGTTAACCTTCTCGATCGGCGTGAACAGGGCGTCGATCGGGATCTCACCGATTGCGAACGTCTCCTGGAGCTCAGCCTGCTTGTAGCCACGCCCGACAGCAACGACGAGATCCATCTCGATCGTCGCGTCATCGGAGTCGGAGGTCGCGATGACCAACTCAGGGTTCACGACTTCAACATCCGATGGCCAGTCGATGTCGCCGGCCGTGATGACACCCTTACCGTGGTGATACAGGTGCGCGCGGGTTTCCTCGTGCAGCGTCACCGCGCGCAAGCGGATGCGCTTGAGATTGAGGACAATCTCGGTGACATCTTCACGAACGCCCTCGATCGTGGCGAACTCGTGCCAAACCTCTGAAATTCGTGCCCGGACAATCGCAGCACCCGGCAATGAGCGCAGCAGAATGCGGCGCAGTGCATTACCAAGCGTGATACCATACCCCGGCTGTAGGGGCTCAATCGTGAATCGCCCGTAATTATGACCGCTAACGGTCAGATCGACCGTAGGCTGCGCGATCTCTAGCAAGCTAATCCGCCTCCTTCGAGTGGCCACCACAACCAGGGGGTGGCGGCGTGCAGTTCCCGACCGGTAATGCCTGTCAACATTCTCCAACGCAACCGGACGTAGAACTCAATGATCGGCGACTCGTTGTTCGGCGGTCTTCCGTCCTGGACGCGAATCGCCACAGCGGCGGCGGTGCGTGATCGACGGTTGAGCGCGGCTCCCCGCCTCTGTCGATGGCAGCTGTGCGTCGCGACGTGCCTTGTGCCACGTGTGGCCCGGCTGTCGCTACCTCGACTTGCGTCAATACTTCTCGCAACGTCGACTCCGCACTGCTCGCCATCGACCTCGTCTTACCCCCACCTGCGCAAACCGCGCACCGATTCTGGGTCGCCGTGATCCAGAGATCGGAATCCCCGGCAACGTCGTCCTAGACGCGTCGCCGCTTCGGCGGACGACAACCGTTGTGCGGGATCGGCGTCACGTCGGAGATCGACGTTACCTGCAGACCGCTGGCGGCCAATGCACGAATTGCCATCTCACGACCAGCGCCCGGGCCCTTGATGAAGACATCAATCGACCGCAGACCATGCTCCATGGCCTTGCGGGCGGCGCCTTCGGCGGTCACCTGCGCAGCGTATGGCGTGCTCTTGCGCGAGCCCTTGAAGCCCGACGCGCCGGCGCTCGCCCACGCAATCGCGTTCCCGGCTGGGTCCGTCAATGTGACGATCGTGTTATTGAACGTTGACGAGATAAACGCCTTACCCCGAGGAATGTTCTTCCGATCTCGCCTTCGTACACGCTGCTGCTTGCCACGGGCTGCGCCTCGCCGTCGATCCGCCATGCGCTGGAAACCTCCCTGTATCCCGATGCTTCGTTACCTTGATGTGCCAATATGCCAGGTCAGCAACCGCAACTCGCCTCTACGCTGCCGATTCTCCGAGCCGGCGGCATAGATGCAGACGCGGAGTTATCGACCTCGTCGCTTCAGACCGACGCCACGCTTCGGACCACGCCGCGTGCGGGCATTGGTGCGGGTGCGCTGTCCACGGAGCGGCATGCCGCGTCGGTGGCGAATACCGCGATAACAGCCGATATCCATCAGTCGCTTGATGTTCATCGCGACTTCGCGCCGCAGGTCGCCTTCAACACGCATCTCTTTTTCGATGATGTCGCGGAGGCGAGTGACCTCGTCGTCCGTCAGATCACGGACACGAGTGCTCGGATCGACGCCGGTGCGCTCCAGAATCTGGCGGCTGGTCGAGAGACCGATGCCGTAGATATACGGGAGCGCATACTCAACGCGCTTTTCGCGGGGGATATCGACGCCTGCGATTCTTGCCATACCTACGCGTTCTCCCTCTAACCCTGCCGCTGCTTGTGACGCGGGTTGGTGCAGATCACTCGAACAACGCCTCGCCGACGAATCACCTTGCAGCGCTCGCAGCGCGGCTTGACCGACGCTGATACCTTCATCGTGCTTCCCTCTCCCAGCCCTACTGCGAACCGCAGCAGGCGAACTCGTCGATGTTAGCGCGTTCAGTCGCGACGAATCTCAATGATGCGTCCCCGGGTCAGGTCAAACGGTGAGAGCTCAACCCTCACCCTGTCGCCTGGCAGTAGCCGCACAGACCGCATTCTCAGATCTGTTGCGACGTGCGCCATGACGCTCTGGCCGTTCTCAAGCTCAACGCGAAACAACGCGTTGGGCATCGGCGATGCGACCCGTCCCATCACCTGAATCGCGTGATGCGCCTCTCCGCTCACGCAGGTAGAACGCGCAAATAGCGCATGGCAAAGCATGCGCAACAACATGGCATTATATCACGACCTCGTCCAGCGCCGTCAATATCAATCGCTTGCCGTCGCTGACCGCGACCGTATGCTCGTAATGGGCGGCGCGACCGCCATCCTGTGTGACCACGGTCCAGCCATCATCGAGCTGGCGCACCTCTGGCGAGCCGGTTGTGACCATCGGCTCGATCGCCAGCGTCATGCCATTCCGTACGACGGAGCCGGTCCCGGGTTTGCCCCAGTTCGGAACTGACGGATCTTCGTGCATGGAACGCCCGACGCCGTGCCCGGCGAAGTCGCGGACGACCCCGAAGCCCTCGCCCTCGACGAACCGCTGAATAACAGCGGCCATATCGCCGAGTCGACCGCCCGGCGTTAGCGCCTCGACGCCACGCCAGAAAGCGGCTTCGGTCACCTCGATCAGGCGCTGCGATTCGGCGTCGATCTCGCCGACTGCCTGAGTAAAGGCGGCGTCTGCATGAAAGCCATTCAGCACGACACCGACATCAATAGAGATGATGTCGCCGTCCCGGAGTACCGTCGGACCCGGGATACCATGCACGACGACATCGTTGATCGAGGCGCAGATGCTGGCCGGATAGCCGTAGTAGCCAAGAAACGATGCCGCCCCGCCGGCCGCAGCGATGATCTCGACCGCAGCCTGGTCCAGCTCGGCGGTGGTCACGCCGGGCTGAATAAGCTCACGCAGACGCGCGTGGACATCGGCGACAACGCGCCCGGAGGCGCGCATCTTCGCGATGTCAGCTTCGGTCTTCAGCAGGATCGGCACAGCCCCGTCGAATCTACTTCGCCGCAGCGAACGCTGGCGTTAACGCAGCAGCGATCGCCTCGGTGACATCGTCGATCGCCTGGTCGCCATCGACGTCCAGCACCAGCCCGCGTTCGCGCCAGCGCTCCAGCAGTGGCTCCGTCTGCTCAAAGTAGATGTCGAGCCGGCGCGCAACTGCCTCTTCGGTATCGTCAGAGCGTACGTAGAGCTCGCCACCATCGAGATCGCAGACGCCTTCGACCTTCGGTGGGTTGAATTCGCGGTGATAGGTCGCGCCGCACGTCTTGCAGACGAGCCGACCGGTCAGGCGCTTCATCAGGACATCGCGCTTGACGTCAATATGAACGACTGCGGCGAGCGTCTCACCACGTTCGGCGATCTGCTCGTCCAGCACTGCGGCCTGGGCGGCGTTACGCGGGAAGCCATCGATCAGTGCGCCACGTACATCGGCAGAGGCGGCCTGCTCATCGAGCGCCGCGAAGAGCACGCGAGCTGTCAGCGCGTCTGGCACCAGGTCACCGCGGTCGTAATACGACCGGACTTCCGCAGCAAGCTCGCTGTTCTGTGACATGAGCGCGCGGAACAGGTCACCAGTGGCCAGGTGAAGGAGGTTGAAGCGTGGCGCGATACGCGCTGCTTGCGTCCCCTTGCCTGCTCCCTGCGGACCGATAAACACGACGTGGCGCATTGGTGTGGTCGACATCTCCCCATCCCCTGAGGCAAGACGATGCGCCGGGAGGACATTACCCCTCCCCGGCGCACGTCATCGAACTCGTTAGCGAATGAAGCCTTCGTAGTTGCGCATCATCAACTGGGCTTCGAGCTGCCGCATGGTGTCGATGGCAACACCGACGACGATGAGCAGCGAGGTCGCGCCGAGGAACAGCGTCTGCACGCCCGTCACCTTGGCGGCGATATACGGCAGGATCGCGACGATACCGAGCGCGAGCGCGCCCACCAGCGTAATTCTGGTCACAACGCCGGTCAGGTATCGGTTCGTGTTCGCGCCCGGACGAATGCCCGGGATGAACGCTCCCTGGCGCTGCAGATTCTCCGAGATATTCTGTTGCTGGAACACGACCATCGTATAGAAGTACGTGAACGCTACGACCATGAAGAAGTAGACGATCTGGTACTGCAACGTGTTCGCGTCGAAGAACCTGGTCATGTCCTGAGCCAGATTACGCACCCACGGTCGCTCTGAGCCAGTCATGAAGTTTGCAATCGTGCCCGGGAACACCATGATCGAAACGGCGAAGATCAGCGGGATCATGCCGGCCGAGTTGACCTTCAGCGGAATGAAGGTCGAGCCGCCGCCATACATCCGGCCACGTCGCACGCGCTTGGCATGGTGGACTGGAATACGCCGCTGGCCCTCATTGATCAGCACGATACCGATGATGGTTACCAGGCCGATGAACACGAACGCCAGCGTTCCGGTGATGTTCTGCGTCGTTGTTCCACCGTAGATCAGATTACCGACGGTGCCTGGCAACGACGCGACGATGCCGCCGAAGATGATGATCGACACACCGTTTCCGATACCGTTCTCGGTAATCAGCTCACCGAGCCAGACCAGAAGCGTGGTACCGGCTACCAGCGTCAGGAGAATCGCCAGCGAGTTGAACCAGGTGTCGCCGCTGAACAGACCGAAGTCCGACAGCACACCAGAGCGCTGCATCAGCACGCACTGGCCGTACGCCTGCAGGAACGCGATCGGGACCGTGATGTAGTGCGTGTACTTGTTGATCTGGTTCCGGCCCTGCTGACCTTCCTGAGACAACTCATTCAGCCGCGGCACGATTGGTGTCAGCAGCTGCATGATGATCGAGGCGGTGATGTACGGATACACGCCCATCGCCAGGATCGAGAAGTTGCTCAGCGTGGACCCCGAGAACAGGTTCAGCATGCCGAGCAGCTGATTGTTCTCGAGCAGGTCCGACAACGCCGCGCGATCGACGCCCGGAACCGGGATCGTCGCAATGAACCGGAAGATGATCAGGATCCCGATGGTGAACAGAATCTTGCGGCGGAGATCCGAGATGCGGAATGCGTTGAAAGCCGCCTCAAGCATTACTCGATAACCTCCGCCGTCCCGCCGGCGGCCTCAATCTTCTCTTTGGCCGAGGCGGAGAACTTATGGGCGCGGATGTGCAATGGAGCGTCGACTTCGCCATTGCCAAGAATCTTGAGCAGCTTCTTGGAAGCGTCGATGACGCCACGCTCTTCCAGCGCCTCCGGCGTGATGGTGCCTTCCAGACCCAACTCCGCGATCCGTCCAACGTTCAGGATCTCGTACTGGGTGCGGAAGATGTTGGTGAAGCCACGCTTGTACGGCATGCGCAGATAGATCGGGTTCTGGCCACCCTCAAATCCGGGACGCACGCTGCCGCCCGACCGCGCTCCCTGGCCCTTCTGGCCGCGACCGGATGTCTTTCCACTGCCAGAGCCGTGGCCGCGTCCGACACGCTTCTTTGCCTTGAATGCGCCCGGTGCGGGTCGCAGATCGTCGATGTGCATCGTTTCCGTCCCTCAGATCGCTGCGCTTGCGCGATCGGTTTTACTGCGTATTCCGGTGAATATCGGAACCGTTAATCACACCCTCGCCCTCAATGAGCACGAGGTGCCGAACCTTGTTGACCATGCCGCGAACCGACGGTGTGTCCGGTCGCTCGACAACCTGGTTCAGCTTGGTGAAGCCCAACGCACGAATCGTATCGCGCTGGTCCTTCGGATATCCAATGGAGCTCTTCTTATAGATGAGCCGCATCTGCTTGTCAGCCGTCATGCTTCCACAGCCTCCTTCAGGCGCGGACGCAGAGCCTCGGGGGCCTTGCCACGCCGACCGGCAACTCGCTCGACTGCTTCCAGCTCCGAGAGTGCCTTGATCGTGGCCTGGACAACGTTAACCGGATTGTTCGAGCCGAGTGACTTGCTCAGCACGTCCTGAATACCGGCCGCCTCAACCACCGAGCGAACGCCGCCGCCGGCGATGACACCGGTGCCCTGCGAAGCCGGGCGCAGGAGCACCCGCGACGCGCCGAACTTAACCTCGACATCGTGCGGGATTGATGTGCCATCCAGCGGCACCGTAATCATGTTGCGCTTGGCCGCCTCAACGCCCTTGCGAATTGATTCCGGAACTTCGCCGGCCTTGCCCATGCCGACTCCAACGCGTCCCTTACCATCGCCAACCACGACCACGCTGCTGAAGGCGAACCGACGGCCACCCTTCACCACCTTGGAAACGCGGTTGATCTGTACGACGCGCTCCTGAAATTCTCCGGCGTCGTCGCCACGCGACTGGCCGCCTCGTCGTCGATCCATTTACCTGTCCTGACTGTCTCTATCCCGGCGGCGCAAGCCGCTCGCGTCGACTAGAACTCGAGGCCGGCCTCGCGCGCGCCGTCGGCGAGCGCTTTGACGCGACCGTGGTACTTGTAGCCACCACGGTCGAAGACGACCGTCGTGATTCCGGCATCCTTGGCCCGCTCGCCGATCAGCTTACCGACGATCTTGGCCTTATCGGTCTTGGTCGCGCCGTCCGCAATGGACTGCGCAACGTCGGCTTCGATGTCCGAAGCAGCCACGAGTGTGACGCGCTCGACGTCATCAATGACCTGCGCGTAAATGTGTGCCGAACTGCGGAACACATTCAGCCGCGGCCGCTGGGCAGTTCCGGAGATCTTGGCCCGAACCCGGAGATGCCGCCGCCGACGGGGATCCAGCTGCGACTTGTAGTGATAGCGCATCGTTTCCTGCTCTCTGGCACCTCGGGGAACCGGATTGTATCCCGATCACCGGTGCCGTCTCGCCGCCTCAGGCGGCGCTCACTCCTACTTGCCGACCTTACCGGCCTTGCCGGCCTTGCGTCGAACCTGCTCGCCGAGGTAGCGCACGCCCTTGCCCTTGTAGGGTTCCGGCGGACGAACGCGACGGATCTTCGCCGCCTCCTCGCCAACGAGCTGCTTGTCGATGCCAGTCACCGCCAGGCGGGTCGGGGTATCGACAACGAATGCGATGCCGTCCGGCGGCTCGACGCGCACCGGGTGCGAGTAGCCGAGGTTCAGCACCAGGGTCTTGCCATCCAGCGCTGCGCGGTAGCCAACGCCCTGGATCTCCAGATCCTTGCGATAGCCCTGGGTGACACCCTGGACCATGTTGGCGATCAGCGTACGAGTGAGCCCATGGAGCTGGCGATTGACGCGCTCGTCGTTCGGACGGCTCACGCGGATAACGCCCTCCTCGCGATCGATCAGCATGTTCGGGCTAACGCGCTGCTGCAATGCTCCCTTCGGGCCCTTGACCTTCACGAGGCCTGGCTCGATGGTGAGATCAACGCCGGACGGAATCTCGATTGGCTGCAATCCAATACGTGACATCAGAGCTTCTCCTTTCCGGCGCTAGTAGACGGTGCAGACGACTTCGCCACCGATGCCGCGGCGACGGGCTTCGTAGCCGGTCATCATGCCCTGCGGCGTGCTGACGATGGCGATACCAAGACCATTGCGCACTTGCGGGATCTCAGTCTTGCGAGCGTAGACACGCAGTCCCGGCTTTGAGATCCGCTTGATCTGGCGGATCGAATGTCGCCGATCCGGGCCATATTTCAGATGCACGGTCAGCGTGTTGTATGGCGTACCTTCTTCGACCGTCCAGCCACGAACGTAGCCCTCGGCGTGAAGGATTTTTGCAAGCTCAACCAGGACCTTCGTCGACGGCATCGACGTCTCGGTCCGTCTCGCCTGCCCCGCGTTGCGAATGCGGGTGAGCATATCGGAGATCGGATCGTTGACGACACTCATTCCTGCGGTCTCCCGTACCTTCTCAATACGTGGTCCACGCCCCAACGGTTTGGACCATCTGTGCCGATCGAGCTACCAGCTCGACTTCGTGACGCCCGGGAGCTTGCCCTGCGACGCCAGTTCGCGGAAGCAGATGCGGCACACACCAAACTTCCGAATATATGCGCGCGGTCGCCCGCACAGCTTGCAGCGGTTGTGATGTCGTACCGCGTACTTGGCAGGCCGGCTCGCGCGGACCATCTGTGACTTCTTCGCCATCTCGGGCTCTTATCCTTCCAGCGTGCCCAGGTCAGGACTCACGGAACGGCATACCGAGCAACTGGAGCAGGCGTCGGCCCTCTTCGTCGCTCTTGGCCGTCGTGACGATTGCAACCTCAAGGCCGCGCAGCTTGTCGATCTTGTCGTATTCAATCTCCGGGAAGATCAGCTGTTCCCGAAGCCCGAGCGTGTAGTTGCCGCGACCATCAAACGACTTCGGCGAAATGCCGCGGAAGTCGCGAACGCGCGGCAGTGCGATGTTCAACAGGCGATCCAGAAACTCGTACATCCGATCACCGCGCAGTGTGACCATCGTGCCGATTGGCATACCCGCGCGGAGGCGGAAGGCGGCAATCGACTTCTTCGCGCGCGTCACGACCGGCTTCTGGCCGGCAATCTGGGTCAGATCGCTTACGGCAGCATCGAGCGCACGGTTGTTGGCGATTGCTTCGCCGACGCCGATGTTGATGACGATCTTCTCGATCTTCGGCGCTTCCAGGTCGTTGCGATACTTGAACTCATCGCGCAACCTGGGCCGAACCTCTTCGAGGTACTGCTCCTTCAACCGTGCAGCCACGTTACTCCCTCACCAATTCGATTACGGTTCCCGCTACCGGCTGGTCGGATTCGGGACGACCGCATCGCACTTCTTGCAGAAGCGAACCTTGTTGCCATTCTCTTCGATGCGGAAACCGACACGCGTCGGCTCATTGCACGAGGGGCAAACAAGCATAACTTTCGACACCGGCAGCGGGGCCTCGACCTCGACGATTCCAGCCTGTCGAGCGCGACCCTGCGCGATGTGCTTGCGCACAATGTTGATTCCTTCAAGAACGAGCTTGTCCTCGCGCGGCATATTCTGCCGGACGCGACCGCGCTGGCCCTTGTTCTTGCCACTGATGACGACGACCTCGTCGCCGCCCACGATCTTCTCAGCCATGGTTTCCTCTCGCTCTTGCTCTACAGCGTTTCCGGCGCCAGCGAGACGATGCGCATGAACTGCTTCTCGCGGAGCTCGCGCGCGACGGGGCCGAAGATACGGGTACCGCGCGGGTTGCCCTGCGGGTTGATCAGTACAGCCGCGTTGTCGTCGAAGCGGATGTGCGAGCCATCTGGCCGCCCATATTCCTGCTTGGTGCGCACGACGACCGCCCGGATCACATCACCCTTCTTGACCGCCGCGCCAGGCTGTGCAGCCTTGACCGAGCCAATGATGATGTCACCGACCGAGGCGTAACGCTTTCGTGATCCGCCGAGCACGCGAATGCACATGATTTCCCGCGCGCCGGAATTGTCCGCCACCTTCAGGCGGGTTTGTGCCTGAATCATGCCTGCTCTCCCAGCTAGCGGGCGCCGGAATCGGCGCGCTCGACGATTTCGCGAAGAACCCAGCGCTTGTCCTTGGACAGCGGGCGGGATTCCTCAATCCGAACTACATCTCCGATGCGGCACTCGTTGGCCTCATCGTGTGCCTTGAACTTGCTGGTGCGCTTCATCCGCTTGCCATACAGCGGGTGCCGGCGCGAGTACTCAACGGCGACGACGATGGTCTTGTCCATCTTGTCGCTGACGACGCGGCCGACCTTGGTCATCCGCTGTCGCTTCACCGCTGGTTGCTCAGCGGTGGCACCGGACGCGGTGCTCGAATTCTCTGCCATTCTGGTCGTATCCCTCCGCTGGGCGCGCCGCTACCGGCTCGCCCCCTGCCCGGCTTCCAGAACAGCAGCGATCTCTGCCGCCATCCGGCGCTCGGTCTGAATCGTCTTGAGCCTGGCGATGTCACGCTTGATCTGGCGGATCCGGGCCGTGTTGGTCATCCGGCCGACCGCGTCATCAAAGCGCAGCTTGCGCCATTCCTCCTTCAGATCATCGATCATTCCGACGATCTGCTGATCGGTCAAAGACCGGATCTCTGCAGCCTTCATCCCCTACGACTCCGCTTCCGCGTGGGCTTCTTCGGCCGCAGCGACACCGACCTGATCGCGAGCCACGATGCGGCACTTGACCGGCAGCTTGTGCGCGGCACGACGCAACGCTTCTTGTGCCACGTCTTCGCGCACGCCCGACAGCTCAAACATGATCCGACCAGGACGGACAACGGCGACCCAGTATTCCGGGTTGCCCTTACCGGAACCCATGCGGGTTTCAGCCGGCTTCTGTGTCACCGGCTTATCCGGGAAGATCCGAATCCACACCTTGCCACCACGGCGAACGTAGTTCGTGATCGCGCGGCGGGCGGATTCAATCTGGCGGCTATCGATCCAGGCTGCGTCAAGCGACTGCAGACCGAAATCACCAAATGCTACGTAGTTACCGCGCTGAGCGGTGCCGGCCCTCCGGCCCCGAAACACCTTGCGGTGCTTGGTCCGTCTCGGCATCAACATCTGTGCGCTCCCTCCCTCTGCTCTTCCGCGTCGCTAGTCGGCGACCGTAGCGCTCTCGGCCTCGACCTGCGGCTGCGGACGTCGCTCGGGAATGACGTCGCCGGTGTAGATCCAGACCTTGACACCGATCTGTCCATAGGTTGTCGGCGCATGAACGACGCCGTAGTCGATCTTGGCGCGCAGCGTATGCAGCGGCACCCGACCGTCCATCTCGGTGACAGTGCGCGACATTTCCGCGCCGCCGAGGCGGCCACCGAGGCGGATCTTGATGCCCTTCGCACCACGGCGCATCGCCTGGCCGACCGCGTGCTTCATCGCGCGTCGATACGACACACGGCGAGCAAGCTGCTCGGCAATCGACTCAGCAACCAGGCGAGCATCAAGCTCTGGAACCTTGATCTCCTCGATCTTCAGATGGACCTTCTTGCCCACCTTCTGTTCCAGGAGCTGGCGGAGCTTCTCGACGTTCGAGCCCTGCTTGCCGATGACAATGCCCGGCTTCGACGTATGCACCGATACTTCGATGCGGTTCGCCGCGCGCTCGATCTCGACCTTCGAGATACCTGCCCGCGTCAGCTGCTCGTTGATGAGCCGACGGATGTAGAGGTCCTCATGGAGCTGTTCGGTGTAGTTCCGCTCGGCATACCACTTGGACTCCCAATCATGAACGCCACCGAGCCGAAACCCGATTGGATTGACTTTACGCCCCACGGGAGCCTCCCTTCTCCTTTTCAGCAAGCACAACGGTCACATGACACGTGCGCTTGAGGATCTCGTTGACCCGCCCGCGGGCGCGCGGCTTAAACCGCTTGTAGGTCGGCCCGTCATCGGCGTAGATCGCCTTGACGTACAGGTCTTCGGGATCAATATCGTGATTATTCTCGGCCGACGCACGAGCGGACTTGATGACCCGCGAGACATCCAGCGCTGCTTTGTTCGGCGTGAACTGCAGCAGACCGAGCGCCTCGGCGACATCGCGACCGCGAACCATATCAACTACCAGACGCGCCTTGCGCGGCGAAACACGGACGCGCGTGACACGAGCGGTGACTTCTACCATTGTCGTTGCCCCTTCCTGCCGTCTTCGCCTAACGGCGGCGCGACGACTTGTCCGCGTCCCTGCCATGCCCGCGGAATGTGCGCGTCGGCGCGAACTCACCGAGCTTATGGCCAACCATGTTCTCCGAGACGAACACCGGCACATGCCGGCGGCCGTCGTGAACCGCGATCGTGTGGCCGACCATCTGCGGGAAGATTGTTGAATCCCGCGACCAGGTGCGGATCACGCGCCGCTCGCTTGAGCTATTGAGCTGTTCCACTTTGCCAAGCAGCTTGGGGTCGATGTACGGCCCCTTCTTCGACGAACGTCCCACGAGTTTTCTGCTACCTCCCTAGCGCGTCCGGCTTTTAGCGACCAACGTTGCGGCGACGAACGATCATCTTCGTAGTGCGCTTGTTGGTCCGCGTGCGGTACCCCTGCGCCGGCTTGCCCCACGGTGTCTTCGGCTGTCCGCCGATCGGGGCCTTGCCCTCACCACCACCGTGCGGGTGATCGTTCGGGTTCATCACCGATCCGCGAACCGTCGGACGCTTGCCGAGGTAGCGGTTGCGACCGGCCTTGCCAATCTGAATATTCTCGTGGTCGACGTTGCCGACCTGCCCGAGCGTTGCCATGCACTCCAGGTGCACCATCCGAACCTCGCCCGACGGCATGCGGATGTGTGCGTAGTCCTCGACCTTGGCCATCAGCTGTGCTGACGTGCCGGCCGAACGCACCATCTGACCGCCACGACCCGGCTGCAGCTCGATGTTGTGGATCTGCGTACCGAGTGGGATGTCGCGCAATCGCAGCGCGTTGCCCACGCGGATCGGCGAACCCTCACCGGACACCACCGTGTCGCCGACCTTGAGGCCGAGCGGCGCGAGAATGTAGCGCTTCTCACCATCCACGTAGTGCAGCAGCGCGATGCGCGCCGACCGGTTCGGATCGAACTCGATCGTCGCAACATTGGCCGGAATGCCCAGCTTGTTGCGCTTGAAGTCGATCTTCCGGTAGTAGCGCTTGTTGCGGCCACCCTGATGACGCGTCGTGATCCGGCCCTGGTTGTTCCGACCAGAGTGCTTGGGCAGGATCTCGATCAGGCTCTTCTCCGGCTTCCATGACGTGATGTCCGACTTGTCGGATGCGGACATCCCGCGGCGGCCGGGCGATGTTGGCTTATAGCGGCGAATCGCCATCTTGTTCGCTCCCTCTCCCTGCGCTCGCTAGATATCGCCGAAGATGTCGATCGAGTGCCCAGGCTCGAGCGAGACGATCGCCTTCTTGAAGCTAGCCTCATAGCCGAACACGCGCTGATTGCGCTGGCGCATAACCTTGCGCTTCTTCGGCTTCATCACAATGATGTTGACTGCCTTGACCTTGACATTAAAGATCGCCTCGACCGCCTGCTTGATCTGGATCTTGTTGGCGTTTCGCGCGACCTCAAAGGTGTACTGGCCAAGCTCACCAATCCGGGTGTTCTTCTCGGTGATCATCGGACGTACCAGTACGTCTGACTGATGCAACGCCATGCGTCTCTCCTATTCCAGCGCCCACAGGTCGTGGATCGTGTCCACGGCCTCGGTAGTCAGCAGGAGACGCGCGTGCGTCAGAACGTCGTGCACATTCACGTAGCCCGCCCGGATGATCTTGACGTTTTCAATGTTGCCGCCCGCGCGATAGATCACGTTCTGATCCTCACCCGGGCCAATGACGATCAGCGTCGAGCGCTGCGATGCCGGCAGCGACCCCAGCAGCTTGATCATCGCCTTCGTCTTTGGCTCAAGCTCGGCGAGTCCAGAGATGACCAGCAGCTCCTCGTCACGCGCCTTGACCGACAGCACCGACCGAATGGCCAGGCGTCGCATCTTCTTCGGCATCGACTGCCGATAGGAGCGCGGCTTCGGGCCGAAGACAACACCACCACCCCGCCACTGCGGCGAGCGGATCGATCCCTGGCGAGCCCGTCCGGTGCCCTTCTGGCGCCACGGCTTGCGGCCACCGCCACGCACCTCTCCACGTCGGAGGGTGCTGTGTGTGCCCAGTCGGGCGTTCGCGAGCTGCCTCAGGTGCGCCTGGTGCATGACCGGCACATTCGGCTCAATGCCGAAGACCGAGTCCTTGAGCTCGATGGTGCCCGCTTCGTTGGCGGACGTATCGAATACCTTGACCTGCATCGTTCGTTTCCTCCGTATTCGTCCGGCTAGCGCTTCGCCTGCCGCGACTTGACGCTGGTGCGAACGATCAACAGGCCATCGTTGTGGCCCGGCACCGAGCCGCGCACGAGGACGAGATTTTCTTCCGGGTTCACCTGGACGACTTCCAGGTTCTGGATCGTCTTGCGCTCGTTGCCCATCTGGCCGGCCATCTTCAGGTTCTTGAAGACACGGCCCGGCGTGGCGCTTGAGCCGATCGAGCCAGGAGCGCGGGAACGGTCGGACTGGCCGTGCGTCTTCGGTCCACCACGGAACCCGTGGCGCTTCATGACGCCCTGGAAGCCCTTACCCTTCGAGATGCCGGTGACGTCGACGCGGCTGCCCGCCTCGAAGATCGCCGCCGCATCGATAACCTGGCCGACGGAGTATGGCGACGTGTCGTCGGCCTTCAGCTCACGCAGATAGCGCGAGCTTGAGCCGGCCTCGCGCAGGTGTCCCCGCTGCGGGCTGTTCAGCCGCTTTGACTCATCGAACCCGAGCTGGACTGCTTCGTAACCGTCGCGATCGTTGGTGCGGATCTGCGTAACGACGCAAGGTCCGACCCTGAGGACGGTTACCGGCACAACCCGGCCGCTTTCATCGAAGATCTGGGTCATGCCCAGCTTCTTCCCGAGTAATCCGTGGATCATTGGCTCTCTCCTGTTGCCCCAGGATGCCGCGTCAGATTCCCTCAACCCGCCGCAGCGATCAGAGCGTGACTCTCGTTCTGCCGTGACACTCGTCACGGGTATCGGCGGGAGGGATAACCTCCCGCCAATGCCATCTACAGCTTGATTTCGATGTCGACGCCGGCCGGCAGATTCAGGCGCATCAACGCCCGAATGGTTGCGTGGCTCGGCTCAAGCACATCGATCAGGCGCTTGTGCGTCCGAATCTCGAAGTGCTCCTGCGAATCCTTGTCGACGAACGGCGACCGCATGACCGTGAAGCGCTCGATGCGCGTCGGCAGTGGCACGGGACCAGCCACCTTCGCACCGGTGCTCTCAGCCGTCTCGACAATGTTGCCAGCTGACTGATCGAGGATCTTGTGATCGTAGGCCTTGAGCCGGATCCGGATCTTTTGCGTTGGACGTCGTGTCGCCATGCTTACTCAATGTCTCCTATTGTGCGATCTTGGTGACGACACCAGCGCCGACGGTGCGACCACCTTCGCGAATGGCGAAGCGCAGTCCCTCTTCGATGGCCACCGGCTGGATCAGCTCGACGTCCATCTGGATGTTGTCGCCC
>Ga0180215_1000581_pt1 | contig 45539 bp, 43 predicted proteins | sample eDN3rd37CBELigBY_FD_128871 | JGI IMG/M metagenome (GOLD analysis project Ga0180215, IMG submission 128871) | Enriched backyard soil microbial communities from Emeryville, California, USA - eDNA 3rd pass 37_C BE-Lig BY (version 2) (version 2) | ecosystem: Environmental > Terrestrial > Soil >...
ACCGTCGAGGACCGCGTCCACGACTCCAACGTCACACGATCTTCAGAACTGATCACCAATGTGGATGACGGCATACACCATCATCCCACACTGTAAACTAATTAATGACGCGCGACACTAGGTGAAGTCGCTGCCGCCGTCGACGTTGATGTTGGCCCCGGTCATGTACGAGTTGCGCCGGGACGCGAGAAACGCCACCACAGGCCCGATCTCCTCGGGCAGCCCGGCGCGCGGCAGGTGGGCGGGGTGACCGAAGTGCTCGTCGATCGCCGACATCAGCGCGTACGGGTCGGTGCCGTCGACGCCCACCGACTCGGCCCAGCCGATCAGCGCCTCGGAGGCGATGCTGCCCGGCGAGACGGCGTTGACCATGATCTCGTCCTTGGCCAGCAGCAGCGACAGGTTCTTCGACACGCTGGTCACCGCCGCCTTGGCCGCGGTGTACGCGGGCAGGATCACGCTCTGGCGCTGGGTGGAGTGTGCGGAGAAGTTCACGATGCGCGCCCACTCCGCGGCGCGCAGCAGCGGCAGCGCCGAGCGGACACAGTGCACCATGCCCATCACGCCGCCGTCGAACGCGTGCCGCCACTGTTCGTCGGTCAATTGCTCGAAGGTCCCGACGGCCTCCGGACCCACCGCGTTGACGAGGATGTTCAGTTGCCCGCCCCAGCGCGCCCCGATCTCGTCGAACACGCGCTGCACCTGGTCGGCGTCGGTGATGTCGGCGGCCAGGCCGACGGCATCGGGGCTGCCGATCTCCGTCAGCGCCGTCGCCGCCTCGTCGAGCACATCGGGCGTGCGGCCGACGACGGCCACCCGCGCGCCGTCCTCGGCCAGGCAGCGCGCCGAGGCGAAACCCATTCCGCGGCCGCCACCGACGACGACGGCAGCGGCGTTCTTCAGTCCGAGATCCATCTGAGCCTTTCACCCACCGAATGCGTGGAAAAGCTTACTATTGGACTTACGGTAAAGGAGGGATTCGGCTGAGACGACCCGGGTAACCGGAGCGCGGAAGGCCCCCCGGTATCGTTGACGGTAGCGACAGGGGCCGCGACACACCTGCAAAGACGCAGATCACAGGCGGCTGCCGGTAGATTCAGTCCCACTGACGCCGTGCGCGGGAAGTCGCGTGCGCGGCTTATCGCGATGGAGGTGCCCTTCGTGGCAAGGCAGGCGACCGCCGAGAAGCGTCAACGGCGCGAGCGCGGATCCATCAACCCCGACGACATCATCAAGGGCGCGTTCGAGCTCGCCGAGCAGGTGGGCATCGACAACCTGTCCATGCCGCTGCTCGGCAAGCACCTCGGCGTCGGCGTCACCAGCATCTACTGGTACTTCCGCAAGAAGGACGACCTGCTCAACGCGATGACCGACCGCGCCCTGCGCCAGTACGTCTTCGAGACGCCCTACGTGGAGGCCAAGGACTGGCGCGAGACGCTGCGCAACCATGCGCGCACCATGCGAAAGACGTTCATCGGCAACCCGATTCTGTGCGACCTGATCCTCATCCGGTCGGCACTGAGCCCGCGCACCGCCAAGGTCGGGGTGCAGGAGGTGGAGAAGGCGATCGCCAGCCTGGTCGAGGCGGGCCTGTCCCCCGAGGACGCCTTCGACACCTACTCCGCGGTGTCGGTGCACGTCCGCGGCTCGGTGGTGCTGCACCGGCTGCGGGAGAAGAACCGCGCGGCCGGCGAGGGGCCCAGCGATCTCGACGACACCATGAGCGTCGACGCCGAGAGCACCCCGCTGCTCGCGATGGTCAGCGAGAAGGGCCATCACATCGGCGCCGCCGACGACCGCAACTTCGAGTTCGGCCTGGAGTGCATCCTCGAGCGGGCGGAGCGCCTCATCGAGGACAACGCCGAGAACAAGTCCGCCAAGAAGACCCGCAAGCGCTGACCCGGCGCGCTACCGATCGCTGACCGACCGGTAGCGCCCCGAAGCCGCTGCGAGGCCCAGGCAACTCAGACTGGGCAGCTCAGACCTCAACGACGACGGCGCCGCCCTGGCCGCCGCCCGCGCACATCGCGGCCACGCCGATGCCGCCGCCGCGCCGCTGCAGTTCGTAGACCAGCGTGGTCACCATCCGCGCGCCCGAGGCCGCGATCGGATGGCCGAGGCTGCACCCGCTGCCGGAGAAGTTCACCAGTTCCTCGTCGAGCCCGAACTCGCGCACCGCGGCGATGGGCACCGAGGCGAACGCCTCGTTGATCTCCCACAGCGTCACATCCGACGGCTTGAGGTTGGCCCGGTCGAGCACCTTAGCGATCGACTTGACCGCACCGAGCCCGCAGTCGCGCGGCGGCACACCGGCTGCGGCCCAGGCCTTCACGGTCGCCATCCTGGTGAGGTTGTTGGCCTCGGCGTAGTCGGCGTCGACGAGCGCGACCGCGGCCGCCGCGTCGTTGGTACCGCTGCTGTTGCCGGCGGTGATCGAGAAGCCCTCGATCTCCGGGTGCAGCGGTTTGAGCTGGGCCAGCTTCTCGGCGGTGGTGTCGCGGCGGGGATGCTCGTCGACGCTGAACTCGATCACCGAGCCGTCGAACTGCTGCACCTTCAGCGGCACGATCTCGTCGACGAACTTGCCCGCGTCGATCGCGGCGATGGCGCGCTGGTGCGACCGGGCCGCCCAGGCGTCCATCTCCTCACGGGTGATGCCGACGGTCTGTGCGGTGTTCCAGCCCACGGTGATCGACATGTCGCGGGTCGGCGCGTCGGGGGTCTCGACGTGCGTCGGCGGCATCCACTTCTCCTCGAACTTGAGCTCGGGGCCGGGGATGCGCCAGTTCACCAGCGGGGTCATCGACAGCGACTGCACACCGCCGGCGATCAGCACCCGCTCCATCCCGGAGCCAATCTGCGCCGCGGCGTTGCCGATGGCGGTCAGGCTGCCCGCGCAGTGCCGGTTGACCGACTGGCCCGGCACGTGCTGCAGGCCGGCGTGGTCGGCCGCGTAGCGGGCCAGATCACCGCCGCCGTAATGGGATTCGGCGAAGATCAGGTCGTCGATGTCGGCCGGGTCGATCTTCGAGCGCCGGATCACCTCCGGCAGCACCGCGGTGATCAGCTCCTCGGGTGGAGTGTTGACCAGCGCCCCCTTGAAGGAACGGCCGATGGCGGTCCTGGCAGCACCGACGATGACAGGTGTGGGCATGTTCTCCACCTCGGGTTTCGTTGTTTACGACGTTACAAAAGTAGCAGAGTATGTAGCGCTGGGCACTACTCCGGTTCCGGGACGTGAAAGTGCTCGTCACGCAGCCGGAACGCCTCCTTGGTGCCGTGCCGGGCGCGGGTCTTGACGAAGTTGAACTCACCCTCGGCGAACTGCAGGTTGGTGCCGAACGCGTGGAACAGGTAGCTGGCCACCTCCTCGCCCTGGTAGGCCTGGCTCTGCTCGACCAGCCGGAAGGCCTCCTTGGCGATCACGACGCCGTCGGCGGGCATCTTCGCCGCCTTCTCGGCCCAGTACCTGGCGCGGGCGGTCACCTTCTCGGGTGCGACGGTCTCGGTGAACACGCCGAGGTGCTCGACGGAGCCCGCCTCGATGATGTCGCCGGTGAGCAGCAGCCGCCGCGCCAGCACCGGCCCCAGCCGGTGGAAGAACATGTGCAGGCTGCCCAGCGCAGGCCCCAGGAAGCGGGTCGCGGGCATGCCGATCTTGGTGTCGCGGGCGATGACGGAGATGTCGGTCATCAGCGCCATCTCGAAACCGCCGCCGAGCGCGTACCCGCTGATCTCCCCCACCGTGACCTTCGGGAAGCCCATGAAGTTGTGGTAGAAGCCGAATGACTTGCGGTCCACCGTGAGTCGGCGCCGCTGGCTCGGCCGCCGCTTGGCCTGCGGCGAGTCCTTGTCGCCGTACCAGGCGTAGGCGTTGTTCATGTCCGCGCCCGTGGAGAACACGCCCTCGGCGCCGCGCAGCAGCACCACGGTGATGTCGTCGTCCTCGGCGACCTGGTCGAGGTAGCGGCCGAGGGTCTCGCGCATCGCGGCGTCGTAGGAGTTGCGCTGTTTCGGGTTGTTCAGCGTGATGGTCGCGATCCGCTTGTCGCGGTCGACGTCGAACAGCACGCGGTCATCGGTGGTCATGGGTCCTCACTGGGCGTTGGTGATGAGCTTGGCCTGGATCGTCTTGTCGGTGCCGACGGCGAGCGTGTTGCGCCGCGCGGCGGCCAGATGCTCGGTGGCCAGCCGCACCGCGCGGGCCTCGTTGCCGTCGCGGATGGCGTCGAGCAGACGCTGGTGGTCGCGCAGTGCGGCGCGCATCGTCTTGTCGTTCATCGGGTCGGGGCTGGATTCATCGGCCCAGACCGCGGACTCGTGCGCCGACCAGATCAGTTCCAGCGACCCGATGAGCAGGATCATCGGCTCGTTGCCGCACCGCGACACGACGGTCTCGTGGAAGCGGCGGGCATTGGGCACATACCGCGTCGGGTCGCCCAGATCCGCCGTCTGGCGCTCGATCTCACGTTCCAGGTGCGGCACCACCTCGGTCGCCCGGTCCTCGCGCGCCGCACACATACCGGCACAGATCGGTTCCAGCCGCAGCAGCGCGCCGCTGACGTCGGCCGGGGTGGCGGAGCGGGCCTGCAGCACCATGCTGATCATGTGCGCGGTGCGTTCCGCCGACGGCTGGCGTACCACCGCACCGCCCATGTTGCCGCGCCGCACCGAGATCAGCCCGTCGGTCTCGAGCAGGTGGATCGCCTCCCGCAATGCCGGTGGGCTGACCGCGAATTCGGCGAGCAGGCCGTCCTGGGAGGGCAGCACGTCCCCCTCCTTGAGCCGGCCGGACAGGATGTCGTCGCGGATCCGGGCGGCCACGATCTCGGCCACCCGGGGTTGACGGATCCGCTGGGTCATCGGGGGCGGCGTTTCCCGAACGCGAACACCGACAGCTTGTCCGGCGATGATGCGGCGGTGTGGAATTCGCCGGTGCACAGCACCTCGTCGCCGAGCAGCAGGCGCGCCGTCGACGTCACCCTGCCGTCGCTCTCGACACGGGCGATGTCGAAGCGCAACTCCGTCAGGATCGGCGTCGGGCGGCGGAACGTGACGGTCAGCGACCGGGTCTTGCCGGTGCGTCCGATCGCGCAACTCTGGTGCTGGGTCACGCAGTCGAAGAACACGGCCAGATAACCGCCGTTGACCAGGCCCGGCGGCCCCTCGAACACCACCGGGAAGGTGACCCGTCCCGACGCGGCCTCCTCGGTGAGCTCGTCGAACGTGTACTCGGGGAAGGCCGGGTTGTAGGCGCCGATGTCGAAGGCGTGGTCGAGGTAGACCCGCTGTTCGGCGGTGGCGTCGGGACCGATGCGCGGGGTCGGGTCGGCCGGTGCGGCCGCGGCGAGTTCGCGTTCCCAGACCGCGATCTGGTCGAGCATGGCGTCGACGGTCGGGTGCTCGTGCTCCAGTGACAGCAGCAGCCCGGTGAGCCTGCGCAGGGCGCCGGCGGCGGCGACGGTCTGGGGCAGCGGCTCCTCGCCGAAGCTGAGCTTCTGCTGGGCCATCGCTGTCCTCCGTGCTCACGCCGCCACTCACGCCGACGCAGTGTCCTTGCTAACTTGTACAAGATAGCATTACCGTATGTCTCACCGTAAAGCGATGGATTGGCGGATTCCACGGTGACCGAAGCCGACAGTGGTGAAGTGCGCATCGAGCGCGACGACGCGATCCTGCGGCTCACCCTGGACCGGCCGGACCGGCGGAACTCGTTGAGCTACCCCATGATCGGCGAGCTCATCACCGCACTGACCGAGGCCGCCACCGACGACTCGTTGCGCGCGGTGCACATCCGCAGCGCCGGTCCGGACTTCTGTTCGGGCGCGGACGTGGTGGCGGCCAACTCCGGTGACCGCCGGCCCCGCACCGGCGACCTGGTGCGGCGCATCCCGCACGGCGCGAACCGCGTCGTCGAGCTCGTCACCACCCTGCATCTGCCCGTCGTGTGCACGGTGCGGGGCTGGGCCGTCGGGCTCGGCGCCAACCTGGCGCTGGCCGCCGACTTCACCGTCGCCGCCGACGACGCGACGTTCTGGGAGCCGTTCATCGGGCGCGGGTTCAGTCCCGACTCCGGGTCCACCTGGCTTCTCCCCCGGCTCGCCGGGTTGGCCCGCGCCAGGCGGATGCTACTGCTCGGCGAGAAGGTCAGCGGCGCCGACGCCGCGGACTGGGGCCTGATCCACCAGGCGGTGCCCGCCGACCGGCTCGACACCACCGCCGACGAGCTGGTCGCCCGCCTGGCCGCGGGCCCGACCGTGGCGCTCGGGCTGGCCAAGCAGGCCATCGCGTACGGGCAGCAGGCCACCCTCGCCGACTCCATGACACAGGAACTGTTCAACGTCGAGTTGTCCTGCCGGACAAGCGACTTCAAAGAGGGCCTGGCGGCGTTCCGGGAGAGACGCCAGCCGGAGTTCCGCGGGCGCTGACGAGAGGAACCCCCCATGTCCAGTTACGACGACATCCTCTACGAGGTCGACGGGCACAAGGCCACCATCACCCTGAACCGGCCGCAGGCGCTCAACGCGCTGAGCCCGCACATGATCACCGAGCTGCGCGCCGCCTACGACGAGGCCGAGAACGACGACAACATCTGGCTGATCATCGTCACCGGCACCGGCCGTGCGTTCTGCACCGGCGCCGACGTCGGCGAGATCCCCGAGGACGGCCGGGTGATCTACGAGCGCCCGTACCTGTCCACCTACGAGCAGTGGGAGGCCCCGCAGGAGGGCACCCCGCCGTTTCGCCGGATGGCCAAGCCGGTGCTCACGGCGGTCAACGGGATCTGTTGCGGCGCCGGGCTGGACTGGCTGACCACCGGTGACATCGCGATCGCGTCGGACAAGGCCACGTTCTTCGATCCGCACGTCAGCATCGGTCTGGTGGCCGCCCGGGAGATGGTGCGGCTGGCCCGGGTGCTGCCCCGCAACATCGCGCTGCGCATGGCGCTGATGGGCAAACACGAGCGGATGGGCGCCCAGCGGGCCTACGAGCTCGGCCTGATCAGCGAGGTCGTCGAGCACGACCGGCTGCTGGAGCGGGCGCACGAGATCGCCGACATCGTCAACTCCAACGCCCCGCTGGCGGTCCGCGGTACCCGGCTGGCCATCCACAAGACGCTGGATCTGCCGCTGCACGAAGGCGAGATCCTCGCCGAGACGTTTCGGGAACGCGTCGTGCGCACCGCCGACGCCCAGGAGGGTCCGAAGGCCTTCATGGAGAAGCGAGCCCCGAACTGGCAGTGCAAATGACCGATTTCCAGACCCTGCTGCTCGACGTGGACGCCGACGCCCACGTCGCCACCATCACGCTGAACCGCCCGGACTCGCTCAACGCGTTCAACCGCACGATGTGCGAGGAGATGTCACGGGCCTGGCAGATCGTCAAGGCCGACGACACCGTCCACGCCGTGGTGCTGCGCGCCGCCGGCGAGCGCGCGTTCAGCGCCGGGCTCGACATCAAGTCGCCCTACGGTCAGCCCGACAACATCTGGAACCACGAGGATCCCGGTGAGCATCTCAGCCCGAAGTGGCAGAAGATGTGGAAGCCGGTGGTGTGCGCGGTGCAGGGCATGTGCACCGCGGGCGCGTTCTACTTCGTCAACGAGTCCGACGTGGTGATCTGCTCGGAGGACGCCACGTTCTTCGACTCCCACGTCAGCGCCGGGCTGGTGTGCGCGCTGGAGCCGCTCGGCATGATGCGCCGCGTCGGGCTGGCACAGACGCTGCGGATCGCGTTGATGGGCAACGACGAACGGGTGTCCGCCGAGACCGCGCTGCGGATCGGCCTGGTCACCGAGGTGGTTCCGGCCGAGCGGCTGTGGGCCCGCGCCCACGAGATCGCCACCACCATCGCGGCCAAACCGCCCACCGCCACCCAGGGCACGGTGAAGGCGATCTGGGAGTCCCTCGACAAGCCGTACCGCGCGGCGATGGAACAGAACCTGATCTACACCCGGCTCGGAAACCCGTTGGGCCAGGCCGAACTCAACGACCGGCCGGACCGGCCGCGCGTCACCCCGAGGATCCGCTGATGGCCACCCACCCGCTGAGCAGGCGCGTCGCCGACGTCCTCGCGCTGCAACCGGACACCCGGGCAATCGAGTACGACGGCGCCTGGTGCACGTGGGGGCAGGTGGCCGGCCTGGCGCACCGGATCGAGGAACTCGGTGTCAGCGGGCGCCAGGTCGGCATGCTGTTGCGCAACACCCCGGCCCACATCGCCGCGTTCCTCGGGGTGCTGCTCGGCGGCGGAACCGTCGTCGTGGTGAACCCGAACCGCGGCGACGAGCGGATCCGCGAGGACGTGGCCGATCTCGCGCTTCCGTTGGTGATCGGCACACCGGCCGACCTGACCCGCCTGGTGGCCACACCGGGCAGCGACACGGTCGGCATCACCGGGGTCGACGACCCGATCCGGGTCACCCCCGCCGCTGCCCGGGTGCCCGACCAGTCCCGCGCGGGCGTCGCCGTGCGGATGCTGACCAGCGGCACCACCGGACCGCCGAAACGCATCGACCTGACGTACCGCATGCTGGCGCACAGCGTCATCGGTGAGGACTTCGCGTCCGCACCCGCACCGACCGAGCTGCGCCGCGGCGTGGCGATCGTCAACGCGCCGCTGGTGCACATCGGCGGGGTGTTCAGGGTGCTGCAGTGTGTCTGCGAGGGGCGCCCGTTCGCGCTGCTGGACCGGTTCGAGCTGAGCCGGTGGGCCGACGCGGTGCGCAGGCACCGCCCCCGCACCGTCTCGCTGGTGCCCGCCGCGCTGCGCACGGTGCTGCACTCCGATCTGACCCGAGAGGACCTCGCCGGCATCAGGGCGGTCACCTCCGGTACCGCACCGCTGTCCGCTGAGGACGCCGACGCGTTCACCGAGAAGTTCGGCATCCCGGTGCTGACGTCTTATGCGGCAACCGAATTCGGCGGCGGGGTGGCAGGCTGGTCCCTGCCGGACTACCAGAAGTACTGGAAGTCCAAGCGCGGCAGCGTCGGCCGGGCCACCCTCGGCGCCCGGCTGCGGGTGGTCGACGAGGACGGCAACCCGCTGGGCGCCGACCAGCCCGGGCTGCTGGAGGTCAAGCCGGGTCAGCTCGGTCCGGACGCCGACTGGCTGCGCACCACCGACATGGCCCGCATCGACGCCGACGGGTTCGTGTGGATCCTGGGCCGCGCCGATCAGGCGATCATCCGCGGAGGGTTCAAGATCATGCCGGACGATGTGCGCACCGCGCTCGAGGGTCATCCGGCCGTGCACAGCGCGGCCGTGGTGGGCAGGCCCGACCCCCGGCTCGGTGAGACGCCGGTCGCGATGGTCGAACCCCGCGCACCCGTCACCGCCGACGAGCTCACCGAGTACCTCGGTAATCGCCTGGCGCGCTACGAGATTCCCACCGCGATCGCGATCGTCGACCAGATGCCGCGCACCCCGTCCGGGAAACCGGACCTGACGGCGGTCCGCAGGCACTTCGCCGCCACCCATGTCTGAGCGCACGGTGGGCGCGCTGCTGCGCGCGAGGGCGGCCACACGCGGCGACCATCCGCTGCTGGTCTGCGATGCCGACCGGTTGAGCTATGCCGAGGCCGAGACCCGCTCGGCGCGGCTGGCGCGCGGGCTGATCGCGCTGGGTGCGGGCAAGGGCACCCACGTCGGCGTGCTGTATCCGAACGGGTCGGCGTTCCTGGTCGCGATGCTGGCCGCGGCCCGCATCGGCGCCACCGTGATCCCGGTGTCGACGCTGGCCACCGCCCGGGAGTTGCGCGAGCAGCTCGGCCACGCCGACGTCGAGATCCTGCTCTCGGCGGCGTCCTACCGCGCCCACGACTACCGGCAGCGGTTGGCGGAGGTCGGCGATCTGCCGCTGCTGCGGCACGTGCTGATCGACACCGAGCCCACCGAGCTCGCCGACGCCGCACTGCTGGCGGCGCTGGAGGACGACGTCGAACCGACCGACGTGCTCGCGATCATCTACACCTCGGGCTCCACCAGCGCCCCGAAGGGCGTCGTGCACACCCACGCGGGGCTGCTCGACCACCAGGTGGTGCTCAACGAGATCCGCGGTCTGACCGCCCAGGAGAAGCTGTTCGCCCCCTCACCGTTCTTCTGGGTGGGCGGATTCGCGTACTCCATCCTGGCGGTGATGCTGGCGGGTGCGTCGCTGCTGTGCTCCAACGCCGTCGACCCCGGCGAGACACTGGATCTGCTGGAGGCCGAGAAACCCACGATGACCAATGGTTTCGTCGGCGGGATCGCGCACCTGGCGCGGCATCCGAGCCTGCCGCGGCGCGACCTGTCGTCGCTGCGGCGCGGCAACCTGTATCCGATCATGGCGCCCGAGGTGCGGCCCGCCGATCCTGAGCTGCGCCACACCATGCTCGGCATGACCGAGTCCGGCAGCGTGATCCTGGCCTGGCCCGACGAGTCCGATCAACCCGAGCACCGGCGCGGCTCGTTCGGAAAACCCGTGCCGGGCTTCGAGGTCCGGATCGTGGACCCCGACACGGGGGCGCTCGTGCCGACCGGTCAGACCGGGGAGCTGTGGGTGCGGGGGCCGTTCATGATGGAGCGCTACTACAAGCGCAGCCGCGAGGAGTGTTTCGACGCCGACGGCTGGTTCCACACCGGGGATCTGGTGCGCACCGACGCTGACGGCTTCCACTACTTCGTCGGCCGCAGCAGCACGATGATCAAGACCGCTGGCGCCAATGTCGCTCCCGCGGAGGTGGAGCGGGCGATCGCGAAGGTCACCGGCGGACTGCGCAGTTACGTGCTCGGGCTACCCGACGCCGATCGGGGGCAGATTGTCGCGGCCGTCGTCGCGGTGGAGGAGGGTGGGCCGGTGTTCGATGAGGCCACGGTTCGCGAGCGGCTGCGCGACGAGTTGTCGTCGTACAAGATTCCGCGCCGGTTCGCGGCGGTCCCGGGATCGCGGATCCCGATGATGTCGAGCGGCAAGGTCGACCTGAAGAGGTTGAGCGAGGTGTTCGATGGTTGACACCGACACCCTCACCATCGACGCGCTGGTGCGTCTGCGCGCCGAACGCGACGGCGCCAAGGAGATGGTGGTCGAGCCGGATGCCCGGCTGACGTATGCCGAACTGGACGCCACCACACGGGAGTTGGCGGCCGCGCTGTTCGCCGCCGGTGTCGGCAAGGGCAGCCGGGTGGGGCTGATCATGCCGAACAGCGTGGAGTGGGTGCGCACCGCGATCGCGCTGACCCGCATCGGTGCGGTGCTGGTGCCGCTGAGCACCCTGCTGGCACCACCGGAACTGCAGGCGCAGCTGCGGGTGGCGTCGGTGCAGTTCCTCATCACCGTCGAGGAGTTCCGCGGCCACCGGTATCTGGATGATCTGGCGCAGATCCGCGACGGACTGCCCGCGCTGCGGCAGGTGTGGCGGGCCGACGCCCTGCCGTCCGGCGGCGAGGCTCCCGTGGACGCGATCACCGCGGCGGTGACGCCCAGCGACACGCTCGCGATCATGTTCACCTCCGGCAGCAGCGGACCGCCCAAGGGCGTGATCCATTCGCACGGAAACGCGTTGGGCGCGGTGCGGTCCGGGCTGGCGGCGCGCTGCATCGACGCCGACACCCGGCTGTATCTGCCGATGCCGTTCTTCTGGGTGGGCGGATTCGGGGCGGGCATCCTGTCGGCGCTGCTGGCGGGGGCGACGCTGGTGACCGAGCAGATTCCCCGGCCCGAGACCACGCTGCGGCTGCTCGAGCGCGAGCGGGTGACGCTGTTCCGCGGCTGGCCCGACCAGGCCGAGGCGCTGGCCCGCCAGTCGGCGTCGGTGGGCGCGGACCTGTCGGCGCTGCGACCGGGCAGCCTGGAGGCGCTGCTGCCCGCCGAGTTGCGCGGGGCGCCGGGTGCGCGGGCCAGGCTGTTCGGGATGACCGAGTCGTTCGGACCGTACTGCGGTTATCCCGCCGACACGGACATGCCGCGTTCGGCGTGGGGCAGTTGCGGAAAACCGTTCGACGGCATGGAGGTTCGTATCGTCGACCCGGACACCGGCGAACCGGTGCCGACCGCAACGATCGGGATGATCCAGATCCGAGGGCCACACGTGATGCGCGGGATCTGCCGGCGCAGCCGCGAGGAGGTGTTCACCCCCGACGGCTACTACCCGACCGGCGATCTCGGGCATCTGGACGCCGACGGGTTCATGTTCTACCACGGCCGCTGCGACGACATGTTCAAGGTCAGCGGCGCCACCGTGTATCCGAGCGAGGTCGAGCAGGCGCTGCGCACGATCGACGGGGTGCGGGGCGCGTTCGTCACCGAGGTGTCCGGTGCGGTGGGCGCGCTGGTGGTCTCCGACCTGAGCGTCGACGAGCTCCGCGCCGAGGCGCGGAACCGGTTGAGCGCGTTCAAGGTTCCGACGGTGTGGCGCGTCGTCGGCAGCGACGACGACGTTCCCCGCAAGGCGACGGGCAAGATCGACGTCGCCGCCCTGCGCGAGCTGCTCACCTCCCCTGCCGAGCAGACATAGAATCGCACGCTCCAGCGCGATTTCACGCGATTCTGTGTCTGCTCGCGGGAGCTAGGTGACCACGCCGCGCTCGGTGAGGTGTTCGATCAGCGGGTCCGCGCCGGCGGCCAGATGCTCCGACATCGCGGCGCGGGCCTGCGCCGCGTCGCGCGCGGCCAAGGCGTCCAGCAGCCGGCGGTGGTGCGCGGTGGCCTGTTCGGACCAGCCGGGGATGGTCGGGAATACCGATTCCATGGCGTAGCGGGTGATCTGCGACATCAGCTGGGCGAGCTTGGGCGACTCGGCGGCGACGTTGATCGCGCGGTGAAACTCGTGGTTGAGCCGCACCGCCCGTTCCTCGTCGTCGGCGGCGTAGGCCTTCTCCAGGTCGGCCTGGATCCGCTCCAGTTCGCGCAACTGCTCGTCGGTGATGTTGGTCGCGGCCCGGGCGGCGAGCTCACCGCCGATGTAGGCCTGCACATTCGACACGTCGGCCAGGTCGCGCCCGGTCACCGGCAGCACCACGAACCCGCGCCGTGGTTGTTGTTCCAGCAGCCCTTCGGCTTTCAGCTCGAACAGCGCCTCCCGCACCGGGGTCACGCTGACACCCAGCTCCGCCGCGAGCTGGTCCAAGCGCACGTACTCCCCCGCCGCATAGGTGCCGTCGAAGATGCGCCGGCGCACATAGCGTGCGACGTCCTCGGCCAGCTGGGGCCGGGTGGCGAACTCCGGGACCGTCACCGCTCACACCTGGTATTCGGCGAGCAGCCGCTTGCTGATGATCTGCTTCTGGATCTCGCTGGTGCCCTCGCCGATCAGCAGGAACGGCGCGTCGCGCATCAGCCGCTCGATCTCGTACTCCTTGGAGTAGCCGTAGCCGCCGTGGATGCGGAAACTCTGTTCGGTGACCTCCGCGCAGAACTCGCTGGTCAGGTACTTCGCCATGCCCGCGGCGACGTCGTTGCGCTCACCGGAGTCCTTCAACCGCGCGGCGTTGACCATCATCAAATGTGCCGCTTCGACTTTCGTGGCCATCTCGGCCAGCTGGAAGGCGATGGCCTGGTGTTCGGCGATCGGCTTGCCGAACGTCTCGCGCTGCTGGGCGTAACGCACCGCGAGCTCGAACGCCCGGATCCCCACGCCGCACGCGCGCGCCGAGACGTTCACGCGGCCCACCTCGATACCGTCCATCATCTGGAAGAAGCCGTGACCGGGCTTCTCACCGAGGATGTCGGCGGCCTGGGCCACGTAGCCGTCGAAGATCAGCTCGGTGGTGTCGATGCCCTTGTAACCGAGCTTGTCGATCTTGCCCGGGATCGTCAGCCCGGGCACCACTTCGCCGTAGCCGACCGGCTTTTCGACCAGGAACGCGGTCAGGTTGCGGTGCGGCTTGTCCGCGCCCTCGTCGGTGCGGACCAGCACCGCGACCAGTGTGGACGTGCCGCCGTTGGTCAGCCACATCTTCTGCCCGTCGATGCGGTAGGTGCCGTCGTCCTGACGGGTGGCCCTGGTGCGGATCGCCGCGACGTCGGAGCCGAGCTCGGGTTCGGACATCGAGAACGCGCCGCGGGTCTCCCCGGTGGCCATCCGCGGCAGGAACCGCTTCTTCTGCTCCTCGGTGCCGTGCTGGCGCAGCATGTAGGCGACGATGAAGTGCGTGTTGAGCACCCCGGAGATGCTCATCCAGCCGCGGGCGAGTTCCTCCACGCACAGCGCGTAGGTCAGCAGGGACTCCCCCAGGCCGCCGTACTCCTCGGGGATCATCAGCCCGAACAGGCCCATGTCCTTCATCTGGTCGACGATGGCCTGCGGGTAGGTGTCGGCCCTGTCCAGCTCCCCGGCGTTCGGGATGATCTCCTTGTCCACGAACTGCCGTACGGTGGCCAGGATTTCGGTCTGTACGTCGGTCAGGCCGAGTGTCTGGGCGATGCGGGTCATCAGGCTGCCACCCTCTCGAACACGGCGGCCAGACCCTGGCCGCCACCGATGCACATGGTCTCCAGGCCGTAGCGGGCCTCGCGCCGGTTGAGCTCGCGCGCCAGGGTGGCCAGCATGCGCCCGCCGGTGGCACCGACCGGATGGCCCAGCGAGATGCCGGAGCCGTGCACGTTGGTGCGTTCGAGATCGGCGGCGCCGAAGTTCCACTCCCGCATCACCGCAAGCGCCTGCGCGGCGAACGCCTCGTTGAGCTCGATCAGGTCGATGTCGGCCAGTGTCAGTCCGGCCTTGGCGAGCGCCACCTCGGTCGCCGGCACCGGCCCGATGCCCATGATGTTGGGCGCCACCCCGGCCGAACCCCACGACACCAACCGCACCAGCGGCGTCAGCCCCAGTTCGGCGGCCTTCTCCGGGGTGGTGACGATGCACATCGACGCGGCGTCGTTCTGCCCGCTGGAGTTGCCCGCGGTCACCGTTGCCTCCGGATCCTCCTTCAGCAGAACGGGTTTCAGCTTCGCCAGCGCCTCGACGGTGGTGTCGGCCCGCGGGTGTTCGTCGGTGTCGATCACCTCCTCGCCCTGACGGGTGCGCACGGTGACCGGCACGATCTCCTCGGCCAGGATCCCGTTGCGCTGCGCGGCCACCGCCCGCTGGTGCGACGTCACCGCGAGCTCGTCCTGCTCCTGGCGCGAGATTCCGTACTGGCGGCGCAGGTTCTCGGCGGTCTCGAGCATGCCGCCGGGCACCGGGTAGTGCCGCCCGCCCGCGGTGGTGCGGCCCCGCGCCAGCCCATCGTGGATCCGCACGCCGGTGCGCGCCCCGCCCCACCGCATGTCGGTCGAGTAGAACACGACGTTGCTCATGCTCTCGGTGCCGCCCGCGACCACCAGATCGTTGTCGCCGCTGGCCACCTGCAGGCACGCCTGGATGACGGCCTGCAAACCGGAGCCGCAGCGACGGTCGACCTGCATACCGGGCACGGTGATCGGCAGCCCGGCGTCCAGCGCCACCACACGGCCGATCGCGGGCGCCTCGCTGTTCGGGTAGCAGTGCCCGAGGATCACGTCCTGCACCGCGTCGGGGGCGATTCCGGTGCGCTCCAACAACCCCTTGAGCGCGGTCACGCCGAGGTCGACGGCCGTGAGGCTCTTGAACATGCCCCCGTAGCGGCCGATCGGGGTCCGAACGGGCTCACAGATGACGGCGGTGCGGGTCGTCATGCTCGGCTTCCCCCTCGCTGCGCTGCGATCCTCGCTCGGGCGGTCCTCACAGGTGCCGACCCCCGGTCACCTCCAGAACGGTGCCGGTCATGTACGACGACATGTCGCTGGCCAGGAACAGCGCCACCTTGGCGACCTCCTCCGGCTCACCGGCGCGGCCCATCGGCACCTCCGCCAGCTTCTCGTCCCACGCCTTCTTCGGCATGGCCTCGGTCATCGCCGAGCGGATCAGCCCCGGCTGAATCGCGTTGACCCGCACGCCGAGATAGGCAAGCTCCTTCGACGCGGCCTTGGTCATGCCGACGATGCCGGCCTTGGCCGCCGAGTAGTTGGTCTGGCCGATCATGCCGACCTTGCCGGAGATCGACGACATGTTCACGATCGCGCCGCGCTTCTGTTCGCGCATGATCGGCGCCGCCGCCTTCAGCCCGTTCCAGGTGCCGCGCAGGTGCACGGCGATGACCTGGTCGAACTGCTCCTCGGTCATCTTGCGCAGCGTGGCGTCGCGGGTGATGCCTGCGTTGTTGACCATGATGTCCAGCCCGCCGAACCGGTCCACCGCGGTGCCCACCAGCGCCTCCACGTCGGCGAGCTTGGTGACGTCACACTGCACCGCCACGGCGACGTCGTCGCCGCCGAGCTTCTCGGCCGCCGCCTGGGTAGCCTCCAGATTCAGGTCGCCCAGCACCACTCGTGCCCCCTCGGCGACGAACCGCTCGGCGATCGCGTACCCGAGGCCCTGCGCGCCTCCGGTGATGACTGCGGTCTGTCCGGTCAACAGCGACACTGCATACCCCTCTCACTGGTCCACGGCCGGCAAGGGCCCACCGGTCGAACATCATATTTCATATATGATCCCCAGATGTTCGGGGTCCACCCCGGCGGTTCCGGGTCACCACCCCCGGCGAGCAGACGCACAATCGCATGATTGGCGTGCTTTTCATGCGATTCCGCGTCTGCTCGCGCTGAAGAAGGAGGCACTCGATGACGACGCCCGAAGTCAGCGATGAGGATTTCGCCGAGATCCTGGCGCAGACCCGCCACTTCGTCCGCACCGCCGTGGTGCCGCGCGAGACGGAGATCCTGGCCTCCGACCGCGTCCCCGACGACCTGCGCGAGCAGGCCAAGAAGATGGGGCTGTTCGGCTACGCGATCCCGCAGGAATGGGGCGGGCTCGGCCTGAACCTCGCGCAGGACGTCGAGCTGGCGATGGAGCTCGGATACACGTCGCTGGCGCTGCGCTCGATGTTCGGCACCAACAACGGGATCGCCGGACAGGTCCTGGTCGGGTTCGGCACCGACGAGCAGAAGTCGCGCTGGTTGGGGCCGATGGCGTCCGGCGACGTGGTCGCCTCGTTCGCGCTGACCGAGCCCGGCGCCGGCTCCAACCCGTCCGGGCTGCGCACGAAAGCCGTTCGTGACGGCTCGGGGGACAACGCGGCGTGGGTGATCAACGGGCAGAAGAGGTTCATCACCAACGCGCCGACGGCCGACCTGTTCCTGGTGTTCGCCCGCACCCGGCCGGCCGACGACGACGGTCCCGGCATCGCGGTGTTCCTGGTGCCCGCCGACACACCGGGTGTCTCGGTGGGGGCCAAGGACGCCAAGATGGGCCAGGAGGGCGCCTGGACCGCCGACGTGAGTTTCGACGACGTGCGGGTGCCCGCCGAGGCGCTGGTCGGCGGCAGCGAGGACATCGGCTACCGCGCGGCGATGATCTCGCTGGCCCGCGGTCGCGTCCACATCGCCGCGCTGGCAGTCGGTTCCGCGCAGCGCGCGCTCGACGAGTCGGTGGCCTACGCCGCCACCGCCACCCAGGGTGGCACGCCGATCGGGAACTTCCAGTTGGTGCAGGCCATGATCGCCGACCAGCAGACCGGGGTGATGGCCGGCCGCGCACTGGTGCGAGACGCCGCGCGCAAGTGGGTGACCAACGAGGACCGCCGGGTTGCCCCGTCGGTCGCCAAGCTGTTCTGCACCGAAATGGTCGGTCAGGTGGCCGATCTCGCGGTGCAGATCCACGGCGGCACCGGCTACATGCGGGAGGTCCCCGTCGAGCGCATCTACCGCGAGGTCCGCCTGCTGCGACTGTACGAGGGCACCAGTGAGATCCAGCGGCTGATCATCGGGTCGAACCTGGTCAAGGCCGCGCAGAGGGCGGCCCGCGCGTGACGGCCAGCCGGCTCCAGGACCGCGTCGCGTTCATCACCGGCGCGGCGCGCGGACAGGGCCGCGCCCACGCGGTGCGGATGGCCAACGAGGGTGCCGACATCATCGCCGTCGACGTCGCGGGCAAGCTGCCGGACTGCGTCCCCTACGACCCCGCGACACCCGAGGATCTGGCCGAGACCGTGCGACTGGTCGAGGCCACCGGACGACGCATCCACGCCGCTCAGGTCGACGTGCGCGACGCCGACGGACTGCGCGAGACGGTCGATGCCGGCGTCGCGGAGTTCGGCCGCCTCGACGTCATCGTCGCCAACGCGGGGATCTCCCCGCCGCAGAGGTGGAACGAGATCACCCCGGCGGACTTCCGCGACGTCCTCGACATCAACGTGACCGGTGTCTTCAACACCGTGATCGCCGGTGCCCAGCACATCATCGACGGCGGACGCGGCGGGTCGATCATCCTGATCAGCTCGGCGGCCGGTATCAAGTTGCAGCCGTTCATGATCCACTACACCGCCAGCAAGCACGCGGTCACCGGAATGGCGCGGGCGTTCGCCGCCGAGCTCGGCAGGCACGAGATCCGGGTCAACAGCGTGCATCCGGGCCCGGTGGCCACCGCGATGGGATCCGGCGACATGATCACCGCGATCGGCAGGGCGATGGAGAGCAATCCCCTGCTGCAGAACATGATGACGCCGTTTCTGCCCACGTGGGTGCTGCAGCCCGAGGACGTCGCCGACGTGGTCTGCTGGCTCGCCACCGACGAGTCGAAATATTTGACTGCAGCGGCGATTCCGGTCGATCAGGGCTCCACCCAGTACTGACCAGAAGCAAAAGTGCCCCGAATTCCTGCGAACTCGGGGCACTTTTTGCTGGTGTACTCAGCGCATGAACCGGGCGATGGACTCGGCCACCATGGCGGGCTTCTCGACGCCCTCGATCTCGACGGTGGTGGTCATCGTGACCTGAACGGCGCCGCCTGCGACCTCTTCCACCTTCGTCAGCTCGGCGGTGGCGCGGATCTTGGACCCGACCTTCACCGGGTTGATGAAGCGAACCTTGTTGTAGCCGTAGTTGATCGCCATCGACACGTTGTCGACCGTGTACAGCTGGTGCGAGAAGTGCGGCAGCAGCGACAAGGTGAGCAGACCGTGCGCGATCGTCCCGCCGAACGGCCCGTTCTTCGCCTTCTCCGGGTCGACGTGGATCCACTGGTGGTCCTCGGTCGCGTCGGCGAACAGGTTCACGCGGTCCTGGGTGACCTCCAGCCACTCGGTGGGGCCGAGCTTGCTGCCGGCCGCCGCGATGAACTCGTCGAGGTTGTTGAACTTCTTCACCACTTCTCCTTCGGGACGCAGCTAGAAAACCACGGTCTGGTTGCCGTATCGGATGATCCGATCCTCACAGTGCCACAACACCGCCCGCGACAGTACAAGTCTCTCGACATCCGACCCGAGCCGGACCAGGTCCTCCACCGTGTGCCGGTGGTCGACACGCACGACATCCTGCTCGATGATCGGCCCCTCGTCGAGATCCTCGGTGACGTAATGCGCCGTCGCACCGACGAGCTTCACACCGCGCTCCTTGGCCCGCCGGTAGGGCGCCGCACCGATGAACGCCGGCAGGAACGAGTGGTGGATGTTGATCAGCGGGCAGCCCACCTCCTCGATGAACCGCGGCGTGAGGATCTGCATGTAGCGCGCCAGCACCACCAGGTCGACGTTTCCGCGCAGCAGGTCGAGCTGGCGGCTCTCGGCCTGCTCCCGGATGTCCTTGTTCGCCGGAATGTGGAAGAACGGCACCGAGAACGGGCGCACCTGATCGGCGAGGTCGGGATGGTTCGAGATCACCATGGCCACGGTCATGTCGAGCTCGCCGCGGCGGTTGCGCCACAGCAGGTCCAGCACGCAGTGGTCCTCTTTGGACGCCATGATCGCGACCCGCTTCGGCTTGGCCGCCTCGGTCAGCCGGAAGTCCATGCCGAACGGCTCGGCAACCCGTTGGGCGAACTCGCGTTCCAGCTCGTCGCGGGCGGCGGTCAGCCCGGGCAGGTGAAAGATCGTGCGCTGCATGAAGATGCCGCCGGTCTGCTCGGTCGAGTGTTGATCGAGCGAGACGATGTTGGCACCCGCATCGGCCAGGAACGCGCTGATCGCCGCCACCAGACCGGGCCGGTCGGCGCAGCGCAACAGCAGTCGTCCGACATCCCTGACAGGCAACCGTCCACGACCGGGGTCCGGATACTCTCCCACCACGCGAACAGGGTGCCATCCGGCCACCGCGAGCGCACACAGGACCCCGAAAACAGGCCTTCGCGGGTGGCCCGGAAATTGTCGACGGCAAGGCCACACCGCGAACGCGACAGCAATTCCATGCGATATCCGGCGGCCATTATCGCCATGCCCGTATCGGGCCGTGGTGCGCAAATCCGGACCGGGCCGAATCGGTTGCGCAGGCACACCGCGCCGCCGCTGTGGATTCGTCCCCCACTGTCACCACGGGGCCGCTGCGACGTCCAGCCTCAGCCCCCGCCTGCGGCGCCTGAGGCGTCGCCGGTCCGCGTCCCGATACCGGTCGGAACGGGCGCGCGGCGGGCGCCGCGAGGTTGCTGAGCACCCGCGCGGCAGCACTGACCAGTAGCGCAGCAGTTCACCCGCGAGTGCTCGCAGACCTCTCGCTGGGCTCGACGAGAGCAAAATCGCAGCCGTTCGCCCGGCTCCGCTGCGGCCGGCGGCGGCGACAGCTTTCGCAGTTCGCCATGGTATTACCGACAACTAAATAACCTGCTGAAATATGATCTCAGGAATTAGCCACCGACAAAATCTGTCGCGGTATGGCTGACGAATTCGGCGCGGAAGTGTTTCGTTAAACGGACACGATTCGTCGGCTAGCTGGAGATAAACCGCACCACGGCGCGATACTCATTGCGATGTGTGGCAAACCACACGACGCCAGTACCAATTGCCCCTGGACGATCGGAAGAGAATGACCGCCCCGCAACTGCATATCACCGACCATGTCGCCGACATCGCCGTTGCCAATCTGGCACACAGTCCGAGTTGCTGGGATCCGGAGACGGAGTGCACCGTCGTCTTCGCCCACCCGAGGATCGAGCCCGACCTGTGGCGCGACTTCGCGCACGGCGCGATCCGTAGCTACACCGCGCGCGGCGTGGAGAAGGCACTGGATTTCGAGGCGCTGCACTCCGGCTCGGACACCATCCTGTTCGCCGCGTGTGTCGACAAGGCCGGCCGTGTGGTCGGCGGCCTCCGGGCAAAGGGCCCCTACCGGTCGGCGGACGAGGCGCACGCACTCCTGGAGTGGGACGGGCAACCGGGTCGCGACGCGGTGCACAAGATGATCACCGACCGCATCCCGTTCGGGGTGTGCGAGATGAAGACCGCGTGGGTGACCGACGATCCCGACCGCAGCCGCCAGCTCACCTACGCCATCTCGCGCACCCCACTGCACGCGATGGGTCTGCTCGACATCCAGTTCATCGTCGCCACCGCCGCGTCGTACGTGCTCAAGCGCTGGCTGTCCTCCGGCGGGATCATCGCCAAGCACATTCCGCCCACCCCGTATCCGGACGAGCGCTATGACACCCGGCTGGCGTGGTGGGACCGCATGACGTTCGCCAATCACGCTGATTCGAAGCAGCTTTCGCTCTACTTCGCCGAGCAGAAGCGGATGGCGCCGATGGTCGACGGGCTGCGCTCCGCGGCCGCTACCGGGACGGAGCGGTGACCCGGGCCGCCGCACAGCCACTCCCCTGCACCGCGGTCATCCTGACCGCAGACGACCCGACCCTCGAGGATCTGCGTGCCGATCCACGGATCGAGTTCGTCGACAACGCGCCGGCACAGCGCACGGCACTGCGGCAGCTGACGCCGGCTCCGCCCGACGACGTTGTCGCCGAACCGATCCGCTGGGCGTACTACCCGTGGCGCCGCACCGTGGTCAGCGTGCTCGGCCCCCGCGGCTTCCGGCTCGTCCGGTTCGACCGCAACCGCAACCTGATCACCACACAGGAGCAGGAGCGGCTGGCAGACCTGACCGTCGGCGTCGTCGGGCTCAGCGTCGGCCACACCATCGCCTACACCCTTGCCGCCCAAGGGCTCTGCGGTCACCTCCGGCTCGCCGACTTCGACGAGATGGAGCTGACCAACCTGAACCGGGTGCCGGCCACGGTGTTCGACATCGGGGTGAACAAGGCGGTGGTGTGCGCGCGGCGGATCGCCGAACTCGACCCGTACCTGCCGGTGACGGTGGTGGATACCGGCGTCACCGAGGACAACGTCGAGGCGTTCGTCGACGGGCTCGACGTCGTGGTCGAGGAGTGCGACTCGCTGGACACCAAGATGCTCGTCCGTGAGGTCGCACGCCGCCGCGAGGTACCGGTGCTGATGACGACCAGCGACCGCGGTCTGCTCGACGTCGAGCGGTTCGACCTCGACCCGGCACGGCCCCTGCTGCACGGACTGGTCGGCGACCTCGACACGGTGACCCTGCGCAACCTCAGCAGCAGCGACCGCGTCCCCTACTCGTTGCGGCTCGTCGACGCCGCCGAGGTGTCGTCCCGGATGGCGGCGTCGCTGCTCGAGGTCAACCAGACCCTGGCGACCTGGCCTCAGCTCTCCTCGGAGGTGGCCCTCAACGCCGCCGCCACCGCCGAGGCGGTGCGCCGCATCGGGCTCGGTGAGCGTCTGCCGTCAGGCCGGGCGCGTCTGGACATCACCGACATCGTCGACCGGCTCTGCGATCCGCCGACGCAGAAACCCGACGGGGAACCGGCCGACGAGCCGGCCCGCGAACCGGAACCCACCACCGCCGTCGAGGCGATCGCGGCCGCGGCCGCGCGCGCCCCCTCCGGCGGCAACTGCCAGCCCTGGCGCATCGACGTGGGCGACGACACCGTACGCATCGCGCTGGACACCGGCTACGTCACGGCGATGGATGTCGGCTTCCGCGGCGGCGCCGTCGCCGTCGGCGCCGCCGCCTTCAACGCCCGGGTCGCCGCGGCCGCCCACCGGCTCGTCGGCGAGGTCGAGTTCGACGGCGACGCCGGGTCACTCACCGCGACCCTGCGCCTGCGCGCGGGCAGCGATCCGGCGCTCGCCGAGCTCTACGAACCGATGCTGCGGCGGGAGACCAACCGCCGCCGCGGCACACCCGCGGCGGTACCCGACGAGGTGATCGCCGTGCTGTCCGCCGCCGCGGCAGAGGAGGGCGCGACCCTGACGGTGCTCACCGACCAGGCGCAGCGCGACGAGGCCGCCGAGATTCTCGGCGCGGCGGACCGGATCCGCTTCCTGACCCCGGTGCTGCACAGCGAGATGTTCAGCGAGCTGCGCTGGCCCGGATCGGCGGACCCCGACACCGGGATCGACGTCAGCAGCCTCGAGCTCAACGCCGGCGATCTGGTGATGCTCGACCTGCTGCGCCGCCCCGAGGTGATGCGTCACCTCGCGACGTGGGACGCCGGCGCCGCCCTCGGCGAGGAGATGCGCGCCCGGGTGGCGTCGAGTTCGGCGATCGCGGTGATCACGGTGACCGGCGGCGCCCTGACCGACTTCGCCCGCGCCGGTGCGGCCGTCGAGTCGGTGTGGATCCGCGCCCAACAGCAGGGCCTTGCCGTGCAACCGGTTTCGCCACCGTTCCTGTACGCGGCCGACTCCGCCGACCTGGAGCGGGTCTCCCCCGCCCATGCCGGTGCGCTCGGCGAGCTGCGGGAGCGCTTCCGTAAGCTGACAGACACCGGTCCCACGGAGTCGCAGGCGCTGATCCTCCGGTTCGCGCATGCACCGCGGGCATCGGTGCGCAGCCGGCGCCGCAGCCCCCTCCGGCACCGCGGCGCCAACGGCGGATAGGGAGAGTTCAATGCCCAGCCTCGAGAACATCGTCACCTCGGTCGCGACCCGGTTGATGGGGGTCGACTCCGCGACCGCCAAAGAGGTGAGCCAGGCGGTGCTGGCCGACCTGGTGAGCTTCTTCGGCGTCGATGTCAGCTTCCTGCGGCACAACGACCACGACCTCCGCGCGTCGATACTGGTGGCCGAATGGCCGGTGCGCCCCGGCATTCCGGACCCCGACCCACTGGCGGTGGTGTACTTCGAGGGCGCCGACCCGGTGTTCGCGCTCTGCGAGACGCAGAAGGAACCGATCGTGTTCCGACCCGAGCCCGCCACCGACGAGTACCAGCAGACCATCGCCGAGGGCCGGCAGGTGCCGCAGACCTCGATGGCCTGTGTGCCGCTGCTCTCCGGTGACGTCACCACCGGCGTGCTGGGGTTCGTCAAGTTCGGCGACCGCGACTGGACGGAGGCAGAACTCAACGCGCTCAAGGCGATTGCGTCGTTGTTCGCCCAGGTGCAGGCACGCATCGCCGCCGAGGAGCAGCTGCGCTACCTCGCCGACCACGACGACCTGACGGGTCTGTGCAACCGGCGCGCGCTGCTGGCCCACCTCGACGCCCGGCTCGCCGAGGGACAACCCGGGCCGGTGTCGGTGCTGTTCCTCGACCTCGACCGGCTCAAGGCGATCAACGACTACCTCGGGCACACCGCAGGCGACCTGTTCATCCGGGTACTGGCCGAACGCCTCCGGGAGGGCGCCGCCGACGGCACCCTGATCGCGCGCCTGGGCGGCGACGAGTTCGTCGTGGTTCCCGCGTCGCCGATGGGCACCGAGGAGGCCGAGCAGTTGGCGTACCACCTGCAGGCGATGCTGGACGAGCGGGTGCCGGTGGACGGCGAGATGCTCACCCGAACCGTGAGTATCGGTGTGGCAGTGGCGAATCCGGGTAAGGACAGCACCTCCGACGTTCTGCGTCGCGCCGACCAGGCGGTGCTGACCGCCAAGAGCTCCGGCGGCAACAGGATCGCGGTGTTCTCCGACGCGATGGCGCTGGAGTCCGAGTTGCGCAACGACATCGAGCTGCACCTGCAGAGCGATATCGAGCGCGGCGCCCTGGTTCTGCACTATCAGCCCGAAGTCGACATGCGCACCGGCGAGATCCTCGCCGCCGAGGCGCTGGTCCGCTGGCGGCACCCCGCCCGAGGGCTGCTGGCCCCCAACGCGTTCATCGGTGTCGCCGAATCCATCAATCTGGCGGGCGAGGTGGGCCGCTGGGTGATGCGCAACGCGTGCGCCGAGTTCGCCGACTGGCGGTCACGCGGCATCGGACGCGACGCGGTGCTGCGGATCAACGTGTCACCTGTGCAACTGGTGGCCGACGGCTTCGTCGAATCGGTGGCCGGCATCATCGACGAGTTCGGCCTCGACAGCGGTTCGGTGTGCCTGGAGATCACCGAGAGCGTGGTCGTCCAGGACATCGAGACCACCCGCAAGACACTGGCCGGCCTCAAGCAGACGGGCGTCCGGGTCGCCATCGACGACTTCGGGACCGGCTACAGCGTGCTGTCCCACCTGAAGTCACTGCCGGTGGACACGCTCAAGATAGACAAGGGGTTCGTACGCGAACTCGGAAGCGATCCAGGCGATCTCGCGATCGTGCGGGCAATCATCGCACTCGCTGACGCCTTCGGCCTGGAACTGGTCGCCGAAGGAGTGGAAACCGAGACGGCCGCGATGACCCTGCTGGAGCACGGCTGCCACCGCGCCCAGGGCTTCCTGCTCTCGCGGCCGGTGCCGGGCGCGGAGATGGAGGAGCTACTCGCCCAGGGACGGATACCGGTCGATCTTGGCGCAGCGCCACGTCTGTAGCCCACGGTGCGTGTCATGCAGGTTCACCACTAGCCGACGGTCCCGGGCACGGCAGGTCACCGGAACCGTCGGCTCAAGAGGGTCCGACGTGAGCAGCTCCAGCCTGCCGAACCGGCTCGCCCGCTGACCGACCACACAGAGGCGCACGGTGGCGTCCGCCGGCAGCCGGTGAGCCGCGGAGCCGGGAAGCGGAACCGCACCACCGGTCACCGTCACCCCGTGGCGGGCGCGGACGGCCCACGGCCCGTCGGGTGTGTCGAACACCGCCCCGACCGCGACCCCCTCCTCGAACACCAGCCGCTGCAGCGTGTGCCCGCGGTGCACCTCGATGCCCTCCTGCGCGATGCGGGCGGTGAGCCAGTCGCGCACCGCGGCCTCGGCGTCACCGGAGCCGATGGTCAGCGTCCCGAGTTCGGACACCTCGAGAATCTCCCCGTCGGCGGTGCGCACCGTGGTCTGCCAGTCCGGCAGCCGGGTGGACAGGAAACCGTACGGAGTCGCCAGGCACCGCGCCGCCCAGTCGCGCAGCCGCGCCCCGACAAACGGCGCGATCGTGCGGCCGCTGTCGGAACCGGCGGTCGAGGGCACCTCGCGGACCGGGATCGACGGGTCGACGGACTTCCGCCGCAGCGGCCCCAGATCCGCCGCCAGCTCGGTGAAGTAGTGGCTGGTCTCCGGGTCCCCGCCGGCGACCTCAAGCCAGGTCCGTCTGGCGGTCGGGGTGTCGGCGGCGTCGGCGATGAACACCTCAGCGTCGAGGTCGGCCACCGCGAGCGCGTTGGCCAGCCCCGCGGCACCCGCACCGGTGCACACCACGTCAACTTCGTCGTCCCACATCACCGTTAATTGCTCCAAAATTGCTGCGGTTGAAGTTCGCTCTGACGATCGAAACCGCCTCGGTGATTCTTTAACGTTAGTGACGGTAAAGAATCGAACATCTGAGGAAGTTGCCATAGCCCGAAACGGAGTTCGAGGGGATTTGCCAGATCGGACCATGGCAACGAGATGAAAGTACCACCAAAGTCGCCCCGGCGGAGCCGGGACGACCGCCTGCGGGCCCCGACGTGACCGCGACCAATCTCCACGCCGGCACACATCCGGCCAGGTGGGAGCGGACCGCGAGTCATCACAGAATGCACCTTACATACTTTTCGGCTGTTATGCCGCAGAGGACATGACTTACAGTTTGTGGATCACGTCGCACTCGATCCCACCTCGGACAACAGGCCAGGAAAGGGGCACACGGCATTGCTACGGACCGCGGACGCGCCGGGGCGATCAATTCCGGACGGAACCCGGAATGGCAGAATCGCGGGGTTCAATATCAGGCTCAATATCAGGCGCGACAGGCGAAACCACAGTCTCCGAACGGACGGCGTCCCCCACCCGTGACCGAACAAGTCGACCGGCGATCCGACGGCACGCGGCTGCAGATTCTGCGCGCGGCCTCGCGCCTGTTCGCGCGCAGCCCGTACAGCCGGGTCAGCCTCGACGACATCCTGGCCGACGCCGAGGTCACCAAGGGCGCGATGTACTTCCACTTCCGGTCCAAGCACGCGCTGGCGCTGGCGATCATCAGCCTGCGCGTCGAGGAGGCCACCGACGCCGTCGCCGAGGTGCTGCATCGCCGGATGTCGGGGCTGGAGACCGTCATCGACCTGTCCTATGTGATCGCCGTCGACGACATCACCGACGACACCGCCCGGGCCAGCCTCAACCTGATCGAGTCCATCGGCCGCACCGAAGGCTTGCAACTCCAGGTGCTCAGCGGCTGGGTCGACGCCTACCGCCGGGTGATCGAGCGGGGCGTCGCCGAGGGCGACATCACCGACCGCCAGCCCCCCGAGGCCATCGCCCGGCTGCTGGTGTCGACGTACATGGGGCTGCGTCAGGCCTCCGACCTCGACGATCCGCAACGCTTCCTGCACGACCTGCAGTCGGCCTGGCTGCTACTGCTGCCCGGTCTGGCGACCCCCGACCGGATGACGTTTCTCACCGAGTTCATCAAGCGCCGCACCACGGTCGCGGTGCGCAGGGCCGCCCGCGCGCGGGCAGACCGGGCCGGCACGTCATGAACTATGATCCCGGTTCAGGCCGGTACCACCGCCGGTCGGCCGAGGGACCTCCGGAGGTTGACTGACGATGGTTCGCCAGGCGCGGTCTGAGGCCACCCGACGCCGCATCATCGCCGCCGCTGTCGAACTGTTCAATGACGCCGGATATCCGGCCACCGGTCTGGGCGACATCATCGACCGCGCCAGGATGACCAAGGGCGCGCTGTACTACCACTTCGACTCCAAAGAAGCGCTGGCGATGGCCATCATCGAGGAGGGCACCGTCAAACTGCTCGGCGCCTTCGACCGCGACTCGTCGGCGCCGGCGCTGGAACGGCTCATCCACGGCTCGTTCCTGGTGGCCGATCTGCTCAGCACCGACGACGTCGCCCGCTGCGGCGGCCACCTGCTGCGCGTCATCGGGGATTTCAACTCGATCGCGGCGACCGTCTACACGGGTTGGCTCGAGGCGTTTGTCGCGCGGGTCGTCGAGGCGGCCGAGGAGGGCGACCTCCGGCCGGATGTGGACCCGCAGGCGATCGGCGAGACGGTGATGTGCGCGATGCTGGGCCTCGAGGTGCTGACCACCGCGATCGACTCACGCGACGGGGTACTCGAGCGGCTGGCCCGGGTCTGGGGCCTGCTGTTGCCGACGATCGTGGCCGAGGAGTCGCTGCCCTATTTCCAGGAGTACCTGGCGCGCGAGTCGATGCGGCACGTCCCCGATTCGACCAGCACCGACTCGACCAGCACCGACTGAGCCGGTTACAGCTCCTCGACCCACAGCTTCTCGGTCAGGTCCTGGAAGGTGGCCAGGGCGACGGGATCGTTGCCGCGCTGCAGCGCCGACTTGCTCATCCACGCCCGCACGATCGAACCGTCGCTGTGCAGCAGTTCGACGATGAGGTTGGCGTGCGCACGCATCACCGACACCGCGGACTCGTCGGTGGGCATGGCGTGGAAGATCTGGTGGTACTTCATGTCGCCGAGCGCCTCGGCCGGGTAACCGACCATGTCGGCGAACGCAGAGTTGGCGAACACGATCGAACCGTCCTCGGCGATCGCCAGCACCGGCACCGGCATCCGATCGAGCACCACGAGGGCGGGTAGCTCACGAAGCACCTCGATCGGTGTTTTCTGGGCCTGGCCGTCTCGTCGCCGCTCCACCACGCCGCCAATTATGCCGGTCCCCGGGCATGCACCGGCGTGTGAATCCCGTCAACCGACTTGAATGACCATTAACTTAATGGGGCCCCGCCGGGGCTGACGTAAGTAACCAGGTTTACCGTGTGCTGAGTTCAGACGACAGGGGACGACGATGGACCTCAAGTGGTCGGACGCCGACGCGGCGTTCCGCGACGAGGTGCGCAGCTTTCTCGACGAGAAGCTGACACCGGAACTGCGCCGGGCAGGGCGCCTGATGACGAGCGTGTACGCCGACCACGAGGCGAGCATGGAGTGGCAGCGGATCCTCCATGAACGCGGCTGGGCGGCACCGGCCTGGCCCGTTGAGTACGGCGGCTGTGACTGGACCCTGACCCAGCACTACATCTTCAGCCGAGAGTCGACGCTGGCAGGCGCACCGTCGTTGTCGCCCATGGGGATTCGGATGGTCGCGCACGCGATCATCAAGTTCGGCACCGAGGAGCAGAAGAGTTACTTCCTGCCGCGGATCCTGACCGGCGAGGTCTTCTTCTGCCAGGGCTACTCCGAACCCGAGGCCGGCTCGGACCTCGCGGCGCTGTCGATGGCCGCCGTCGACGACGGGGATCACCTGGTGTGCACCGGCAGCAAGATCTGGACCACCCACGCCCGCGAGGCGAACTGGATGTTCGCGCTGGTGCGCACCTCGCGGCTGGCCAAGAAGCAGCAGGGCATCACGTTCCTGCTCATCGACATGACCTCACCCGGCATCGAGATCCGGCCGCTGGTGATGACCTCCGGCGAGGAGGTGCAGAACCAGGTGTTCTTCGACGGGGTGCGGGTGCCGAAGAGCAACGTGCTCGGCAGGATCGACGACGGCTGGACCGTCGCCAAGTACCTGCTGGAGTTCGAACGCGGCGGCGGCGCGTCGTCACCGGCGCTGCAGGTGCTGGCGCAGGAGATCGCCGAGGAGGCGGCCCAGCAGCCCGGGCCCGCGGGCGGCAGGCTGATCGACGACCCGGCGTTCGCGCGCCGGCTCGCCGACGCGCGCATCCGCACCGAGGTGCTCGAGATCCTGGAGTACCGCGTGCTCGCGTCGGTGGCCGAGGGCAAGAACCCCGGCCCGGCGTCGTCGATGCTCAAGGTGCTGTCCACCGAGCTGAGCCAGACGCTGACCGAGCTGGCGATGGAGGCCGCCGGACCCCGCGCACGCGTCTACCAGCCGCACGCGACCTGCCCGGGCGGGCCGATCGCGGACTTCGAGCCACCCGCCGACGGCTACGTCAGCGGCGAGGAGTGGCAGGCGGTCGCGCCGCTGCGCTACTTCAACGACCGTGCCGGCTCGATCTACGCCGGCAGCAACGAGATTCAGCGCAACATCCTGGCCAAGGCGGCTCTGGGACTCTGAAAGGCGGCTCGGCATGGACTTCAACCTGAGCAAGGAACAGGAACTGTTGCGCGATGGGCTCAACAAGTTCCTCGCGACGCGCTATGACCTGGAGACGAGCCGCGCGGCGGCCAAGTCGGGCGCGGGCTGGCAGCCCGATATCTGGGCCGGCTTCGCCAATGAACTCGGCATCCTCGGCGCGGCCCTGCCCGAGGAGTTCGGCGGGATCGGCGGCGGACCCGTCGAGGTGATGGTGATCGCCGAGGCGCTGGGGCACGCGCTGGTCATCGAGCCGTATGTGGACACCGTGGTGGTGGCCGGCGGGCTGCTGCGGCGGGCGGGCGGACCGCAAGCGACCGCGCTGCTGGAACGCATCGTCGAGGGCACCGCGATCGTCGCGCTGGCCGCGACCGAGGCGGACTCCGGGCACAACTGGGCCGAGGTGGCGACCACGGCCGAACGCGACGGCGACGGGTGGGTGCTGCGCGGGTCGAAGATCGTCGCCGTGAGCGCCCCGCTGGCGTCGCACCTGCTGGTCACCGCCCGCACCACGAACGGGATCTCGCTGTTTCTGGTCGAGGTCGAGTCCGCCACCGGCCTGCAGGCGCACCACTACCGGACCATCGACGATCGGCGCGCCTCCGACCTCACGTTCGACGGTGTGCGGCTACCGGCCGACGCGCTGCTCGGTGAGGAGGGCCGTGCGTGGCCGTCGCTGGAGCAGGCCCGCGACGAGGGTGCCGCAGCGGTGTGCTCCGAGGCGGTCGGCTGCATGCGCAAAGTGCTGGCCGACACCGTCGAATACGCCAAGCAGCGACAACAGTTCGGTCAGCCGATCGGCAGCTTCCAGGCGCTGCAGCACCGCATGGTCGACATGTACATGGAACTGGAGCAGGCCGTGTCGGCGGCGTACCTGGCGGTGCTCAACCTCGACGCCGAACCCGCGGTGCGAGCCAAGGCGGTGTCGGCCGCCAAGGCGACGATCGGGCGGGCCGCGCGGTTCATCGGGCAGCAGGCGGTGCAACTGCACGGCGGCATGGGCATGACCGAGGAACTCGCGATCGGCCACTACTTCAAACGGCTGACCGCGTTGCAGTACGAGTTCGGGCCCACCGACTTTCACGTCTCGCGCTACTCCGAACTAACCCGGAACTAACCCGGAACTGACCCGGGCCTGACCCGGCCCGGGCCGGTCGGCGGCCGCCCGTAGGGTATGGACCGTGAGCGCCCGGGGTGCGACGTTGTTCCTCGCCATGAGCGTGATCTGGGGCATCCCCTACCTGCTCATCAAGATCGCGGTCGAGGGCGTGTCGGTCCCGGTGCTGGTGTTCGCCCGCATCGCGATCGGTGCCGCGGTGCTGCTGCCGCTGGCGCTGTCCCGGCAGACCCTGGTGATGATCCGCACCCACTGGGCCGGCCTGTTGGGGTTCGCCTTCTTCGAGATCATCGCCGCCTGGTATCTGCTCACCGACGCCGAACGCCACCTGACCAGCTCCATGACCGGCCTGCTGATCGCCGCGTCGCCGATCGTCGCCGCGGTGCTGGACCGCTGCACCGGTGGAGAACACCTGGGCCCCAAGCGGATTGCCGGGCTCGCGATCGGCATCAGCGGGGTCGCGGTGCTGGCCGGACCGCATATCGGGGGCACCCCGCTGGCGATCACCGAGGTGCTGCTGGTCGCGACGTGCTACGCGATCGCCCCGCTGATCGCCGCGCGCCGGCTCGCCGACGTGCCGACGCTGCCGATGACCGCGGTCTGCCTGACGTTCGCCGCCGCGGTGTACGCGGCCCCAGCGGTGAAGACCTGGCCCACCTCGCTGCCGTCGACGCGGGTGCTCGTCGCGCTGCTCGCGCTCGGCGTGCTCTGCACCGCGGTGGCGTTCCTGGTGTTCTTCGCGCTGATCCGGGAGGTGGGCCCGGCCCGGGCGCTGGTGATCACCTACATCAACCCGGTGGTGGCGCTGCTCGCGGGCGTCCTGGTGCTCGACGAACCCCTCACCGTCGGCACCCTGGTCTCGCTGACGCTGATCCTGATCGGCAGCGTGCTGGCCACCCGGCGGGCGGCCCCGCCGTCCGCCGCACCCGCGGAGGCCGAAAGACCCTAGGTCAACGGTGCTCTTCGGCTTACGGTGGAACCGTCGCAACGGAGCGCAAAGGAGAACACCATGGCCGCCCAACCGAACGGAATCCTCGTCGGCGTCGACGGGTCACCGGACTCCGAAGCCGCGATCCGGTGGGCGACGCGCGAGGCGATCCTGCACGAGCAGCCGGTCAAACTGCTGCACGCGATCCCGCCGGTGGTGGTCACCTGGCCGGTGGCCTACCTCGAGACCAGCTATCTCGAGGCACAGGAGGCCAACGCCCGCGAGATCATCGAGAACGCCCAGCAGCTCGTCCAGAAGATCGCCGCCGACAGCGGCGCGTCGGCCCCGAAGATCCAGACCAAGATCTGCAACCTCGGCGCTCCGTCGGCGATGGTCAGCGAGTCCCGCGACGCGTACATGAGCGTGTGCGGCAGCCGGGGTCTGGGTGCGATCGGCCGCGCCCTGCTCGGCTCCGTCAGCGGCGGCCTGCTGCACCACGGCCAAGGACCGATCGCGGTGGTGCCCGCCGAGGCGACCGTCGACGAGAAGGCCCCGGTGCTGCTCGGCATCGACGGCTCCCCGGCGTCGGAGGAGGCCACCGCGCTGGCGTTCGACGAGGCGTCGCGGCGCGGCGCGGACGTGCTGGCCCTGCACGCCTGGAGCGATGTGGTGTATCCGGCGCTCGGCGGCTGGCAGGGATACGAGGAGGAAGCGCAGGCGCTGCTCGCAGAGCGGCTCGCCGGCTGGCGGGAACGCTATCCCGATGTCACGGTGCACCGCCGCGTCGTGTGCGATCAGCCGGCGAAATGGCTTATCGACCTGTCCGAGGATGCCCAACTGGTGGTCGTCGGCAGCCACGGCCGCGGCGGGTTCAAGGGCCTGCTGCTGGGCTCGGTGGCCGCCCGCGTCGCCCAGGGCGCCAAGGCGCCGACGATCGTCGTCCGGCCCCGCTGAGGTCAGCGCAGGTCAGCGCACCCGCATCGGCCGGCCGCCGGTGAGCGTGAGCAACTGGTCGTAGGTCAGCGGCATCACCGAGTCCGGCGTTCCGGCGGCGGCCCACAGCAGCGGGTAGTCCCGCAGCGATTCGTCGACGACGGTGCGCAGCGGGCTGGGGTGCCCGGTGGGCGCCACCCCCCCGATCACCTGGCCGGTCGCCGCCTTGACGAACTGCGGTGTGGCCCGGCTGATCCGCTGCGCGTCCAGCTGCTTGGCCAACAGGTCGGTGTCCACCCGGGCGGCCCCGCTGGCCATCACCAGCAGCGGCTCACCGTCACAGTCGAACACCAGGCTGTTGGCGATCGCGCCCACCTCGCAACCCAGGCGCTGCGCCGCCGCCGCTGCCGTCTTGACGTCGGCGTCCAGGATCCTGATCGCGGGTTCGATACCCGCGGCGGCCACCGCGCGGGCGACGGTCTCGTTGCGCTCGTTCACGCACGACAAGTTACAGCTTGAACCGTCCCGCGAAACCGCGCAGGGGCACGTCGGCGCTGGTGAGCAGGCCGGGCGGGGCGGCCACCACGGAGCGGATGACGTTGAGGGCGGGCAGCCCGGTGACCGTCATGCCGATCGAGGCGAAGTTGTCCGGATCCGACAGGTCCACACCGGGTTTCGGGAAGATCATGTGCTTGTTGTAGATGCACGGATCGCCCTTGATCTGGGTGATGTAGCAGCCCTTGATATCCCAGTGCGGGTCGGTGTGCGGCGTCATCTGCCACTCCAGATGGGTCTCGACGCGCGGTACCCCGTCCACCATGCCCTGGTACTTGATGTAGTTGCCGCCCAGCGAACCCTTCGGCAGGTTGTACCAGCCCAGGTCGACATCCTTTGTGCAGGCGCCGAGTTCGTAGCTGAACTTGACCTCGTCGAGCTTGAGGTCGAAGCAGTCGGCCATCATCAACACGGCGTCGGAGAACACCCGGGTGTACTTCTCCAGCTTGCCCGGGATGGACGGGTCGTCGACGGGCAGACCGTAGCCCACCTCGATCCAGGTGTCGCGGGAGTGGTGACACGACACGTCGACGGACTCGATGGTGGTGACGTTCTCGATCTCGGCGACGTCGGCCGAACACACCACGCCCAGAATCTGATTCACGCCGGGGTTCATGCCGGTGCCGTAGAACGTGGAGCCGCCCTTGGCGCACGCCTCGGCCAGCAGCTGGGTCACCGGCTTACCGGAGGGATGCGGATGGTTGGTGTCGCGGTGCCACCCGGTGATCCAGTCGGCGGTGGTGACGATGTTGATGCCGGCCTCGAGCACCTTGACGTAGAGGTCCTCGTCGGGGAACACACCGTGGAAGGTCAGCACATCGGGTCTGGCGGCGATGATCTCGTCGACCGAGCCGGTCGCCGTCACCCCGATGGGCCCGATGCCCACGATCTCGCCGACGTCGCGGCCGATCTTGTCCGCCGAATAGCAGTGCACCCCAATGAGTTCCAGGTCGTCCCGGTGCTGCAGGCGTTTGATCATCTCGGAGCCGACGTTGCCGGTGGCCACCTGGAAGATCCGGATCGGTTTGGTCATGATCAGCCTCTCTGACGTGCGGCGTGGACCTCGGCGGCGCTTCCGCCGGTGCCGTCGGGATAGAACTGCTTGGCCCAGTTGCGAATCGCGGTGAACCCGGCGTACTCGGAGCTGGACAATGCGGGCGGATCGGAATAGCGCTGGTGCGCCCAGATCTCGATGTCCTGGCTGAACTGCCGAATGACCTCCTGCCCGAACTCGGCCGCCTTGGCCTGTGCGCGTTCGGGATTGCGGACCTCGCCCTTGGGGCGACCGATGTAGACCATGAACCGAACGTCGGAGGTGTACTCATCGACGGGGGTGATCGCCGAGATGGTCCGGTTGTCGACCATGCCCCAACTCTTGGTCACCGCGATGCCCAGGCCGCCGTTGATGGCCTCGACACCACTCTTGACGTCGTCGATGCTCTGCTGCTCGTCGCCCTCGAAGGTAATGGTGAAGTCCACGTAGGACCACGGCTGGTCGAAGTCGTGGCGGGTGAACACCGGGATGATCGGCGTGTTGTGAACGAACTTGAAATGAGCGAAGTCAACCCCGTTTTCGAGCACGTACTGCGGGTGCATCTCCAGGCCGCGTTCGAAGAGCCGTTGCTGCGGGTAGTAGTCGGCGCGGCTGCTGCCGTCGTTGAAGCTGGCGAACACGTCGGGTGCGTCGAAGAACGGTTCGCGCCCGTGCACGTCGTGCCAGATGTAGATCGACTCGTTGCGTTCGACGACGGGATAGGTCTTGATCCGCCTGCCCCGGTTGGGCCGGTCTTCGTACGGGATGCAGACGTTGCGGCCCTCGGAATTCCACTGCCAGCCGTGGAACGGGCACTGCAGCACCTCGCCGACGACCTTGCCGCCATGGCCCAGATGCGCGCCGAGGTGCTCGCAGTAGGCGTTCATCACGGTGACGCGGCCGGTCTCGGAACGCCAGGCGATCATCTCCTGGCCGAAGTAGGTCATCTTGTGGACATCGCCCACCCCGACCTCGTCCGACCAGGCGACCTGGAACCAGCCCGTCGGTTTCATCGACAGCGGCGGTTTAGCCATGCGAGAGATGATAGGGCCCACTGTGAAACTTTCATAGAGGGCGCTGTGAAAATGTTGGGCGCCGATTACCATCGCTGTCATGACCGTCGCGGGCACCCAGGGCAGGCGCAGCAACCGCCGGGGCCAGGCCACCCGCGAGGCCATGCTCGACGCCGCGCTGCGTTCGCTGGCGTCCGGGGACCCCGGCGCGGTGTCGGCCAGCCGCATCGCCCGCGAGAGCGGCGCGACGTGGGGTGCGGTGAAGTACCAGTTCGGTGATGTCGACGGGTTCTGGGCGGCCGTACTGCACTACACCGCGCAACTGCGCGGCGACATCCCGGCCGCGGTGACCGAGCCGGGCGCACCGCTGGACAAGCGCGTCGCCGCGATCATCGACACCCTCTACGACGGGCTGACCTCCACGCATTCGCGCGCCATCGAGAACCTGCGCGCCGCGCTGCCCAGCGACCCCGCCGAACTCGAGCGCCTCTACCCGCGCACCGCGGCCGAGTTGTCGTCATGGGGCGACAGCTGGCTGGCGGCGTGCCAGAAGGCTTTCGCCGATCTCGACGTCGACCCGCAGCGGGTGCGCGAGGTGGCGGCGTTCATCCCGGGCGCCATGCGCGGCATCGTCTCCGAACGCCAGCTGGGCAGCTATTACGACCTCGACGAGGCCCGGCGGGGACTCACGAACGCGATCGTGGCGTATCTCGAGCAGTCACAACAACACTGACGCCGGGCGTCACAACAACACTGACGCCGGGCGTCACAACAACACTGACGTCGGCCGTCAGCGGGCCGCCCACTGCTTGGCCTGCTCGAGCTCGGCGAGTCCGAAGACCTTCAGCTCCCCCGGCACCATCCAGGCCATCAGGTGCAGCGCGTGCACCATCCACTCGACGTCGGTGACGACGGCGATCTTCTTGAACGCCGGCAGGCGCTTGAGCACCACCTTGAAGTCCATCTTGAGATCCTCGACCACCGCCCCGGGGCTCACGCCCTGGTAGTCGTGGTCGATCACCTCGATGAACCGGATCTCGTCGCCGGCCAGCAGCTCGGCCATGGTTGGCTCGAACGCGCGGATCTGTTCGGCGTCGACGCGTCCGGACACCCGGATCCCGGTCACCCCATCGGGCAGATCGGCGAGTGCCTCGATCATGTGCGGGACCTTCTCGGCCCGGGCTACGGGTCGCTAGGCGATACGTTCCAGCGTCAGCACGGTCGCCTCGGTGGACGCCGGCTGCGCGGCCACCTCCGGGCAGACCGCCCGCGCCGTCCGCGGGCCGCGTGACCGCTGCCGCAGGGCGATCATCGAACCCGAGCGCACCACGCCGATCGGGCCGGGCCCGGCGAAGCGGGCGATGCCGGAGGTCCGCATCTTCAGGGCGGCCTTCGCCTGGCGGTAGCCGAGGCGGACACCGGCGGCGCTCACCACGAGCAGGGCGCCGATACCCGGCAGCGCCACCGCGGCGAGCGCGGTGAGCGAGGCGGGTACCAGGACGGCCTCGATGACGTGCTGGAACAGCGACTGCGCGGTGCGCGGCGTGTCCATCTTCAGCGGCACGATGCCGGAGACCGTCAGCGGCTGCGTCCGCGGGGCGGTGGCCACCTTACCCAGCGTCGGCCGCGGTGCCAGCGTGCCGAACAGCGGGCCGGGCGTGGGCACGTACGCGGGCGCCACCTGGGCGGGCTGCGGTCCGAACAGCGGAGCCTCGTCGGGCACCTCGATCTTGGCACCGTCGAACGACCCGCCGGTACCGATCAGCGGCTGGGCCGGCGGCACAGGAACGCCGAACAGCGAGTACAGGTTGCCGGGCACCGCCATGAGCGGGGTGACCGCGCCGTACATCGTGGTCAGCATGTCCCGGACCTCGGCGATGGCGTCGCGCACCGGGGTGGTCGAGGTACTGAGGTCGGCGAGCCGTCCGGGCACCGAGTTGAGGACCCGGCCGAACGTCGTGACCGCGTTGCTCACCGGCTCCAGCGCTTTCCACACCGGGTCGACGGTGGGACCGGCCGGGGTCGACGGGTTACTGAGCAGCGGGCTGTCGCTCTGGTTGGGGCTGGCGGGCGCGCTCGACGACGGCTCCGTACCGGACTCAGACGATGTCGGCACGAGCGCGGGCGCGGTTCCACTCGGCGAGGCCGACGGCTCGCTGCTGGTGCTGCCGGCCGGGGTGGTCTGCGTGGCGGACTCGCCGGTCACGCCGTCATCGATCGCACCGTCATCGACAGCACCGAGATCGCCGGTCGCGTCCAGGCCACCGGTCGCGTCGGCGCCGTCGGCCGCCGAGGCCCGATCGCCGTCGTCGGTGGTGTCGTTGCGGACCGTCGTGGTAGTGGTCGTCCCGGTCGAACCGTCCGTCTCCGAACCGGCCTTGACCCGCGGACCGAAATGGCCGGTCACCCGGATGCCACCCGGCCTGTTGGGCTGGCTGCTGGATTCACTGCCGTGGCTCGGGTTCGGATTCGAAGAGGAGCCGGTCTCGTCAGCGAGTGCGACGGCACCGCCGCCGAACATCAGTCCTGCGGCAAGCACACATACGCCCGCGGTCAAGCGCAAATGCGACGTAGGGATGATTGCCTCCGTCCGGAAATGAACCCCCGATGGAAAGTTTCCGAGGCTGATTCTTGCATAGAAATAGTCGAGCAATACAGAGATATCGACTACTTCACACGCTGCGCATTCGTTATCTCTGACCGCTGAGCGCGCCGAGCAAACCACCAAGAAGAGTAAGCACCGCGCTGATCGGATTATCTGCTGCTGGTATTGGAGTTGGTGTCACCGGAGGCGTCGATGTTGGCAACGACGTCGGTGCGGTGGTCGTGGTCGTCGGCACCGTCGTCGGTGTGGTGGTCGGGGTGGCGCCGGGACCGTGCCCGGGATTCCAGGTGACCGACATGCCGCCCAGCGGTGTCCAGGTGATCTTGCCGTTCTGGAACTGCATCGACGTCCCCAGCAGGCTGCCGCTCTCGTCGGTGAGAGCCAACCCGAGTTCGGGCACCCAGGCGGCCGCGAACGGCCTGCTGCCGGAATGCGCGCCGGTGGCCTCGGAGTACCAGACCCGCAGTCCGTTCGACGTGTTGAAGTCCTGGTACCCGCCGGTGAACGGACCTTTCGGACTCACCGCGTACAGGCCGGCCTTGAGGGCGACGGGGTTGGGTGAGGTGACGAACCCGTCGGGGGTCTCGTAGACCGTGTTGACCGTGCGCACCTGCGCCCACCGGCCGTCGGTGGTGCGGAACACCGGCGACAGGACACCACCCGAGTCGGGGTCGGTGAACGCCGCGAACCGGACGAACTCGTCGGCTTTGCCGAGCGCACCCGTCGTCGCGGCGCGGACCGTGGCCTGTGCGGGCTTCGGCGTCCAGTTGGAGTTGTAGATGCCGATGGTGTCCTCGGCGCCCAGGCTGCCGGTCCGGCGGTCGCGGGTGGTGTAGATGAACATCGGGCCCGTGTAGGGCAGTTCCTGCCATTTGCGCAGGACATCGGCGATGTAGTCGTTCTGTCTGGCCGCGCCGCCGGAGGACACGGGCTGACCGAACTCGGTCGACCAGATCCTCTTGTCCGCGTCGCCGTTGGCGACCATGAGCTGGCGCATCTGCATCAGCTGCAGCACCGGGGAGTTGGCCACGCCCACCCCCGCCGAGAACTTCAGGCTGTAGTGGTACGGATGAAATGCCAGGGCGTCGAAATAGGGTTGCGCGCCGGCGGCGTACATACCGGACACAAATGCCACCGGATTGATCGCCAATCCCGCGACGTCGACGACCGATCCGACCGAACCCGCCAGCACCTCGATCGAGGGGTCGATCGCCTTGATTCTCGGATAGGCCGCCTTGAGCAGGTCGACATATCCGGCGGGGTCCGGCTTGGGCGTATAAAAGAAGATCGCATTCGGCTCGTTCCAAATTTCGACCGCTGCGATTTTGCCGGGATATCGCGAAATCACCCTGGCGACGAATTCGCCGTATGCCTCCGGGGAGGCGGGCCGGCCGCTGAGGTACTGCCCGCCGGGGGCCACCGCCCAGAGTGGGGTGGAGTTGATCATGGCGACCACGGCCAGGTTCCGCGCGGCGGCGGAGTTGATGGTCTTGTCGATCACGCTCCAGTTCAGATTGCCCCTGGTGGGCTCGACGCCGGCCCACGGCACCATGAGGCGCACCGCGCGGATGTTGTCGGCCCGCATCAGGTCGAAGGTCCTGTCGACGTCGGCCTGTGTCATCCCGTAGACGTCGGAGTCGGCGATGCCGACCGTGGTGGGCGCCGGATCGATCGAGACGGTGACGGCGGCGAGCACGCCGCCGGGCCGCCGGGGTCTGCCGAGATCGACGATCGCGGTGGTGCACACCAACCCGACGGCCAGTGCCATCGCCGTGGTCCGGACCGCCCCAACCCCCCGCCTCGCCGGCAACCGCCTGGATCGACGCACTTTCCACCTTCACGGGTCCGTCCGCACGAAGCGGCGAGCAGAGGCACCCGTCGCCTTTGCCGTGCGCACATACTGGCAGGTATGTGCGCCGGTAGTGACGCACGAGACCGGTGTGTCGTATGTGCTGATCATGATTTCGCAGGTCGCCGGAATCTAAGCGGTCAGTACAAACGGCCCCGCGGGCGGCGGCCGCTGACAGACTGATCGGCGAAACGGTGGCGCGTCCGCGTCACCGCTTTGTGTGTTTGAGGGGCCGCCGATCCCGGCGCTGAAGGAGACGAGCATGCCAGAGCACGACTACGAGCAGATGAAGCGCGAAGCCGAGCAGTACATCCGGTTCGAGAAGGACCGCAAGAACCGGATCGCCTACATCACGTTCGATCGACCGGAGGCCCAGAACTCCACCACCATGGGCATGCGGCAGCTCTACGCGGACCTGATCCACAAGTGCAACGTCGATGACGATGTGAAGGTCGTCGTGATCCGCGGCGAGGGAGAGGATTTCGGCAGCGGCGGCGACCTGCCCGAGCAGCGGGAGATGCTGGAGAACCCGGGCATGCCGCTGCTGCACGAGCTGGCGATAAACGATGACGACGTCAAATACCCGCCCGGCGGCTCCTACCGGTACCTGTCGACGGTCACCGACTTCTACGCCAAGGCGCGGGCGGGCAACCGGCCGCTGCAGGAGCTGCGCAAGATCAGCATCATCGAGGCCAAGGGCTACTGCTACGGCTGGCACTTCTATCAGGCCGGCGACGCCGATCTCGTGATCTCCTCCGACGACGCGCTTTTCGGCCACCCAGCCTTCCGGTACGTCGGCTGGGGCCCACGGCTGTGGTGGTGGGCCGAGACCATGGGGCTGCGCAAGTTCTCCGAAATGCTGTTCACCGGACGGCCGTTCACCGCGCAGGAGATGTACGAGTGCGGCTTCCTCAACAGCGTGGTGCCCCGCGACCAGCTGGAGGCCGAGACCGAGAAGTACGCGCTGGCCTGCTCGAAGACGCGGCCCACCGACACCGTCGCGGTGCAGAAGACCTTCCTCGAGCTGTACAAGCAGCACAAGGGCGAGTACTTCGGCAGCCTGTTGACGGGCATGGTCGAGGGCATGCTGCCGCTGATCCAGAACGATCAGCCCAACGACGTCGACCTCACCGACGGCACGTTCGAGAAGGGCCTCAACAACGTCGTCAAGGACAACGACATGAACTACCCGCCGGAGTGGCGGCTGAGCCGGTCGGGCCGCAACAAACCCTGACCGTTCGCCGCCGACCCACCGGGCATAGCTCAGCGCAAACCGCGGTTGTGTTAAGCGTGCCCTCAGAAAGCCGCCGTACCATTCGGCACGGGACTGCGCGACGGGAAGGAGTGTGCCGGTGGGTGATCACCTGCTGACCCTCGTCGCGTACGTCTTCATCGCCGTCCTGGTCGGTGTGAGTTTCTGGCGTGCCCAGCGCGGCACCATCGCACCGCTCCCCCACGCCGTCGTGTCCGTGGTGTTCGGGGCGTTGTGGCCGATGTCGGTGCCGTATCAGGCGCTGGTCCGTGTCCTCGCCCGAGCGGCGGCCCGCCGGCGCAGCGTCGGCGCCGCCGAGGAGCCCGTCACGCACCGGTGACCGGACCCGAGTAACGCTCTCGTCTCGATCCGTGCGCGATTGTGCGCGCCGCTGGGCACCGGCCGGCATTGCGGGTATGAAGGACGGTCTATGGCCCCTTATCTGCGAGCAGGACTTCTGGTGTCGGCGGTGGCCGGCGCCCTCATCGGCGCACCGGTCGCGGCCGCGTCCCCCGAAAGCGAGTTCTGCGAGAGCATGACGGGCATCGGGTTCACCGGCGACTGCGCGACGATCAGCACCCTGGCCAAGGAGGTCTGCGCGGAGTACGCCCGCGGCGCCGATCTCGACGTCGTGCTGGGCAGGCTGGATCAGGCGACCAAGGACGAGAACCTGTCGAACTTCATCGTCGCCGGCGCCAAGGTGTACTTCTGCCCGCAGGTCGCGACCACCTGAGCTGGTGAAACCCGGCGGGCTTGTCGGACCCCGCCGTTACCCTCGGCCCCAGGGGAGTTGAGGGGGGAACCGAACCATGAGCAGGAAGTCCGACGGAACCGGTGTCGGCGGGCTGATCTTCGCCATCTTCATCCTGATCGCGATGATTCCGAAGGAAGTGTGGATCGCGCTCGGCGTGGTCGCCGGCCTCGGGGTCCTGATCGCACTGATCTCCTGGGTGGCGAAAAAGCACGAGCAGTATGTCGCCGCCAAGGAGGCCCGGGAGCTCGCCGAGCAGAAGGAGCGCACCCGCCGGGAGCGGCAGCACCGCATCGAGACGCTGGGCAAGGACAACGCGGCGCTCGTGGAATCGGCGCTGGCGGCGATCGACGAGCTGTCGGAGACGGAGGCCGCGCGCACCGGCTGGCTCGGCGACATCGACTTCTCCGCCGACATCGCGGCGGTCACCGCCAACTTCGAGAAGGCGCACTCGCTGCGCCAGGTCATCGGTGAGCTGTCCGCCCTGCGCAACCCCAGCGAGGACGACCGCAGGATCCTGGCGGAAGCGAAGGAGACCGCGTCCGAACTGGAAAGCACTGCGCTGCAACGCATCAACATGATCGGCCAGTGCGCTGAGGAAGCCCGCCTGATCGACAGGTCGCTGCAGGAGGAACGCGAGGAGTCGCGCACCGCGGAACAGCGCGCACAGTTGCACGCGAAGCTGAGTGCCATGCTCTACGGGGTCGAGGCCGCTCCGCGCACCACCCCGCAGAGCACCGGCGCGGACTCGGTAATGGCGCGGGTACAGGCCTACCGCGACATCAAGAACCAGATCAGCGTGTCGTATCCACGCCATGACTCGGCGTCACAGGTTGACACCCGAAGGGTGCGCTGCTTCAAATGCGGTCACGTGCAGAAGGTGCTCGCGACCGCGACGGTGCTGCCCTGCATCGAGTGTGGCGCCCGGATGAAGCTCAAGCTGCCGTCTAACCGGCGCCGGGCCTGCTGATCCGCGGCAGCGGAATCCGTTCGCCCACTTCACCTTTCTCATCGCGCAGGGCGGCCGAGGCCAGACCTTCGCGCAACAGCCAGCGGGCCAGTTCGAGCGTCTCCTGGATCTCCTCGTCCGACACGCGCAGACCTTCGGGCTGATGGCGCAGCGCGATCACACCGTTCCACGCTCCCCACAGGTAGCGGGTGAGCCGCATCGAGTCGACCGGACGCGCCTGGCCCGCCTCGATCGCCGCGTCGATCTGCGCGGCGAACCGTTCGAGCAACTCCCCCACCCGATCCCGGATCCGCGCCTCGATCTCGGCGCTCTTCGCCGAGCCCGCGCCGGTCGGCATCGCGAGGAAGTCGAACGCACCCGGGTGATCCAGGTGAAACCGCAGATAGGCGTCGCCGCCGGCGAGCACCCGCTGCAGCGGCGTCAGCGCGGGATCCTCGCTGGCGGCCATGTACTCGGCGAACAACTGCAGCGACCGCTCCACCACGTGCAGGTACACGTCGCGCTTGCCGCCGAAGTGGACATAGATCGAGCCGACCGAGACGTCGGCCTTCTCGGCGATGGACTCGATGCGGGCGCCGTCGTAGCCGTCGCGGGTGAAGACGAGTTCGGCGGCGTCGAGGATGGCGGCCCGGGTGCGGGCGCGACGCCGGTCGGCACGCGGGCTGCGCTGTGGGTCCTCTGTCGGCACCGCACCAGCATATCCGATTTAGAATCTGATTCATTCTATGAATCTCGTTCTAAAAACGTCGTGACCATGGCATTCTTCGTCCATGCAGGAAGACGTCGATGTCGTGATCGTCGGCAGCCGGTGCGCCGGTTCGGCCGCGGCGATCGCGTTGGCCAGGCGCGGGCGCTCCGTCGTCGCGCTCGACAGCGCCTCGTTTCCGTCGGACACGCTGTCGACGCATCTGTTCTTCCCGCCGCATTGGGCGGAGCTGGAACGCCTGGGCGCGCGGGACCGCGTGCTCGCGCTGGATCCCCCGCTGCACACCCGGGCCGGGCTGGGCGCACCGGGCGTGGAGGTGGTCGGGAGTTACAGCGCGTACGACGGGCTGAACTACGGCGCCTGTGTCCGTCGGCCGGGGCTGGATCTGGCGCTGGTGGAGACCGCACGCGAGGCGGGTGCCGAAGTCCGCGAACGGGTTCGGGCAACCGAGCTGGTGAGGACTCCGTCCGGCCGAGTCACCGGGGTGCGATACACGGGTCGCGACGGGGCTCGCGGATCCATCAACGCGAGGCTGGTCATCGGCGCCGACGGCCGACGCTCCACCGTCGCGCGTCTGGTCGGCACCACCGAACACCACCACTGGCCCAACCAGCGGATGATGGCCTACGCCTACTACGAGGACACCCACGGCGACGAACGCAATCTCGCCATGCAGTGGCGCCAGGACGACGAGCTGGTCACCGTGTTTCCCTGCGACGGCGGACAATTGGTTGCGCTGCTGATGTCGCCGGCGCGTCGGGCCGGGGAGTTCCGCACCGATGCGGAGGCGGCGTTCGACGCGACAGTCGACAGCATTGCACCGTTCGCCAAACGCCTGAGCGGGTGCACGCGGGTGAGCAGAATCTACACGTCGGTGTCGCATCCGTCGTACTTCCGCCATTCGCACGGCCCGGGGTGGGCGCTGGCTGGGGATGCCGGGCACTTCAAGGATCCCGTTACCGCACAGGGGATTCGGGATGCGCTGCGGTTCGGTCGGCTGCTCGGGGAGGCGGTGGCGCCGTATCTGGACGACGAGTCGGCGCTCGAAACCGCGCTGGCCGCATGGGAGGACGACCGCGACCGGCAGTGCCTGCCGATGTACCAGTGGGCCAACAACCTCGGCCGCGACGACTCCGTCTCCCCCATCGAGGATGTGGCCTATCGCTGGTTCGCCTCCCGTGACGGCGCGACCGAGCTGCTCGACGTGTTCTCCCGCAAGCGCCAGGCGACGGAGGTGTTCACCCCGGCGCGGCTGGTGCGCTGGGTGGCCGCGGCTGCTCACGATCCCCGCGTCGATCGGCGGGCCCTGGCGCGCACCCTGCGGCGTGATATCGGACGGGAGGCACGGCGGATGGTCGAGGCGCGGATGTTCTGGCATCGACGCGCCCGCTCACGCCGGCAGGTGTTCGGCCCCTGAGCTTCCGGCCCCCTTCCTTCTTGCCTTTCGGCGCGAGTGTGCGTGTTTACACACGACACGCCGGGGATTTTTCGGCATTTGTGCACGCTCGATGCGCCCCGGACAAGAACTTTGAGATTGCTTGCGCTCGGACCCCTGAATTTGTCAGAGGTCGAATGTATGTTCGAGTTATGTCAGGTACGGGTCTGCAGGCGGCCATCAAGGGGCTGCGGGCGGCCGTCGACGCGGTCGCCGGCTGCGACCTGACCCTCGCCACCGGCTC
>Ga0180215_1000582_pt1 | contig 45475 bp, 41 predicted proteins | sample eDN3rd37CBELigBY_FD_128871 | JGI IMG/M metagenome (GOLD analysis project Ga0180215, IMG submission 128871) | Enriched backyard soil microbial communities from Emeryville, California, USA - eDNA 3rd pass 37_C BE-Lig BY (version 2) (version 2) | ecosystem: Environmental > Terrestrial > Soil >...
CAAATAAATCAGCTTGTTCTGTAGAAAACGTTTTATTCTGTTCTATATAAGTTGCTATCTCTAAAATTTCTTCTAATGTAATGATTTTCCTATCTATTTTCGAACGTAAATATTCGATAGCAGAACCACTAAGTATATTGTCATTATTTTCAACCATTTTTGGGATGATTACCTCTACATAAGAAAGAATAACATCAACGAGTTGATTAATTTTATCTTTAGAGTTTGTAATCCGTCTTAGAAAAATAACATAATGAAGCATTCCATTAAATAAAATGGAAAGTTCAAAAGCATGGCGATTTAATTCGTCCCCATAAACATCTTTAAACCGGTTGGCTAACCATTCAGCCTCATGGAGGCGATGCTTCAATACAAGTTTTTTTAAATCGGTTTCATTTGAATTCAAGATCCCTTCAAATAAAACATTAATATTGCGCTCTTCACTTAATTGTATAATGGTCGATATTTGATTGATAAGGACTTGTCGGTCTTTTTCGTCTTTCCCTATTTGTATTTCCATCCTTAATTGCGCTGCATCATAACGAAGACCTTCGAGTATTTCAGCAATACAGTCATTTTTTGTTGGAAAATAATTATAGAATGTTCCCTTAGAAATTTTAGCTTCTTGAATAATATCTTGAATCGATGTTTGCTGAAGGCCTTTTTCAAGGAAAAGTTTAAATGCGACATCAGCAACATATCTCTTTCGTTTATTCATAATGTCTCCTCATTTTTCCCATTTTTCATAAGTATAATGACATTTTGTATAGATTTCAATTTTCATAAACTACCAGTATAAAAATATTGATTAATTTGAACTAATGGTATAAAATCATTTTCATGCCAAAAAATTCACGTAGAAAAAAGAGGGGAAAATGTATATGAATCAGACATTAAATAAACAACATAAACCTCCATATTTGATGTTAGCAGTATTATTTATCGGTGCATTTGTTTCATTTTTAAACAACTCATTGTTAAATGTTGCACTACCATCAATCATGAAGGATTTAGGAATTGAAAATTACTCAACCGTGCAATGGCTTGCTACAGGATATATGTTAGTAAGTGGTGTATTAATACCAGCTTCAGCATTTTTAATTACACGTTTTTCAAATCGAAGTTTATTTATTACTTCGATGGCAATTTTTACAATTGGTACAGCATTAGCAGCTTTTGCACCAAATTTCGCGGTTCTTTTAACAGGACGTATGGTTCAAGCAGCAGGTTCTTCTGTTATGGGACCATTATTAATGAATATTATGCTTGTTAGCTTCCCACGTGAAAAACGTGGAACAGCAATGGGGATTTTTGGGTTAGTTATGATTGTTGCACCAGCGATTGGACCAACTTTATCTGGTTATATTGTTGAATACTATGACTGGCGCGTATTATTTGAAATGATCTTACCATTAGCCGTTATTAGTTTAATTTTATCTATTTGGAAATCAGAAAACGTAATGAAAACAGATAAGAATGCTACAATTGATATCTTATCTGTGATTTTATCGACAATTGGTTTCGGTGGATTACTTTATGGTTTCAGTTCAGTTAGTGCAGACGGATGGACAGATCCGGTAGTCTTAACTACACTAATCGTAGGAGGAGTTACATTAATTTTATTCATCGTTCGTCAATTGCGAATTGAAAAACCAATTCTTGATTTGCGTGTTTATAAATATCCTATGTTTGCATTAGCTTCAGTAATTGCAATGGTTAACTCTGTTGCTATGTTTTCAGGTATGATTTTAACACCTGCATATGTTCAAGAAGTACGTGGAATTGCTCCGTTACAATCAGGATTAATGATGTTACCAGGAGCAATTATGATGGGGATTATGTCTCCAATTACAGGTCGATTATTTGATAAATATGGTCCGCGTTTATTAGCGGTAGTTGGTTTATCAATTACAGCTGTGTCAACATATTTATTATCTGATCTTCAAATCGATTCAAGTTATGGATATATTATTTTAATCTATACACTTCGTATGTTCGGTATGTCGATGGTTATGATGCCGATAATGACAAATGGTTTAAACCAATTGCCAACTCATATGAACCCACATGGAACAGCTATTAACAATACAGCTCAACAAGTATCAGGTTCAATTGGAACAGCTGTATTAGTTACCATTATGAATAGCGTTACTAGAACAAAAGCAGAAGATTTAGCTGCTTCTGTGGACCCTACAACAATAACTGAAGCTACAAAAATGATGATTGGTCAAGAAGCATTATTGTCAGGAATTCAATACTCATTCTTCGTAGCGTTCGTAATCAATATCGTAGCTTTAGTATTAGCTCTATTTGTAAAGAGAGTAGATGTTCGTCATTTCGACGCTAATAAAATGAATGTTGAACCAAAAAACGAATCTGCACTATCAAACTAAAACATACTGGTTTTAAAAGGGCGGGATCCAAATGATTTACCTTACTTTTCTTATACCAATTGTCATGGCATTCATTGTCCTCATCTATAGAATGAAGGCAACGAAAACGCCTATTACGAGGAAAAAAATTATTTTACCACCTATATTTATGAGTACCGGAGCATTGATGTTTGTATTTCCGATGTTTCGAGTCACATTAATGGAATTTTTAGAAGCCCTCATTTTAGGTATGATTTTTTCACTCTTTCTAATTATGACGACTAAATTTAAAGTGGAAGATAATCAAATTTATGTGAAGCAATCAAAGGCATTCTTATTTATTATTGTTGGATTATTGATTATAAGAATTGTAATGAAGTTAGTCTTATCGCTTACTGTTGATATTGGGGCAACGGGTGGTATGTTTTGGATTCTCGCTTTTGGTATGATTGTGCCATGGCGATTCGTCATGTTAGTCAAATATACAAAATTGGAAAAACAACTACAACTTTCGACATCAAAAGTCAATTCAATCTCAAATGTGATTTAAAAATTTGGGACATGTCTTTCAACTCTATTCATGAGTTAAGCGACATGTCCCTTTTTTATTCATCAAATTAAATATTTTTGGAATAAGATAATTTTAATTCCTATAAATTTCTACATACTCTTCAAAATCTAAGACTTCAATATTACCTGACCAGTGTAGGACGGTTCCAACAAAATCACGAATATCTAAACCAGGAATTTCATAGTCTTGATCTGTATTAATTGTTCCTGTCGCGTCCTCAATAAACGTAACTTTATATCCACGATCAAATGCTGCGATTGCTGTAAATAAACAACAAAATTCTGTTTCAAACCCAACTATAAATAGGTGATCTACTGATAACTCTTTTAATGTTTGTTCTAATTCAGTTTGAAAAAATGAACTCTGAGTTCTCTTCACAAGTACATAATCAGCATAATGCTTTAATGGTTCATAAATTTCAGAACCAGGGTGACTAGAATGAAGAGGACTTTCTTCATTAGAGTCAAAATGTTTCATAAATATAACTGGTAATTTTTGGTTTTTAAAATCGAGAATGACTTCTTTAATTTTTTGTATTTCTTGAGAAAAATCTTTATAATCTACAATTCCGTGCTGAACATCAATGACAAGTAATGCTTTCAAAGGATACACCTCTTCACTCATAATGGTTTAATATTCGACATAAGTTTGTAATTTCCTTTAAATTTGTCGAATTTAACATCTGTCTTTTTTGTAAAAACACAAAATTGCAGAAAATTATTTTTATAAAATTTTGTTTTTTTATTGAACAAATAAATCGTAAAAATTAAAATTTAAATTGTACTACATATCGGATTTCAAATAAAGGTGGGGGAGAAATGACTAAAAGTGTAAACGTTTCCAATTATGATAATCAAATTGCGTGGATACCAACTCAAGAGCAAATTGACTCGAGTAATATAACATCGTTTATGAAAAAACACCAAATTGAGAATCTTGATGAGCTCTTGAAAAAATCTGTTCAAGATCCAGAATGGTTTTATCCAGCTATTTTGAATGAATTACATATACCATGGATGAAAGAATATGAAAAAGTTATCGATTTATCAGATGGAATGGAATTACCGCGCTGGTTTAAAGGTGGTAGAACGAATCTTTATAAATATGGTTTAGAAAAACATGTTTTAAATGGTAATGGTGGAAAGGAAAGTCTTGTTTGGGAAGGTGAAGATGGAACAAGTCGAACCGTTACATTTGCTGAACTTAAAGAGGAAACAGATCTTTTGGCTAATGGTTTAAAACAACTTGGCTTGAAAAAAGGAGATCGCGTTGGCGTATTTTTACCACAAATTCCGGAAATACAGCCAATACTTTTTGCGTGTGCGAAACTAGGTGCAGTCATTATTCCATGCTTTTCTGGTTTTGGGGCAGACGCTATACAGGTTCGCCTTAATGATGGAGAAACGAAATGGTTTTTTACTGCAGATGGTTTTTATCGGAAAGGAAAAGTAATCAATATGAAAGCTGTTGCTGATGAGGTTTTAAAAGATGTTCCAACTATTGAAAAAGTTTTCGTCGTTCCAAATATGAAGAAGCGAAATATTGATTACGATTTCCCAATGAATAGTAAAGATATGGACTATGATGATCTCCTGCAAGTGGGGCAATCACATTCAGAAAAAATAGATGCGGAACCAATGGCATCAAATGAGCCATTTTTAATCATCTACACATCTGGTACAACTGGTAAACCAAAAGGGACTCAACATACTCAATACAGCTTTCCTTTGAAAAATGCTATTGATATGTATTTTAGTTTTGATGTGAAACCAACAGATAAAATGTTTTGGCTTACAGATTTGGGTTGGATGATGGGACCATGGCATATTTTTGGAACAGCAATTCTTGGTGCAACAGCTGTTATGTATGAGGGTAGCCCTGATTATCCGAACGAAAACCGTTTATGGGAAACTGTACAGAAACATAAAGTAACGATATTAGGAATTGCACCGACAGTCATACGTTCTTTAATGAAATTTGAAACCAATCCATGTGAAAAATATGATTTATCAACTTTACGAATTCTCGGTTCGACTGGAGAAGCTTGGAATCCAAAGCCATGGTATTGGTATTTTGAGAAGGTTGGAAATAAAGTATGCCCGATTATTAATTATTCAGGGGGTACAGAAGTTTCTGGCGGAATATTAAGTTGTGTACCAATAAAACCTTTAAAACCATGTTCTTTCCATGGACCAGCAGTTGGAATGGCTGCCAATGTTGTTGACCAAAATGGTATGACAGTACATCATGAAGTTGGCGACCTTGTCGTTACTTCACCATTTTTAGGAATGACTTACTCATTCTGGCGAAATCATGAAAGGTATTTAAATACGTATTGGAGTACTTGGAAAGGTCTCTGGCATCATGGAGATTTTGCAAAGATTGATGAAGACGGCTTTTGGTTTATTTTAGGACGTAGTGATGATACGATGAATATTGCTGGAAAAAGATTAGGTCCTGCAGATTTAGAATCGGCAATTGCTACACATCCATTAGTGAAGGAGTCAGCTGCAATTGGTATTCCTGATGAAGTCAAAGGAGAAGTTCCAATATTATTTATCGTTCTTCATAAAGATGTGTCTGACGAAGAAAAAGTTATTCTTAAAAATGAGTTGAAAGCAGTCATTGCAGATAAAATTGGAAAGTCATTTTTACCGAAAAATATGTATTTTGTTTCTAGTCTCCCAAAAACGCAAAGCGGTAAAATAGCAAGAAGACTTGTTCGCTCCGCATTTTTAGGAGAGTCATTAGGAGATACATCAACACTACAAAATCCAGAAAGTTTATTAGAAATTAAAAAAGATTAAATCACTCCACCCCTTATTCGAATTCATAAGGGGTGTTTAATTTTTCATCATTTCGTTATGGTTCAATACATTTTTTCTTGCAAACAAGAGTTGAGAAGGGTAATATTTTTTTGTATGTAAAAAATAAGAACAGAGTTTTAAGAGATTTCCAATGTAATGATTTTTTATAAGAAATTTTTTTGAATTATGAATGTTAGAAAGGAAAGTTTTATGACGAATTTTATAGATGAAGTAAAATCAAGAAGGACATTTGCGATTATTTCTCACCCAGATGCTGGTAAAACAACGCTAACAGAGAAATTGCTTTTATTTGGTGGAGCGATTCGTGCTGCTGGTACGGTTAAAGGGAAGAAGACCGGTAAGTATGCAACTAGTGATTGGATGGAGATTGAAAAGCAAAGAGGAATCTCCGTTACATCAAGTGTTATGCAGTTTGATTATAATGGATTCCGTGTTAATATTTTGGATACTCCTGGACACGAAGACTTCAGTGAAGATACGTATCGTACATTAACTGCGGTTGATAGTGCGGTCATGATTATTGATGCTGCTAAAGGGATTGAGCCACAGACGATAAAACTATTCAAAGTATGTCGTATGCGTGGTATTCCAATTTTTACTTTTATTAATAAATTAGATCGCGTCGGTAAATTACCTTTAGAGTTATTAGCTGAGCTTGAAGAAGTACTTGGCATTGAATCTTATCCGATGAACTGGCCAATCGGAATGGGTAAAGAGTTTTTAGGTATTTATGACCGTTTCTATAAAAGAATTGAGCAATTTAGAGTAGATGAAGAAGATCGATTTTTACCATTAAATGAAGATGGTGAATTAGCAGTCGATCATCCGTTAAAAGAATCAGGATTGTATGAACAAGCACTCGAAGAAATTATGCTACTTGATGAAGCTGGGAATGAGTTTTCTGAAGAGAAAATTAAAAGCGGAAATTTAACACCAGTATTCTTTGGTAGTGCTTTAACAACTTTCGGTGTCCAAACATTTTTAGAAACCTATTTAAAATTTGCGCCAGAGCCACAACCTCGTCATTCAGATCAAGGATATATTAATCCTTTGGATGAAGATTTTTCTGGTTTTGTATTTAAAATTCAAGCAAATATGAACCCAGCCCATCGCGATCGAATTGCATTTGTGAGAGTTTGCTCAGGTAAATTTGAACGAGGAATGAACGTAACTTTAGCGAGAACAGGAAAATCGATGAAGTTATCCCAATCTACTCAATTTTTAGCTGATGATCGCAGCACGGTTGATGAAGCAGTGAGTGGGGATATTATTGGTTTATACGATACAGGTACTTATCAAATAGGGGATACGATTGTTGGTGGAAAGAAAATTTTCCATTATGATCCACTACCAACTTTCACACCTGAACTTTATGTTCGCGTTACAGCAAAGAATGTTATGAAGCAAAAACAATTCCATAAAGGTATCCATCAATTAGTTCAAGAAGGTGCTATTCAATTATTTAAAACGAAGTATGAAGATTATATACTTGGTGCGGTTGGGCAATTACAGTTTGAAGTATTTGAACATCGGATGAAAAATGAATATAATGTCGATGTTATGATTGAACATATGGGATCGAAAATTGCTCGTTGGATTGTTGGAGATGAAGTGGATGAAAAGCTTAATAGTTCAAGAAGCTTATTAGTAAAAGATCGTTATGAGCGAAATGTCTTCTTATTCGAAAACGATTTTGCGCTCAGATGGTTCCAAGAGAAGAACCCAGATGTAAAACTTTATAACCCAATGGATGAGCATGAAAAATAATTAAGTGTCGTTTTAAACGGCACTTTTTTATGCTTACAAACCTTTCCTATTTAAAGATTAGAAATGTGAACAATATAAATAGTGGAGGGGATAAGATGGATGGAGCCATTTTGCTTGAGTATGGTTGGGTTTTACTTGTTTTAATTGGCCTTGAAGGAATACTTGCAGCAGATAATGCGGTTGTAATGGCAGTAATGGTAAAGCACTTGCCAGAAGATGAGCAGAAGAAAGCTTTGTTTTATGGTCTAATCGGGGCCTTTGTATTTCGTTTTGCCACTTTATTAATTATTTCGTATTTAGTAAATGTATGGCAAATCCAAGCAATTGGTGCCCTATATCTACTATACATTTCCATCAGCCATTTAATAAAACATAGGAAGGCGAAAATTGAACTTGATGAGCTCGCAGAATTTCCTGAAAAACAAAAAGGTTTTGGTAGGTCATTTTGGGGAACTGTAATTAAAGTGGAATTTGCAGATTTAGCATTTGCGGTAGACTCTATGCTAGCTGCCATTGCACTAGCTGTTACATTACCAGAAGTCGGTACCTTCCATATAGGAGGTATTAATGGCGGCCAATTTATCATCATGTTCTTAGGCGGATTAATTGGTCTTGTAATCATCCGCTTTGCCGCAACATGGTTTGTTAAGTTATTAAGAAAGTACCCAACGCTTGAGACAGCCGCATTTTTAATTGTTGGCTGGGTAGGTGTAAAATTGGCAGTCTCAACTTTATCCCATCCAAATCTTGGAGTACTAGATGAGCATTTTCCTCATTCAAGTATTTGGAAAGTAATCTTCTGGTCTGTACTTCTTATTATTGCGATCGGTGGTTTTATCATTGCTAAGCGAAAATATTCTTTAAATTCAAATCAAACCATTCAGCTTAAAACTACCGAAAAATTTTATAGATAACTCATTGGCGGTATATCCATATGGGTATATCGCTGATTCTTTTAAGGTGTTGTTCAATTTTGGAATTTTACTTGATAAACTTTATAGGTAAATTGGAACAAAAATGAAGGCTGTTGAGATACTCAACAGCCAGAGGAACCGGATAAGGTACCTAATAAATTATATGAAATACCAACCATTATTTAGTTTGGTTTGATTGTCCTGCTAGAGTTGCTTGTGCCTGTTTTACAAGTCGTTTTGTAATTTCTCCACCAACAGAACCATTGCCTCTTGAAACGGTGTTTCCACTTAACTCAACACCGAATTCTTGAGCAATTTCGTATTTCACTTGATCTAGAAATTGTTGGACACCTGGCACAAGTAATTTATTTGATGATCTTGGCATTCTTTCACCACCTTAAAAGGAATGTATTCTTAGTATGGTAAGAATGCACAAAATCATTAATGGGAACTTTTAACTTAAGAGGATGTATTTTAGTGATTAGACTTTACCCATGATTTACGGGTGAAAGGATTGAATTCATTTTGAAAAAATTTTGGAATCATATACTTCATTATTTCATGCAAATAACCCCAGCAAGAATTATTGTTGGCTATTATATAATAGTTGTTACAATTGCTACTATTCTGCTCAGCTTACCAATCTCTAGGGTAAAAGATGCAGAATGGAGTTTTATTGATGCTGTTTTTACTTCGGTAAGCGCAGTAAGTGTTACAGGCTTATCAACAATAGAAGTATCTAAGACATTCACCCCATTTGGTACCTTAATTTTCATGCTTATTCTTCAAATTGGTGGAGTTGGCATCATGACTATTGGAACATTTTTTTGGCTCCTTTTTAGAAAGAAGATTAGTTTTAAAGAGCGACGTCTCATTATGGCGGATCAAAATCAAGTAAGTTTTTCGGGGCTTGTTCAGTTGTTAAAACAATTATTAATCGTTCTAACTGCAATTGAACTATTTGGCGCACTTATTTTAGGTACATATTATTTGCATTTTTATCCAACGTGGCAAGAGGCTTACTATAATGGTTTATTCTCATCGATTAGTGCAACAACTAATGGAGGTTTTAATTTAACAGGATCTTCTTTAATCCCTTATAAAAATGATTATTTTGTTCAATTTATTCATATGATTTTAATTATTTTAGGTGCAATAGGATTTCCTGTGTTAATCGAATTAAAAAATTACTTTTTCCGTGAAAAGGATTCTTATGAAAGAGTAACTTTTTCACTGTTTACAAAAATCACGACTTTAACATATTTTTTATTAGCTGCAATTGGAGCGTTTCTTTTTTACATTTTTGAATTTGGAGGTTTTTTAAAAGGGAAGACGTGGCATGAATCATTATTTTACGGACTTTTTCATTCCATATCGACAAGGAGTGGAGGGTTTGTAACCATGGACTTATCTTTATTATCAGAGTCCACGCAACTTTTATTTTCAGGTCTCATGTTTATCGGAGCATCACCTAGTTCAGTTGGTGGAGGAATTCGCACTACAACTTTTGCCCTTACAATCCTGTTTTTAATCCAGTTTGCAAGAGGAAATCGTACAATCAAAATATTTAAAAGAGAGATTTTTGATGAAGATTATTTAAAAGCTCTAGTCGTTTCGATTTTTGGAGTAATATTATGTTTTACTGCCATTCTAATCATAAGTTATACTGATGATTTTCCAATAAATGCTATAGTATTTGAAGTATGTTCTGCTTTTGGAACTTCTGGGATGTCTTTAGGGATAACACCAGAACTATCTGTGATTGGAAAAATTATTATTATGATCCTTATGTTTATAGGGCGTGTTGGAATATTAATGTTTATTTTTATGATTGGTGGAAAAGAGAAGAAAGAAAATTACCATTATCCAAAGGAAAGAATTATTATTGGTTAAAAAAGGTGTCTAAGGAAATTTCCTTAAGACACCTTAATTATGTTCAACTAACAATTGAAGGCAATTTTTTAATCGGATAATATTCACAATTACCATTACCATCGAAATAAAATAACGCGTATTGTTCAAATGATTTTAAACGATTCTCTTCTATATATGAGTTTAAGTCAATATTCACTTTTTCAATCAGTATGTTTTTATAGAAGTCTCGTTCTGAAATATTTTTAATATGGTAAGGAAGATGTTCGAGTTCTGGTAAAGTCAGGAAAATCTGTCTCAATTCCTCTCTACTTACTGTTCTATTCCACCAAACTTTACGTGGCATAAATTTATGACGAATAATATAGTCATATTTCATTAATCCAAGAATGGTAGGTAGTTCTTCGGTACCCATATTCTCAAGAAATTGATATAGCCTGACAAATAAATCTTCAAGTTGATGGCCGATTTTTGACCATCCTTTTTCATTCCAGAAGATGCCGAATTGTTGGAAGAAGTCAAATGGAGAATCAAAAATATTGTTAACAATAAATTTAATAGTCGCATCCATTCGATGATCATTCCAATACTTTTCTAAAATATCTTCAACTAGTTTTATTTTTATAATCTCATCCAAAGTTAGTACATTATTACTTAATATTTCATAAGGTGCATAATCCATGTATGTATATTGCCATTCTTTCGCTTGAATTCTTAATCCTGTACCACGAAGCATTTTTAAGAAACCAAGTTGTAGTTCCTCTGGCTCTAATTCAAAGACATCATTAAATGTTTTTCTGAAAGAATTGTAATCCTCTTCAGGTAAACCAGCAATTAAATCCAAATGTTGAACGATTTTTCCGCCACTTTTTACCATACGGACAGTTCTCGATAATTTCTCAAAGTTTTGTCTTCGTTTTACGAGTTCATTAGTTAAATCGTTTGTTGATTGGACTCCAATCTCAAAGCGGAATAGTCCTTTTGGCGCATTTTCGTTTAGAAAATTAATCACTTCAGGTCGCATAATGTCTCCAGTGATTTCAAATTGAAAAACTACCCCTGGCTTATGTTCATCGATTAGAAATTGAAACATATCCATCGCATATTTTCTACTAATATTGAAAGTCCGATCAACAAACTTGATGGTTTTGGCGCCATGATTCATTAAATAACGAATATCTTCTTTAATTTTTTCACGATTAAAATACCTTACTCCAATTTCTATCGATGAAAGGCAAAATTGGCAATTAAATGGACAACCTCGACTGGTTTCTATATAGATGACTCTTTTGGATAAACTATTCAGATCTTCTTTAAATCGAAATGGAGAGGGAAGTTCTTTTAAGTCAAGTTTTGGGCGGGCCATATTCACTGTTAATTTTCCATTAACCAAATAAGCAATTCCAAGACAGTCCTCTAAAGAACCATTGTCTTGATAAATTTGGAGTAGTTCCTTAAATGTTCCTTCACCTTCACCCATTACAATACATTCTACTTCTGGTAAACGTTGTAACCAATATCCCACATCATAAGAAACTTCAGGTCCGCCAAGAATAATTTTTATATTTGGTGATGCTTTTTTTAGAATTTGAATCACTTTCACAGTTTCTTCGATGTTCCAAATATAACAGCTAAACCCTATCACATCTGGCTTTCTTTTATAAAGGTCAGAAACAATATTTAAAATGGGGTCTTTTATCGTATACTCTGCGATTTCGATATCGTACTCTGATTCGGCATATGCTTTTAGATAGCGTATCGCTAAATTCATATGAATATATTTTGCATTTAATGTTGCTAAAATTGTCTTCATCTTTAACTCCTTATAATATTTTATGATTAAATATTTTAACTAATTTTTACGAAAACTGCTATTTTTAGAAAAAATATTATAAAATGTAAATTTTTTTATTTTGAATTGTAACTTTTTTTCGAGAAAAACAGCCTAATTAGAAGGAATACATAAGTAAATTGTCGAAATAATAAAAAGGTTTGTGGTGAGAGGGAGGTCTATACTTTGAGTGTAGGTAGTAATTCCACTAGTTTAGATAGTATTGAAAAATTAAAACAGAAGATTGCGACATTAGAAAGTGAGAAGGAACAACTGAATGAACAATTATCTGGAGTGAAAAACCGACTATTCCAAAACATATTCAGCAAATTTATTGAAGGAATTATTATGTTTAGTCCTGATGGTCAAATCATCAATGCAAACCAGTCTTTCTGTGATAGCATTGGTCTTTCTCAAGATAAAATTGAAGGTGAATATTTGCAATCTCTGATTCCTCCTGATGAACTTGGAGACTTCCACCACTTATGGCAAGAATTATTTACTGTTGGTTATACATCTCGAAAGATTAAATTATTGATCAATGGTGAAACGAAAATTTTTGAAATGTCCTCTAGCTCAAATGCGCTTGATGAATATTGTATTGCCGTATTTCGTGATATTACAGAACGAACTAAATATGAGGAACAATTACGTAAATCAGACATGTTGAATGTTGTGGGAGAACTTGCTGCAGGTATTGCACATGAGATTCGTAATCCATTAACCTCTTTAAAAGGATTTATTCAATTATTAAATGGTAGTGTGGAAGGTTATTCCATTTATTTTAATATCATTATGTCTGAATTAAACCGAATTGAATCAATCGTTAGCGAATTTTTATATTTAGCGAATCCGCAAGCAGTTCAATACAAAATGAGCAATGTTGTTAAAATAATGGAAGAAACCATTGAGTTGATGAAAGCCCAAGCCATTATGGAAAATGTCCAATTTCAAACCCATTTTCAAAGTTCATCTTACCTCGTTTATTGCGAACCAAATCAAATTAAACAGGTATTCATTAATATCGTTAAGAATGCTATGGAAGTTATGTCTAAAAAGGGTGGATTTGTTACCATAACCATTCGTGAGGAAGAAGATTATGTCTGCATCTCAATAAAAGATGAAGGTCACGGGGTATCTGAAGAGACATTGAAGAAATTTGGACAACCATTTTTTACAACCAAAGAGAAGGGGACTGGATTAGGCTTAATGGTTAGTTATAAAATTATTCGGGAACATAAAGGATTAATAGAAGTAGAAAGTGAGCTAGGTAAAGGAACGACCTTTCACATTTATTTGCCTAATAAATCAGAGGTTTAATAGAAATTCTTAGTACATAATGCCTATAATTTTAAGAAGATTAATGATGATGATTGTCGAATAGTTTGTATTTTTGTAATGTTATGTCTTGTTTTATCGATTCTATTTACTTTGCCCTACTAATTTGCAATAATAGTCAAGTCGATGTCTTTACGAGATTCGAAATGTTTAAATGTAGGGGGATAATTTAAGTGGATACCTGTATAACAAAGGAAAAGATTGAGGTTGAAATTAATAAGAAGAGAGCGCTAATGATTGATTCAGCGAGAATTAATGGTTATACGAATGAAAAGACTTTAAGATATAGTCAAGAATTAGACGTTCTCATATATCAATATTTAGTCTTTTTTCGTAAAAAAGAATACGTAAGTGGCTCTACTTATTACAAAAATTGCAAAATCATCTGCCAAAACCAGAGAATTTTAGCATAGACAAATTACCCTCATACAGGGTTTTCTTTTTTTTAGGTTTTCGAAATAAATTAAAGGAAATTACAAAAGATTAGAGAATTTATTATTTGTCTACAAAATTTTAAAGAGGTGTGTTGCACATGAGATTTGAAGAGTACAAATATGAACGCCCCGATGTTGCAAAATTGAAAAGTGAATTTGAAGCATTGCTTTCCGAGTTTAAGAAGTCTGATTCGCTAGAAAAACAAATTCAAGCGATTGAGGAAATCAATAAGCTTCGTCGCCATTTTAATACAATGTCTACTTTAGTAAGTATTCGTCACTCTATTAATACCGAAGATGAATTTTATAAAAATGAACAAGATTTTATGGATGAGATAGCTCCAGAAATAGAAGGATTAGTTACTGAATATTATAAAGTATTAGTTTCCTCTTCCTATCGAACACAGTTAGAGGAAAAATATGGAGAGCAATTATTCAAACTTGCTGAATGTCAGTTAAACTCATTTAAACCTGAAATTATTCCGTTACTTCAAAAAGAAAACAAACTAACAACTGAGTATACAAAACTATTAGCCTCAGCAAAAATTCCTTTTGAAGGCGAAGAACGTACTTTAGCACAAATGGTTCCATTTATGGAATCTACAGATCGCAAAATGCGAAAAAGAGCACATGAAGCAGCATATGGTTTTATGGTAGATCATCAAGAGGAACTTGACAGAATTTATGATGATTTAGTAAAAGTCCGTACAGAAATTGCGAAACAACTAGGGTATAAAAACTTTGTAGAGCTTGCTTATTATCGTATGCAGCGTACTGATTATAATGCAGAAATGGTTGCAAATTTCCGAAAACAAGTTGAAGAATTTATTGTTCCGATAGCAACGAAGTTAAAAGAAAGACAACGGGTCCGTATCGGTGTTGATAAGTTGAAATATTATGATGAACCATTAAATTTCTTATCAGGGAATCCAACACCAAAAGGAAGCCCGGAGTGGATTATAGAAAACGGTAAAAAAATGTACAAGGAATTATCCCCTGAAACGGATGAGTTTTTCACTTATATGGTTGAGAACAATTTAATGGATCTCGTTGCCAAAAAAGGGAAAGCTGGTGGCGGTTACTGTACGATTATTGAAGATTATGAATCTCCTTTTATTTTCTCTAATTTTAACGGAACAAGTGGAGATATAGATGTATTAACACATGAAGCAGGACATGCATTCCAAGTATATTTAAGCCGTAAAATAGGTATTCCTGAATATGCATTCCCAACTTATGAAGCGTGTGAAATCCATTCTATGAGTATGGAATTTTTTACATATCCATGGATGGAACTATTCTTTAAAGAAGACACTGAAAAATATAAATTCTCTCATTTAGCAAGTGCATTATTATTCTTACCATATGGAGTAGCAGTTGATGAATTCCAACATTGGGTATATGAAAACCCAGAGGCAACTCCAAAAGAAAGAAAACAAGCATGGAGAAAGATTGAAAAGAAATATCAGCCACATAAAGATTATGATGGATTCGAATACTTAGAAAACGGTGGATTATGGCAGCGTCAAGGACATATTTATAACTCGCCATTCTATTATATTGACTATACTTTAGCACAAATTTGTGCATTCCAATTTTGGAAAAAGTCTCAAGAAGATCATCAAAAAGCTTGGAATGATTATGTAGCACTTTGTAAATTAGGTGGTAGTAAGTCATTCTTAAACTTAGTTGAAGCAGCTGGATTAATATCACCATTTGAGGATGGTTGTGTTCAATCTGTAGTTGATATGTTAGAGAGAAAATTAGATTCTATCGATGACTCAAAATTATAATAAATTTCTAGAAAAGCAAGAGTTATAAAAGCCTCTTGCTTTTTTTATCGATGTTCTGTCCTTGTCCAAGTTCGCATATAGATGAAGTTAAGGGGGAGATCTCGTGGATTGGAAAAAATCTTTTCAATTAGCTTCGGTCTATGTAGGATCTGTAGTTGGGGCAGGATTTGCGACGGGTAAAGAGATTGTGGAGTTTTTCTCCCAATATGGGTTATATGGATTATTTGGAATTATATTAGCTGGTTTAGGCTTTATTTATTTTGGTGTTAAGGTTATGGAAATGGCTATTCGATTAAATGCGAAAAGCTATGAAGAATTAACTATGTATCTATTTAGTCCCATTTTTGCTCCGATCATTAATATATTCATGTTTCTAATGTTAATCGGTGCTTCAAGTGTCATGCTGTCGGGTGCGGGAAGTGTTTTTGAAGAACATTTAAATATTCCACGCGAAATGGGGATTCTTTTTACGATTGGCTTATCTTTAATTGTATTAATGGTTGGTACGAAAGGCCTTGTTATTGTAAATTTATTAGTTGTTCCACTTCTCATTTTATTTAATTTATTTTTAGCATTTTTATCCATGCAATTACCAGAGTTTTACTCGAATGTTCAAGCGCTTGGTAGTACAAACTGGAAATGGTTTTTGTCAGCTTTCTCTTATGTTGCTTTTAATATTACGCTTACGCAAGCAATTTTAGTTCCTGCAGCCAATGAGATTGGGGATGTTAAAGTAGTTAAAGCTGGCGGGATAATTGGGGGACTTTTACTTACTTTAATTTTAATTACAAGTCACATGACATTAGTACAATTACCAAATTTAACAAGTTATCATATTCCAATGGCAATGATTATGCATGAGCTTGCGAAATCTTTATACTTGTTTTTTATCTTAATTATTTATGGTGAAATCTTTACCTCCATAATCGGAAATATATATGGTTTAGAACGATTTTTAAAAAAATGGTTGCCATTTAAAACCATCTTTGTAGGAATTCTTATCTTTAGCGTAACATACTTAATAAGTAAAATTGATTATAGTACATTATTATCGACACTTTATCCTCTTTTTGGCTATATTAGTTTAGTTTTTCTCGTTTTATTGATCATAAGAAAATAATTTTTAATCTCATATATAGTCTTTATTCAACGTATATGAAAATTAAGTATAAATTAGGAAATAAAAAACCGCTCTTATATAAAATTCAGAGCGGTTATTACGTTTAAGAATTTTAAGGTATTAATATAAAGGCAAGAATAAAAACATCGTTAAGTCAAAAGTTAAATGGGAAATAATGGCGAGTGGTAGACTACGATACTTAGCATACAACCATCCCCATACAAGACCTGAAATAAGTGCGGCAATTAAAAGAGTATAGAGAGATGTAAATAAATAAACTGACGCATTAAGTATACTTGTTAAAATAATACTTTGCCAAAAACTACTATATCTGAGCAGCCTTTTTTGAATAAATCCTCTCCAAAAAAATTCTTCTCCTGGCACAAGTATTAAAATTAATAATATGTAATGGATAATATCTTTTGGGGCGATCTTCCAGTATAGATACTCAACTTGGGCAACTGCATGAGAAAATTGAATGGCTTGTAGAAAAAAGTGTCCGACCCAAAAAATTAAGTAAATGCCAAAACCTGTACCAATGCCTAATAATAAATATTTATGTACAGGTAAGGAGTCTTCACTTTCTTCATTCATTATACTGTATGCGATGAGAAATAGGGCAGTAGCCGTATAAATATACCAAAAAACATTAATATATTGAAATGTAAAATGTACGAGTAAAAAGGCAAGGATAAAACCTAATAGTAATCTCCAATCTCGAAATGATTGTATCATGTTATAGCTCCTTTCATTTCTGAGTCTTATTTTAACATAAAATGAAAGACAACAAAATGGAGACAGGTCTAATTTGCAAGGTATTGCATAACGAGACCTGTCCCCACTTTTTATTAATGGTGATTGAGTAAAATAAGGCTATTAACTAAGAGAAAATTTCTTAAAAACTATTCTTCAATAATGATATAGTTTTTATGATTTACAACTGTTCGCTCGTCTAGTTCTAAATCACGGAAATTTTCCATGTAAGTAAGGTTTACAATGACCGAATTTTCATTAACTTTCTCTACTATCCCTCGTATTCCACCTCTGAACTCAATCACATTTCCTACAGAAGCTTTTTTCAATTTTACTTCGCTCCTATCTTTATTTATAATTATTTTATAGTTTGCTATAAAAATTAAGGAATGTAAAGGAAAAAATTTAACAAAACATTTAAAATAATCTTTAAAAACATAACAAGGGTGTAAATTATGGAAAAAAATACAATTATTGATTTGCTAAATCAGTTACAACAAGGAGTAATCAGCGAGCTTCATATAAGTAAAGAAGATTTTATGAATGTAAGAAAAGTCCTTGTTGAGCGTGAAGATTTTAAACATTTTAGAGGAATTGCACAACGAGGTGGTGGAGTCATTTATAAATATTCTGACACGCCAAGATCATAATCCAGATTTTCAAATACTATTCATAATGTATTATATGCATAAGATAATGGTTATTATGAATTTCATTATTCAGATTTACTCCCATACTTTCGTTAAATTTAGGCTGCTGAGAATTTCTCAACAGCTTTTTTTATATTTATTAATGTATTTAGGAGAAAAGCGTGAAATGTCGACAAGTTTCTAGTAAAATATACATAAATAAAATTATAAAAATTGTAAATTGACATAACAATAAAATAAATCATAAAGGAGTTTTATACATATGGAATTTAATCTACTCGTGGATAAAATAAAATCTGAAATTGGAAAAATAATAATTGGAAATGAAGACTTAATTGAGAAATTTACAATTTCACTATTAGTGAACGGACATATTTTACTTGAAAGTGTTCCAGGGACAGGAAAAACAAGTCTAGCAAAAGCTTTTGCAAAGGTCATTGATGGTAAATTTCGACGACTACAGTTTACTCCCGATGTTTTGCCTAGTGATGTAACAGGAATACAGTATTTTAATGCGAAAACTCAAGAATTTGAACTTCGCCCTGGTCCGATATTAACAAATATTTTATTAGCAGATGAGATTAATAGAGCAACACCAAGAACTCAGTCCAGCCTATTGGAAGTCATGGAAGAACTTCAAGTAACCATTGATGGTGAAACACTTATCTTAGAACCTCCCTTCATGGTTATCGCCACTCAAAATCCTGTCGATTCACAACAAGGTACATTTCCACTACCAGTTGCACAAATGGATCGTTTTTTCATGAAATTAGAAATGAATTACCCGACCTTAAGTAATGAAAAAAGAATGCTTGCTCTAGTCAGAGAGGGAAGAACAGTTCAGGAGTTAATACCGGTACTTACTATCGAGGAAATTAATAAAGCAAAACATTTATTAAATCAAGTAAAAGTTACATCTGATGTGGAAGATTATTTATTAGAAATTGTTCTTGCTACAAGAAGACATCCGTATATTGAATTAGGAGTTAGTCCGCGTGGGAGTATTGCCCTTTTAAAAGCTTCTCAAGGAAAAGCTTTATTGTCAGGTAGAGATTATGTAAAACCAGATGATGTAAAAGATATGGTACAACCTGTATTAAGCCACAGAATAATATTGACAAGTGAAGGTTCTTTAAAGAAAGATTCGAAAGATGTGCTTGAAGAAATTGTGAATCAAGTAAAAGCTCCTGTAGAGGTTGGGATGTAATGTTGTGGAGAGTAAATTCCTTACAGGAACAGTTCATTAATGGATTATCATTAGTTATTTTTTTAGTCATCCTCATTGGTTTTTTTGTTATTTCGCCATTATTTATTTTTATTGGTTTAGTTTACAGTGTTTTTCTCTTCCTTAGCCATTATTACGAAAAACATATTGGCGAAAAGTTAATTTTAAAAAATGAAAAACATAAATATCGGTATTTTATAGGGGAAGAAGGGGAGATTGTTCTTCATTTTAAAAATGAAGGATTACCTATTATTGCTGGGAAATTAAATGTGTTTTTTAAGAAAAATATTCAGCCAAAAGGAGCAGTTGACATTGAAGAGGAATCGAAAGTTACAGTTCCAATTACCTTTATAAAGGGTGGGACGTATCACGTACATTTACCTGTTCAAATGGTAAAAAGAGGAGTAGGTAGGATTATAAAGATTCAAATTCAGGTTACCAATCTTTTTGGATTTAGTGAACTCCTTCTAGAATTTAATGAGTATTGGCAAGAAGAATATATTATTTATCCAAAAATAACACCTATTAGATATTTTCAATTGGAACCTATTTTAAAGGAAGGAAATGTACATAATCGCTATTCTTTATTTGAAGAACGTCTACATACGATTGGTTCAAGAGATTATTTACCTGGCGATTCTTTTAATATGGTCCATTGGAAAGCAAGTAGTAAAACAAATTCCTTACAAACAAAAGTTTTCGAAAAAACGACAAATGCTAATTTATTAATTATTATTAATGTTAGTGAATCGTATTGGTGGAATGAAAAGATTGAGGAAATGATAAGCAGTGTTGCTTATCTTATACAAGAAGCGGTTAAAAATCATATTCCAGTTTCATTGGCTGCTAATATTCGCTTTTATGGAGATTTTCCATTTTTATATATTCCACCGGGAGAAGGTAAGGCCCATTTTCAAAAAATGCTAGAAATGTTAGCAATTCTTGATACCCATCAACTTATCTTACCTCATGAAGAGATGCTTTATTATTTATACAAAAAACAAATATCAGAGACTTATTGTGTTCATGCAGGGTTATTAAGTAGTACACAAGAAGTATTATTGAGGCGATTAGTAAGTCATAATCAAAAACTATATCAACTTACAATTGATATAGATCATGCCATGCTAGTGAAAATATCGTAAGTTTTGAGAGGGGGGAACTTGTGAGTAGAGATTTCAAATTTTTATATCAATTATTGATTAAAATATGCACTCTAGGATATTTTTATTTAATTTGGCAATTTTTCAATAAAGATACGAATAATAACCTATTAAGTTTAGTTATTGTACTTTATCTAACAGGAGTCATCTACTATTATATATTGAAAAAGATTCCTGATAAAGGGATGATATTTTTTCTGCCAATTGCATTTGTTGCATTTATTTCCTTATCCATAATTTTTAAGGTTGTATGGATTTTACTCATCATATTTCTTGCTTATTTATTTCGTCGAATTTCTGAAAATAAAGAAGGAGACTTTATTGATAGTTACAGTAGAGAGCTAACACTTGCTATAAGCTTATTTATTTTTAGTAGTTTTGTTGGAAATTTAGATCATCATCCTTTCGGGGGCTATCCAGCCTATATATTGCTTATCCAATTTTTCATATTATTTGCTGGACATTCTATTTCCTTAATTTTCGATTCAAAGACAAGTGGCCGTGTTAAACAAAAGTTAATAACTCAATTTACAATCTTAATAGCTGGTGTATCTATCGTTTCCTTTATTCTCTCATTATCTGTTTCCTTTATTCGTTCATTAGCAGGATCAATCTTTAGTTTTATTATGATACCGATTATGTGGATAATCAGTCCTATAATGAAAATCATAAATTCTTTTTTCAATTCAACATTAAATGACTCTGAATATGTAAATGTTAATGGAGAAGATATATGGTTAGAGTCGCGATTACCATTTCTGTTTCAAGAGAAAACGAGTTCCAATGAAGTTGTACCATTAGTTATATTTGCTATTATATTAATTATTGTTGCCATTATTGTTTCCCTATTAGTTAAAGTCAGACATTCTTTCTCAGAGAAAAAGATCGAATCGATTTATCATGTAGAAGAAGAAATTCAGGATGAGAAGTTTAGTTTAAATTTCAATCAAAATATTTTTAAGAAATCTCCTTCTCACCCAATTCGAAAAGCGATGTATCATTTTGAAAGAATGGCAAAAAAATATCATAAAGAGAGAGGAGTCGGGGAGACTGTACAAGAATGGTGTGAAAGGATTCATATTACAGATAAAGAAGTTATTACAATTTATGAAAATGTACGGTATGGGGAATTGGTAGTAAGTGAGGAACAAGTTCAGTCATTTACTTCATATTTAAAATCGATTGAAAAAAATTGGAAAAATGAAAAAACGAAAAAAATAAACTGAACTGATTGTATACTATTTCACAATTTGTTCAAAATTCAATAATATTTTTATATTAGAACTTCTACATTTTTAAAACTTGTTCATTGTATCATTTATTTATCCATGATAAATTATATGGAGTAAAGGTTTCTACTTTATGTTGACTAAATATGTTATTGATACATATTTTCTTATTTTCTTGCTTACATCGATAGATTAAAGTTAGAAACAAAACAAAAAATAAAAAATATATAAAGGAGTGCAATTAAAATGGTAGAAAAAACATATACAGTAGTTGATAGCACAGGTATTCATGCAAGACCTGCAACATTATTAGTTCAAACAGCAAGTAAATTTAGCTCAGATATTTCTTTAGAGTATAAAGGAAAAAAAGTTAATTTAAAATCTATTATGGGTGTTATGTCTTTAGGAATCGGACAAGGTGCTGAAATTAAAATTACTGCTGAAGGTTCTGATGAAGAAAACGCATTAAACGCTATTGATGAATTATTGAAAAAAGAAGGGTTAGCTGAATAATGTCAACGATGATTAAAGGTATTGCAGCATCTAGTGGGATTGCAATTGCGAAAGCGTATCGTTTAGTTGAACCAGATCTTTCTTTTTCAAAAACAACAGTAGAAGACACTGAAGCTGAAATTAATCGTCTTCGCAAAGCTTTTGACGAAGCAAGATCTCAAGTTGAAGGTATTAAAAATTATGCACATGAAAATTTAGGAGCTGATAAAGCTGCTATTTTCGATGCACATTTATTAATTTTGAATGATCCTGAAATGGTAAACCCAATGGAGGAAAAAATTCAAAATGAAAAAGTAAATGCTGAAAGTGCATTACAAGAAACAACAGATATGTTCATTACGATTTTCGAATCAATGGATAATGAATATATGCGTGAACGAGCAGCGGATATTAGAGACGTAAGAAAGCGTGTTCTTGCTTCGTTATTAAACGTAACCATTCCAAATCCAAGCTTGATTTCTGAAGAAGTAATTGTTGTAGCAGAAGACTTAACACCTTCAGACACTGCTCAATTAAACAGAAATTTTGTTAAAGGTTTCACAACGGATATTGGTGGACGTACTTCTCACTCTGCGATTATGGCTCGTTCTTTAGAAATTCCAGCAGTTGTAGGTACAAAGACAGCTACTTCTGATATTAACCATGGGGATTTATTAATCCTAGATGGTTTAAGTGGAGAAGTTCATATTAATCCAACTGAAGAATTAGTTGAAATTTATAAGAAAAAGCATGAAGAGTACAAAGCTCAATTAGCTGAATGGGCAAAACTACTGAATGAACCATCCGTATCTAAAGATGGTCATCATGTTGAGCTAGTAGCCAATATTGGAACACCAAATGATGTTGAAGGTGCAAACCAAAATGGTGCCGAAGGTGTTGGATTATTCCGCACTGAATTCCTTTATATGGGTAGAGATGAGTTCCCAAGTGAAGAAGATCAGTTCAATTCATATAAAGCAGTTTTAGAAGGTATGGCTGGTAAACCAGTTGTTGTTCGAACTCTAGATATCGGTGGAGATAAAGAACTATCTTATCTAAAACTACCTGCGGAAATGAACCCATTCTTAGGATTCCGTGCTATTCGTCTTTGCTTAGAACATACTGATATGTTCCGTACTCAATTACGTGCATTATTACGTGCAAGTGTTTACGGTAATTTAAAAATCATGTTCCCAATGATTGCTACTTTAGATGAATTCCGTAGAGCGAAACAAATCTTCCTTGAAGAAAAAGAAAAACTTGCAAATGAAGGAATTCCTACTTCTGATTCAATAGAATTAGGTATGATGGTTGAAATTCCATCTTCTGCTGTATTAGCTGATCAATTTGCTAAAGAAGTTGACTTTTTCAGTATTGGAACAAATGACTTAATCCAATATACAATGGCTGCGGACCGTATGAATGAGCGCGTTTCATATCTATATCAACCATACAACCCATCTATTTTACGTCTAATTAAAATGGTAATTGATGCTTCTCATAAAGAAGGAAAATGGACTGGAATGTGTGGAGAAATGGCTGGAGATGAAACTGCTATTCCGTTATTATTAGGTCTTGGTCTTGATGAGTTCTCTATGAGTGCAACATCTATTCTAAAAGCTCGTTCTTTAATTCGTAAGCTTTCAAAAGCTGAAATGGAACAACTTGCAAATGAAGCACTACAAAAGAGTACAGTTGATGAAGTCATTGCTCTTGTTGAAAAAGCTGTTCAATAAGGTTTCATAGTCACCAGATTTTTTCTGGTGGCTTTTTTATTTGAATGAATTGAAATATAGTATAATAAAAATAATTAATACAATCTGTTGCGGTAAAGGGAGTGGAATCATGGAAATTAGCCTTCATGGTAAAACAGCTATTGTGGTAGCTTCAAGTCAAGGTTTAGGGAAAGCTATCGCAAAGCAGTTTGTTGAGCTTGGGGCAAATGTTATGATTTCTGGGAGGAAAGAAGCGAAATTAACGAAGGTTAAAGAAGAACTGGAAAAATTGAATAAGGGGAAAGTTGAGTTTTGTAAAACCGATATATCGCGAAAAGAAGACATAGACGATTTAATTGAGAAGACGATCTCATCTTTTGGGAGGATTGATATATTAGTGAATAATTCTGGTGGTCCTCCAGCGGGTACATTTGAGGAATTTACAGATGAAATTTGGCAAGAAGCTTTTGAACTAAATTTATTATCGTATATCAGGTTAATTCGTGGATGTCTTCCATATTTAAAGAAAAGAGGAGGAAAAATCATTAACATCGCCTCATCTTCGGTAAAAGAACCAATTCCAGGTTTAATCCTTTCCAATACCTTTCGCACAGGAGTAGTTGGATTATCAAAAACTTTATCTAAAGAATTAGCTCCCTATCATATTTTAGTTAATACATTATGTCCTGGGAAAATTGAAACTGAACGGATTAAGCAACTTAATGAAATCAATGCCAGTCGTTTAGGGATTACATATGAAGAATATAGTATTCTATCACAAGAAGAAATCCCACTAGGTCGTTTTGGTCGACCAGAAGAGTTTGCCAAAGTAGCTGCATTTTTAGTTTCCGACATAAATTCATACATGACAGGACAAACTTTTTTTGTAGATGGTGGGTTAATAAAGTCGATTTAAAATCATTTCCCCGTTAAGGGGTTTTTCATTTCTTTTCATCTTTTTCTAAAGTAATATGGTTTATGTAGGAGAGTGATATAAATGTCAAATGAACGAAGAAAAGTTGGGTTTATAGGATTAGGTGTAATGGGACAAGCGATGGCTTCGCACATTCAAAATCATGGTTATCCATTATTTATTTACAATCGAACAAAGGAAAAAGGTAAATTACTAATAGAAAAAGGTGCTATTTGGTGTAATACACCTAAAGAAGTAGTAGAAAATGCAGATGTTGTATTTACAATTGTAGGTTTCCCTGAAGATGTTGAAGAAATTTATCTTGGTGAAAATGGACTAATTACAAATGGTAGAGAAGGTCAGTTCTTTATTGATATGACAACATCATCACCATCTCTTGCTGTAAAACTTTATGAGGAGGGAAAGAAGAAAGGCATTCATGTTTTAGATGCTCCTGTTTCTGGTGGAGATATTGGTGCTAAAGAAGCAAGACTTGCTATTATGGTTGGTGGGGATAAAGAAGCTTTTGAATCCATTCTACCAATATTTAAAACAATGGGTACGAATGTCGTTTATCAAGGTCAAGCAGGTTTTGGTCAACATACAAAAATGGCTAATCAAATTGCTATTGCATCTAATATGATGGGTGTCAGTGAGGCGCTAATATATGCAATTAAAGCTGGTTTAGATGCTGAACTTGTTTTACAAACGATAGAAACTGGTGCGGCTGGAAGCTTTTCTCTTTCCAAATTAGGGCCAAGAATGTTAATTGAAGATTATTCGCCAGGGTTCTTTATTAAACATTTTATAAAGGATATGAAAATTGCCTTAAATGAAGCGGAAAAGATGGGTCTTGAATTACCTGGTCTTAGTTTAGCGAAGAAACTTTATGAATCTTTAGCGGAAAATGGAGAAGAAAACAGTGGTACTCAAGCTTTAATTAAATACTATCGCTAGTCAAATCAAAAAGAGAAGCTGTTAATGGCTTCTCTTTTGATTAATTAGTGATCAAGTGATTAATCTTATACTTCTTGCATAATTTTCCCTAATCGATTGAGTCCTTCTTCAAGGCGGTTAAACGATGTTGCATAAGATAAGCGGAAATATCCTTCTCCAAAATTTGAAAATGAACTTCCAGGAACTACTGCAACCCCATAATCTTTTACTAATTTTAAACAAAACTGAAACGAATCTAATTGGAACACATCGGGAATTTTTACGAAAAAGTAAAATGCCCCATCAGGAAGTACAGTTTCAAAACCTAGTTTACACAACTTTTCGTAAACAAAATCTCTTCGTTTTAAGTACTCAGCCCTCATCTCAAGTGCGTCATCTATTCCATTTGTTAAAGCTTCAATTGCTGCCATTTGTGAGATTGAACTCGCACAAGTAACATTATATTGGTGCACTTTTAGCATGTGCTGACAAATTTCTTCTGGTGCAAAAACAAATCCGATTCTCCATCCTGTCATAGAATGTGATTTCGATAATCCATTAATAATAATGGTTTGCTTAGGTAAGAATTTTGCAATCGAAACATGCCTTTGTCCATAAACGAGTTCACTATATATTTCATCAGCTAAAACAAAAATATTTTTTCCTTTAATGACATTAGCTATTTCTTGCAATTCTTCTCCTGTTAAACTCACACCTGTTGGATTAGAAGGGTACGGAAGAACGATTAAACGTGTCTTCTCGGTTAGATGTTTTTTAATTAAATCAGCTGTTACTTTAAAATTCGTATTTCGAGTATCCATGTAAACAGGTTTAGCGTTATTTAATAGGATTAATGGTTCATATCCAGGATAAATGGGACCAGGAAGTAAAACTTCATCTTGATTAGTTAAAAGTGTTCGAAATACGATATCAATACCTTCTGTTGCACCGACAGTTACTATTATTTCTGTATTAGGATTATATTGAATCCCATATTTTACATTTAAAAAGTTAGCAGCAGCCCTTCTTAATTCAATATACCCTGCATTATTGGTATATGAAGTATAGTCTTCATTAATGGCTTTAATTGCAGCTTCCTTAACATGTTTTGGTGTAGGAAAGTCAGGTTGACCGATTGTTAAAGAAATGCTGTTTGGGTAATCTTGAACATAGTTGAAAAACTGGCGAATCCCAGAAATCTTAATGTTTTTTACGTTTGTATTAACGAATTGATCCATGATTTCACTTCCAAAAAAAGATTTTAAATAATCATATCAAATCTAAAAATGATTAGCTACAAATAAAAAAACCAGCATTGTAGCTGATTTAAAAAAACATTATTTTCCAAGTCTTTTAAAGACAGGTTTAGTATAACGAGGATAAGATTGATGATGATATTGATGTTGAGTATCCTTATTTTGTATACCCGTATACATTTGAAGGATTTTTTTAGCTTCTTTTAGTGGAAAAACTGTTTTAGGGTTGCGATAATGATCATTTAATGCCCCTAAGTTTTTCAATGATTGAATGTCTTCCTTAGTTGGAGGGATATGGAAATAGTAGGTTCCAACTGAAATCAAAACATCTAATTGTTGTTGGCTATATTTTGGATTTCTTGAGTAATGGAGACCGATTTTTTGAGCTTTACCCTCGGAAAGTAATTTTTTTATCGTTTCGTGTTTGAGTGTATATAGATATTTTGAGTCTATAGCAGTTTTGGCATGACGATTGATAATAAATAATGCCTTAGAAATTTTATCAATTGGTATATGACTTGGTTCGGTATTAATTTTGGGATTCATTTAATTCCTCCTTTCAAACCTCTTGTTCTGATATAAGTGAAAAAACCGTAATTTCAGGTCTTGTAAATAATCGAAATGGTAATCGAGTAGTTCCTAACCCTCGATTTACATAAAGTGTAAAATCTTCTGTAATGTTATAAAAGCCCTCGTAATACTTTTCGCCATAGGGAGGTGTAATTAATGGGGCGAAGAAAGGGATTTTGACTTGTCCACCGTGTGAATGGCCACTAATTTGAAAATGAATATTGTAGTTAAAAGCTTCATCTGCAAGATCTGGTGCATGAGAAACTAAAATGGTATATGTAGATTTGTCTGTGCCCTCAAAAGTGGTTTTAAAATCAGGAGATCCAAGCATTGCATCGTCAATTCCTGCGATAAGTATTTTTTCTTTATTTATTTGAATAGTCTGAATTTCGTTTCTGAGTAATAGAAAGCCACTCTCTTCCATAATATCCTTATATTTTTCTGTTCCATATCCACCGTGATCATGATTCCCAAAAACAGCAATTTTTCCGTATTTAGATTTCAATTGTTTTAAAATATGAACAGTCTCATCAATTTCTGTAAAAGAAAGCCAATTATCAACTAAATCACCGGAAAAGATAATTAAATCAGGAGATAATTGATTGATTTTATTTATGACTTCATTTAAATGTTTGAGATTGAAATGAAAACCTAAATGTGTGTCGCTAAATTGGACGATTGTAAAGTTTTGAAAGGAAGGCGGAATAAGACGGTGTGTTATTTGATGTTGAGTTGTATCAATCCATCGTGGTTCGATATATTTCACATACGTATGTCCGGCGAATCCTGCTAGTACTGTTCCAATTGTAAATTTGAATGAATTTTTTAAAAACGAGCGACGTGAAATTTTTTTGTTCATCATAGTATCCATACTTTCTAATCATCATTCATCCTTATAGTACAAAAATTAATTGGATTTGTACATAGGGCGTTCGATTTTTACGTAGTGAACTTTTTTAGAACATTTTTTGAAATAAAAGGAAAAATTAAATACTCAACAATAAATGAATATTTCTTACTTTACTCAAATGTTGAATTATACTATGATGTTAAAATGAATGTATGTTAGTGGAGAGAAATAGAAACCGTTGGGGTGATATAGATGAAAAAAATGGAAATAATCTTAATCCCTTCTAGTTCTGGAGTGATTAAAGTGTATATATATGGATTTGGAAACGGCTATGGAAAGGTTTATGCTACTTTGAACGAAGTTGTAGCTACTAGCAAAGGGTATAATGTGAAAAGAACGATTTTAAAAGCATTGTCTAAATTGAATCAATCATTAATCAATAAAGAGCAGTAATTTGTGAAAAAACCGAAGCAAATGCTTCGGTTTATTTTCTTAAATATAACTTACAGCTCGCTTCTTCAATGCTTTCCATGATTTGATGAACTGTTTTTTATTCACTTTGACTGCTTTTTTACCAGATAGAGGGTCATTTAAATAAACATAGTGATCGTCATAACCAACGAGCACAACAACATGTAAGTCTAATGGAGTGACAATCGTTTCTCCATTATGTTCCCATTTTTCTGGTCTATCAGGGAGTCGATAATCTCCAGTTGTCCACACAACAACAGGATAACCGTTTTCGATTTGTTTTAAAAGTGTATCGAATTCTGCCCCTGTTAAATTGATTGCTCGACCTGGTAAATAATAATTAACAAGCTCAACAATTACTTTATCATATACTGCGTAACCAGGTTTCCCGTTTTTACCTGTCATATCCCCGACAAATCCTTCTTCGGGGTTTCCCCACTTTATAATATCGCCTTTTCTTTTGACTAAAGGATCATGATCTTTTTTTATGGCTTTATATAGGTCCATTTTATCAACTTCTACACCAGCGTATTGTAGCATCATTGCAGTACTTGTAACTTCACATCCATATCGAAGTTCTGGTAATTGACGAATTAATGGGACATCTAATATTTTCTTCATTTTATTTGTCTTTATTTCTGGTTTTTTATTCGTTTTTTCGATTTTTGCTTCTTTTATTGTTTCTTTTTTTGCAATATCTTTTGTGTCATATTTGTTCTTTATTATATTATTTTGGCTTTTTGTAGACGTAGATTGTATGTCATAAACTCCAGTGTTAGCATCTTGATCAAGAGGACCTACAGTCGAATCCATAAAATTACAACCTAAAAGGGGTAATATGATAATCGAACTGAAGATTTTTTTCACCTAACCATCCTCCTTATTATTATGATGACCAAAAGAGGTGGTTTTAGAATGGGAGTTAATGGCTTACGAATAGTATATAAAAATATGTGGAAATGTATCTATGAAGGAATTATTATTCATTTCATTTATTTAGTTCCTGTTCAATTGCTTGTAAATCAAATCCTCTAATCACCTTTTCACCAATGATTATAGTTGGTGTTGTATAGGATTGATAAACGGTTGTTAATTCATGTAATGATTGTTTGTCTTTTCTAACATTTTTTTCTATATAAGGAATACCTTTTTCTTTTAAGTAATTTTTGGTAAAATCGCATGGTGGACATTCGGGTTGAGTATATAAAATAATGGATTTCATATTCAGTCTCCTTTCGTTTCTGAATTCCATTGTATATAAGAATTATCTACTTGAAAAGAGTATCACAATCCGGAAAAAGTTTTTAAGGAGGAAAAATATGTCATTGTTAGAAGGGATTTTAACAAGATTAAAAAGTATGCAAGAAAAATCTGAGGATTCAGAGCGATATTTTGAAAAAAATGGTGTTAAACTTTGTAAAGTTTCTTATTTTGCAAAAACAAATTCGTTCGAATTGAAGATATATAATGAAGATGGAAAATCAAATGCATTCCAATTTGATAACATCGATATGGTCGCTATTGAGATTTTCGATATCCTTCAAAATGAAGATATGTAACTAGATAGTTTACAAATGAGCAGTTGGTATTTCACCAACTGCTTTTTTTGGATGTTTATTTTGAATTTAAATATTTTTTCGAACAGTTTCTTTTCAAAAGAAAAATCTCCCACTATATGGTAATATGAAGTTAAGTAAATTAATTTTAAGGGGTTATCAAAATGATGGATCTCCAACATGAAAGTTTTTTGCAGAAAGACGTAGGGAGTGTAATCATTCCTTCTGAACGGGTTGCACATGTTCAAGTAGGAAATAGTTTAGAACATGCATTATTAGTTTTAACGAAAACGGGTTATACCGCGATTCCGGTTTTAGATTCGAAATATAAACTTCATGGCTTAATATCAAGTCCACTTATTTTAGATTCTATTATGGGCATGGAAAGAATTGAATTTGAAAAATTAGAACGCCTTCGAGTTGAAGAAGTCATGAATCGAAAAATTCCTAAATTATTGAAAGATGATTTATTAGTTAATGGTTTAAAACTGTTAATTAACCATCCTTTTGTTTGTATCATTGATCAAGACAATCATTTTGAAGGTATTTTAACTAGACGAGTCGTTTTGAAACAATTAAATTCAATCATTCAGCCTCTTTATCATAAAGATTTCAAGTCATAGCTCCCAACTGGGAGCTTTATTAATGGACATCCTTCGATATATAGTTTTCATTAATAATGCGAAATGCTATACTAAATCTACTTTATTGATGATATAAATGTTGAGTATTAAGGAAAAAAGAAAAAATTAGATTTATAGGGTGTAAAACATGAACTTTTCTGAATTTGAATTATTATCGGTTTTAGCTCAAGAAATGAATATGAGAAAAGCAGCTGAGCGACTATTTGTATCCCAGCCAGCTCTCTCACAACGCTTGCAAACAATTGAAAAAGATTGGGGTACCGAGTTATTTATTCGCTCTCATAAAGGACTAACATTAACACCGACTGGAGAATTAGTCGTTCAGTATGCAAATGAAATGCTGGAAAAAAAAGAAAAACTGATGGAACAAATTCAATCATTACAATCTGATATTCATGGAACATTAAAAATTGCATGTGCATCAATCGTAGGGCAAAATTGGCTTCCAAAAGTATTAAAAAGATTTGTTCAAAAATATCCAAAAGCAAAAATCTCTTTAATTACGGGTTGGAGTAGCGAAATTTTAAAAGCAGTATACGAAGATCAAGTACATATCGGTATAATAAGAGGCACACCTGAATGGAAAGGCATGAAAAAGCATTTATTCAAAGATCATTTGTACTTAGTGGATAAAGAAATTGAGAATGTAGATGACATTTTAAAAACAAATCGGCCATTTATTCAGTTTAAAAGTGATTCAAACTATTATCAAGAAATTCAAGAATGGTGGCACAGAAGATTTTCTTCATCTGCCAAAAGTGTCATTGTTGTTGACCAAATTGAGACTTGTAAACAAATGGCATTAAATGGAATTGGTTATGCGATATTACCAGAGATTACATTAAAAGGAATTAAAGAAGATTTCTTTAAAGTTCCATTACTTGGGGAAGATGGACAACCGATTGGTCGAGATACATGGCTTTTAGGATATAGCTCAGCTTTTCAATTAAAACAAGTAGAGGCATTTTTAGAAGTCCTTAATGAATTTTTAGAAGAAAATGACGAATAGTAATTAAATATTCTTGTTCATTTTACTTCTCTTTGATAAAGTAAAAATAAATTTGTAAAGGGAGGAATTGATTTGAAGCAAATGAATGCAAATGAAATTATTGCTTTTATACAAAATAGTAAAAAATCTACCCCTGTAAAAGTATACATAAAGGGAAATTTAAGCGAAATTGATTTTGGTGAGAATATTCAAACATTCGTAAATGACCAATCTGGTGTCATTTTTGGCGAATGGTCTGAAATAGATCAATTATTAGATGCAAATCGTGAGAAAATTAAAGATTTCGTCATTGAAAATGATCGTCGCAATTCAGCAATCCCTCTATTAAATCTAAAAAATATTAAAGCACGTATCGAGCCAGGTGCTATTATTCGTGATCAAGTCTCAATTGGTGATAATGCAGTGATTATGATGGGAGCGGTTATTAATATCGGTGCTGTAATTGGTGAAGGTACGATGATTGATATGAATGCCGTATTAGGTGGCCGAGCAACTGTAGGGAAAAACTGTCATATTGGTGCTGGAGCGGTACTAGCTGGTGTTATTGAACCACCTTCTGCAAAACCTGTTATCATTGAAGATGATGTTCTAATTGGAGCTAATGCTGTTATTCTTGAAGGAGTTACAGTAGGAAAAGGAAGTGTAGTAGCAGCAGGAGCTGTTGTTACCGATGATGTTCCTCCTTATACTGTTGTTGCTGGTACTCCTGCAAGAGTCATTAAACAAATCGATGAAAAGACAAAGTCAAAAACTGAAATTAAACAAGAGTTACGTCAATTATAATTTTCATTTTTATGCTGACCGATTATGGTCAGCATTTTTTTTATTTGATATACTCAAATAAAAAATCATTAGGGGTAGGGGACGTGAATGACAGATTTTCTTAAAGTCCGAAGAGAGCTACATCAAATTCCTGAACTAGGTTTTCAAGAATTTAAGACACAGCAGTATTTATTGAATTTTATTCAACAATTGCCAGAAGATAGATTCGAAATAAAACTTTGGAAAACAGGAATATTAGTGAAAGTGCATGGAATGAATCCAACCAAAATGATTGCTTATCGGACTGATATTGATGGATTACCATTATCTGAAGAAACAGCACTAGCTTTTTCATCAGTTCATGACGGCAAAATGCACGCTTGTGGGCATGACATTCATATGACAATTGCCCTTGCAGCATTAGAGCATACGGTTAACCATCCAGTTCGTGATGATATTCTTTTTGTCTTTCAACCAGCTGAAGAAGGTCCTGGTGGCGCATTACCAATGCTACAATCAGATGCCTTTAAAGAATGGTATCCAGATTTAATTTTTGCCCTACATATTGCCCCAGAACATCGTGTTGGAACGATTGCCACTAAACCAGGTCTATTATTCGCCAATACATCTGAGCTATTTATCGATTTAGTCGGAAAAGGAGGGCATGCAGCCTATCCACATAAAACAAATGATATGGTTGTTGCAGCATGTCAATTAGTTGGTCAATTGCAAACGATTATTTCAAGGAATATTGATCCATTAGACAGTGCAGTTGTAACGATTGGAAAAATTACCGGTGGTACCGTTCAAAATATTATCGCCGAAAAGGCTAGATTGGAAGGGACAATCAGAACACTTTCTCCAGAATCAATGACTAAAGTTAAGCAAAGAATTGAAAACTTAGTTCACGGTATAGAGATAGGGTTTGAGTGTAAAGCAAAGATTGATTATGGAGCCAATTATTATCAAGTTTATAATCGTGAACAGGAAACAGAAGAGTTTATTCAATTTATCGAACAACAGGGAAATTTCAATCTAATACGATGTGAGAAAGCCATGACTGGTGAAGATTTCGGTTATTTTCTTAAAAATATCCCAGGTTTTATGTTTTGGCTTGGAGCTGAGTGTGAGTATGGACTACACCATTCAAAATTATCTCCAAATGAAGGGTGTATAGATGTAGGAATCCATGCGGTAACATCTTATCTTCAATATAAAGCGAATAACTAAATAGAATATATAATTAGGAAATCTACGGATTTAAACAAGTCCAGTAGATTTTTTTTATCATGAGGTAATAGAATGATTAGGAAAATATCGTCTTCAAGTTTATAACCTTCAATAAATTTTCATTTAAAAAATTGTTTTAAAAATTTTGAGCAAAAGGGTAGAAAAATATTTCGAAACCCGTTATATTAGATTATACGCAATGTGGAAGGAGGAGAAGGTTTGAATACACTTTCAAAACTAAAGGAATTTTATTTACCTTATAAAAAATATTTAATTATTTCTATTTTATTTATGATTTTAACAACGTCCATTTCATTAGTGTATCCCGTATTGTTGGAAAAGACGATAGACGAAGTTATTTTGGGTGGAAAGTTTGATATAGTATTCTGGTTAGTAGGTGGCTATTTTGCTTTAATGGTCGTTAAAGGAATTTCAACATATATTCAGCAATATACAGGGGATTTATTTGGAATTATCTCGATGTATAAATTGCGGGAACGTTTATATGAGAAGCTACAATTTCTTCCTTTTCGATACTATGATAATGCAAAAACAGGGGATATCATGTCCCGGTTAACAGCAGATGTTCAAGGGTTTAGGCACTTCTTATCATTCGGTTTTACAGAAGTTATCCGTTTTGTATTATTTATTGGTATTGCTTTAATGGTTATGTTTTATTACTCTATTAAACTAACACTTGTAACGATTTTAGCAATGCCTTTTCTTGTTGTTGTCGTATATAAATTTGATAAGCGAGTTCACCCTGCATTCCGGGCAGTAAGAAAATCCTTTGGTCGATTAAACACCAAAGTTCAAGAAAATATTAGTGGAATTAATACTGTTAAGTCATTATCAAAAGAAGATTTTGAAATGGAACGTTTCCATGATTTTAATTTAGATTATAGAGACCAAAATATTTCTACTTCTAACATTTGGGCAAAATACTTTCCGTTAATGGAATTAATTGGAAATATTTGCGTTATATTACTTTTAGCATATGGCGGTTATTTAGTTGTTCAAAATGAGTTAAATCCAGGTGAGTTGATTGCCTTTTATTCTTTAGTCGGATACATTACAATGCCAATCATGAACTTAGGATTCATTATTAATATGTTCTCCCAAGCCAAAGCATCAGGAGAACGTTTATTAGAAATTTTAGAAGAACCAAATGAAATTGTTGAGAAACCAAATGCGGTTAAAGATGTTGAAATAAAAGGAGAGGTAACTTTTAAAAATGTTACGTTAAATTATCCTAATGATCCAAACCCAGCTTTGAAAAATATTAATTTTCATGCTCCAGCAGGTTCTGTTATTGGGTTAATTGGTGCGACTGGATCTGGAAAAACGAGTATTACTCAATTAATTACTCGATTTTATGATTGTACTAAAGGTGAGGTATTAGTAGACGGGATTAATGTGAAAGATTATGATCTATACACCTTACGAAACCAAATTGGTTTTGTTTTACAGGAATCATTCTTATTTTCCTCAACCATAAAGGCTAATATTTCTTATGGTAGACCAGATGCGACGATGGAAGAAATTATTGATGCTGCAAAACGTGCGGATGCACATGACTTTATCATGGAACTTCCAGATGGATATGACACATTATTAGGTGAGCGTGGAATGGGATTATCTGGAGGGCAAAAACAGCGTATAGCTATTGCTCGGGCAATATGTGTGAACCCAAGTATATTAATTTTAGATGATGCAACGAGTGCGGTTGATATGGAAACCGAATATTCTATTCAAAAAGCGATGAAAGAAGTTATGAAAGGTAGAACAACATTCATCATTGCTCACCGTATTTCATCATTAAAACATGCTGATCAAATTCTTGTATTTGAAAATGGTGAAATTACAGAACGGGGAATCCATGAAGAACTAATCAAACAAAATGGTCAATATAAACGTATATATGACATCCAATATAAAGATCAAAAAGTAATATTAGGCTCAAAAGTGGGGTGATTGATGATGGAACTAACAAATAAAAATCGAAAAGTTAATCCGAACGTTTTACACCGTTTTCGATATTCACAAGAAAATGCAATCGAGAAGCCATTTAACTGGGGACAAATCATTCGCCTCCTAAGTTATTTAAAGCCATACTCCAAAAATCTATTACCAAAATCGATTGTAGTTGTTATTATTTCAACTTTAATTCGCCTTGCCATTCCATTAATTATAGGGGTATTCTTATTTGAAGGCGCAATTGTTAAAGGTGATCTAAATTTAATGGCATGGTTAATAACATTAGTTGGGTCATTATTTTTAGTATCATGGATAGCTAACTATTACCGAATTAAATGGACCAATCAATTAGGCCAAAATGTTATATATGACCTAAGAAAAGGTTTATTTACGCATGTTCAAGGATTATCTCACAATTTCTTTGACAAACGTTCAGCGGGTTCTATTTTAGTAAGAATTATGAACGATACAACATCCCTTCAGGATTTATTTACGAATGGTGTTATCAATCTATTAATGGATTTGATTATGTTAGTTGGGATTGTTGTATTATTAACGATTTTAAGTCCTCAATTGACAATTGCAGTGTTAATTGTCTTACCATTAATGTTTTTAATTACGACAAAATTGCGAAGAAACATAAGAAGGTCTTGGCAAAATGTACGTATTATCCAATCAAAGTTAAATTCACATTTGAACGAAAGCTTACAAGGTATACGGATTACGCAATCCTTTACACAAGAAAGAGAAAATATGGCATTTTTTGATGGAATCAATACAGATACTTTTGAAAGCTTTCGTGATGCAATTAAGAAGAACGCTTTATTCCGTCCTTTTGTTGAATTAACAAATGCTGTTGGAACAGTTATTTTAATCGGTTATGGAGCATATTTGTATCAACATAATTTAGTAAGTATAGGGGTCTTAACTTCATTTGCTTTTTATTTAGGAATGTTCTGGGAGCCAATTTCAAGGCTTGGTCAACTTTATAATCAATTATTAATGGCGATGGCATCTTCGGAACGGATATTCGAGTACTTAGATGAGAAACCGATTGTTGCTGAAAAGGAAAATCCATATGTTCTTGAAGATGTAAAAGGTCATATTATTTTTGACCAAGTTGTTTTCTCTTATGACGATAAGCGTGTTGCATTAAAAGGAATCAATTTGGAAATTAAACCTGGCCAAACGGTTGCTCTTGTCGGTCATACAGGGTCAGGGAAAACAACCATTGCGAATTTAATAAGCCGTTTTTATGACGCGACAGAAGGAACGGTTTATATCGATGGTATTGATATAAAAGATATTTCACTAAAGAGCTTGCGAAAACATATTAGCATCGTACTTCAAGATACGTTTATTTTTTCTGGAACGATAATGGAAAATATCCGTTTTGGTCGTCCTGATGCAACAGATGAAGAGGTAATGGATGCTGCTCGGGCTATTGGAGCCGATCAATTTATTAATAAGTTGCCAAATGGTTATCATACAGAGGTAGAAGAACGAGGTAATATTTTATCTGTTGGAGAAAGACAGTTATTGTCATTTGCTAGAGCACTTTTAGCAGATCCAAAAATCCTCATATTAGATGAGGCGACTGCAAGTATCGATACCGAATCGGAAGTGAAAATCCAAAATGCTTTAAAGAAATTATTAAAAGGTCGTACATCAATTATTATCGCACACCGATTATCAACAATCCGCGAAGCAGATCAAATTTATGTTCTCGATCATGGAAATATTATTGAACAAGGCAATCATGATCAATTAATGAGAGCTCATGGGGAATACTATTCATTAGTAAATGCCCAATTTCAAATGTTAAATCATTAATTTATACAGGGCTAACTTAAGTGTTATAAATTGCATTTAAGTTAGCTTTTTTAATTTCCTTAAGACTCCTTACAAAAAATATATTGAAGTGGAAAATATAATTTCATAAAATGGTGTTACTTGTGTTTACTTTCGTAAATATCAATCCTAAATGGAGGCTTTAATAATGAAGAAAGAATTTGTAGTCATCGGGTTAGGGCGATTTGGTGGTAGTATTTGTAGAGAATTAATGGAGCTCGGTGCAGATGTTTTAGCAATTGATAAAGATGAAGATTTAGTAAATGAGTATTCTAATATCGTTACTCATGCTGTTGTTGGAGATTCTGTTGATGAATCGGTATTAAAAAGTTTAGGAATACGGAATTTTGATCATGTGATCGTTGCGATAGGAAATGATATACAAGCTAGCATTTTGACCACTTTAATATTAAAAGAAATAGGGGTTAAGAAAGTAACAGCTAAAGCGTTAAATGATTACCATGCAAAGGTGTTAACAAAAATCGGTGCCGACCAAGTAGTCCATCCAGAACGAGATATGGGGAAAAGGTTAGCTCATAATTTAGTGTCGTCAAATGTTCTAGATTATTTAGAGCTTTCAGATGAGTATAGTCTTGTAGAGCTATCTGCAAGTAATAAAATAGATGGATATGCGATTATTGATTTAAATATTCGTGTAAGCTATGGTTTGAACATTGTAGCTATAAAACGAGAAAATGGGGTAGTTGTATCTCCACAAGCGACAGAAGTCATAAGAAAAGGAGACATATTAATTGTAATTGGTTCGAATAATGATATAAATCGTTTTGAACGAAAATGGATTCATGAATAAAATAAAAACCAGGATTTCCAAAAAAGGAAACCTGGTTTTTTATTATACTTCCATAATGATTGGTAAAATCATCGGTCTGCGTTTTGTTTTCTCAAATAAGAATGGTCCTAATATATCAGTAATTTCGTTTTTGATTTCTGACCATTGTGTGGTTTTTCTTTCCATAACTTTTGTTAAATGTTTAGCGATTAAGTTTTGTGCATCATTGATTAGATCACTAGATTCTCTCATATAAACAAAGCCACGAGAAATTAAATCTGGACCGGATGCGATTTTAAATTCTTTCATGTTGATACAAACTACTACAATGACTAGTCCTTCTTCTGAAAGAATTCTACGGTCTCGTAATACAATATTACCTATATCTCCAATTCCTGAACCATCAATATAAACTGATCCAGAAGGAATTTTTCCTGCAATAGCAGCAGAATCACTACTTAAAGCTAAAACATCACCATTGTCCATAACAAAACAATTTTGTTCTTCTACTCCGCATTCTTGAGCAATTTTCGCGTGAGTAATTTGCATGCGATATTCTCCGTGAATTGGAACAAAGAATTTCGGTTTAATTAGGCGAATCATTAGTTTTTGTTCTTCTTGACCACCATGACCAGATGTATGGATATCATTTAATGAGCCTTGAATAACATTAGCTCCAGCTTTATAAAGCATATTAATCGTTCTATTAATGCTTGTCGTATTTCCTGGAATTGGTGAAGAAGAAAAAACAACTGTATCACCAGGAATAATTTGAATTTGACGATGAGTACCATTGGCAATTCTTGACAGTGCAGCCATTGGTTCACCTTGAGTTCCAGTACATAGGATTGTAACTTGATTATTTGGAATTTTGTTTAATTGTGATGCGTCAATAAATGTGTCTTTTGGACATTTAATATATCCAAGTTCTTGTCCAATTTCAATTGCAGCTTCCATACTTCTTCCAAATACAGCAATTTTTCTTCCACTTTTAACTGCTGCCTCAGTAACTTGTTGAAGACGGTGAATGTTAGAAGCAAAGGTAGCGAAAATAATTCTTCCGTCAACTTTACGGAAAATATCTAGTATACTTTCTCCAACTTTTTTCTCTGACATTGTAAATTCAGGAACTTCACTGTTAGTACTATCAGATAGAAGGCAGAGAACTCCTTCCTTGCCGATTTCCGCCATTTTTGTTAAATTGGCTGGTTCACCAACAGGAGTAAAATCAAATTTAAAATCACCTGTATGTACAATATTACCAGGAGGAGTTTTGACAACAATTCCGTATGAATCAGGAATACTATGTGTAGTTCTAAAGAAACTAACGGAAGTTTTTCTGAATTTTATGACGTCGTCTTCTTTTATTTCAATCAGTTGAGTTGTTCGTAGCAAGCCATGTTCTTCTAATTTATTGCGGATTAATCCAAGTGCTAACTTTCCGCCATAAATTGGAACATTAACTTCACGCAATAAATAAGGGATTCCGCCGATATGATCTTCGTGCCCATGTGTAATAAATAATCCCTTAATTTTATCGGCATTTTTTGCTAAATAGGAATAATCAGGTATGACATAATCGATACCCAGTAATTCATCTTCTGGAAATTTGATACCCGCATCAATGACAATAATTTCGTCTTGGTATTGAACAGCGTAAGTATTCTTACCGATCTCGCCAAGTCCCCCCAAAGCGAATACCGCTGTTTGATCATTTTTTACAAATTTCATATTATATCTCCATTACTTTAAAATTTTCACTTTGTTTTTCATATTCTAAATGAGCTTCGTTTAATAACTGCACATATTCAATCATGTAAGGGGAATCAGCAAGTTTTTTACGAACTTCACCTTCAGAATTTGCTTCAATATAAATTGCTTTCGTCCTCTCACGAACTGGAACGACATTTTTTTTCTCTTGTACATAAACTTTGTAAATCATACTACTCTCTCCTTAATCCGAAATCATTTGAATTGTTATTATTATAGCAAAAAGCTACTTATTTACACTAGTTAGGACTTTTCATGCATCCGAGTATATTACTTAAAGATTACCATATTATTCAAACTTAATACAGTCTCTAAAGTTTCATGGATAATTTGTCCAAAAAAAGAGGGCTAGTCATAATAGGGATTTAAGACAAGCCCAATTTATGCAATCATTTTTTTTCGAAGTAGTTCTTTCCAGCGATCAAGCAGCTTTTTTCTAAGCTTTTTAAGCATGATTAGCCACTCCTTAAAATTATTTTACTAAATTAATTCCAAATAGTAAAACAGTGTTTTTTCTATTATATCTTTTCAGTTATATTATATGGAATTTTTCCATTTTATTTCATAGTTGAATTTGGAATCTTTTTGTACAAAAACATACTAACATTAGTAGTACAAACCAAGGTTTATGCTGCTATTTTTTTATCGTAGAAGTGAAGGAAATTCGAACAGTCTCTGGGATCATTTTTGAATCCGCAATAAAAACAACTAACATAACAACCTTATATGAAAAAGAAGTTGTGAGAAAATTTAGTCTTTTTTCATCCGAAAACTTGACATATTATCCAAAAGCTAAGTAATATATTTTTAAAAAAGCTTATCTTTATAATATGGTAAAAAGAGTAAGTTTTTATTTGTTTCAGTGTTTTCCTTCATTCTCATTTTTATGCTTTTTGACAAAATTAGATATTATAGTAGTTCATCTATACCAATAGAATCTTAAGAAAGTGAGGATCCAAAATGAAAAAAACAAATTCTTCATGTTTGGGAGCCTACTACAGAGTTTATTAATGTGAGAAAGTTTGATATGAGATTAAGCAATAAGAGTTGAAAATGAAATTGGCCTAAAATTCATGGCTGTAAATTTAAGAAAATTCACGGTCGTCAGCTAGTGTTTATATCAGAAATGTGAAAAAAACAGGAAAAAGGTGAAATTGTGATGTACTTGATGTACCCAATTTCACCTTTTTTACCGACTTGAAGTTAATTTTGACTAGGCCTACATTTTTACTCTATCTTATTATTCAATCGGTACTGAATTTTCAATAGGCTTAAATGGATTTTCACGGTCAATATGATCATAGAACATAATGCCATTTAAATGATCAATCTCATGTTGCATACAAACAGCTGGATAACCTTTTAGCTTAAGAATCACTTCTTCACTATTTTCATTATAAGCTTTTACGGTAACACGTCGATATCTTGGGACATAGCCAGGGATGGTTTCATCTACTGAAAGACAACCTTCACCGCCTTCAAGATATGTTTTTTCGACAGAATGGCTAATAATTTTTGGATTGGCTAGTTTATAGCTATGCAAATTACCTTTTTCATCATGGAGATGGATAGCAATTAATCGTTTTGATACATTTATTTGTGGTGCAGCTAAACCAACACCTGGACGTAAATGATATTTTTTCGCTATTTCATCATCTTGACTGTTTTGTACATATTCCATTAGAGAATTTAATATTTCTTTATCTTCATCACTTAACGGGATCTTGACTTCTTCGGCAACTTTACGTAAAGTCGGATGCCCGTCTCGAATAATATCTTTCATTGTTATCATTACATTCACTCCTTGGGGTTATTTCGGTATATATCATTACTATGCAATTAGTCTAACAAATTTTAAAGAAAATGTTAATGAAAGTATTGGAATTAGTCATAATGTGATATCAAACAGAATAAATAAAAAATATAATATTAATAGAATTGATAGATTTGCTAATATTTTCACCCAAATCAAATGAATTAGTAAGAAAGTAATTGATAAAATAGTCGTGAAAAAGTATAGTATTAATAGTAAAAGAAATGGAGGTACCCTCGTGATTGGTAAAAAATTGATCAAAAAATTACTTATGTTTACTGTAATTGCCCTTTTACTTTCAGGATGTGTAAACGGTCAAAGTACAGAAGAGAAAATCTATCAATTACTAGAAAATGTAGTAAAAATTGAAAAAGATTTCAAAGACCAACAGCAACCATTACTTGAACTTGAGCAGAAAGAGAAAGATATATACGATCAAATTTTAGAACTAGGTCTAAAAGAAAAGGATCAAATTAATTCTTTAGCTGATGAAGCCATTAATTTAAGTGCAGAACGGAAAAACTTGTTAGATAAAGAAAAAGAAAGTATAGATAAATCGAAAACAGAATTTGAAGGATTTAAAAATTTAATTTCAGAAATAAAGGATGAATCCCTTAAAGAGGAAGCATCCGCATTATATAGTATTATGGAAGAAAGATATGAAATTCATAAGCAACTTTATGATAAATATGTTGAAGCTATAAAGTTGGATGAAGAATTATATAATATGTTAAAAGATGAAGATGTCTCTTTAGACATCTTAGAACCTCAAATTGAAAAAATTAATTCCATTTATTCAGAAGTTTATTCCTTAAATGATCAATTTAATGAATTAACAAGTAAGTATAATGACGGGAAAATTAAATTTTATCAAAATGCTGGTTTGAATATTAGTGTTGAAAAGTAAGATGCTCAAAATTTGGGCATCTTTTTTTATGAAAAATTATTTTTTAAGAGTATTCGTGAAAATTGAAAACTGTTTCATTTTCTGTATCAATTCATTTTGTTTAGGAAAACTACTTTTTTGAAATAATTAATCATAAGCTCCAATTAAATGGAAGTGTTTTTCTAATACAGTCAAAATTGTTATGAGTGATTTTAATATGACAATAAGGTATTAGTTAACACTTTTTAAAAATAGTATTAATTCGATTTCCTTAACAATATTTCCTAAAAAATACAATAAAAACAAAAAAATATAATACAGAGTTTCTTTTTGTACTAATACAGTTTCGGAATAATTGGCTTGTTGGGGATTGAAAAAGATAAAAGAAACCTTTTGAAATTAAGTAATTGACGAAATGAAAGATATTAGATAAACTGATTGTGAGCTATTTATTGTACTAGTGATTTAATATTAAACAACTAATACAGGATGGCAAATTAATCAGTATATGCTTGCCTAGTCTAAATAGGGAATCAGGATTATAAAAACTACATATTTTTGAAAAATGTATGTTTCTTTTTCCCTTGCCTTAGACAAACTATATCTGTATGCAATCAAATATTAAAAATAGAAAGGAAGAGGTACATGGCATCGCAAATTAAACAAGCTATTGATGTCAATAGTCAACTAGATGCAGTTGATAAAGAGTTTCAAACATTCCAAATCTTGAATGAAGAAGGTCAAGTTGTTAATGAAGCAGCTGTACCAGATCTTTCAGATGAACAATTACAAGAATTAATGCGTCGTATGGTATTTACTCGTATCCTTGACCAACGTAGTATTTCTTTAAATCGTCAAGGTCGCTTAGGTTTCTATGCTCCAACAGCTGGACAAGAAGCTTCTCAAATTGCATCACACTTTGCTTTAGAGAAAGAAGATTTTATTCTACCAGGTTATCGTGATGTTCCTCAATTAATTTGGCATGGTCTTCCTTTATACAAAGCATTCTTATGGTCCCGTGGTCATTACCAAGGCTTTGAAGGAACTCAAGAATTAAATATGCTTCCTCCACAAATTATTATTGGTGCTCAGTATGTTCAAACAGCTGGTGTTGCTATGGGATTAAAACGCAACGGTAAAAAAGCAGTTGCAATTACATACACAGGTGATGGTGGTACTTCTCAAGGTGATTTCTACGAAGGAATTAACTTTGCAGGTGCATATAAAGTACCAGCAATTTTCATTGTTCAAAACAATGGTTTTGCGATTTCTACGCCACGTGAAAAACAAACAGCTGCAAAAACTTTAGCTCAAAAAGCAGTAGCTGCTGGTATTCCAGGAATTCAAGTTGATGGTATGGATCCACTTGCAGTTTATGTTGCAGTTCGTGATGCTCGTGAGCGTGCATTAAATGGAGAAGGTCCTACATTAATTGAAACTTTAACTTACCGTTATGGTCCACATACAATGAGCGGTGATGATCCAACTAGATACCGTACAAAAGAATTAGATAATGAATGGGAGAAAAAAGATCCACTAATTCGTTTCCGTAAATATCTTGAAGCAAAAGGTATTTGGAATGAAGAAATGGAAAATGCTGCTATTGAAGATGCAAAAGAACAAATTAAAAATGCAATCACTGAAGCAGATAAAGCTCCTAAACAAAAAGTAACTGACTTAATCTCTATCATGAGTGAAAACTTAGATTCAAACTTACAAGAACAATTAGAAATTTATAAAGAAAAGGAGTCGAAATAAAATGGCTCAAATGACCATGATTCAAGCAATTACGGATGCTATGCGTGTAGAATTAGCACGTGATCCGAAAGTTTTAATTTTTGGTGAAGACGTTGGTGTTAACGGCGGTGTATTCCGTGCAACTGAAAATCTTCAAAAAGAATTTGGTGAAGACCGAGTATTTGATACACCTTTAGCTGAATCCGGTATCGGTGGTTTAGCAGTAGGTCTTGCATTCCAAGGATTTCGTCCTGTACCAGAAATTCAATTCTTTGGTTTCGTTTATGAAGTAATGGATTCTATTGCTGGTCAAATGGCACGTTATCGATTCCGTACTGGTGGTTCTTACAACATGCCAATTACAGTACGTTCACCATTCGGTGGAGG
>Ga0180215_1000583_pt1 | contig 45445 bp, 59 predicted proteins | sample eDN3rd37CBELigBY_FD_128871 | JGI IMG/M metagenome (GOLD analysis project Ga0180215, IMG submission 128871) | Enriched backyard soil microbial communities from Emeryville, California, USA - eDNA 3rd pass 37_C BE-Lig BY (version 2) (version 2) | ecosystem: Environmental > Terrestrial > Soil >...
AACCCGTGCAGCGCGAACGAGTCACGAGATCCCTCCTGCGTCGGGATGACAGGGGAAACGGGACAGCACTCCCGAACATGTCATCCGGCAAGATCATTGTGGTGCACTACTGAGCCGCAGCGAAGGATCTCCTGGTGTTCTCAGACGGAGCGGTTAGGGCGATGAGCGACGCTCTGCCGATTGGTACGCTCCTGCGTCGCACGCAAAGAGATCCTTCGCTGCGGCTCAGGATGACAGGGAATAGCGGCATGTCCTGTTCGAAATTGTCACCGTGGTGGACCACTCGGGGCGGCAGAGACTTCCACTCCGAAACTCAAACCGTTGGAACCGAGTTGTGTGAGCCGTGGGGCGACTACTGTTGCTGCAGGAGCTGGTTACGCCGTTCTTCGTACTCGGCGGCGCTGATGACGCCGGAGTCACGCAGGTCCACCAGCGCGGCCATGAGTCGAGCGGCCTCGGCTCCCGTTGCTGCGGACACAGTCGGCGCTTGCGGTGGAGGTGCAGGTTCGGTGTACGTCTCACGAGGAGCGGCAGCGAACCGGCGTGGCCGGTCGTCATCACTGAGCGCGAGCTTTCGCTCCTGAAGCGTGCGCTTGAAGACGAATGGTTCGGCGATCCCGAACAGATGGTTGATGCCGGAGTCCGAGCCAGTGATGATAAAGATATCCCCGAAGCCGAAGAGGCGGCCAAACAACCCCTGGGTCATCTGCACATCGTTGACCTTCTCCAGCGACGAGTCGAACGTGCGCTTGTTGATGATGCCCTCGACCTGGATGATCCGATAGGTCGTGATTGCGTACTGTTCCTTGCGCCAACTCAGGAAACGATAGGTTGCTATCGCGATCGGCACCAGCGAGATCGCTAACAGGATCAGCGTCACCGCCGTCCGGCCAGTATCAAGCTGGTTGAAGGCAACGAAGGCCAGAATCCAGAGGATAAACGCGCCAAGGACGTAGAGCACCGTGTGGAGGATCAGGAACAGGATGTGGCGATGGGCGACCAATACGACCCGCTCTTCACTGGCCAGAAGTTCATCCAGGTACGACACGGTCAGCCCTCCACTTCCAACAGCCGTCCGAACGTCGCTATTCTAACCTGAGTGCTTCGAGGACCCGTCGTGCCGAGGATTCCCGGCCAGTCACACGAGCAATGTAGCGCGCCAGCAGGTCGCCAATCTCGTCCCAGATCGGTTGCGGCACGCGCAGCGAAAACAATCGTTCGATCTCACCGCGGTCGATCGAGCGCATCAACTTCAGCGCGTTGACCGACATCGGCGTGGCGTCGGGCCGCACGCGCAGGCAGTTCGGACAGACGACGCCACCGTCGAGCGAGAATCCGTTCTGCTCCGGCAGGATCTCTGCAGCGCAGCCAACACACTGCCCGAGTTCGGGGCGGTAACCCAGTTGGCGCAGCAGCCCCATTTCGAACACGTGCGTGACGAGTGACGGATCCCGTCCTTCGTCCAGCAGGCGCAACGAGGCATACGCCAGTTCGTAGACGGCCTCCTGCTGCTCGTCGTCGGCCAGCAGTGCGTCGAGCAACTCAGCCAGATAGCCCGCAGTCGCGATAGATGTCTCACGCTGCCGGAGGTGTGAGAAGTGTTCGATTGTTTCTGCCTGCGAGACGATATCGAGCCCACGCGTTCGGGCGATCAAGAGTCGCGTTGCGCAAAATGGTTCGAGATGGCCTGCCAGTTTGCTCGATGTCCGGCGGACACCCTTCGCGACGACCCGCAGTTTGCCGCGCTCGGCGGTAAAGATCGTCACAATCCGATCGGCTTCGCCCAGGTCCATCCGGCGAAGGACAATCCCGCGCACGCGATACAGTCGGGCGCGGCGCTCCTCATGATGATCTTGCTGTGGCGATGTATCGGGGTTCGGATCGCTCATTGGTCTGGACTCACCCGCTGTCAACTGGTTGGGGTAAATGGCGCTGCCAGATCGACTTCTCTATACTCCGCTAAGTGTGCCCCAATCGGGGGGAGACGTGATGGCTGGGACAGCATTGGAACATTCGCAGGCAGCAAGTGACGTCGTCCAGACGAAATTGAGCGTGCGCGTTATCCCGTTTGCCGTCGGCTCGGACGGACTCAGCGTCGCATTGATTGATTCCAGCACGGACGCTGACACCGTCAAACTCCCAGCAGGACAGCTCCGTGAAGGAGAGTCACTCACCGACTGCGCCAATCGTGTCGCGAAAGACGCTCTCGCTATTCCACCGGACTATGTCGAGCAACTCTACACATTCAGCGTCGCCGGAACCGTTGTCAAAGCGATTGTGGCCTATCTCGCGATTCTCTCCGCAGATACACGGGCACACGTCCTTCGACGGTCGAACGCGCGGTTCCATCATGTTGACGCGATTGACGGCCTCGGTGAAGTCGAGCGGGGCATCATCGAGTACGCCAAGACTCGCTTACGGGCCAAACTCGGATACAGCAACATCGGTTTCTATTTCCTGCCTGAGGAATTCACGCTGACCGAACTACAGGACGTCTATGAATCAGTCATCGGGCGCGAGCAGGACAAGCGCAACTTCCGGCGCCGGGTCCTCGCAGCAGGCATCGTCGAAGCTGTCGGATCGAAACGGGTCACGAGCCATCGACCGGCATCCTTGTACCGATTCGCCGGTGGTGATCCCGCGACGGACGCCCTGACGCCTGGTGACACGGATTGGAGCATCTGACAATGACGGCGACGACGCACGCTAGCGCTCCGCTGAGCCAGCGCTCGGCACCATATATCGACTTCCTCGAAAGTTGGGTCACGTCCCTGCCTGACCTCTCGATCGATGACGTCATCGAGAGCACTGGATCGGTGGATCAGATCGCGATTGTCTCAGTCGATCTGATCGTCGGGTTCTGCCACAGTGGTCCGCTCTCAAGCCCGCGTGTAGCGGGGATTCTGCCGGCCGTCCGCGCACTGATGGAGCGGGCGCACGCGGCGGGCATCACAAAGGTAGTCCTGTCGCAGGATACCCATCGACCCGATGCGGAAGAGTTCGGTAGCTATCCTGCCCATTGTGTGGCCGGAACCGAAGAATCGCAGACAGCACCAGAACTGCGGTCGCTGCCATTCGCAGACCAGTTCGCCGTCGTTGAGAAGAACAGCATCTCGAGCCTTATCGAGCCGGCGTTCCTCGAATGGGAAGCCGCGAATGGTCCATTCGCGACGTACATCGTTGTTGGCGATTGCACTGATCTGTGTATCTACCAGGCGGCGATGGCATTGAAGTTACGCAGCGTTGACCAACACCTGGGACAGCGCGTCATCGTTCCCGAAAACTGCGTCCAGACCTACGACATCACGGTCGAAACGGCTGCACAGATCGGCGCGCAGCCGCACGACGGCGATCTGCTGCACCACGTATTCCTGCATTCGATGGCGCAGAATGGCGTCGAAATCGTTGGGCGGATCGTCTGATGGGAAACCGGCTTGAGACGATTGCGGTCGTCGCCGCGAGTGACAAGAATGATTCGCATGAGCTTGCGCCGTCGATTGGGCGCTGGCTGGAAGACCGTGGCTGCGCCGTCATCAGTGAAGATGATCTACGACGGGGTGACCGCGCCGATGCGCTGATTGCGCTGGGTGGCGACGGGCTGATGATGCGGATGGCGCATTCGTTCCCCGGCGTTCCCCTGCTCGGGATCAACTTCGGCAAGGTCGGCTTCCTCGCGATGGTCGAGCGCACCCACTGGCAGGAGGTCCTGTCACAGATCATTGACGGCGGCTACGAGGTCCAGGACGGCCCAACATTGTCGTCTTCCGTCGCGCGCGGCAACGAACAGATCGGTGGTGGCTGGGCCATCAACGATGTCGTCGTGCGCAGCGGAATGCAGATGATCGATGTAGAACTCTACATCGACGGTCGTTACGTCAACACCTACCCTGGCGACGGCATGATCGTCGCATCGCCTCAGGGCAGCACCGCGTATTGCATGGCCGCTGGTGGACCGATCCTGACGGCTGGTGTCCATGGGTTCGCGATCACGCCGATCTCAGCGCACTCGCCAATCCGGGCAACCTTAGTAGTGCCGGAGGAGAGCCGGATCGAACTCGTCGTCGCCAGCGACCGGGATGCATTCCTCATTCTGGACGGGCATCTCACCCAGGAGTTGAATCAGGGTGATGTCGTGACCGTCAAGCGGGGGATAGAGCAGTTCCGGGTGATCATCACCGAGCACATGAACTTCTATACGGCATTCCAGCACAAGTTCAATTACCTGATCCGCCCCGGCGCCGTGCCGTCGCTTGGCCACGATCGCCCCGATTCCTGACACCGACCGGCTCAGCCTCCGCGACCGGATGCTCGTCGGTCGATTCAGTATCGTCTTGCCGGGGTTCCGACGGCTCAGGTTCCTGCTGGCCGTCCCGCAACTTGCGTGGACGGCGCTCGCCGTCCTCACGTCGCTGTCCGACCCGACCGCCGTCGATAGCCTGCAATGGCCCGGTACCAGCCCGCCGTCGTCCACGTGAGACGTCGGTCTCGCGAATCAGTTCACGAGGTTCCGGCTCAACGCCGATCGATTGATCGGTGCCGCAGTATGGGCAGACCTCCCAACGAATGTCGACAAGCCGGTGGCAGGTCGAGCAGGCGTTGCGGAGTTCGCTACTACAGTGCGGGCAGAACACGAAGTCGTCCCGGACGGCCCGGCGGCAGTTTGGGCAGAGTGGATAATCATCGAGGTCCTGGAGCAGGTATTCCTCCTCCATCGACCGTTGGAACGCTTCGTCGAGCGTTTCGCGAGGTCGGAGGATCAGATAGATGATGGCGCCTGGGACGAAGAACAGGACAACCACCAGCGTCGAGAAGATCTGGGTGTATGGATTGGTCGTGCGCGATGTGATGTCTCGATACGTCCAGACGACCAGCGCGAACCAGAGGGCCAGAAGATAGGCTCCAGCCAGAGCCAGAAAGAGTTGAAAGATTCGCGCGATGAGAGCTTCGTCCAAATCGAGTTCCCTTCGACCGGCGCGTTACCGCGCAAGGGTCAGGAGAAGATGCGCTCGTAGCGGTTGACGTTGCAGATAAAGACGGCCGCGCCTCCGACCTGGACCTCGACGGGATTGGGCATATAGAACTCGCCCGGCTCCATGATCGGCAGCAGTGGATTCACGTACTGCGTGCGCGTGTAGCATGTCTGTTTGACGATGCGAAGCACATCACTGACGCTCTCATTGTCAACGCCGATCAGGAAGGTTGCGTTACTCTCACGGAGGAATCCACCGGCGCTGTTGATCTGGGTCGTGCGATAACCGGCATCAAGGAGCGCCGAGCGCAAATTGTCGGCATCCTTGCCCTGGACGACCGCAAAGATCAGCTTCATCGCTCACTTCTCCTGTGCCGGAACTCACCGTCCGCTTCAAGCCGTTCGATCACGCGCTGCAACACCGCCAGGTGGACGTCCGCCGGCGAGTGCGAGCCATCAATGACCACCCAGCGGTCGGGATTCGCGCGTGCTTCCTGACGATACCAGAATGCAACGCGAGCGTGAAACTCAAGGCTCTCACGATCGATGCGATTGTTTTCCTGCGACCTCGCACGACGCTCGAGGCCTACTTCGGCAGGCACATCGATCAGGAATGTCAGGTCAGGGTAGGTGTCACCGATTGCAAGTGTCTGCATAAGTTGTAGCTCGTGAACGGGAAGACGCCTGCCGCCGCCCTGGTAGGCGAACGTCGAATCGGCGAACCTGTCGCAGAGAACGATGTCGCCGCGCTCCAGCGCCGGGCGGATAACCGTTCGGACGTGTTCGGCGCGGGCGCCCGTCATCAGGTAGGCCTCCGCCTCCGGGCCGATCGGCGTCAGCGAATCGAGCAGGATTCGACGCAACGCCTCACCGAGTTCCGTTCCCCCCGGCTCACGAGTGGTCACGACGCTGCGGCCAGAACCTCGAAGGGCCTGGGCCAGCAATCCGATCTGTGTCGTTTTGCCGGACCCTTCGGGACCTTCGAAGGTGACGAAGAGACTCAATCCCAGCCGCCTTCTCGAAAGATCTCCACATGGCGATGCGGTTCACGTCCCCGACTCCGCGAGCCGAGGTTGTAGCGATCGGCTAACTGGTGCTGTAAACGTCGGATGTATGGTGCCTGCGGCCGAAGCTCGATCGGCGGCGCGCCATCGAGGACAGCCGTGATCGCTTCCTCCGCCTCGTACATCGCGTTGGTGATCGGATCGCCATCTCCAGGCGGTGGTGGCGCCAACGGCGCGACATCGGGGATGTCGTCGGGCCGAACCTCCCGCACGAGGTCACGCAGGACATTCACCATCTGCACGACAGTATTCGCCCGCAGGACGTAGATCGCGACGCCACGGTTCTCAGCCTCGCGCAGTTGCTGCGGGCGCTGCCGGTAATAGTTCTTGAGCGTTAGGACCATATCGGCTTCGTGGACATCACGTACGATCTGTGCCGGGAGCGACAGCGCCGCAATCGCCTGCTCCAGCCGGTTGCGGCTCACGCCGAACGGGAAGATGCGGACCGGTCGCTGCGGCGTCCCACGCCCACGAGCCAACGGGTTGCGATTGAGCAACTCGGTTTCTGGCTCTGGCTCCATTCCTCCGCTCTCAAGGACGCGTGGCTCTTCGCGACGCTGCCCGCGCGCCGGCTGTCGGTCGCCCCGATCCGGGCGTTCCGGCCGGACAGGCGTGATCTCGGTGACGACGACCTCGCCGTCTTCCTTGCGCTCGCGGAGTTCGGAACGTTGCTGTTGCCCGCGCAGGATCGCATCGACAGCCGCTTCGACATCGCGCACGACCGCGACGACATCACGCTCGCGGATTTCGACCATGACCCCGAAGGTCGGTGGTGCCTTCCTCTCCAGGATCGACTTCTGGGTTCCACGGCGGCGCGCTTCTTCGTCCGAGAGCGTTACCGACTGGATACCGCCGATCAGGTCGGAGAGTGTCGGGTTCATCATCAGATTCTCGAGCGTGTTGCCGTGGGCGGTCCCGATGAGCTGGACACCGCGCTCGGCGATCGTCCGCGCTGCGGCGGCTTCAAGCTCGGTGCCGATCTCGTCGATGACGATTACCTGGGGCATATGATTCTCGACCGCCTCGATCATGACGGCATGCTGCAGTGCAGGCGTCGGCACCTGCATCCGGCGTGCGCGACCGATCGACGGGTGCGGGATATCTCCGTCACCGGCAATCTCATTGCTCGTATCGACGATGACGACGCGCTTCTCAAGGTCGTCCGCAAGGACGCGGGCAACCTCACGAAGCATTGTCGTCTTCCCGACACCGGGGCGACCGAGCAGCAGGATGCTCTCGCCCGACTCGACCAGGTCGCTGATGATCCCGATCGTACCGTAGACGGCGCGACCGACACGGCAGGTCAGACCGACGATATCGCCCGTCCGGTTCCGAATCGCAGAGATCCGGTGCAACGTCCGTTCGATACCGGCACGATTGTCATCGCCGAACCGGCCGATCCGATGAGCAACCTGCGAGAGATCCTCGCGAGTAATCTCATCGTCGGTCAACAGGACCGAGCCCTCCTGGAAGCGGGCTTCCGGACGGCGGCCCAGGTCGAGGACGAGTTCAATGAGCCCAGGATCTTCGCGTGATGCGATCAGCGTCCGGATGGCGGACGAGATCCGTTCGGGCAGGACGGCCAGTAAGTCGTCCAGATTATCGGTGATCGCAATCTCAATCGTCGGAGCCGTTTCGTCTTGTTCGGCCACAGGTTGTGGATGACGTGTCGTCAAAGCGTCATTTGCTCCATTCATGCGCCGTGAGTCACCGTTCGCCCGGAGGGACCGCTGCCTCGCGCATTGCGTACATAAGTTGGCACACCGCGTGGAACCCGCTCTCCGGCTTCGACCGGAAGCGGAGAGAGTCGCGCATGGACCACCGCCGGTGCCGTCGTGTGACGGACCATCGCCGTCCTTTCGAATTCAAGGTCAAACCCTGCCTCGGTAAAGCCCGAAACGAGTTCCATGGCGTAACCCGGAACCAGCACTCGTAGGCGGCAATTGCTCGACACCCCGGCCTCTGATGCAGCGGCGATGACAAAGGGTACCGCCTGAGCGCGATAATCGGGCGAGATCATTAATCGTGCCATTGCGCCGCCGCGACGCACCTGGACGGAACAATAGGCCTGTACACCGTTTCTGGTATCTAGAACGAACGCACGCGGTCGTGGTGGCATTCCGGTCAGTCGATCGAGCAGGCTCGTCTGTGGTCGCTCCCAGACGCTACTGGTAAGGGCTTCGGCGAACTGCACCGATCGCGGCGTCACATGATGGTATAGCTGATGGACCGACCAGACATCGCTATCCTCCAGTTCGCGCATCCCTTCCGGCAGCGCGACAGGTCCACTGGGCCGCGTGCCAGCCAGAATCATGAACTGCGCGTAGCGCTCGAATCCGGCCAGCCGCAGGCTCTCGTAGGCTGGACCCTGATCGTCCGTCGTCGCAAAGAGGCGCTTAGCGCCAGCCTCACCAGCCTGGCGGACGGCGTACTCCAGTAGCGCAGTCCAAAGTTCGATGCAGACATCATCGTTTGCGTCCAACCGAGGCGACCCGGCAGCGACGGCCAGGACATCCCAGCGGAACCGAGACGCCTGCGGTCGGAAGACCATGTACGCACACAACTCGCCATCGACCAGCGCGACGAACACCCGCCCCTGCCGGAGGTTGGCCGGGATCGTCGCGAGCACCTGGCTCGGAAGATCGGGCTTGGCCGGATCAACGGCATCGGGCATGTCGAGACGTTCGCGACGCTGGCAGACGTTGCGCATCGCGGAGAAGTCTCTTGGATTCAGCGGTCGGATCGCGAGAGTTGGCACCGGTATCCGGATCTCTCGTTGTCAGCCTGGGCGCGAGAATCGTGCCCATTGCCTCAGGCTATAGCGTGCGTCGTCCAGCGAGTGCCCGGCCCAGGGTAATCTCATCCGCGTATTCGAGGTCGCCACCCACCGGCAGCCCGCTGGCCGGGCGACTGATTGAGACGCCGGTTGGTACGAGTTGGCGCGCGATGTACATCGCTGTCGCGTCGCCTTCAATGTTCGGATTCGTTGCCAGGATGACTTCTTCGGGACGTTCGCGCTCGACCCGTTCCAGCAGCTCACGGATCCGCAACTTATCCGGCCCGATCCCGTCAACCGGCGAGATTGCACCATGCAGTACGTGATACAACCCCTTGAACTCACCGGTTCGATCGAGTGCCAGCACGTCGAGCGGCTCCTCGACGACACAGATCATCGACTGATCGCGTTCTGTGTCCTGGCAGATCGAACACGGGTTTGTCTCGGTGATGTTGAAACACCGCGAGCAGAGAACGATACGTTCTTTGACCTCAAGGATCGCCTCAGCCAGCGAAAGCGCCTGTTCCTTCGGCGCGCGCAGCAGAAAGTAGGCGAGCCGGGACGCCGACTTCGGCCCCACACCCGGGAGCCTGCCAAGTTCGTCGATCAGCCTCGCAACTGGCTCTGCTGTAATCCTCGATTGCCGCAAAACTGGCCTCCACCAGACGCCGATTCACGGGAAAAGTATACATTGTGACCGGAGTGCCCCGACGTTACTCGTCCCAGCCGTCCATGTCGATCACTGGCCGGACTTTCGAGCCATCGGCGGGGCCGATAATGCCCTCATCCTCCATTGCCTCGATCAACCGGGCGGCACGGTTGTAGCCGATTCGCAGCCGTCGCTGGAGCATCGACGCCGAGGCTGTCCCCTGCTGACGGACGATCGACAACGCCTGCTCCATCAGCGGATCGTCCATCGCGTCCTCGACGTCATCCTCGGCCGGGAGTTGCGCCCATTCCGGCTCGTAGACGGTCTCAGGCGCCAGCAGACGCCAGTGATTGACGATCTTCTGCAGATCCCCGTCGTCGATGTACGAGCCCTGAATCCGGTACGGCTTCGGTGCGTCAGCCGGCATGAAGAGCATGTCGCCACGGCCCAGCAACCGCTCCGCTCCGGCGACGTCCAGGATGACGCGACTATCAGTCAGCGACGTGACGGCGAACGCGATACGGGCCGGGACGTTCGCCTTGATCAAACCGGTCAGAACGTCGACCGTCGGCCGCTGAGTCGCGATGATCAGGTGGATGCCGGTGGCGCGCGCCATCTGCGCCAGCCGGACCAGAATCGTCTCGACCTCGTCAGGTGTCGTCATCATCAGGTCAGCCAACTCGTCGATGATGACGACCATGTAGGGCATCTTCTCGAGCGTCGGCTCGGTCGATCGTCGCAACTCGTAGCCGTCGATGTTGCGAACACCGAGACGCGAGAACAACTGGTAGCGGCGCTCCATCTCCCGCAAAACGGCTCGTAGCGCTGGGACGACCTTGCTCATGTCGGTCACCACCGGCGTCTGGAGGTGCGGAACACCCTCGTAGCCAGCCATCTCGACCATCTTCGGGTCGATCATGACGAGCCGCAGGTCATCGGGCGTCTTCGTCAGCAGGAAGGTCGCGATGATGCCGTTAAGACAGACACTCTTGCCCGACCCGGTCGCTCCGGCGATCAACAGGTGCGGCATCTTGGCCAGATCGCCGACGATATACCGACCGTTGACGTCACGCCCAAGCGGGATCGGCAGTTTCGCGCTCGACTTCGTGAAGCCACTCGACTCCAGTGTCTCGCGCAGGCCGACGGTCGAGATACTGGCATTCGGAATCTCAATGCCGACCCGGGCCATCCCCGGCACCGGCGCTTCGATCCGAATCGAGGGCGCCGCCAATGCCAGCGCGAGGTCGTTCTGTAACTCGGTGATCCTGCGCACCTTCACCCCAGAGCCGGGCTGAAGCGTGAAGAGCGTCACTGCCGGACCGGGGAAGACCTCACGCACCTTGGCCTCGACCTTGAACGACGACAGCGTCTCCTCGATCCGCTTCGCCTTTGATTCAAGATCGGTCGAATCCGGTTCAGAACCGTCATAGAGCGCAAGTTGACGGATCGACGGGAGTTTCCACTTTCCGCGCTGCGCCGGCTTCGCTTCAACCTCGACCTCAACCCGAGCGGCAGGCTTCTCAACCGGTGCAGGTCGGGGCGGCTTCGGGATGTTGATGACCGGCGCAACGGGCGGCTCCGGTTCGGCGACCGGTTCAGCAACCGCAGTCATCGGCTGAGTTGACGATCGTTCGAACGGCGCGGTCGCAGTCGCGACCACGGCGTCACCCACGTCCACCGGCTCAATATCGTCTACGTCCCATTCCACGTCGGCGTATATCCGACGCGGGCGAACACGTTGCCACGACTCGTGGATCTCCTGGATCGTGTACCCGCAGACGAGGAAGACGCCTGCGAAACCGATCGCGATCAGCGTCAGCCCTGCTCCGACTTCGCCAAGCAGCCGATGTAGACCGGTGGCAACGGCCCAGCCTGCCGCGCCGCCGGTCTCCGCGAAGCCGTCGTCCGTCCGTCCAAGCGTGATCAGGCCGACGATCGACGCGACGGTGACGACACCACCGACAATTCGGCGAACGCGTTGACCGGCCTCACCAGCGCGCCAGACTTCGACGGCGATCACCGAGAGTCCGAGCGGCACGACCATTCCGGCGCGACCGAACAATGCCCGGATCGCGTCACCCACGTAATCGAGAGCGCTACCGGTAGCCAACCCGACCAGCGGCAACGCGGCGATGACTGCTGACGTGAAGATGGCGAACGCCAGGAGTTCCTCACGCAAACGTGGCGGAATGTCGATTCCTGCCAGCGAGCGCCAGAACCACCTCGCCAGTCGCCCAATCCGCGATGGACGTGCCGGGACCGGCTCCGCTACTGGCCGGACCCTCCGCGTCGTCGCTTGTGCCGTTTTTGTTTTCGCTCGCGCAGCCACTCCCGCTCCTCGCACTGGACACAGTGTACGTACACTTTACGCGGCGGATGACCTGCGGTCAAGGAATCGGGGACAGTGAACAGGGAACAGGAGTTGGTCCACGATAGTTTTCACACCTGTCCCCTTGAGAATCGGCTTCGGACCTCGCGTGTCAGAACAGTTTCATCTGGTTAATCGGCGACTCTTCTTCCTTTGAAGGTGCGAGGTCTTCGCGTGCCTGGGCGAGAATCCGGGGAAGTCGCTCGAAGTCGGCCTCGATCGTCGAGCGGAGTGATGCCTGATGGAGAGCAGCGGCGGGATGGTACATCGGTACGACGACGCGATTGCCGAACTGCCGTGCCTGACCGTGGATTCGCGAGATACGCTCGTTCGGGAACCACTTCGACATCGAGTAGCGGCCGAGCGTGACGATCAGCAGCGGGTCGATCGCCTCGATCTGGGTATCAAGATACGAACTGCAGGCGGCGATCTCATCCGGCAGCGGGTCGCGGTTGCCCGGAGGGCGGCACTTGACGATGTTGGTAATGAAGACGTCGTCGCGGCTCAGATCGATCGTGCCGAGCAGGTGGTTAAGAAACTGGCCCGACGCGCCGATGAACGGCAGACCCTCCCGATCCTCGTTCTGACCGGGCGCCTCACCAATGAACATGATCTCCGTCTTCAGGTTCCCATGACCCGGGACGGCGTTCGTGCGTCCCCGGCAGAGTTCGCAGCGTCCGCAACTGCGCACGAGCGTCGCGACTTCTTCAAGCACCCGAATTCTGTCGTCAACCGCCACCAGTATCCCCATTCTCGTCGTTCGCGTCGTCGCCGGTCACGACATCGCCGAACGGTAGTGTCAGATCGACCGCCAGCGCCAGTCGCGCGGCTTCAAATACCTCTCGATCGTCAAGCGAAATAAGCGCCGGGTGGTCAGGCGTCCGCCGCATCCAGCGAGCGAGGATCGAGAGTTCGTCGACCGCGTGATGGTCCGGAATGAACGCCCCGGCACCAGCGATCGCACGCTCTCGAATCGGTTCGAGTCGTTCCGCGAGTCGCGCCGGTGCTTCGCCGTTCTCGACACTGAGCTGTGCCCAGCGTCGACCCTTCAATAGATACCAGACTTCGCGCCGCTCATCCGTCTGGCTCGGCAGGACCAGCAGCGCATGTTGATAGCGACCGGCGCCATCGAGAAGATGCTGTTCGCCAGCGAGTCGTTCGACCTGACGGATGCGGTCACGGAGGCGGGCGGCGCGTTCGAAGTCGAGCGTCGTGACCGTCTCCTCCAGTTTGCTGTGCAACCGGGCGATCATTCGGCTTGTGTCGCCTTCGAAGAAACTCACGACATCCCGGACAAGTCCCCGGTAGGCATCCGCATCAGCCCGGCCGACGCAGGGTCCGAGACAGCGCTTCAGTTCCAGTTCGAGACATGGAGAGCCATAGGAGCGTTTGTCGGCGAACGAGCGCCGGCAGGTGCGCAGCGGCAGGACGTTGTTTACCAGTTCGACGGCATCCCGGGCACGAGAACTCGACTTGAACGGACCGTAGTAGAGCGCACCATCGTCGGCACGATCGCGACAGGTTGTGACACGCGGCCAAGGATTTGAGATATCGACTTTAACGTAGACGTACTGCTCGGCGTTGCGCTGGACCGTGTTGTAGCGGGGACGGTAGCGGCGAATCAACTGCGATTCGAGGATCAGCGCCTCCAGTTCGCTTCCGACGACCTCGACCTGAATCCGCGCCAGCGACTCGATCAAGCCATCCATCTTGCGCGTGTAGCCAAGCGGTTGCGAGTAATACGACCCCACCCGCTTGCGAAGATTCTTCGCTTTGCCCACATAGAGCACGCGGTCATCCGCGTCGCGCATGATGTAGACGCCCGGTGCATGTGGGATATCGGACAGGTGCGACCGGTCAAGGATCGAACTCGCCCGTCCGACCGGCTTCCGGACTCGGGATGACGGCCGCGCACTCGCTGACGTGCGCAGCAGGTCGTCGAGCGTCGCTAACCCACGTTCACGCGCCCGCATCAGCAGCAGCCGGAATACCTCCAGCGTCGTCTCAGCGTCTGGCATCGCCCGGTGCGATGTGCGCGCATCGATACCCATCGAGCGTGCGACGTCGGCCAGGTTCAGCCTGCGCGCCTCCGAGACGAGTTGACTGGTCAGGGTCAAAGTGTCAATCGGCGTGTTGACGAGCCTTGGTAGCCCGCAACGCATCAACTCAGCGTTAACGAAGCCAATGTCGAACGCGATGTTGTGCCCGACAATCGGCAACTCCTCGACGATCTCCATAATCGTCGGCGCTATCGATCGAAACTCCGGCGCGTCAACCAGCATCCCGTCATCAATGCCGACCTTCTGGGATATGTATGCTGGAACCGGGCGGCCGGGATTGATCAGCGTCGACCAGCGGATCGGTTCGCCGTGCGGTGAGACACGAATGAGCGCGATCTCGATGATTCGTTGCTGGGTCGGTTTGAGGCCGGTCGTCTCAACGTCAAGAACAACGAACTCGGCTGGGAACTCAACCTGATCCGGTTTGATGCGCGTCGTCCAGACACCATCGGAACGCAGCAGCAGGCCAGGCTGGTCCTTCAGCAACGTTCGCAGCAGCGGTCGCCAGAGGGTAGGTGACGCACCGCCCCCGAAGACGTGTCCGATCAGGGCGTTCTCATCGAGACTGCCGTGGTGCTCCTCGATGCAGGCCAGCGCGCGTTCGACGAGACCGGGATATCCGGCTCCATCCTGCTGCGCGACGCCAACCTGTTGCACCAGCGGTCCCCAATCGTGCCACCCAGTCAATGATCTGGAGTATACGAGTCGAACAAGTGTACGGACAATGCGTGGTATACTCCCGCGGTCAACGGACCGGTTCACGGCGGGAACGCAGCACGGCACCCCCGGCCAGCCTGAGGAGTGGCTCGAGCCCATGGACGAATCGGCGGCTCTGGCGCGTATCGACGAGTTGCGCGCGCTTATCCAGCAGTACAACCACGAGTACTACATTCTCCAGCAACCTTCCGTTAGCGATGCAGAATGGGACGCACTCTTTCACGAGTTGAGACGACTCGAAGAGGAGTTTCCGCAGTTCCAGTCACCAGATTCACCTACCCAGCAGGTCGGGACCACACCATCGGCGGGTTTCGCCGAGGTCGTTCACGACGTCCCGATGCAGTCGCTCTCTAACGTGTTCTCTCGCGAGGGGCTGGAAGAGTGGCTTCGGCGCGTTCACCGCTTCGCTGGACGGGAAGACCTGACTTTCGCGATCGAACCGAAGATCGATGGCGTCGCCAGTAGCCTGCGCTATCGCAACGGTCGCTTCAATCGCGGCGCGACGCGTGGAAACGGCCTGGTCGGTGAAGACGTCACTGCGAATATGCGCACGATCCGAGACATCCCGCAACAACTCGCCGATCCGGACAGCGCGCCAGCCGACTTCGAAGTGCGCGGCGAGGTCTATATGCGTCGGAGTGAGTTCCTGGCGATGAACGAGGAGCGGATCGAGCGCGGCGAGGTCCCGTTCGCGAACCCTCGAAACTCGGCATCCGGTGCGCTGCGCCAACTCGATCCGTCGATTACGGCACAACGTCCACTGCGCTTCTTCGCCTATGCCGCCGCAACACGTGGTGACAGCCTGCCGCACCTGCAATCGGGGATGTTGCGCCTGCTTGGCGAGCAGGGATTCCCGACCAGCCCGGATTTCCGGACAGCGCAGACCGCCGACGAAATCTGGGCTGCGTGCGAGGAGTGGTACGAGCGCCGAGCGACGCTCGACTTCGATATCGACGGTGTCGTTATCAAGGTCGATGACACGCGGCTGTACGACGAGATAGGCAGCGTCGCGCGCGAGCCGCGTTGGGCGACCGCGTACAAGTTCCCGGCCATGCAGGCGACAACCAAACTCGAAGGGATCACGATCAACGTCGGCCGAACCGGCAGCCTGAACCCGCTGGCGTTGCTGGCGCCGGTCCAGATCGGCGGCGTGACGGTCAGCCGGGCCACGCTGCATAACGAGGATGAGATCCGGCGGCTCGATGTCCGCGTTGGCGATACCGTTGTCGTAGAGCGAGCAGGTGACGTCATCCCGAAGATCGTTCGGGTCGTGACCGACCAGCGGACTGGCGAGGAACGGGAATTCATCTGGCCCGAACATTGCCCTGTCTGCGGCTCGACGATCGAGCGCGTCGAGGGCGAAGCGATGTCCTACTGCGTCAACTCCAGTTGCCCGGCCCAGCTACGCGAGCAGGTCTCGCATTTCGTCTCACGCGGCGCGATGGACATTGAGGGTCTCGGTTCGAAGCTGGCATTCCGCTTCGTTGATACGGGACTGATCCGCTCGCTTGCGGACATCTTCCGGCTCGACTGGGACGCGATCCTCCAGATGGAGGGCATGGGCGAGAAGAGCGTCGAGCGGTTACAACGCTCGATTGAAACCAGCAAGGGGCGTCCCCTCTCGCGTGTGATCTTCGCGCTCGGCATTCGCCACATCGGCGAGCGCAACGCGGAGCTGCTGGCCGACCGCTTTGGCTCACTCGACGCGCTGGCCGGCGCGTCACTGGAGCAGGTCGCCGCCGTCCCGGGTGTCGGCAAGATCGTCGCGCAGTCGGTCGTTGACTGGTTCGCGGAGGAGCGGAATCGAGCCCTCGTCGAGGAACTGAAGTCGCTCGGCGTCCGAACCGAGCAGGACGCAGCCGAAACCGTCACCGAAACCGACCCGGAATGGGAGGGCAAGACGGTCGTCCTGACCGGGCGGCTGACGTCGATGGCGCGCAGCGAGGCAGAAGCGATGCTGAAGCGAGCCGGAGCCAACGTATCGTCGTCGGTTTCACGCAAGACGAGTATTGTGATCGTGGGCGAAGAGGCCGGCAGCAAGGCCGACAAGGCCCGTGAATACGGCCTGGAAATCATCGACGAGGCCGAATTCCTGCAACGGATCGGTCGCGGCGCGTCGACCGAGTGACGCACCGCCTGGGAGGAGCGAGATCATGTCCAGTTACCAGCACCCGACAGGCGACGACGACCCGGTCCACATCGTCCGGACGATCGGGCGGCTCGCGCAGATGGTGCTCGAAATCCGCGACGAGTACGTAAACGGTCGTCGTGAAGACGCGCTCGATCAACTGGAACGCCGGCTTGACGAGATCGCCGGACTCCACGACCAGCTCCGCAAACTCCGTGAGAGCCAGGAGACCTCGACCGCTGGCTGACGTCGATTCGGTGTTTACGTTCCGGGGACGGCGGTCGATCCTGGCTTCGTGAGTGTTACCCCGTCACGGCACAGCGGGCAGGCTTCAGGATCAAACACCTCGATATCGAGTGACGCCAGCGCAACGAGTGGGGCGCCGAAGGTCACCTTGCCACCCGAGCGATCGACCAGCAATGCGATGGCTTTGACACTCGCACCAGTCGCATCGAGCGCGGACAGCGTCTCGCGAACCGATCCACCAGTTGTCAGGATATCGTCAACGACGAGGACGCGAGAGCCGGGATCAATGACGGTTCCGCGCTTGAACGCGCGTTCGCTCGCGCCGTCCTTCGCTCGTTCGGCATAGGCGGCAGGCAGGCCGAGTTGCCGGCCAATCTCGAAGGCAAGCAGAATCCCGCCAGTCGTCGGCCCTACGACGAGGTCGACGTCGGCGAGGTCGCCAAGTTTTTCGATGAGATCCCGACAGGCGACCTCAGTTGCCCGAGGGTTGCGCAGCAGGTCGAACTTCTCGACATACTGGGCAGAGTGCTTGCCGGACGCCAGCAGGAAGTGACCGTGCTTGAGCGCTCCGATCTCAGTCAACTGGTCTAGAAACGTCTCACCCGCCACTGTCACCTCCTGTCAGATCGACTCATGCTATGCGAGTGCGTAGTCAGCATCTGTGCGCAAACTGTCGTCCTGAGCCGCAGCGAAGGACCTCCCCTGCGTTGACCCCTCTGGTCTCTAGCGAGAGGTCCTTCGCCGCGGCTCAGGACGACAGGTGATCGCTTAGTATGCGACCGATACCTTCTCTCGGTAGACCGGCAGCGGCTGCACTGAGTAGCCGCTCGTCGACTGGCGCATCGCGTCCACGACGGCGCGGGCCGTATCGATCGACGTGATGCACGGGATGCCCTTCTCGACGGCTGCCCGACGAATCTGGAAGCCGTCGAGGACTTCCTTCTCGGCCGGTCCGGGTGTGTTGATGACGCCGTCAACCGTGCCGTTGAGAATGACATCCAACATGTCCGGCGAGCCTTCACCGATGCGCTTCGTAACCATCTGGACCGGCATGCCGGCCCGTTCGATCATCTGCGCCGTTCCTTCGGTCGCGAAGACGCGGCAGCCCATCCGGATCAGTTGCTCGATCATCGGCAGTGATTCCGGCTTGTCGCGGTCGGCCAGGCTAACCATGATCGCAGAGCGCCCGTTGAGCGCCAGCCCTGACGCCAGCAGCGCCTTGTAGAAGGCGGGCGCGAACTCCCGGTCGATCCCCATCGCTTCGCCGGTCGACTTCATCTCCGGGCCGAGATTCGGTTCGACACCGCGCAACTTCGCCATCGAGAAGACTGGTGCCTTGACGGCCACCAGACGCTGGCGCGGAGCCAGCCCACCGCTGTACCCCTGTTCGGCCAGCGACTTGCCGAGCATCGCGTGCGTTGCGATCTCGATGATCGGAACGCCGGTCGCCTTCGACAGGAACGGGACGGTCCGACTACCACGCGGGTTGACTTCCAGCACGTAGAGGCGACCGGAATGGATCACGTACTGGATGTTGACGAGACCGATGACGTTGAGTTCCAGCGCAATCCGGGTCGTGTACTCGACGATTCGCTCGACCTCGGTCGGGAACAGGTTCAGACCCGGGTAGACGGCGTAGGAGTCGCCCGAGTGGACGCCAGCCCGCTCGATATGCTCCATGATGCCGGGGATCAGGACCTCTTTACCGTCACAGATCGCGTCGACTTCGACCTCTTTGCCTTCGAGATAGCGATCGATCAGGATCGGGAATCCGCGCCGGAAGTCGACGCTGCTGGCCAGATAGCGCGCCAGGAAGTCGGCCGAGTGGACGACTTCCATCGCCCGGCCACCGAGGACGTAGGACGGTCGGACCAGTACGGGATAGCCAAGCCGATCACCGGCTTCGAGTGCCGCGTCAAGGGTGGTGACAGCCGTGCCGGGCGGCTGTGGGATGCCGATCCGGTTCAGGAACGCTTCAAACCGCTCGCGGTCTTCGGCGAGGTCGATCGTGTCGACGCTCGACCCAAGCACCGGAACACCGCGCTGCGTCAACGGGCTGGCAAGGTTGATCGCCGTCTGGCCACCGAACTGGAGAATGACCGGAACCTGATCGTCGGCACCGCCACCTTCATGGCGCAGGATCTCTCCAACTGATTCAGCGTCGAGCGCTTCAAAGTAGAGCCGGTCGGATGTGTCGAAGTCGGTCGACACCGTCTCCGGATTGGAGTTGATCATGATGCTGCGTGTACCGGCCGCGTCGAGCGCGTGGGCAGCCTGGACACTGCAGTAATCGAACTCAATCCCCTGCCCGATCCGGATCGGACCGGAACCGATGACGACCGCCTTCGGTTCGTCGAGTGGCGCGGCCTCGTCCTCATCGTCGTAGGTGCTGTAGTAGTACGGCGTGGCGGCCTCGAACTCAGCCGCACAGGTGTCGACCATCTTGTAGACCGGCGTGATGCCTGTCGCGTAGCGTTGCTCGCGAATGTCGCGCTCGTCCCGGCCTGAGAGTTTGGCGATCTGCACGTCCGCGAAACCCATCCGCTTCGCGGCCCAGAGCGTCGCATCGTCGATCTCTTCAGAAGCAAGTCGACGCTCCATCGCGACGATGCGTTCGAGTTCACGGATGAACCAGCGATCGACGCCACTCTCGCGTGAGATCGTCTCCTCGTCGATCCCGCGCCGGAGGCTGGTCGCGAGCGCCCAGAGCCGCTCGTCGCTGGCGACGCGGACATCGTGTGCCAGTCGCTCAGGATCGGTCCATGCCGGGTTCTCCCACAGCATATCGGAGGCATCGGTCTCCAGCGAGCGAACCGCCTTCTGGAGGGCAGAGGCGAACGAGCGGTCGATCGCCATCACCTCGCCGGTGGCCTTCATCTGGGTACCCAGCGAGCGGTCGGCTCGACGGAACTTGTCGAACGGCCAGCGCGGGATTTTGACGACGCAGTAGTCAAGGGCCGGCTCGAAGGCAGCCGTCGTCTGTTCGGTGACGGTGTTCTTGATCTGGTCGAGACGCTTGCCGATCGCGATCTTTGCTGCGACGCGTGCGATCGGGTAGCCCGTCGCCTTCGACGCCAGCGCAGACGAGCGGCTCACCCGCGGGTTCACTTCGATGACGAAGTACTGGAACGAGTTGGGATCGAGCGAGTACTGGACGTTGCAGCCACCCTCGATACCCAGCGAGCGGATGATCTTGATCGCGGAAGACCGCAGCATCTGATACTCGCGGTCGGAGAGCGTCTGACTTGGTGCGACGACGATCGAGTCGCCCGTGTGGACGCCCATTGGGTCGAGGTTCTCCATGTTACAGACGGTGATGACGTTGTCAGCGCCGTCGCGGATGACCTCGTATTCGATCTCTTTCCAACCGAGCAGCGAGCGTTCCAGCAGCACTTGATGGATCGGACTGGCAGCCAGACCGCCGGCGACGATCTCATCCAGTTCCTGGAGCGTTCGAGCGATACCACCGCCGGTTCCACCGAGCGTGTAGGCCGGTCGGACGATCAGTGGCAGCGGAGCCGTCGCAGCGAACTCACGCGCCTCGGCCAGCGTGTGGATGATGGCGCTCTCGACGACCGGTTCGCCAATATCGCCGAGCAGGTTCTTGAAGAGTTCGCGGTCCTCGGCCTTGCGAATCGCGTCGAGTGGGGTTCCGAGCAGTTTGACGTTGTACTGCTCAAGGATGCCCATCTCGGCCAACTGGACAGCGAGATTGAGGGCGGTCTGACCACCGAGCGTCGGCAGCAGACCATCCGGCTTCTCGCGCATGATGATCCGGCGGATCACCTCCGGGACCAGTGGCTCGACGTAGACGACATCGGCAACGTCTTCGTCGGTCATGATCGTCGCCGGGTTAGAGTTGACGAGGATCGTTTCGATGCCCTCCTCGCGGAGAGCGCGACACGCCTGTGTTCCGGCGTAGTCGAATTCGGCAGCCTGTCCAATCACGATCGGCCCTGAGCCGATCACGAGCACGCGCTGGATGCGCTCGCTCACACGAGCACCCCTTCCCCATTGCGCTTCCGTTCCCGAAGCAGGTCGAGGAAGCGGTCAAATACGTACTGGTTGTCCTGCGGACCCGGAGAGCCTTCCGGGTGGTACTGGACGCTGAAGATCGGTAGTTCGAGATGGGCCAACCCTTCGACGGAGCCGTCGTTGAGGTTGACCTGCGACACTCGCCAGCCACGATCCGCCGGGACGCTTTCCGCGTCGACTTGATAGCCGTGGTTCTGGGCAGTGACGTAGACGCGGCCCGAGTCGAGGTCCATCACCGGGTGGTTGCCTCCACGATGCCCGAACTTCAACTTGCTGGTCGATGCCCCGATTGCGAGCGCGAGGAGCTGGTGGCCGAGGCAGACGCCAAGGTAGGGAACGCCGTCGTCGACAACGCTGCGGACCGTGTCGACTGCAGGATCAGCGTTCTCGGGGTCCCCTGGCCCCGGCGACGTGAGGACGCCGTCAGGCCTGAGCGCGCGAATCTCGTCGGGAGGCGTGTCGAACGGGACAACCGTGACATGCACCCCGCGCCGTTTGAGGGATTCGAGAATGTTCTCCTTGACCCCACAGTCGATCAGGACGACGTGCAGGTCGCCATTTCCGACTACCCGCTGCTCGTGCGAAGTGACATCGGCGACGACGTTTGCATCACCGGGCGACCACGCTGCGCGCGCCCGCTCACGAAGTTCGTCATCCGATCGACCGGCGACGTCTGAGACGAGCACACCGCGCATCGCGCCAAGGGTTCGGATGTGGCGGGTCAGCGCGCGCGTGTCAACGCCGGAGATGGCCGGGATGTTGTGCTCGCGGAAGTAGTCGGCCAGCGTACGCTCAGAGCGCCAGTTGCTCGGCTCGTCGTTGTAGTCACGGACGATCATGCCGCTAATCCACGGCTGCCGCGACTGCTCGTCGTCTGGTGTCACGCCGTAGTTCCCGATGATCGGATAGGTCATGCAGACGATCTGGCCGCGAAACGATGGGTCAGTCGCGACCTCCTGGTAGCCCGTCATCGAGGTCGTGAAAACGACCTCGCCCTCAACGTCGCCAGAAGCGCCGAAGGACTCCCCACGAAAGATTCGTCCGTCTTCCAGGACGACAGCGGCGTTCCCGCTACGAAAGCTCATTGTGTCGTACCTCCCCGGCAACCAGCGTCAGGACTGCGCGGCCTCGAAGTGTCATGCCAAGCAACGGTGTATTGTGGCTCCTGGTCCTCAACGTCTCGGCACTGACCGTCCATTCTCGCTCTGGATCGATCACGACGAGATCGGCTGGCTCCCCGACGCCGAGCGTACCGCCGTTCAACCCAAGGACGCGTGCAGGAGCGGAGGTAAAGAGATCGACGACCTGCGGCCAGTCGAGCGCCCCCCGAGCGACAATCCGGGCCATCGTTGGAATCGCCAGTTCGAGGCCACTCATGCCGAAGGCGGCTTTCGCCAGTTCATCCGGCTTGTCCTGCTCGGCGTGCGGAGCGTGGTCAGTGGCGATGAAGTCGAAGACGCCTGCACGGACCGCCTCGATCAGGCCAAGCGCATCGCGCGCAGGCCGCAGCGGCGGATTGACCTTCGCGTTCGTATCACGACCGACATCCGCCAGCAATTCTTCCTCGCCAGCGAACCGTCGTCGTCCCGCGACCCACTCGTCGGTCAGCGCGAGGTGATGCGGCATGACCTCGGCGGTCACGCGGATATCGTCCTGTTTGGCCTGGGCAATCAACGCCGCACCAGCCGCTGTCGAGACGTGCAGGACGTGCAGCCAGCCGCCGGTCTCGCGCGCGAGTTCGATATCGCGGGCGATGTAGGACTCCTCGGCCTCGGCGGGAATGCCAGGATCTCCGAGTTCGGCTGAGACCTCGCCACGATGGAGCGAACCGCCGCGCGCCATCTCAGGGTCTTCGCAATGGACCATCACCGGCAGATTCAGTTTGCTGGAGAGGACCAGTGCGGCTCGCATGACGTCCGGATCGCTTGTGCTGTCGCCGTCGTCGGAGAAGCCAATCGCTCCCTCAGCGGCCATCTCGACGATTGGGGCGAGGGCCGTTCCTTTGCGCTCGACCGAGATGGTTCCGATCGGATGGATGTGGACGCCGGTCTGCCTGCCACGCTCGACGATGTCCGCGACACGCTCAGGAGTGTCCAGCGGCGGGTTCGTGTTCGGCATGCAGCACATGCGGGTGAACCCACCGGCCAGCGCCGCTGCAGCACCGGACTCCAGATCCTCTTTGTAGGTCAGTCCCGGATCACGCAAGTGGACGTGCGCGTCGATCCAGCCCGGCGTGACGAGCATCCCGGATGCGTCGAACACAACGTCATTCTGGCCCGGCTCCAGATGTGTCGCGACTTCGGCAACCCGACCATCAACGATGCGGATGTCGAGGTGTTCGTCACGATTATTGGCTGGGTCGATCACCCGGCCACCACGAATCAACACTGTGTCGCTCATCAGCAGGCTGCCCCGTTCGCTGGCCAAGAAAAAAGCCTCCGCCGAAGCCGGAGGCCCTGAACATTCGCTCGTGATGATGGTCCGCTTCGTGGTTGCAAGTCCACCCACAATTCTCGTACGTACGCCACCCTGCGGCGTGCTAACAGAGAATGATACGCAGGGCGGTCCGGTTGCGTCAAGGTGAATGCTAGAATCGGCACCATGACAGGCGACGCGACGAACGACGAATCAACGTCCGCACCGTCTATTGAGTGGGTGCTCGACCGGCTTCGGCAGCAGTATGGCCAGCCCGAACGCTTCGAACGGCAAGCGCCAATCGACTCACTCATCATGACCATCCTCTCTCAGCACACGTCCGACCTGAATACTGAGCGTGCTTTCGCGTCTCTACGAGAGCGCTTTCCGACGTGGGATGCCGTCATTGACGCAACCGATGCTGACGTTGCGGACGCGATTCGCAGTGGCGGACTGGCGGACGTGAAGGCGCCGCGCATTCGTCAGGCGTTGATCGATGTCCGCGAGCAGACTGGAGGCTTCGACCTCTCATTTCTTGCGACGATGCCGGTCGCTGAGGCGCGTCGTTGGCTGACGACACTTGGTGGCGTCGGCCCGAAGACGGCGTCGTGCGTATTGCTGTTCAGTCTCGATATGCCCGCGATGCCGGTTGATACGCATGTCCATCGAGTGACGAAGCGGCTGGGGCTGATTCCCGAGCGGGCAAGTGCGGATCAGGCTCACGAACTGCTTGAGGAGATCATCCAGCCGGACGAGACCTACGCCGCCCACCTGCTGTTCATCAGACATGGACGGGCGACGTGCATCGCTCGGAGGCCTCGGTGCGCTGCCTGTGTTCTCGTACAATGTTGTCCGACAGCACGCACAATGATCGACGACGAACAGAGGTGAGATGACGGTCAGGCACACGGAAGTGTTTATGGTCCGGCATGGCCAGACCGACTCCAACGTTGGTGGCCTCCTGCACGGAGCAACCGACATTCCATTGAACTCCATTGGCCAGCGGCAGGCAGCGCTCGTCGCCAGCAGGATCGAGCGGCTTGAAGGCCTGCACTCGCTGCACTCAAGCCCTCTCAGCCGGGCATTGACGACGGCGCGAGCGATCTCCTCCCGGACGGGCCTGGAACCACGGTTGCATCGCGGACTCGCGGAGATGAACTTCGGCCAGGTCGAGGGCCTGACGATCGCGGAGATGAACGAGCGATTCCCGGAACTTGCGAAGCGGCTCTCCGATTTCAGTGACCGCAATGTGCGCTTTCCAGGTGGTGAGTCACGCGGGGAGTTTCACGACCGCGTCCGCAACGCGCTGGATCGGATCGTGACGACACACGCAGGTGAACGGCTCGTCGTTGTCGCGCACGGTGGGGTGATCGCGTCGTTGATCGCACAACTGCTTGGCGACGATCCAAACGACTGGCGTCGGTACACCATCGACAACTGCAGCGTCACGCATCTGGAGTTCGCGACGAGCGGTGCGATCGCCCATCTGCTGAACGATGTCGTCCACCTTGAGCAGATCGATATTGACGATCTTGAAGCGGAAGCAGGTAGCTGATGGTGAGCCTGACGGTCCTCGGTGGTTCCGCTGCCTGGCCGAATCCCGGCCAGGGCTGTTCGGCCTATCTGGTTCAGGATGGCAGCACCAGCATCCTGCTGGACTGCGGTCCGAACACACTGCTGGAATTGCGCAAGCATGTTGACTACACCCGACTCGACGCGATCGTCATTTCCCACTGCCACTCCGACCATATCCTGGACCTCGTCCCATATCGTTACGGTCTCCTTTACGGCCCAGAGCGGTCGGCCAACCGGATTCCGGTCTGGCTCCCACCCGGAGGACACGAGCGGATGGAGATGCTCGGCAACGCCTTCGACGGGCAGGGAGAGCCGCAGGATTCGTTCTGGGACGGGGCGTTCGACCTCGCCGAGTATGATCCTGACGAAGGCTTGGTCCTCGGGTCACTATCGATCCGTTTCGCACTGACCCAGCACTTCATCCCCTGCTACGCAATGCGGGTCGAAGATGCGTCGAACGGGACGATCTTCTACTCAAGCGACACGGGATCGGTGCAACCGCTCCTGAGCCTCGTCGATGGAGCCGAAGTCGTCATCGCAGAAGCGACGCTCGACGATCACGGTGGCCGTCCGGAGGCCGAACGGGGCCACATGACGCCAGAGGATGCCGGACGACTGGCATCGGCTGGAGGGGCACACACGCTGATCGTGACGCACCTGTGGAGCGAGCGCCCGGACACGGTCGTCGAACGCAAGGCTTCTGAGCACTTCGGAGGCACGATCGTGATTGCCAAACCCGGATTGCGGATCGATGCCTGATCAAACGCCGTGGGCGACAGTCGGACAGACCACCAACGCGGTCGACCAGACCGGCTGCACCGTCGTGCTATTCGAAAGGATGTCCCCCGCCGTCGTTGATGTACGTGGCGGAGCGCCCGGCACGAGGGAAACCGACGTACTCGGACCAGGCCGGATGGTTGGTGCGGCTGACGCCATCGTTCTCACCGGAGGTAGTGCGTTCGGGTTGGCCACCTGCGACGGGGTGATGCGCTTTCTCCGAGAACGCGGGCGCGGGTTTCCAACCAATTCCATCCCGGTCCCCATTGTCCCAGCGGCCGTGATCTACGATCTCGGTCAGGGCATGGCCACATGGCCCACCGCCGATGATGGCTACCGAGCGGCGGCCAACGCAAAACCGCTGTCTGAAGTCACTTCCGGACGATGGGGTGCGGGAACAGGCGCAACCGTCGCGAAACTCGGTGGATCGCCGACGCACGGTGGAATCGGCGTCGCGTCAGTTCCGATTGGCGATGCATCCGTGACGGCAATCGTCGTCCTGAACGCGGTCGGTGACGTCATCGACCCGAACAGCGTGCAGGTGCTCGCGTCGGCAGCGGGTACGTCTGAGTTGCGCGACCGGGGGCGGCAACTCGTGCTAACGCAGGCTGCGTCTGCGAGCGCGGGAGAGAACACGTCCATCGGGGCTATCATCGTCGACGGATCAGTCGATCGCGATGCCTTGCAGCGGTGCTGTGTCGCCGCACATAGCGCCCTGGCGCGCTGCGTCGTGCCGTCGCATACGATTTTCGACGGGGACACCTTCTTCGCCGTCTCGCGAGAGAGCGGTCCGACATCTGCGGCCCAGACGCTCGCATTGACCTCGGCAACTGAAGTCGCGGTCGAACAGGCGATTGTCAGCATCTTCACCGCGCCGTCAAAGGACGAACGGCACTGAAGAGGAGTCTTAATGGAGTCAGGCGAACGCGAGTTCCCATATCGCTATGAGGACATCTTCCGTGCGCTCGGGAACTACATCGACGCGCACACGTTCGAGGACGTCACGATCATCGAGACCAGCGAGGGCTTTCTGATCAAGGGGCGCGTCGTCCGCGAGCAGGCCACTGGGTCGATCAGCGAGCCGCAGACCTACCTGTTCACAAATGCGGATCTCGACAGCATCCTCGAAGAGGCCTACGGACGTCGCCGCCAGTAAATGCCATACACCTGACGCGACCTCTTCACCAGTGTGAGCCGATAGGTAATCGCGTCCACCAATGAAGCCAAATCCGGCACGGGCGACATCGTAACGTCGCTCTGCTCTCCTCGACGCATTCGGGTAGCAACTCTGGAAAACAACGAGACCGGGGAGGGCGATTGCCCTCCCCGGTTGCACACGCCGTTGGAAACGACGATTAGCGCTTGGTGTACTGAGGTGCCTTGCGGGCGCGCTTGAGACCGACCTTCTTGCGCTCCTTGACGCGAGCGTCACGGGTCAGCAGTCCTGCCTTCTTGAGGACGGGTCGGAACTCTTCCTCGTCGGCGCGGCTGAGTGCGCGCGAAATGCCGTGGCGAACAGCGCCAGCCTGGCCGGATGAGCCACCACCGACGACCTTGACGACGATGTTGAAGCGCTCCAGCGTGTTCGTCAGCTGCAGCGGCTGGCGGATGACGAGCTGGTGCAGTTCGCGGCCACCGAAGTATTCGCGGGCCGTCTTACCGTTAACGGTAATCTCGCCATTGCCCGGGAAGAGCCGGACGCGGGCGACAGCCGACTTACGACGGCCGGTGCCATAGTGGTAACGCTGTGCGGGTGTTGTGCTCATACCCTCTCCCAGTCGATCGTGTGCTCCGGCTCAGTCGCCGTGCGTCACGCGATACCGATGTGTGAACTAGGCGCGTGACGCGCCGCGAATTTCAAGTGTCTCCGGCTTCTGGGCCGCGTGCGGGTGGTTCGGACCAGCGAACACCTTCAGCTTCTTGAGCTGATCGCGACCGAGGTTGGTGTGCGGGAGCATACCCTTCACAGCCGTCTCAATGACGCGCTCCGGGTGCTTGTCGAGCTGATCGCGCAGCGAGGTCGAGCGGAAACCGCCCGGATACCCCGAGTGGCGATAGTAGAACTTCTGCTCCTGCTTGTTGCCGGTCACGTGCACCTTCTCGGCGTTGATGACGATGACATAGTCGCCAACGTCGAGGTGCGGCGTGAACGACGGCTTGTGCTTGCCGCGGATGATCGTCGCGATCTGGGTCGCGAGCCGACCGAGCGTCTGTCCCTCGGCGTCGACGACGTACCAGCGACGCTCGATCTCGGTAGCCTTTGGAATGTAGGTCTTGGTTGCTGCCATTACTCTTCCCCGTATCCCTCGCCCGGCAGTAGCCCGGCTATCGTTGCGTCTCGTCGTGCGTCGCTATCGTCTTCGTATCCTACTCGCCAAAGGGCTAGTCCCTGTGGCGGTGCCGCTTCGCCGAGGACGCGGCGGTCGTTTGCCGCGATCAGTTCGTTTATCCACTCCGGCGACGCAGCGCCGGTTCCAACTCGTACAACTGCGCCAACGATGTTCCTGACCATCTGCGGCAGGAAGCCATTGGCAACGATCCGCAGTTCGTGGTGTCGACCGCCGTAACGTTCGCGCCACTCGCAGACCGTAACGTGCCGTTCGAGCCGCGTCGCATCAAGCGATTGACTCTTGCCGTTTCCGGCGAATGTCCCGAACGCATGCTGGCCGACGAATCGGTGGCAGGCGTCCTGGCATCGCTCGACATCCAGACCACTGCGTCGCCACCAGACGTAGCGACGGTCGAGGACCGGCGGCACGTCGTCAACGACGACTCGGTAACGATACTCCCGCTCGACGGCGTCATAGCGAGCGTGAAACGTGTCTGCGACCGTCTCGACGCTGGTGACGACGAGGTCGACAGGTGCGAGCGCGTTGATCGCGTCTCGCAGCGCATCGTCCGAACCGCGCCAGCCGAGATCGACGGAAGCGACCTGGCCGACTGCATGAACGCCCCGGTCGGTCCGACCAGCAAACGCCGTTCGGCCAGAGCGCTCAGTGAGCCGATCGAGGAGCCGTTCAAGTTCATCCTGGACCGTGCGCTGCCCCGGTTGCGACTGCGAGCCGATGAAATCGGTTCCGTCGTACCCGAGCGTGATCCGCACTCGCCGCATGAGCCTGTTCGCTCCAACACCGGCCCGAATCCCCGATCCTACTCGACGAACTCGATCATCGAGATCGGCGCGGCGTCACCCTTGCGGACACCGAGCTTGTAGATTCGGGTATAGCCACCACCCTGGCCGTCGTAGCGAGGCGCGATGACCTCAAACAGCTTGCGGGTGGCGAGCTCGTTGCCGAGTCGGGCCATCACCAGCCGGCGATGATGCTCTGTATCCTCGCGCGCCATCGACACGAGCTTCTCGACGATCGGGCGAATCGTCTTGGCCTTCGTCTCGGTCGTCGTGATGCGCTCGTTCAGAATCAACGACACGGCGAGGCCCTTGAACAGGGCGCGCCGCTGGCCGGTATTCCGGCCGAACTTCTTGCCCGCTACCTGGTGCCTCACGAGCTCAACTCCTCTTCCATCTCCTGGCCGGCTTCGGTGTCGCCGGACTCGGCATCGTCGCCGTCAGCGCCACCCGCGCCGATCAGCGTCGCTGGGATCTCATATCCATGGGCGGTCAGGGCGTCGGTCAACTCCCGGAGCGACCGGGGACCGAAGTTGCGGATAGAGAGCAACTGATCGCGCTCCATCGTCATCACCTGACCAACGCGCTCGATCTGGCGGCTGCGCAGTGCGTTGAGCACACGCGGCGACAGGCCGAGGTCGGCAAGCGCGCGCGAGTCCGCCTCAGACGGAGCCCGCGTCGCCTCTTCGATACCGGCGCCGTCTTCGCTATTGAAGCCGGCGATCTTCTGTGCATATTCGACGAGGATGTTGGCCGCCTGCGAGAGCGCGTCCTCCGGCTCGATCGTGCCGTCGGTCTGGATCTCAAGGATCAGGCGGTCGAAGTCGGTCATCTGGCCGACGCGCGTGTGCTCGACGACGTAATTGACCTTCTCGATCGGCGTGAAGAGCGCGTCGAGCGGGATCTCACCGATCGCGAACGACTCCTGCGCCTCGGCCGGCAGGTAACCCCGACCGGCTGCGACGACGAGGTCCATCTCGATGACGGCCTTGTCACCGTCAACGGTCGCGATCACGAGTTCCGGATTGACGACCTCGATGTCCGACGGCCAGTCGATATCGCCCGCCGTCACGACCCCCTTGCCCTCATGGTAGAGGTGCGCGCGGGTTTCGTGGAGCGGCCCGACCGAGCGGAGGCGAATGCGCTTGAGGTTCAGGACGATCTCGGTGACGTCCTCGCGGACGCCCTCGATCGTCGAGAACTCGTGCCAGACTTCAGCGATCCGTGCTCGGACGATCGCAGCGCCGGGCAGCGAGCGCAGCAGGATACGGCGCAGGGAGTTGCCCATCGTGATGCCGTAGCCAGGCTCGAGCGGCTCGATCGTGAAACGCCCGTAGTTGTGCCCGCTGGTTGTCAGGTCGACCTTGAATTGTGCTAGTTCCTGCAAGCTGATCCGCCTCCTTCGAGTTGCCATTGCGCACCGGACTGGTGCGGCTGGCAGCACTGTGCCATTGGGTGTCGGTGTTAACTGGATGGCACCTACCGGCTATAGAACTCGATGACCAACTGTTCGTTGATCGGCGGCATGTCGATCTGGTCACGCGTCGGCGGTGTCACCACACGACCCGACATCGCAACGGGATCGAGCGTCAGCCAGCCCGGAGCCTGACGCGTCCGCAGCACTTCGGCGACGACCTTGAAATACTCCTTGTCGCGGCTCTGCGGCCGAACGGTGATCTCATCGCCCGGGCGAGTCTGATACGAAGGAATATCGGTCTTGCGGCCGTTGACCAGGAAATGGCCGTGGCGGACGATCTGGCGTGCCTGCTTGCGCGAATCAGCGAAGCCGAGGCGGTAGACGACGTTATCGAGCCGCATCTCGAGGATGCGCAGCAGGTTCTCGCCGGTAACACCAGGCTGCCGGGTGGCTTCCTCGAAGTGCTTGGCGAACTGCTTCTCCATCACGCCGTAGAACCGGCGGACCTTCTGCTTCTCGCGCCACTGGAGACCGTACTCCGATGGGCGGCGCGTCCGCTTCTGGCCGTGCATGCCTGGCGGAAAGTTGCGCTGTGGGCTGCGCTGGACGATCGGGCACTTCGGCCCGAGGCAGCGTTCACCCTTCAAATAAAGCTTCATCCCCTCGCGGCGGCAGAGCCGGCAAACGGGACCCGTATACCTCGCCATGAACCTTGTTTACCCTCCTCAGCCTGCCGCGCGGCTCACGCGCTGCCAGCAGACCGTCGTAGATGCTCAGACGCGGTGCTCCCACGGAGCACCAGTGCAATGACCAATCGACTAGACGCGGCGGCGCTTCGGCGGCCGGCAGCCGTTGTGCGGAATCGGGGTGACATCGTTGATCGCCAGCACCTGGACACCGCTAGCGGCCAGTGCGCGGATCGCCATCTCGCGGCCGGCTCCCGGCCCCTTGACGAAGACCTCGACCTGGCGCAGACCGTGCTCCATCGCCTTGCGGGCGGCGTTTTCAGCCGTCACCTGCGCGGCGTATGGCGTGCTCTTGCGCGACCCCTTGAAGCCTGACGCTCCGGCGCTCGCCCAGGCGATCGTGTTTCCGGCGGGATCGGTCAGGTTCACGATGGTGTTGTTGAACGTCGATGAGATGAATGCTTTCCCGCGGGGGATGTTCTTACGATCGCGCCTTCGAATACGCGTCTTCCCACGCGCTGCGCCTCGCCGTCGATCCGCCATGCTGTTGATTCCTCCTGTACCCCGATTACCCGTGAACGATGTCGTAACTCAGGTTGATGACGTTCCACACTGCGCGATTTCGGCTGAGCCGCGCCGGGGAGGATACCCGGCAGCCGAAACAGGCTGGTGAACGTCGATGGAACTTGACGGGCTATCGACCCGCCTTCTTCTTCATACCGATCGCCCGCTTCGGACCACGCCGCGTTCGAGCGTTCGTCTTGGTGCGCTGGCCGCGCATCGGCATACCGCGTCGGTGGCGAAGGCCACGGTACGAGCCGATGTCGATCAGACGCTTGATGTTGAGTGCAACTTCACGACGCAGGTCACCCTCGACGCGCATCTCTTTTTCGATGATGTCGCGGAGGCGGCCGACTTCGTCATCGGTGAGGTCCCGGACGCGAGTGCTCGGGTCGATGCCCGTTCGCTCCAGGATCTGCTGGCTGGTCGTCAGACCGATACCGTAGATGTATGGCAGCGCGTACTCGACGCGCTTGTCACGTGGAATGTCAACACCTGCGATGCGTGCCATTGTTGTTGCTCCCTAGCCCTGTCGCTGCTTGTGCTTCGGATTCGAGCAGATGACGCGAACGACGCCACGGCGCCGAATCACCTTGCAGCGCTCGCAGCGCACTTTGACCGATGCTGAGACCTTCATGTCGTCCTCACTCCCATCCCTGCCGCGGATTCAATCAGCAGCACAAGACCTATCGTCGTCACCAACCCGCGCGAACCTAGGTTCGTAGCCGGTAGGTGATCCGTCCTCGTGTCAGGTCATACGGCGAAAGCTCGACCCGAACACGGTCACCAGGCAGGATTCGGATGAAGTTCATCCGCAACTTGCCTGAAATATGGGCGAGAACCTCATGGCCGTTGTCCAGCTCGACGCGAAACATCGCGTTAGGAAGCGGCTCGGTTACCTTGCCCTCAACTTCGATGACGTCCTTCTTCGGCACAGACTCCCCAGTATTACACGCAAATAGCGCAAGTCGATGCTTGCGCGACAATCAGGAATTATATCACGTTCGCCGTCGCAGCAGTCAAGATCTCCGGACCCTGCTCGGTGATCGCAACCGTATGTTCGTAATGTGCAGCCGCAGAGCCATCAACGGTGACGACCGTCCAGTTATCCGGCAGCACCCGCGTCTCGTATGAACCGAGCGTCAACATCGGCTCCAGCGCAAACGTCGTTCCGACGCGCAGCTTGGTGCCGGTTCCGGCGCGGCCATAGTTTGGCACACTCGGCTCTTCGTGCATACGGCGTCCAACACCATGCCCGGCGTAATCGCGAACGACGCCAAAGCCGCGTGATTCGGCCAGCTGCTGAATGACAGACGCCGCGTCGCCGATCCGTCCGCCGACCGTCAGTGCCCGGAATCCAACCCAGAAACACTCCTCGGTCGTCTCGATCAACTCCATCAGGCGTTGCTCGACGGTGCCGACCGGTAGCGTAACGGCTGTATCAGCATGAAAGCCGTCCAGATAGACGCCGAGATCAAGCGAGAGGATGTCACCGTCCTGCAGAACGCGGTCACCAGGGATGCCATGGAGAATCTCGTCGTTGACCGACGTGCAGATGCTGGCCGGATAACCACGATAGTTCAGGAACGAAGGTGAGCCACCCGCAGCGCTGATCATCTCGTACGCAACGGCATCGAGTTCGCGAGTGGTGATACCAGGCTCGACCATGCCGCGCAGCCGCTCGTGGACAGACGCAGCAACCACACCAGCGGCGCGCATCCGTTCGAGATCAGCTGACGACTTAAGGACGACCGGCACCGTTACCCCTGCTTCTCCGTGAACGTTCCGTCGGACGTCAACGCGGCGATGATCTCAGCCGTGACTTCGTCGATCTGCTGGTTTCCGTCAACATCGCGAACGATTCCACGATCCCGCCAGCGCGCCAGCAGTGGCTCGGTCTGCTCGAAGTAGATCGTGAGGCGTCGCTCGACGGCCGCTTCTGTGTCGTCCGACCGAACGTAGAGTTCACCACCGCAGACATCGCAGACACCGTCCTGCTGCGGCGGGTTGAACCGAATGTGATACGTACGCCCACAGTCCCGACACGTCAGGCGTCCAGTCAGCCGCTCCATCAGCACTTCCCGTGGGACGGCGATATGGACGATGGCCTCCAGCGTTTCACCACGCTCAGCGATCTGCTGATCGAGGACATCGGCCTGAGCCTCGTTGCGAGGGAAGCCGTCGATCAGCGCGCCGGAAACGGATCCGGTCTCAGCATGCTTGTCCAGCGCGTCGAAGAGGACGCGGGCGGTCAATTCGTCCGGAACGAGGTTACCGGCGTCGTAGTACGACCGGACCTCAGCAGCCAGCGGCGAGTCGCTGGCCATCAGTTCACGGAACAGGTCTCCGGTCGCCAGGTGGATCAGCCCAAGCCGATCCGCGACACGGGCCGCCTGCGTTCCCTTGCCGGCCCCCTGCGGACCAACGAATACGACATGCTTCATCGTCTGCTGGGTCACTTCGTTCAACGATCCATTCGTAAGCATGGCCGGACCTGACCACGTGAGCCAGATCCGGCCGTGGCATCATCCGCTACTGGATGAAGCCCTCGTAGTTCCGCATCATCAGTTGCGCCTCAAGCTGACGCATCGTATCGATCGCGACACCAACGACGATCAGCAGGGATGTCGAGCCAAGGAAGAGCGTCTGAACGCCGGTGATCTCAGCTGCGATGTATGGCAGCACCGCGACGATACCGAGGAAGAGCGCGCCGACCAGAGTAATTCGTGTCAGGACGCCTTCCAGATAGCGTTTGGTGTTCAGACCCGGCCGGATACCGGGTATGAACGCGCCCTGGCGTTGCAGGTTCTCAGCGATCTTCTGCTGCTGGAAGACGACCATCGTGTAAAAGAACGTGAAGGCCACAACCATCAGGAAGTAGATCACCTGATACAGCAGCGAAGTGGCGTCGAAGAACCGCGCCATATCCTGCCCAAGATCACGAACCCACGCCCGCTCGGAACCCGTCATGAAGTTCCCGATCGTGCCGGGGAAGACCATGATCGAAACGGCGAAGATCAGCGGGATCATGCCGGCGGAGTTGACCTTCAGCGGGATGTGCGTCGAGCCACCGCCATAGGTGCGTCCACGTCGGACCCGCTTGGCGTGTTGCACCGGGATCCGTCGCTGACCTTCGTTGATCAGAACGATACCGATGATCGTCGCCAGGCCGAGTGCGACGAAGGTCGCCGTACCGATTAAGTTATCGGTCGTCGAGCCGCCATAGATCAGGTTCCCTACCGTTTGCGGCAGGCTGGCGACGATTCCACCAAAGATGAGGATCGAGATGCCGTTGCCGATGCCGTTCTCGGTAATCAACTCACCAAGCCAGACCAGCAGGATCGTTCCGGTCACCAGCGTCACCAGAATCGCGAGCGAGTTCAGCCAGGTGTCGCTGTCGAAGAGTCCGAAGTCGTTCAGGACACCTGACTGCTCCATCAGGATGCACTGGCCGTATGCCTGGAGGAACGCGATCGGGACGGTAATCCAGTGCGTGATCTGGTTGATCCGGTTGCGACCTTGCTGACCTTCCTGCGATAGCTCGTTGAGCCGCGGGATGATCGGCGTCATGAGCTGCATGATGATCGAGGCGGTGATGTACGGATAGACGCCCATCGCCACGATCGAGAAGTTGGACAGCGTCGAACCGGAAAACAGGTTGAGCATGCCGAGCAGCTGGTTGTTGTCCAGCAGGTCGTCAAGCGCCTGACGGTCAACTCCCGGCGTCGCGATCGTCGCGATGAACCGGAAGATGACCAGGATGCCGAGCGTGAAGAGAATCTTGCGGCGCAGGTCGGCAACTTTAAAGGCGTTGATTACCGCTTCGAGCATTAGTCGATGACCTCCGCCGTCCCGCCGGCCGCCTCGATCTTGGCCTTGGCTGACTCGGAGAACTTATGGGCGCGAACGTGGACGGCCGCCGTCACCTCGCCGTTGCCGAGGATCTTGACGAGCTTCGTCGGGTCGTCGATCACACCGCGCTCGTGGAGCGATTCCGGCGTGACAGTCCCGCTGATCCCATACTTCTCGAAGTCGCCGAGATTCAGGATCTGATAGTCGGTGCGGAAGGCGTTGGTGAACCCGCGCTTGTACGGCATACGCCGGTAGATCGGGTTCTGACCACCTTCAAAGCCTGGGCGAACGCCGCCGCCTGCGCGGGAGTTCTGGCCCTTGCTACCGCGTCCGGAGGTCTTGACCAGGCCGGAACCGTGGCCACGGCCTACGCGCTTTCGCGGCCGAAACGCGCCTTTAGGTGAACGCAAGTCGTCGATCTGCATCTGTCCCCGTCCCTCATGCCGGTGCAGTGTGCGCCAGCTGATTCGACAATTAGCTCTGCGAGTGGATCGAGGAGCCGTTGATCTCGCCCTCGCCGTCAACGTGGACGAGGTGGCGAACCTTGTAGACCATCCCGCGGATCGACGGGGTGTCCGGCTTCTCGATTGTCTGGTTCAACTTGGTGAACCCGAGTGACTTGATCGTTGTGCGCTGGTCCTGGGGGTAGCCAATCGTGCTCTTCTTCCAGGTCAGGCGCAGTGTTCCGTTTGCCATTAGTGCGTCGACTCCCCTGCCATCTGGAGCTCGCGGGCACGGCGCTCGGCGAGCGACTCGGTCCGCTTGCTGCGACGGCGCGAAACATCCTCACCGCTCTCGAGCTCGCGGAGTGCCTTGAGCGCCGCGCGAACAACGTTGACCGGGTTGTTGGACCCGAGGGACTTGCCCAGGATGTCGGTGATGCCGGCCGCCTCAACGACAGCGCGGACAGCGCCACCGGCGATCACGCCAGTACCCGGCGAGGCTGGGCGCAGCAGCACGCGCGACGCGCCGTACTTGACCTCAATCTCGTGCGGGATTGTGCGGCCAGCCATCGGAACCGTGAGCATGTTCTTCTTGGCCGCCTCGACACCCTTGCGGATCGACTCCGGCACTTCTCCGGCCTTGCCGATACCGGCTCCGACGTTACCTTTGCCATCACCAACAACGACGACCGCGCTGAAAGCGAAGCGCCGGCCGCCCTTGACGACCTTGGACACACGATTGATCTGTACGACGCGCTCCTCGAGGTCCCCGACCTCATCCGGATTCGCGCGTCCGCCCCTACGTCGATCTGCCATCAGTATTCGTACCTCACTCCGGCGGCGGCTGCCGCGTCCTGCAATTTAGAAGTCGAGCCCGGCTTCGCGGGCGCCATCGGCGACAGCCTTCACGCGGCCGTGGTACTTGAAGCCACCACGGTCGAAGACGACGGCCGTGACACCGAGTTCCTTGGCGCGCTCGCCGATCAGCTTGCCAACAGCCTTCGCCTTGTCGGTCTTGGTCGTGCCGTCCGTCAACAGCGAGGCGAAATCTGCCTCGACATCCGAAGCGGCGACCAGTGTCTTCGAGGCGGTGTCGTCGATCAGCTGGGCGTAAATGTGGGCCGAGCTGCGGAAGACGTTCAGGCGCGGTCGCTCCGGCGTGCCGCTCACCTTGGCCCGGACGCGCAGATGGCGACGCCGTCGCGCATCGAGCTGAGACTTGTACTGATACCGCATGGTTGGTTTCTCCCTGGTGCTTCGGGCGTCCGGATTCTATCCCGTTCGCCAGCACATCAACCCATTCGAATGACCGCAGAACGCGGCCCGCCGGCTACTTGCCGACCTTACCGGCCTTACCGGCCTTGCGGCGAATCTGCTCGCCGGCGTAGCGGATGCCCTTGCCCTTATAGGGTTCCGGCGGACGAACCGAGCGGATCTTTGCAGCGACTTCGCCGACGAGCTGCTTGTCGATGCCGGTCACCGCGAGGCGGGTCGGCGTATCAACGACGAACTCGATTCCGGCCGGCGGTTCAATCCGCACCTGGTGCGAGAAGCCGACGTTCAGGACGAGCGTCTTGCCCTCCAGCGCGGAGCGGTAGCCAACGCCCTGGATCTCCAGATCCTTGCGATAGCCATTTGTGACGCCGATGACCATGTTGTTGACCAGCGTGCGGGTCAGACCGTGCAGCTGGCGGAACATGCGCTCGTCGTTTGGGCGCGCGACCGACAGAGTGCCGTTGTCGCGCGAGAACACCATCTCCGGGTGGACGCGCTGCGAAAGCTCGCCCTTTGGCCCCTTGACGGCGACGACACCCTCATTGATGTTGACATCAACGCCGGACGGGATCGTAATCGGTTGCAATCCAATACGGGACATGGTGGCTTCCTCCCCCCCCGTCGTTGCCTAGTAAACGGTGCAGATCACCTCGCCACCGATACCACGGCGACGAGCTTCCTGCCCGGTCAGCAGACCCTGAGGCGTGCTCAGGATCGCGATACCCAGGCCGTTGCGGACGCGGGGAATTTCATCCTTCCCGGCGTAGACGCGCAGGCCCGGCTTCGAGACGCGGCGGATGTTGCGGATCGAGTGCCGCCGATCGCTCGCGTACTTCAGGTACACAACCAGGTTGTTAAACGGCTTTGACTCCTGAACTTCCCAGCCGCGGATATACCCCTCCTGCTGGAGGATCTTGGCAATCTCGACCAGGATCTTCGACGACGGTATCGTCGTCTCGGAGCGCCGCGCCATACCCGCGTTTCGGATGCGAGTCAGCATATCGGCGATTGGATCGCTCACGACACTCATGTAATGCTCCGTACCTCACGTTCTTCACGTCGCCATCCGGGCGACGGTTTGCCGGGATGTCTCAGACGTTTCGCTTACCAGCTGGACTTGGTCACGCCCGGCAGCTTGCCGTTCGACGCGAGTTCGCGGAAGCAAATCCGGCAGACGCCGAACTTCCGGATGTAGGCGCGCGGCCGGCCGCACAGCTTGCAGCGGTTGTAGCCGCGGACGGTGTACTTCGGTGGCCGGTTCGCCTTGACGATTAGTGACTTCTTCGCCATCTCGTTGCTTTCTGCTTCCTCTTACTGCCCGGGTATCCCTCGGGCCGATGGGTATCAACGGTCCCACGGATTCCTGTTGACTGCTTCGTGGTGTGGGACGTGCCCCACCCTGGCCCGTCGCGGCCTGCGTCGATCAGGCTTCGCGGAACGGCATTCCAAGCAGGCCGAGCAGCCGGCGGCCTTCTTCGTCGGACTTCGCCGTCGTCACGATCGAGACTTCCATCCCGCGCGTCTTGTCGATCTTGTCGTAGTCGATCTCCGGGAAGATCAACTGCTCGCGAAGACCCAGCGTGTAGTTGCCGCGACCGTCGAACGACTTCGGCGAGATCCCGCGGAAGTCACGGACGCGCGGCAGCGCGATGTTCGTCAGCCGGTCCATGAACTCGTACATCTTGTCGCCACGCAGTGTCACCATAGCGCCGATCGGCATGCCCGCCCGGAGGCGGAAGGCAGCAATCGACTTCTTGGCGCGCGTCACAACCGGCTTCTGACCAGTGATCGCCGTGAGGTCGCCAATGGCGGCATCGAGCGCACGGTTGTTCGCGATCGCCTCGCCGACGCCGATGTTGACGACAATCTTCTCGATCTTTGGCACCTCGAGGTCGTTGCGATACTTGAACTCCTCCCGCAATTGCGGGCGGATCTCCTCGAGATAGCGTTCCTTCAACCGTGCAGCCACGTTACTCCCTCACCAATTCCGTCCAGCCCGCCGGCTACGACGTCTTGCGGTTGATAACCGCATCACACTTCTTGCAATAGCGGACCTTGTCGCCCGACTCGGTGCGACGGAAGCCGACACGGGTCGCTTCGTCGCAGGACGGGCAGATGATCATCACCTTCGAGGCGTGCATCGGTGCCTCGACTTCGACAATCCCCGCCTGGCGGGCTCGACCGCGCGCGATGTGCTTGCGAACGATGTTCACGCCCTCGACGACCAACTTGTCTTCGCGGGGCATGTTCTGGCGGACGCGACCGCGCTCGCCCTTGTTCTTGCCCCGCAGGACGATGACTTCATCGCCCGTCAGAATCTTCTCAGCCATGCTGGTGCTCGCTCCCCAATATCTCAGATATTATGTCACTACAGCGTTTCCGGGGCCAACGAGACGATCCGCATGAACTGCTTTTCGCGCAGTTCGCGGGCGACGGGACCAAAGATACGGGTCCCGCGCGGGTTGCCCTGCTGATTGATCAGCACGGCCGCGTTGTCGTCGAACCGAATGTGCGAGCCATCCGGCCGGCCATACTCCGCAGCAGTACGAACGACGACGGCCCGGACGACATCGCCCTTCTTGACCGCAGCGCCCGGCTGGGCTGACTTGACGGCGGCGATGATGATGTCACCAACACCGGCGTACTTCTTGCCCGAGCCACCAAGAACTCGAATGCACATGACCTCGCGGGCGCCGGAATTGTCGGCGACGCGCAAGCGAGACTGTGTCTGAATCACGACCTCTGCCCTCCCCGACGTTTCTAGACGACGTCCGCGCGCTCGACGATCTCGCGAACGACCCAGCGCTTGTCCTTCGACAGCGGCCGGCACTCTTCGATCCGGACGATGTCGCCAACCTTGCAATCGTTGTTCTCATCGTGCGCCTTGAAGCGGCTCGTGCGCGTCATCACCTTGTTATAGAGGCGATGCCGGCGCGGGTAATCCACTTCGACGACGATCGTCTTCTGCATCTTGTCGCTCACGACCCGGCCGACCTTCTGGAGGCGGACGGTCTTCTTGACCTCGCCTGCCGTCGTTGCGCCTGGTGCGGAGCTAGTCTGCTCTGCCATTGCTACGTTCCTCCGTCAGGTCGCTGTTATCGGCCAGCGCTCTGTGCGCCGGTCAGTGCTGCGATCTCTTCGTTGATCCTGCGCTCGGTCTGAATCGTCTTCAGCCGGGCGATATCCCGCTTTATGTTGCGGATACGGCTCGTGTTACTCAGACGACCCACCGCGTCATCGAAGCGAAGCTGTCGCCACTCTTCGCGCAGGTCGTTGATCAGCTCGTCGATCTGCTGGTCGGTAAACCCGCGAATCTCCTCGGCCTTCATCGTTATGCCTCCGCCTCCGCGTGTGCTTCCTCGGCGGCAGCGACACCGACCTGATCGCGCTTGACGATCCGGCACTGTACCGGGAGCTTATGCGCCGCGCGTCGCAGCGCCTCCATCGCGACTTCCTCGCGGACACCCGCGAGCTCGAACATGACCCGGCCTGGCCGGACAACGGCGACCCAGTACTCAGGGTTACCCTTACCGGAGCCCATTCGGGTTTCGGCCGGCTTCTGCGTCACCGGCTTGTCCGGGAAGATGCGGATCCAGACCTTACCACCACGGCGAATGTAGTTCGTCATCGCGCGGCGGGCGGCCTCGATCTGGCGGCTGTCGATCCAGGCCGGATCGAGCGACTGAAGGCCGTACTCGCCGAAAACGACGCTCGAGCCCTTCAGTGCCTTGCCCTGCATCCTGCCCCGGAACACCTTACGGTGCTTGGTGCGTCGTGGCATCAACATCTGTGTCGTACTCCCCTCGCCTGCCCTGCGGCAGCCCTAGTCGGCAACCGCCGTCGGCTCGACCGCCTGCGGCTGAACCTCCTGCGGCTTGCGCTCCGGCAGGATGTCGCCACGATAGATCCAGACCTTGACGCCGATCCGGCCCATGGTGGTCGCGGCGTGGACGACACCGTAGTCGATGTCAGCCCGCAGCGTGTGACGCGGCACGCGGCCGTCGGTCTCGGTGACGCTACGCGACATCTCAGCACCACCCAGGCGACCCGAGAGTCGGATCTTGACGCCCTTGGCGCCACGGCGCATCGCCTGGCCGACCGCGTGCTTCATCGCGCGGCGGTAGGAGACGCGGCGGCTGAGCTGCTCGGCGATCGACTCGGCCACCAGCCGGGCGTCGAGTTCCGGCACCTTGATCTCTTCGATCTTCAGGTGGATCTTCTTTCCGACCTTCGCCTCAAGCATCTGGCGCAGCTTCTCGACGTTCGCGCCCTGCTTGCCGATCACAATGCCCGGCTTCGAGGTGTGAACGGTGACCTCGATGCGGTTGGCAGCGCGCTCGATGGTGACGCGCGAGATACCCGCTCGCGTCAGTTGATCGTTGATCAACCGGCGGATGTACAGGTCCTCGTGCAGCTGCTCGGTGTAGTTGCGCTCTGCATACCAGGTCGATTCCCAGTCGCGAATGCCGCCGAGCCTGAAACCAATCGGGTTTACTTTTCGACCCATGCTACGATCCCTTCTCGGCGACAACGACGGTCATGTGACAGGTGCGCGTCAACTTCTGGTTGACGCGGCCACGAGCGCGTGGCTGCCACCGCTTGTAGGTCGGTCCGTCGTCGGCGAAGATTTCCTTGATGAACAGGTCATCGGGGTCCATGTCGTGATTGTTCTCGGCCGATGCCTGTGCCGAACGAATGGTCTTGGCCAGATCGACCGCGGCCTTGTTCGGCGTGAACTTCAGAATGCCAAGTGCCTCGTTGACGTCCTTGCCACGGACGAGATCGACGACCAGCCGAGCCTTGCGCGGCGAGACACGAACCCGCATGGCTTTGGCGGTTACTTCTGCCACCTCTGTGGTCCTTCCTAAGACCTGCCTACGGGTCCCTAACGCCGGCCGGACTTGCGGTCGGCATCCTTGCCGTGGCCGCGGAACGTCCGGGTGGGCGCAAACTCACCAAGCTTGTGGCCGACCATGTTCTCGGTGATGAAGACCGGAACGTGGCGGCGGCCATCGTGGACGGCGATCGTGTGGCCGACCATGATCGGGAAGACGGTTGAGTCGCGGGACCAGGTTCGGATGACGCGCCGGTCGTTGGCGGCGTTCATCTTCTCCACCTTCTCCATCAGCGACGCTTCAATGAATGGTCCCTTTTTCGATGATCTACCCACGGGTTCCTGCTACCTCCTGATGTCAGGCCCTGGCCTGCGGCCGGACCTATCGGCCCTTGCCACGGCGACGGACGATGAACTTGCTGGTGCTCTTGTTCTTGCGCGTCCGGTAGCCCTGAGCGGGCTTGCCCCACGGGGTCTTCGGCTGGCCACCGATTGGCGCCTTGCCTTCACCACCACCATGCGGATGGTCGCGCGGGTTCATCACCGAGCCTCGGACCTCGGGCCGCTTGCCCATCAGGCGTGCTCGTCCCGCCTTCCCAATCTGAACATTCTCGTGGTCGACATTGCCGACCTGACCGAGTGTGGCCATGCAGTCGAGGTGGATCAGCCGCATCTCGCCAGACGGCATGCGGATCTGCGCGTAGTCGTCCTGCTTGGCCATCAGCTGTGCGCTCGTGCCGGCCGAGCGGACCAGCTGGCCACCCTTCCCGGCGTAGAGCTCGATGTTGTGAAGCTGCGAACCGAGCGGGATATCCCGCAGCCGGAGCGCGTTGCCAACGCGGATCGGAGCGCCCTCACCGGACTGGACCATGTCGCCGACCTTGAGGCCGAGTGGGGCCAGGATGTAGCGCTTCTCGCCGTCCACGTAGTGGAGCAGCGCGATCCGCGCCGAGCGGTTCGGGTCGTACTCGATCGTGGCGACCTTGGCCGGGACACCCGGCTTGTTGCGCTTGAAGTCGATCTTGCGGTAGTAGCGCTTCTGGCGGCCACCCTGATGGCGTACCGTCAGCCGGCCCTGGGCGTTGCGGCCCGAGTGCTTCGGCAGGATCTCGATCAGCGACTTCTCCGGCTCTGTGGCGGTGATCTCCTCGAAGGTCGAGACGGTCATCCCGCGCCGGCCGGGCGATGTTGGGTTATAGCGTCGAATCGGCATCTTTCCTCCTGGTTTCCCAGTCCCCGGCTACTAGATATCGCCGAAGATGTCGATCGTATGGCCCGGCTCGAGCGAAACGATCGCCTTCTTATAACCGCCCTTGAGGCCGAATTCGCGGAAGTTCCGCGAGCGCAGGATGCGCTTCTTCTTCGGCTTCACAATCAGGATGTTGACCGCCTTGACCTTCACATTGAAGATCTGCTCAACAGCCTGCTTGACCTGGATCTTGTTCGCCTCCGGTGCCACCTCGAAGGTGTACTGGCCGAGCGGCGTCAGGTTCGTGTTCTTCTCAGTGATGATCGGCTTGACCAGCACATCAGACGGATGCAGCAACGCCATCCACGGCCTCCTTGTTCATGGACCACAGGCCCTGGATCGTCTCCACTGCCTCAGTCGTCAGCAGGAGCCGCTCGTGCGTCAGGACATCGCGCACGTTCACGTAACCTGCTCGAATCACCGTCACGTTCTCGAGGTTGCCGGCCGCACGGTGGGCGACACTCTGCGCCTCGCCGGGGCCGATCACGATCAGCGTCGAGCGCTGGGAACCTGGCAGCGCGGCAAGCAGCGCCATCATCGCCTTGGTCTTCGGCTCAAGCTGTTCGATCCCCTTGAGCACATACGCCTGCTCATCGCGGACCTTCGCCGAGAGGACCGAGCGGATCGCCAACCGGCGCATCTTCTTCGGCATGTCCTGCCGGTATGAGCGCGGGTGCGGACCGAAGACGACACCACCACCACGCCACTGCGGGGAGCGTGTCGAACCCTGTCGGGCGCGTCCGGTGCCCTTCTGGCGCCACGGCTTGCGACCACCACCGGAGACCTTGCCGCGTGTCAGCGTGTTCGAGGTTCCGGCACGGGCATTGTTGCGCTGGCGCAGGAACGCCTGGTGCATGACGGCGACGTTCGGCTCGATGCCGAAGACCGACTCATCCAGATCGAGTGTCCCGGCGTCCTTCGCTGAAATATCAAAGACTTTGACCTGCATCGTTCATTCCCTCCCGTCCGCGCTTAGCGCTTGATCGCTTGCGCTTGAAGCGTCTTGACGCTGGTGCGAACGATCAGCAGGCCGTCATCGTGACCCGGCACTGAACCACGCACGAGGACGAGGTTCTTCTCCGGATCGACGCGGACCACTTCGAGACCCTGGACGGTCTTGCGCTCGTTGCCCATCTGACCGGCCATCCGCATGTTCTTGAAGACGCGGCCTGGCGTTGCGCTCGAACCGATCGAGCCGGGCGCGCGATGGCGATCCGACTGACCGTGCGTCTTCGGACCACCCGAGAAGCCGTGTCGCTTAACGACACCCTGGAAGCCCTTACCCTTGGAGGTGCCGGTCACATCGACCCTGGCTCCAACCGGGAAGATCGAGCAATCAACAACCTGGCCAACTTCGTAGCCAGAGATGTCGTCCGCCTTCATCTCGCGCAGATACCGCGAGCTGGTGCCGGCCGCCTTGCGCTGGCCGCGCTCGGGTCGGTTGAGTCGCTTTGACTCGCCGAATCCGAGCTGAACTGCCTCGTAGCCGTCGCGCTCTTTCGTCTTGAGCTGCGTGACGACACACGGGCCAACCTGGAGGACCGTCACCGGGATGACGCGTCCCGTTTCATCGAAGATCTGGGTCATGCCCAGCTTCTTCCCTAGCAATCCGTGGATCATTGGCTCTCCCCTGTCACCAGGACGTCACGGAAGACCGATTGCCCGCCGTGGCATTTAGAGCGTGACACTCTACCTGGGTCACCCGCGCCGGACAGTTCCGGCGCGGGTAAGAACAACGCTGCGTTACAGCTTGATCTCGATATCGACACCCGCTGGCAGATTCAGGCGCATCAGCGCTCGAATCGTCGCGTGGCTCGGTTCGAGGACATCGATCAGCCGCTTGTGCGTGCGGATCTCAAAGTGCTCCTGCGAATCCTTGTCGACAAATGGCGAACGCATCACCGTGAAGCGCTCGATCTTCGTCGGGAGGGGAACCGGCCCTGCCACCTTCGCGCCAGTGCTCTCCGCCGTCTCGACGATGTTTCCAGCCGACTGGTCGAGGATCTTGTGATCGTACGCCTTCAGGCGGATCCGGATCTTCTGGGTCGGACGTCGCGTTGCCATCGTAGTTCGTTACTCCTGCCGGCTATCGCCACTGCTACTCGGTGATGGAGGTGACGACGCCAGCGCCGACGGTGCGACCACCTTCGCGGATGGCGAAGCGCAGTCCCTCTTCGATCGCGACCGGCTGAATCAGCTCAACCTGCATCTGGATGTTGTCG
>Ga0180215_1000584_pt1 | contig 45432 bp, 37 predicted proteins | sample eDN3rd37CBELigBY_FD_128871 | JGI IMG/M metagenome (GOLD analysis project Ga0180215, IMG submission 128871) | Enriched backyard soil microbial communities from Emeryville, California, USA - eDNA 3rd pass 37_C BE-Lig BY (version 2) (version 2) | ecosystem: Environmental > Terrestrial > Soil >...
ATTTGATTATAAGAATTGGAGGAGAGAAAATGAATCATTTACTTACGATGACTGAGTTAAGCATTGAGGATATTGACCGAATTCTATTTGATGCGAGCCTGTTTGCCGAAGGAAACAAATCGAAGCTTGAAAAACAAACATTTGTTGCAAATCTTTTCTTCGAACCAAGTACACGTACACGCTTTAGTTTTGAAGTAGCCGAGAAAAGATTAGGTGCAGACATCCTACAGTTAGATGAAATGACTTCAAGTGTTCAAAAGGGAGAAAGTCTATATGACACAGTAAAGACCCTTCAATCAATCGGAGCAAATGCAGTCGTGATTCGTCATCCAAGGGATGAGTATTTTAAGGAATTAATAAATGGCATCCATATTCCAATCATTAATGCAGGTGATGGATGTGGTCATCATCCTACACAATCTCTCCTTGATTTATTAACTATTAAACAAGAGTTTGCTAGATTCCAAGATTTAAATGTGTTAATCGTTGGCGATATTCGTCATAGTCGGGTTGCAAGATCCAATGCTGAAGTCCTAACGAGATTAGGCGCAAATGTTCGCTTTTCAGCTCCATTAGAATGGCAAGATGATACTAATCCTAATGGTGAATATGTAGACCTTGATAAAGGCATTAGAGAAGCAGATGTCGTCATGTTGCTGCGTATTCAACATGAGCGCCATGAGTCATCGATGGGCTTAACGAAAGAAGAATACCATGAGCAATATGGTTTAACGATTATGCGAAGCAAAAACATGAAAAAGGGTAGCATTGTTATGCATCCAGCTCCCATCAATCGTGGAGTTGAAATAGCGAGTGAATTAGTAGAAGCACAAAACTCAAGAATCTTTAAACAGATGGAAAACGGTGTATTCGTAAGAATGGCCGTACTTAAAAGAGTGTTACAACAGGTTGAAGGAGGAATTTTAATATGAGCACATTATTAAAAAATGCAAAAATTTTAAACGAACAAGGTGATTTAGTAAGTGCAGATATCAAAATCACGGATGACATGATTGAAGCGGTTGGTGCAAACCTTGATCCTACGAATTGTAAGGTAATTGATGTAGAAGGAATGTTTGTATCAGCAGGTTTCGTTGATGTCCATGTCCACCTTCGTGAACCTGGAGGCGAACATAAAGAAACAATTGAAACCGGTAGTCTTTCGGCGGCAAAAGGCGGGTTCACGACAATAGCAGCAATGCCTAACACTAGACCAGTTCCAGATTCAGTTGAACAAATGAATTGGTTACAACAACGAATCAAAGATACGGCTCATGTGAATGTTCTTCCATATGCTTCTATCACCATTCGTGAGCTTGGTCAAGAACTTACAAATATGAATGGATTAAAGCAAGCAGGAGCATTCGCTTTCACTGATGACGGTGTTGGAATTCAATCTGCTGGAATGATGCTTGAAGCCATGAAGCAAGCGGCGGCGATTGATATGCCAATTGTAGCCCATTGTGAGGAAAATACGTTAATCAATAAAGGTTCTGTTCATGAGGGTGAATTTTCGAAGAAACATGGAATCAATGGAATTCCTTCTGTGTGCGAATCCGTACATATTGCAAGGGATGTTTTATTAGCTGAAGCAGCTGGCTGTCACTACCATGTATGTCATGTAAGTACAAAGGAATCAGTTCGAGTCATCAGAGATGCAAAGCGTGCAGGTATCCATGTTACAGCTGAGGTTACACCACATCATTTATTACTATGTGATGAAGACATCCCTAGCCTAGACACAAATTATAAAATGAATCCTCCATTACGTGGAAGAGAGGATCTGGAGGCCCTTATTGAAGGACTCTTTGATGGAACAATTGATTTTATCGCTACAGATCATGCACCACATGCAAGTGAGGAAAAAGCACAGGGAATGGCTCTAGCGCCATTTGGCATCGTTGGTTTAGAGACAGCATTCCCACTTCTTTATACACATTTTGTAGAAACCAATAAAATGACATTAAAGCAATTAGTAGACTTCTTAACAAATAAACCAGCAAACACATTTAAACTACCATTTGGAACCTTAGAAATTGGTAAGAATGCTGATTTAACTGTAATAGATCTAAACGCTACAGAAAAAATCGATCCAGAAAGCTTTGTTTCAAAAGGAAAAAACACACCATTTACTGGCTGGGAATGCAAAGGATGGCCGGTCATGACACTTGTAAATGGCAACATTGTATGGCAGAAAGGAAGTGTTCTAGTATGAAGCGACAGCTTATTTTAGAAGATGGAACCATTTTTGTTGGTGATGGATTCGGAAGTGAGACTGAGAAGTTTGGTGAGGTTGTATTTAATACCGGAATGACAGGTTATCAAGAAATTTTATCAGACCCATCCTATTGTGGCCAAATAGTAACATTAACATATCCCTTAATCGGAAACTACGGTATAAATCGAGATGATTTTGAATCAATCACCCCAGCAATAAGTGGTTTTATAGTAAATGAAGTGTGTGACCATCCATCAAATTTTAGAAGTCAATTTAATTTAGACGAGTATTTTAAGTCAAAAAACATTCCAGGACTTTCTGGAATTGATACAAGAAAACTTACAAGAATTATACGTCAATATGGGACATTAAAAGGTGCTATTTGTGGAATGGGTGTCAATGTTAGTGAAGTTATCACCCAACTTGGTAATCGTACCTTACCTACTGACCAAGTAAAACAAGTTTCTACAAAAGGTTCTTATCCAAGCCCAGGTAGAGGACATCGTGTTGTTTTAGTTGATTTTGGTATGAAACACGGGATTTTACGCGAACTTAATCACCGTGACTGTGATGTAATTGTCGTTCCTTACAATGTAACAGCGGAAGAAATTCTTCGACTCAAACCTGACGGAATCATGTTAAGTAATGGACCTGGAAATCCAAAAGATGTACCTGAAGCTATTGAAATGATTAACGGCGTTTTAGGAAAGGTTCCTTTATTCGGAATTTGCTTAGGTCACCAATTATTTGCTTTAGCTGGTGGTGCCGATACTGAAAAAATGAAATTTGGACATAGAGGATCGAACCATCCGGTTAAGCACCTACAATCAGGAAAGGTTGCTATTACTTCTCAAAACCATGGTTATACAGTTAATGAAAAGTCTTTAGCTTCTACAAGACTGGAAGTAACACATATAGCACTAAATGATGGATCAGTAGAAGGACTGCGCCATTTAGATTATCCAGCATTCACTGTTCAGTATCACCCGGAGGCTTCACCTGGACCTGAGGATGCAAATAGCTTATTTAACGACTTTTTACAGATGATTGAAAACTTCAAGAAAGAAGGCGAAGAGCTATGCCAAAACGCTTAGATATTAAAACTATTCTAGTAATCGGATCAGGTCCAATCGTGATTGGGCAAGCAGCAGAGTTTGATTATGCAGGAACTCAGGCCTGCTTAGCTCTACGAGAAGAAGGCTACAAGGTAATCTTGGTTAATTCAAACCCTGCAACCATTATGACGGATGTTGAAATTGCAGATAAAGTTTATATTGAACCAATAACATTAGAATTTGTAAGCAAAATTATTCGTAAAGAAAGACCGGATGCAATCCTGCCAACACTAGGTGGTCAAACGGGCTTAAATATGGCTGTAGAACTTTCAAAATCAGGCGTTCTTGAAGAATGTGGTGTTGAAATCCTAGGGACAACTCTTTCAGCGATTGAAAAAGCCGAAGATCGTGATTTATTCCGAAGCTTAATGAACGAACTGAATGAGCCTGTGCCAGAAAGTGAGATTATCCATAACCTAGACGAAGCATACGGATTTATTGAAAAGGTAGGATACCCCGTAATTGTTAGACCAGCCTTTACCTTAGGAGGTACTGGTGGTGGAATTTGTAACAATGAGGAAGAATTGATTGAAATTGTGACAAGTGGATTGAAAAATAGTCCTGTAACACAATGTCTATTAGAAAAGAGTATTGCAGGGTTTAAAGAGATTGAATACGAAGTAATGCGCGATTCTGCAGATACTGCAATTGTAGTATGTAACATGGAAAACGTAGACCCAGTTGGTATTCACACTGGTGATTCAATTGTTGTGGCACCGAGCCAAACATTAAGTGACCGAGAATATCAGCTCTTACGAAACACATCTTTAAAAATCATCCGCGCACTTGGGATTGAAGGTGGATGTAATGTGCAGTTAGCACTTGATCCGTATAGTTTCAATTACTATATTATCGAGGTAAACCCACGTGTGAGTCGTTCTTCAGCGTTAGCATCTAAGGCGACGGGTTATCCAATTGCGAAACTTGCAGCAAAAATTGCAGTAGGTTTAACGCTTGATGAGATGATTAACCCTGTTACAGGAAAAACATATGCAGCCTTTGAACCTGCACTTGACTATATCGTTACAAAAATCCCCCGCTTTCCATTTGATAAGTTCGAGTCTGCAAACCGCCGACTTGGAACGCAAATGAAAGCCACAGGTGAAGTTATGGCAATAGGACGTAATTTCGAGGAATCCATACTAAAAGCAGTTCGATCACTCGAGTCAAATGTTTCTCATATTCAATTAGAGGATGCAACGAATGCTGATCTTGCCACAATTGAAAAGAGAATTAGGAAAGCTGGAGATGAGCGTCTATTCTACCTTGCGGAAGCAATTAGACGCGGCATCACCATTCAACAGATTCATGAATGGAGTGAAATTGATTTATTCTTCCTCCAAAAATTTGAAAATATAATCACGCTCGAAAACACAATACGGGAAAATAAAGGTGATTTAGAAACATTGACGGTGGCAAAAAAGAAAGGATTTGCTGACTCTATCATCGCGGAGTTATGGAATACAACAGAAATTGAAATTTATGAAACTCGTAAACAAGCAGGAATAGTCCCGGTATATAAAATAGTCGATACATGTGCAGCTGAATTTGAATCAGAAACACCTTATTATTATGGAACATATGCGGATGAAAATGAATCAATTGTAACGGATAAGAAGAGTGTTATCGTTCTAGGTTCAGGTCCAATCCGAATCGGGCAGGGTGTTGAGTTCGATTATGCAACCGTTCATTCTGTTTGGGCGATTAAACAAGCTGGCTATGAAGCAATCATTATCAACAATAACCCTGAAACAGTATCAACTGACTTCAGTATTTCAGATAAGCTATACTTTGAGCCATTAACTATTGAGGATGTTATGCATATCATAGACCTTGAACAGCCTGAAGGTGTAGTTGTACAGTTTGGTGGTCAAACAGCTATCAATCTAGCAAGTTCTTTAGTTAAGCGCGGAGTGAAAATTTTGGGTACGTCTTTAGAGGATTTAGACCGTGCAGAAAATAGAGATAAATTTGAGCAAACAGTTATTTCACTTGGCATACCACAACCTAAAGGAAAAACAGCAACTTCGGTTGACGAAGCAGTTGTCATTGCGGAAGCGATCGGTTATCCAGTGCTTGTGAGACCTTCATATGTGCTAGGTGGAAGAGCGATGGAGATTGTCTATCAAACAGAAGAGCTTCTACATTATATGGAGAATGCCGTGAAAATTAACCCTGAGCATCCAGTACTAATTGACCGCTATTTAACCGGTAAGGAAATTGAAGTAGATGCCATTTCTGATGGGGAAACAGTATATATTCCAGGAATTATGGAGCACATCGAACGTGCTGGAGTACACTCTGGTGACTCGATTGCCGTATATCCACCTCAAACTTTATCAGAACATGTAAGACAACAAATCATTGACAATACGATTGCCCTTGCAAAAGGATTAAATATTATTGGTCTATTAAACATTCAATTTGTGGTCTATAACGAAGAAGTCTTTGTAATCGAAGTAAACCCAAGATCAAGCCGTACAGTCCCATTTTTAAGTAAAATAACTGGCGTACCAATGGCAAATATTGCGACAAAGGTTATTCTCGGACAATCATTACCATCACAAGGGTTTACTACAGGACTACACCCAGAAAGCGAAGGAGTTTATGTGAAGGTACCAGTTTTCTCGTTCGCAAAACTTCGCAATGTGGACATTTCGCTTGGACCAGAAATGAAATCAACTGGTGAAGTAATGGGCAAAGACTATACGCTAGAAAAAGCATTATATAAAGGCCTAGTTGCATCCGGCATCACGATTCCTAAATATGGATCTGTATTATTAACAGTAGCGGATAAAGACAAGGAAGAAGCGCTTGAAATTGCAAAACGATTCCACACAATTGGCTATCAACTTTTAGCAACAAGTGGAACTGCAAGCTACTTACAAAAAGAAAACATTCCTGTTACCATCGTTAATAAAATTGGTTCAGATGCTCCAAACTTAATTGATGTCATTCGCCAAGGAAAAGCTCAATTTGTTATAAACACATTAACAAAAGGAAAACAGCCTGCAAGAGATGGCTTTAGAATCCGCCGTGAAACAGTTGAGAATGGAGTTGCATGTTTAACTTCACTAGATACTGCTAAAGCAATCGTGAAGGTATTAGAATCCATGACATTCTCAAGTGAAGTGATGGGTTCTCACGTGCAAAAACGTGAGGTGGTACACTCATGATTAAAAAGGAACAAATGAAAATTGTGAGCCACATTCAAATTGCTGAGGATATTTTTGAACTAACATTAGCAGGGGAATTGGTTTTGGCAATGAACGATCCGGGACAATTTGTCCACGTAAAAGTCAGTGATGGAATGGACCCTTTATTACGAAGACCTATTAGTATTGCAAATATTAATCAAGAAAAGCAAGAGTGCACACTGATTTATCGAAGGGAAGGACTCGGCACAAGAGTCCTTTCTGAAAAAAACATCGAACAATTAGTCGATGTGTTAGGTCCACTTGGAAACGGCTTTCCTGTTGAGGAAGTAGGTGTTGGTGAGACAGCCTTGCTTGTCGGTGGAGGAATTGGAGTTCCCCCACTTTATGAATTATCGAAGCGCCTCGTTGCAAAAGGTGTTAAAGTGATTCACGTCCTTGGATTCCAATCAAAATCTGCTGTGTTTTATGAAGAAAAATTTAATGGGTTAGGTGAAACTTATATCGCAACAGTGGATGGAACAGTTGGAACGAAAGGTTTTGTAACAGATGTCATCTCTAATAACGGTATAATATTTGACACACTTTATTCCTGTGGACCAACACCAATGCTAAAAGCGCTTGAAGCGGCCTTCCCTGATCGAAATGCATATATCTCTTTAGAAGAAAGAATGGGCTGTGGAATTGGAGCATGTTTTGCATGTGTATGTCATCTTCAAGATGATCCGGAAGGTTATACTTATAAAAAAGTATGCAGTGATGGGCCAGTATTTAAGGTAGGAGAGGTGGTACTATGAACAGACTTCAAGTTGAACTACCAGGTTTATCACTAAAAAACCCGATCATGCCAGCATCTGGTTGCTTTGGGTTCGGAAAAGAATACTCGAAGTTTTACGATTTGAGCACATTGGGTGCAATTATGATTAAAGCAACAACTGTAGAACCAAGATTCGGAAACTCAACTCCACGAGTTGCAGAGACCAGTGCAGGGATGTTAAATGCAATTGGATTACAAAATCCAGGACTTGAGAAAGTCATGGCTGAAGAGCTTCCGTGGCTTGATCAATTCGATGTACCCATTATTGCGAATGTTGCAGGTTCACAAATTGAAGATTATGTCAAAGTCGCAAAGGAAATCTCGAAGGCATCTAACGTTCATGCATTAGAATTAAATATTTCATGTCCAAATGTAAAAACCGGTGGAATTGCATTCGGTACGATTCCAGAGGTGGCTGCAGAACTTACGAAATATGTAAAAGAAGCATCTAGTGTTCCAGTATACGTTAAATTATCACCGAATGTTTCAAACATTGTTGAAATGGCAAAAGCAATCGAAGAAGCGGGTGCAGATGGTTTAACAATGATTAATACTTTAATCGGAATGCGGATTGATCTTAAAACAGGAAACCCAATTTTAGCAAATAAAACGGGGGGCTTATCAGGTCCAGCTATCAAACCTGTTGCAATCCGTATGATTCATGAAGTGAGTCAGGCAGTGTCTATTCCGATTATCGGAATGGGTGGCGTTCAATCAGCTGAAGATGTCCTTGAATATTTTTATGCTGGTGCAAGTGCTGTTGCAGTTGGGACTGCCAATTTTGTGGACCCATATGTTTGCCCGTCAATTATTGAGGATCTTCCAAGATTACTAGATAAATATGGTTTTGAGTATATCTCGGAATGTCAGGGAAGGAGCTGGAAGTGATGCAACGACCGTTAATTATTGCTCTCGATTTTCCAAACTTACCATATGCGAAGGACTTTCTCAAGGAATTTGGGAAAGAGCCACTTTTTGTGAAAGTCGGAATGGAGCTATATTATCAAGAAGGACCATCAGTCATTCACTTCTTAAAAGAACAAGGTCATTCTATTTTCCTAGATTTAAAACTTCATGATATTCCAAATACCGTATATTCTAGCATGAAACGTTTGGCAGGTCTTGGTGTGGACTTAGTCAATGTCCATGCTGCTGGAGGACGGGGAATGATGGTTGCGGCCCGCGAAGGACTTGAAGCTGGAACTACAATGGGGCAATCGAGACCCAAGTGTATTGCTGTCACACAGCTTACGAGTACAACGGAAGAAGTGATGAGAAACGAATTACTAATCGAACGTAATTTGTTAGATGTAGTTGTCGAGTATGCAACAATGACAAAGGATAGTGGACTAGATGGAGTCGTATGTTCCTCTCTTGAAGTTCCGGTAATCAATAAAAAGCTAGGAAACGAATTTATGACAGTTACGCCTGGAATTCGCCAAGCTAGCGATGATATAGGAGATCAAGCAAGAGTTGTAACACCTGAAAAAGCACGAGAATTAGGATCAACTGCGATTGTCGTAGGTAGATCAATCACGCGAGCAAATAACCCATTACAAACATATAAACAAATGAAAGCAGCATGGGAAGGGGTACGAGTATGAATAAAGAAATAGCAGCACATTTATTAGAAATCGGGGCGGTATTTTTACAGCCAAATGAGCCATTCACATGGTCTTCAGGTTTAAAATCTCCTATTTATTGTGATAATCGAATGACTCTTTCTTTCCCACAGGTTCGCAGGGAAATTGCAAAAGGATTATCTGAATTAATTAAGATTCATTATCCTGAGGTCGAAGTTATTGCTGGAACTGCAACCGCAGGGATTCCTCATGCAGCATGGGTAAGTGATGTATTAAATATCCCAATGTGCTATGTGCGAAGTAAAGCAAAAGCACATGGAAAAGGTAATCAAATTGAAGGCAAAGTGGTTAAAGGACAAAAAGTTGTCGTAATAGAAGATCTTATTTCAACGGGGGGCAGTGCTATTACAGCAGCTGAAGCACTTCGTGAAGCAGGGTGCGAAGTATTAGGAATTGTTGCAATCTTTTCGTATCAGCTTCCAGCAGCAACAGCTAGCTTAGAAGCAGCTAATATTTCAGCTCATACCTTAACTGATTATCCAACCTTAATAAATGTTGCGCTTGATAAAAATGTCGTATCTGAAAACGATATTGAAAGCCTAAAGAGCTGGAGAGAAAATCCAGTGGACTGGTATACAACTAAAGCATAATATAAATGCCCTAGGTATTAAGCGATCCTAGGGCATTAATTTTTTTATTTATTTTCTAAGCTGCAAAATCAAGTCTTCTTGTGGTGTCACATATACGGTTTGTTGATTATCATAGATAACATAGCCAGGTTTAGAACCATTCGGTTTCTTAACGTGGCGCACAAGTGTGTAATCAACAGGTACAGAGGATGAATTTTTTGCTTTACTGAAATACGCTGCAATTGTCGCTGCCTCAAGGATTGTATCTGGTGATGGTTGTTTGCTTCTAATAATCACATGTGAACCGGGTATGCCCTTTGTATGCAACCATATCTCATCTCTTGCTGCAAGTTTATTTGTTAAATAATCATTTTGTTTATTGTTTTTACCGACAAGGATTTCTGTCCCATCACTTGCTACATAGCGCTCAATAGAAGGTTTTATTGGTTTCATCTTCTTATTTCCTTTTTGTTGCTTTTTCTTCAAATAACCTTCTTCCATAAGTTCCTCGCGGATTTCCTGCAAATCCTTTGGAGCAGCTGATTCAATTTGCTGCAATAGAGACTGGAAATAAGCAATCTCTTCGTTAGCTTTCGCAATTTCATGCTCTACATAGGAAACAGCATTCTTTGCCTTTTGATACTTTGAAAAATAACTTTGCGCATTTTCAGAGGGTGACTTTTGTGGGTGTAGAGGGATTTTCACCATTTCATTTTCCCCTGAGTAATAATTTAGTACTTCAATTTCCTTGTCGCCTCGGGTTATCGCATACATATTCGCTGTCAGAAGTTCACCAAAGAGCTTATATTTTTCAGCTTTTTCGGACTCGACTAAGGTTGCTTCAAGTTTTTTAATTTTTTTCTCATTTTTTGTTTTTTCATTATGGATAAAACGTTCTAAATCATTGCCTTGCTGCTTAACCCGATCACGTTCTGCTTTTCCAAAATAAAAACGATCGAGCATTTCACTAATTGTAGTGAATGCCTTAGCCTCACCACCAATATGATGTAAAGGAAGGATATAGAAAAAATCCTTTTGTCCCTTTGTTATGATTTGTGGTGTAAATTGATTTTGTTTGATTATTGATATCATTGATAAAAAAGGATCAGGTAATGTTTTTTGATTAGCTATACCGGCGCGAAATACAACTTCTTTTGCAAATACAGGGGAGATCCCAGAAAATTTTTGCACAATCTGCTGATCTAATCGACCAGCATTAAAATCAATTTTTTTCAAGAATGTCTCTTCATCGACTGTAAAAGGATTAATCTTTTCCTGAGCAGGCGGAAAAACATATGTATACCCTGGCAATACAGTACGATGACGATTGACTGCTGCTGAAATATGCTTAATGCTATCAAGGATTATCTGTTTTTCAGAATCAACGAGGACGATGTTACTATGTCTACCCATAATTTCAATAATCAGTTGTTTTAGAGAGACATCACCAAGTTCATTTCGGCCTTTAATATCAAAAATAATTATTCTATCCATATCAACTTGACGGATATTTTCGATGATACTGCCCTCTAGATGTTTGCGGAGTAACATACAAAACATCGGCGGCTCATGTGGGTTATCATATAACTCATTTGTTAAATGGATACGGGCATAACTTGGGTGTGCTGAAAGGAGTAGCTTATGATTCTTTCCATTTGAACGAACCTGAAAGATAAGTTCATTTTTATATGGTTGATAGATTTTTGAAATCCTACCACTATCTAGTGTTTTTTGTAATTCATTCACAATTGCATGTGTGAAGATTCCATCGAATGTCATACGTGTTTCCTCTTTTCCATATCAATAGAAGACAGTGTCTTCCAGTTCCTCTTCAATGTTATTGTACCAATAAATAGGTAACTTAGAAAAAGTATAGCATTTTTTTGGACGAGACTGAATAAGCTTTCATAGATAGAATTTACTTCATCAGAAGTACGCCACTTCTGATGAAGTAATTCAGCCTCCGGCGGATACCTCGATTTTTCGAGCATAAGTTCAAAGACTATTTACGCCACTTCCTTTGGCAACATCTTTGAATCCCACAACCTGTGGGCCTAAAAATTGGGAGGCAAATACGCGAAGGTTCATTTGATTATGATTTAATGTGAGGGGTGTGTAAAAGACGGATGAAATGGTATGAGCTTAGATCAGAAGAGGTCGAAAAAAAAGTTAATACAAGCCTTTCTCATGGTCTTTCCGACCAAGAAGTAAAGCAGCGACAAAAGCAATTTGGATATAATGAATTGAAGGAAGCCGAACGCGCTTCAGCAATTTTGCTTTTTTTAGCTCAATTTAAGGACTTTATGGTTCTTGTATTACTTGCTGCAACCTTGATTTCTGGGTTGTTAGGGGAATACATTGATGCTATCGCAATTATGGCTATAGTTTTAATTAATGGGTTTTTGGGTTTTTTCCAAGAACGAAAAGCAGAAAAATCGCTTCAAGCCTTAAAGGAACTCTCCGCACCACAGGTGAATGTTTTTCGAAGTAATGAATGGGTTCGTATTCTTTCAAAGGAACTCGTTATAGGTGATATCATAAAATTCACCAGTGGTGATCGTATAGGTGCGGATGTGCGTTTAATTGATGTCAAAAGCTTAGAAATTGAGGAATCCGCACTTACAGGGGAATCTGTGCCTGTTACAAAGCATGTTGAACCGATTCGTGAGGGTGATGTCTCCCTCGGTGATCAAGAAAATATGGCATTTATGGGCACAATGGTTACACGTGGTAGTGGTGTAGGTATCGTGGTAGGAACTGGTATGAATACAGCGATGGGCCAAATTGCAGAACTCCTTCAATCAGCCGAAGCGATGATTACTCCATTGCAAAGAAGATTGGAGCAATTAGGTAAGGTTTTAATCACCGTAGCATTAATTTTAACCCTCTTAGTTGTGGTTGTAGGTGTTATAAATGGACATGAGCTTTATGAAATGTTCCTAGCGGGAGTTTCATTGGCTGTTGCTGCAATACCTGAAGGATTGCCGGCCATTGTTACTGTTGCCCTTTCTTTAGGTGTTCAAAGAATGATTAAGAAAAATGCAATTGTCCGACGCTTGCCTGCAGTTGAAACTTTGGGCTGTGCTTCGGTCATATGCTCAGATAAAACAGGAACGATGACTCAAAACAAGATGACGGTTACACATCTTTGGTCTGGTGGCAAAACTTGGTCTGTAACAGGTACAGGGTATGATGTAGATGGAAAATTTTTCTCGGGGGATAGAGAAATCAAACCATCAGAACATAAGACTCTTCAACAATTATTAACTTTTGGAGTGTTGTGTAATAATGCATCATTAAAGCAGAAGGATGATGATATTATTCTTGATGGAGACCCAACTGAAGGAGCTTTACTTGTTGCGGGTATTAAAGCAGGACTTACAAATCAATTATTAGCTGAGCAATTTGATATTGTTGAAGAGTTCCCATTTGATTCTGCAAGAAAAATGATGAGTGTCATTGTAAAAGATAGAGCTGGAAATCAATTTGTTGTTACAAAGGGTGCACCAGATGTATTACTAGGAGTTAGTAAATCGGTCCTTTGGGACAATAAACAGCAGCCATTAACGGTAGGGTACGAGAATGAGATTAAGGATGCGATTGAGAGCTTAGCCTCAGATGCTCTTCGTACTATTGCAGTTGGCTTTAAACAATTACGGCCAAACCAAAAGTTAGTGTCGGAAAGCGAAGCTGAAAGCGAATTAACCTTTATTGGGGTTCAAGGAATGATTGATCCGCCAAGACCAGAAGTAAAAGATGCAGTTAAAGAATGTAAAGATGCTGGCATTAAGACAGTTATGATTACAGGAGACCATTTAATTACAGCAAAAGCGATTGCTACACAGCTTGGTATTCTACCTCCAGGGGGTAAAGTGCTAGATGGGTATGCTCTTTCTAAAATGGATGTAGAAGAGCTAGAGGAAATTGTCGATGATGTCTATGTATATGCAAGGGTGTCACCTGAACATAAATTAAAAATTGTAAAAGCACTTCAAAGCAGGGGCCATATTGTTGCGATGACAGGTGATGGTGTAAACGATGCACCGGCAATTAAAGCATCCGATATCGGAATTGCGATGGGCATTACAGGTACAGATGTAGCAAAAGAAGCATCTTCGTTAGTATTACTTGATGATAACTTTGCGACGATTAAAGCAGCTATTAAAGAAGGCCGAAATATCTATGAAAATATTAGAAAGTTTATCCGTTATTTATTAGCTTCTAATGTTGGTGAAATACTTGTGATGTTATTCGCGATGTTAATGGGCTTACCATTACCACTCGTACCAATCCAAATCCTTTGGGTTAACCTGGTAACGGATGGATTACCAGCAATGGCGCTTGGACTTGATCAACCAGAGAGCAATTTGATGAAACATGGCCCACGCCATCCAAAAGAAGGGGTTTTTGCAAGAGGATTGGGCTGGAAAATTGTCAGCCGCGGCTTTTTAATAGGGATAGCAACCTTGGCTGCATTTATGGTTGTCTATCATAGGGATCCGAGCAATTTAGGATATGCCCAAACCATTGCGTTTGCAACTCTTGTAATGGCCCAGCTTATCCACGTATTTGATTGTCGTAGTGAACGGTCTATTTTCCACCGGAATCCATTCCAAAATATGTACTTAGTATGGGCGGTCATCTCATCTATCGTACTAATGTTAGTTGTAATTTACTATCCACCATTACAACCGGTCTTCAAGACGTACGCAATTGAACCAAGAGATTGGCTCCTAGTTATTGGAATGTCAGCAATTCCAACATTCCTATTAGCAGGATCATTATTAACGAACAAACGTTCCGTGGCTCGTGCATAAAGTGCTAGGCTTGGATTTTAGTGATGAAACTATGTTATAATTCGTGAGGTAATGGAGTATGCACTCTATTACCTTTTTTCTTTCTTGTTGAAATCTTTAAAAACTATTCGATTTTAATAAACAATGGTAAAATAAGTATAGAAATAAGAAATTTTATCTATAAAGTAATGTCTCTTTTATGTTAGATTGGAAGTGAAAAGATGATAGCAAGTATGACAGGTTATGGTCGTGCCAATAAGGAAATGGATGGCTACACCGTTCATGTTGAACTGAAATCTGTAAACCATCGATTCTGTGAAATCAATATAAGATTACCTAGACAACTACTGTTTCTTGAGGATAAAATAAAAAAAGCGATATTAGAGCATGTAAAAAGAGGCCGTGTCGAAGTATTTTTAAATATTGAAGGTGAAGGACTAGTTACGAAAGCAATTTCCATTGACTGGGATTTATTAGAAGAGCTCGTTTTAACAACCAAAGTCATCCAAGAAAAATACCAACTTAGTGATCAAATTACTTCACAGCAGCTACTTTCAAACGAAAATATTCTTTCATTTGAAGAGAAGGAAATGGAGAATAATGAACTAGAATCAACGGTCCTTGAGGTGATTCAAAGTGCTACACTCCGATTAAAACAAATGAGGGAAGCTGAAGGAAAGTCATTAATGGAAGTGATTTTCTCTTATCTCGACCTAGTAGCAGATAATGTACATACTATTAAAGAATATGCACCAATTGTGGTTACTCAGTATCGCGATCGAATTGAAAAAAGGATCAAAGAATATGTGGGGAATGAATTTGATGAAAATCGTATCCTTACGGAGGTCGCTCTATTTGCAGAAAAAGCTGATATCAGTGAAGAACTGACCCGTCTCGAAAGTCATATAAGTCAGTTTAAACAAACTGCAAGTACGAATGAACCTATTGGCCGAAAACTCGATTTTATCGTACAAGAAATGAATAGGGAAACCAATACAATCGGTTCAAAGGCGAATGATCCTACGATTGCAAAACATGTAGTGGAAATAAAAAGTTTACTAGAGAAAATAAAAGAGCAAGTTCAAAATATTGAATAAGCTTGATTATAAAGCCATTATCACGGCAAAAATAGAGGGGTACTTATTGGGGGAGTTTACGTGCAAATCAAATTAATAAATATCGGATTCGGGAATATTGTCTCGGCCAACAGAATTATTTCGATTGTGAGTCCCGAATCTGCTCCGATTAAACGAATCATTCAAGATGCTCGTGATCGAGGAATGCTCATTGATGCTACATACGGAAGAAGAACGCGTGCGGTTATGATTATGGATAGTGACCACATTATACTATCCGCAGTCCAGCCTGAGACGGTTGCACAGAGACTATCAAAAGAAGATGAGCTAACAGACGAAGGGTAGGTATTAGAACGAATGAAAGAAAGAGGTTTACTAATTGTTTTATCAGGTCCATCTGGTGTCGGGAAAGGTACTGTTCGAAAAGCTATTTTTTCTCAGCCTGATACAAAATTCCAATACTCTATTTCGATGACGACAAGAAAACCCCGCGAGGGTGAAGTAGATGGTGTAGATTACTTCTTTAAATCGAGAGAAGAGTTTGAGGAATTAATAAAAAACGACAAGCTTCTAGAATGGGCAGAGTATGTAGGGAACTATTATGGAACCCCAATTGACTATGTAGAGTCAACCTTACAGGAAGGTAGAGATGTATTTCTAGAAATAGAGGTACAAGGTGCACTTCAAGTAAGAAAAGCATTCCCAGAGGGGTTATTCATTTTCTTAGCGCCGCCAAGTTTGAAGGAATTAAAAAACAGGATTGTGACGAGGGGTACTGAAACTGATGATTTAATTCTCAACAGAATGAAGGTAGCAAAAGAAGAAATTGAAATGATGGACGCTTATGATTATGTAGTTGAAAATGATCAAGTAGAACTTGCATGCGATCGAATTAATGCAATTGTAACGGCTGAACATTGCCGAAGAGATCGAGTAGCAAGACGATATAAAAAAATGCTGGAGGGTGATTTTTAAATGTTAAATCCATCTATAGATTCATTATTAAATAAATTGAATTCCAAGTACACACTTGTAACTGTTGCTGCAAAAAGGGCAAGAGAAATGCAAGAGAAGAATAACGGAATGGTGCAGAAGCCTGTATCTTTTAAATCAGTTGGTAAAGCATTAGAAGAAATTGATGCCGGTTTACTTTTTTATTCGACTGACAAGAAAACCGCTGTTGATACTACACCAACAATTACTGAATAACCAAAAATAACAACCTCTCTTGTAGGTTGTTATTTTTTTAAGATATGTCTAGCCTAAGCGCCAAGTCCTAGAAGTTATAAGCCAAATTCACCACCGAAATTAAGAATTTGGTGCGTGATTAGATTTTTGCTTGTCAGTGCTAAGCAATGGGATTTAGCTTTTCTATAAAAGGGGGATTCAAGTGCTAAATAAAAAAATATTACTATGCGTGAGTGGTGGAATTGCGGTGTACAAGGCAGCAGCTTTGACAAGCAAGTTAACCCAAGCAGGAGCTCAAGTAAAAGTAATTATGAGCGAATCTGCAATGAAATTTGTTACGCCATTAACATTCCAAGCTTTGTCCAGGAATGATGTATATTTTGATACATTTGATGAAAAAAATTCGGCTGTTATTGCCCATATTGATCTTGCAGATTGGGCCGATTTAGTTGTAGTTGCACCTGCGACAGCAAATATAATCGGTAAACTCACAAATGGAATTGCAGACAATATGATTACGACAACATTGCTTGCAACTACCGCCCCTGTATGGATTGCTCCTGCAATGAATGTCCATATGTATGATCATCCTGCTGTAAAACGAAATATCGAAATCTTAGCTCGGGATGGATATCAATTTATTGAACCTTCTGAAGGGTATTTGGCATGTGGGTATGTTGGAAAAGGACGCCTTGAAGAGCCTGAAAAAATTGTTGAACTTATTACTGCTCATTTTTCTGAAAAACCAATTTTACAAGGTAAAAGGGTCTTAATAACTGCTGGGCCAACACGTGAGAAACTTGATCCTGTCCGATTCTTCACTAATCGTTCAACCGGTAAAATGGGGTATGCTCTTGCAGAGGCTGCAGGTAAAGCGGGTGCAGAAGTAATCTTGATTTCTGGACCGACTAATCTACCAGTTCCACCTAAAGTTAGAGTGATATCAGTTGAATCTGCAGAAGAGATGTTTACACAAGTGATGTCCCATTATCAACAAAGTGATATTGTCATAAAATCTGCAGCTGTTGCAGATTATCGTCCTAAGCAAGTCTATGATGGAAAAATGAAAAAGAAAACGGGTGACCTTGTCCTAGAACTAGAAAGAACAACCGATATATTAAAAACGTTAGGAGAAAAAAAGGATCATCAATTATTAATTGGTTTTGCTGCTGAAACAGATAATATAGATGAATATGCAAAACGCAAACTTACCTCGAAAAACCTTGACATGATCGTTGCAAATAATGTGACGACACTAGGGGCGGGTTTCGGTACTGATACAAATGTAGTAACGCTTTTTAAAAAGGATGGAACACAAAAAGATTTGCCGATGATGACTAAACTTGAAGTTGCAAAAGCAATACTTCAAGAAGTGAAAAAGCTCTTGGATGGCGAGAATAAATGAAAATCGCAAGCATAATCGTCGATGTTCCGGCAATGCAAACAGATAAAACCTATGATTATCTAGTTCCTGATAAATGGAAGGACATCGTCGTACCTGGTATGAGGGTCGTTGTTCCATTTGGTCCCCGCAAAGTGCAGGGATTCGTTTTGTGCCTATCAGCTGAGGGAGAAGTGGAAAAATTAAAGGAAATTCATTCCTTGCTTGACCTTACACCTGCCTTGAACGAGGAGCTTCTTCATATTGGGAAATGGTTAACAGAAAAAACGCTTTGTTTTACAATCTCTGCATTACAAGCGATGCTTCCATCAGCCATGCGGGCCAAATATGAAAAAGAAATAAGATTACTTGAACCTTCAAACAGAAGTGAATTGGAGCCAGCCATTCAAGCTTCTTTTATCCAACATGATGTGATTAGTTGGGAAGATGCAGAAAAAAATGATTTACTACATATTTACCAAAAGGATATAAAAAAAGGTCTCCTTGAAGTTGTCTACAAAGTAAAAAATCGTAGCAACAAGAAGACAATGAAGCAGGTGCAGCTTTCGATTTCAGTAGCGGAGACTGAAAAAATAATCCACGAACTTCCAGCAACTGCTAATAGACAAAAAGAGGTACTTGTCTATTTTTTAAAGGACAATAAGCCAATCTTTTTAAAGGAACTTTTACAGAAGGTTGGCGTGACAGATAGCACGATTCGAACAATGGTCAAAAAGGGTTTTCTTTCAGAAAGAAATGTTGAGGTATACCGGGATCCATATGCGGACAAGCATTTTGAACAGACTACACCAATGCCACTAACAACGGAACAACAAAAAGCGATTTCTCCTATCCTTGCCTCAATTGAGGATGTTCTTCATAAGGTGTTTTTAATGTATGGTGTTACAGGAAGTGGGAAGACCGAGGTCTATATGCAGGCAATTGATGCAGTCTTAAAAAGAGGTAAAGAAGCGATCGTGCTTGTGCCAGAAATCTCTCTGACCCCACAAATGGTAAGTCGCTTTAAGGGCCGATTTGGCTCTCGGGTTGCCGTTATGCATAGTGGCCTAGGAATCGGAGAGAAATATGATGAATGGCGAAAGATATACCGTAAGGAAGTTAGTGTTGTAGTTGGGGCCAGATCTGCTATTTTTGCACCGTTTGAGAACCTCGGAATCATCATTATTGATGAAGAACATGAATCCAGTTATAAACAGGAAGACAATCCACGATATCATGCGAGAGATGTTGCTATTTTTCGTGGGCAACTCCATAATGCCCCTGTTATTTTAGGAAGTGCGACACCGACGCTTGAATCCTTCGCACGAGCCTCTAAGAATGTTTATGAGCTCGTAACATTAAAGGAAAGAGTTAATCAAAGACCACTACCAAGTGTTGAAATCGTAGATATGCGTGAGGAATTACGCAACGGCAATCGTTCCATGTTTTCAGGTTCTTTATTTGAAAAATTAACTGAGCGACTTGAACGAAATGAACAATCGGTTTTATTTTTAAATAAGCGAGGGCATTCCTCGTTTGTCATGTGTAGGGATTGCGGATATGTCGCAAATTGCCCACACTGTGAAATTTCGCTAACCTATCATAGAACACATCACCGTTTAAAATGTCATTATTGTGGTTACGAAACATTCATGCCTAATACTTGCCAAGAGTGTGGAAGTGAGCATATTCGCTTCTTTGGAACAGGCACTCAGAAGGTGGAAGAAGAACTTGCTAAGGTATTACCAGAAGCAAGGGTCATTCGAATGGATGTAGATACAACAAGCCGAAAAGGTGCCCATGAGAAGTTATTAAAAGAATTTGGTGATCGAAAAGCTGATATTTTATTAGGTACACAAATGATTGCAAAAGGATTAGATTTTCCAAATGTTACATTAGTTGGTGTATTAACGGCTGATACCATGCTTAACCTGCCAGATTTTCGCTCATCCGAAAAAACGTTTCAGCTTCTTACACAAGTCAGTGGTAGAGCGGGACGCCATGAGTTGCCAGGTGAGGTTGTGATTCAGAGTTATACTCCTGAACATTATAGTATAGAGCTCGCGAGCCATCATGATTATGACAGCTTTTATCAGAATGAAATGAGAATTAGAAAAGCTCATGCTTATCCACCTTATTACTATCTGGCTTTAGTAACCATCACACATCCAGAATTAACGAAAACGGTGGATGTTGCTGAGAAGATTGCAATCTATTTACGAAAATCTTTATCTAATCAGTCCATTATTTTAGGACCGGTAACCTCACCAATTGCTCGGATTAATAATAGATATCGATACCAATGCATGATAAAATACAAAAATGAGCCAAATCTTAATAAACTTTTAAAAGGGATAGTAGATCGTTATCAACGTGAAATTTCACAAAACTCACTTACACTTTCCATTGACTTAAACCCATATATTATGATGTAGTTTAAACTTCTGAAAAAAGAGAGAGACTAGTAGAAATGAGCAAGGCGCCCCTATTCCAGCTAGGGCAGGCCACGACCTGTGCCTGTCGCTGGAATCCTAACCGTCCGGCAAGTGCGACAAGCGTATGCCGAGCGATGACAGTTTTTTACCTACAGAAGCGATTGACTTATGGCTCCAGACGATGGCGCCTGGAACTAGATATGTAAAAAAGTAGAATGTTGGAGGAACACACTTGTCAGTATTACCAATTGTAAAATACCCTAATGAAATACTAGAGGTAGAATGTGAAAAGGTGACAACCTTTGATCGGAAATTATCAAAACTAATTAAAGATATGTATGATACAATGCTTGAAGCGGATGGTGTTGGCTTAGCTGCCCCTCAAGTTGGAATTGCAAAACAAATCGCAATCGTTGATATTGGAGACGAAAGCGGACTTATTGAACTTATTAATCCCGTGATCCTTGAGCGTAGAGGTGAACAGGTGGGTCCTGAAGGCTGTCTCAGTTTTCCGGACCTTTTTGGTGAAGTTACACGCAATGATTACGTAAAAGTAAGAGCTCAGAACAGAAGAGGGAAAACATATATAATTGAGGCAAGAGAATTCTTGGCCCGTGCGATTCAACATGAAATCGATCATCTCCACGGTATATTATTTACCTCGAAGGTGAACCGTTTTTATGAAGAAGGAGAAATTGAAGGGTAGGTAATTACATGGAACGTATTGTATTTATGGGTACACCGGACTTTTCAGTACCTGTTTTACGTCAAATAATCGAAGATGGATATGAAGTTGTTGCAGTAGTAACGCAACCGGACAGACCGGTTGGTAGAAAAAGAGTTTTAACCCCTCCTCCTGTAAAGGTTGAGGCATTAAATCATCGCATACCAGTCCTACAACCAAATAAAATTCGTGAAAAAGAAGAAATTGAAAAAGTATTAAGTTATAAGCCTGATTTAATCGTAACTGCTGCTTTCGGGCAAATTCTCCCTAATGAATTATTGGAAGCACCTAAGTTTGGATGCATAAATGTACATGCATCCTTACTTCCTGAGCTTAGAGGTGGTGCACCAATCCATTATTCAATTCTCCAGGGGAAGAAAAAAACAGGTGTTACTATCATGTATATGGTTGAAAAGCTAGATGCGGGGGACATTTTAACTCAAGTTGAAATTCCAATATCAGAAACAGACCATGTTGGTTCTTTACATGATAAATTAAGTGTTGCAGGTTCAAAGTTATTATCTGAAACTATTCCTTTGCTTTTAGCAGATAAAATAACACCAATAAAACAGGATGATTCTAAGGCAACATTTGCATCAAATATTAAGCGGGAACAGGAAAAGATAGACTGGACAAAAGATGGAGAAGATATTTACAACCATATACGTGGACTTCACCCGTGGCCAGTTGCTTATACCACTTTAAATGGCGATGTAATGAAAATATGGTGGGGCCACAAGGTTCCTTCTACAACTTATGCAAAGAGCGGAACGGTTGTTTCAATTGAAAAAGATGGGTTTATTGTTTCGACTGGGAATACTACTTATATAAAAATCACCCAACTTCAGCCTGCCGGTAAGAAAAAGATGAGTGCAGAGCAATTCATGATGGGGTCGAGTATACAGGTGGGAACTCAGCTAGGAGACAAAAATGACGAAAACTAATGTTAGAAATGTAGCACTTGAAATCTTATTGCAAATTGAAAAAAATCAAGCATATAGCAATCTTCTTTTAAATCAAATGATAAAAAAGCATGAGGTTAAAGGAAAGGATGTAGGATTACTTACAGAGATAGTATACGGAACAATTCAACGACGTGATACATTGGATTATTATTTAGTTCCGTTTTTGAAAAAGAGTAAAAAACTTGATCAATGGGTAAAAATCTTATTAAGACTTTCCTTATATCAAATGATTTATTTAGACCGAGTACCTGAGCGAGCAATCTTTTTTGAGGCAGTTGAAATCGCCAAAAGAAGAGGGCATAAAGGTACCGCTTCGCTGGTGAATGGTGTTTTACGTTCCGTTCAACGAGAGGGTTTGCCTTCATTAGACCAAATAACTGATGAAGCTGAAAGAATTGCTGTTGAAACCAGTCACCCTATCTGGCTTGTCAAGCGTTGGGCTCAACAAATTGGAATAGAAGAAACTCGGAAAATGTGTGAGGTAAATTGTACCCCACCAGAGCAAACGGGGCGTATTAATAGCCTGGTTACAACGAGAGAAAAACTTATTCAAATGCTAAAAGAAGAGGATATCGAAGCTGTTGAAGGTGATGTTTCTCTTGATGCGATTAAGGCTGTTCGTGGCAATTTAATTCATTCAAAGACATTTAAAGAAGGATATTTTACAATCCAAGATGAAAGCTCAATGCTGGTTGCGAGAGCACTTGGTGTTGAAAAAGGTGATCAAATCCTCGATAGCTGCGCAGCACCTGGCGGTAAAACAACACATATCGCCGAACTACTAGGAAACACGGGCAAGGTTTACTCACTGGATCTACATGAACATAAAATAAAATTGATTAATGAAGCAGTGAAACGATTAGGTATTGAAAATGTAGAGACAAAAGCCCATGATAGTCGAAAGGCTAGGGAAATCTTTGAGGATCAAAAGTTTGATAAAATTCTTGTGGATGCACCGTGCTCAGGATTTGGCGTCATAAGAAGGAAACCGGATATTAAATATACAAAATCAGTATCAGACAATCATAACCTTGCAAAAATACAGTTAGACATACTAACTGAGGTTTCATCTTTATTAAAAAAAGATGGTATACTCGTGTATAGCACATGTACAATAGATTACGAAGAAAATGAAGGGGTAGTTAAAACCTTTATCGAACTTAATCCCGATTTTATTCTGGATGAAACAATACAAAATAATCTTCCTGAAATAGTGAAACCATATATTAAAAATGGACAACTACAGCTTTATCCACATTATTTTGGTACGGATGGATTTTATATTGCAAGATTAAGAAAGCAGGTGTAATGTAATTGGAAGAAGTACAAACAACGAGAAGAAAAAAACAAAATTTACCGAGTTCTAAACCATCAATTTATTCACTTCAATTAGAGGAACTTGAAAAATGGCTAATCGAAAATGGAGAGAAGAAATTTCGTGGAAACCAGATTTTTGAATGGCTTTATACGAAGCGTGTAACAACATTTGACGAGATGACGAACCTTTCAAATTCATTAAGACAAAATCTAGCTGAGCATTTTACAATTACGACTCTTAAAACAATTATTCAGCAAACATCAGCTGACGGTACAATGAAATTTTTATTTGAACTTCATGATGGCTATTCGATTGAAACAGTGCTCATGAGACATAGCTATGGGAACTCGATTTGTGTAACAACACAAGTTGGATGCCGTATTGGTTGTACGTTCTGTGCTTCAACGTTAGGTGGACTCAAACGTAATTTAGAAGCTGGCGAAATCGTCGCTCAAGTTGTCAAGGTGCAAAAAGCACTAGATGAGCTAGGTGAACGTGTGAGCCATTTAGTTATAATGGGTATAGGTGAGCCATTTGATAACTATGATCAAATGCTTTCATTCCTAAAAATCATTAACCATGATAAAGGCTTAAATATTGGTGCTCGTCATATTACCGTTTCAACAAGTGGGATCATTCCAAAAATCTATAAATTTGCAGATGAAAAATTACAAATAAATTTTGCAATCTCTTTACATGCACCTAATACCGAAATTAGAAGTAAGTTAATGCCGATTAATCGTGCATATAAACTACCTGATTTAATGGAAGCTGTACGTTATTATATTGATAAAACAGGGAGAAGAATTAGCTTTGAATATGGGTTGTTTGGTGGAGTCAATGATCAAGTTGAACATGCCGAAGAACTAGCAGAGCTACTAAAGGGAATTAAATGTCATGTGAATTTAATTCCAGTCAATTATGTTCCTGAGCGCGATTATGTTCGAACACCACGAGAGCAAATTTTTGAATTTGAAAAGACATTAAAGAAGCATGGTGTGAATGTGACAATTCGACGTGAACAAGGTCATGATATTGATGCGGCCTGTGGTCAATTACGTGCAAAGGAGCGTAAAGAGGAGACGAGGTGAACATATGAGGTCGTTCTTTTTGACAAACCGGGGAAAAGTAAGACAAATCAATGAAGATAGTTGTGGTGTATACCATAACAAAGCAGGACAAGTATTAGCTGTAGTGGCTGATGGAATGGGTGGTCACCGAGCTGGTGATGTTGCGAGTAGTATGACAACATCCCAGCTACGGTCTTATTGGGAGCAAGTTGACAAGGTGACAACATCCGAATCGGCAGAAGAGTGGTTAAAAGAGTATATTTCTAAAATAAATTCAAACCTATACACACATTCACAGGAAAATAATGAATGCAAAGGTATGGGAACGACTGTTGTGGCTGCTATTTGTACAGAGTTGTTTTCAACTGTAGCCCATATTGGAGACAGCCGCTGTTATGTTCTAAACAGTCACGGGTTCAAACAAATTACCGAGGATCATTCACTTGTCAATGAACTTGTTCGTTCTGGTCACATTTCCAAGGAAGATGCAGAGCATCATCCACGTAAAAATGTCGTTTTACGTGCGTTAGGAACAGAAACTCATGTTCAAATGGACCTGAAAACCCTTATTTTAGATGAAGGGGACATGCTTTTAATTTGCTCTGACGGCTTATCTAATAAAGTCCCAGAGTCCGAATTAAAAAGCATTCTTGAAAGTGACGAAAGTATTGAAAACAAGAGTGAACAACTTATCCAATTAGCCAATGATAATGGTGGAGAAGATAATATCACACTCGTAATCGTCGATTACACACCTGAAAGTGAGGGAGAATAACCCTATGCTTATTGGAAGACGATTAAGTGGTCGATATAAAATTCTCGAGGTTATTGGTGGAGGCGGGATGGCCAATGTCTATCTTGCTCGAGATATTATTCTAGAAAGAGACGTAGCCATTAAAGTGCTGCGGTTAGATTTCTCCAATGATGAAGAATTTATAAAACGATTTAGAAGAGAAGCACATGCGGCTACAAGTTTGGCGCACCCAAATGTTGTAAGTATCTATGATGTTGGGGAAGAAGAGGATATTTATTATATAGTAATGGAATATGTTCCTGGCCAAACCTTGAAACAATACATACAACGGAATGCACCGCTTCATCCAAAAGAAGCGATTAATATTATGTTGCAGTTGACATCTGCAATCACCCATGCCCATCAAAATCAAATTGTTCACCGTGATATCAAACCACAAAATATTTTAATTGATCACGATGGTACTGTTAAGGTAACAGATTTTGGAATAGCAGTTGCGCTAAGTTCAACAACGATTACTCAAACAAACTCTGTACTTGGTTCAGTTCATTATTTATCACCAGAACAAGCACGGGGTGGAATGTCAACTAGGAAGTCAGATATATATTCACTCGGTATCGTGATGTTTGAATTATTGACAGGTCGAGTACCTTTTGAAGGTGAATCAGCCGTATCTATTGCCTTAAAGCATCTACAATCAGATACCCCATCACCCAAAAGATGGAATGCGACCATTCCACAGAGTGTTGAAAATGTTATTTTAAAAGCAACAGCAAAAGATCCATTTCATCGTTATGATTCCGTTGATGAGATGGAAGAGGATTTGCAGACTGTGTTATTTCCAAATCGAGTAAATGAAGAAAAATTTGTGATTCCTGATATGGATGATGAAGTCACAAAGGCAATTCCAATAATTAAGGATAATAGTCCATTATCAAGTTCTGAAACAATGGTAAGAGATTCTCAAAAGAATTCAAAACCAGTTGATCAGGACGAACCAAAGAAAAAGCAGAAAAAGAAAAAGAAAAAGAAGAATAAGCTTTTAGTTACACTTGCAATTATCTTTTTCTTAATTCTTGCTGCTGGAGTTGCTGCAGTAACAATTTTCCCAGCCTTATTTTTACCGAAGGATGTCGAAGTTCCAGATGTCTCAAACATGACATACGATCGAGCTGTTAACAAATTAGAGGAAGCTGGATTTACGATTGGTGACACGATTGAAGTCAGTGACCAAGAAGTAAAAGAAGGCTATATTGTTCGTACTGATCCTGAAGCAGGAGATTCGGTTAAGGAAGGCGCCACTATTGATTTATATGAAAGTACTGGTAAAGAGAAAGTGGCTTTTAAAGATTATGTCGGTAGAAATTTCGAAGAAGTAAAAGATAAGTTATTAAATAAAGAAAAATATTTAGCTGTGTTTTCAGAAGAAGAATTTTCTGACAGTGCTCGAGGAACAATCCTTAGCCAATCAATTGACGAAGGAGAAGAGGTTGTACCAGAAGAAACAGAAGTAACTTTTACAATAAGTAAGGGACTTGAAACTATTAAACTTGCTGATTTAACAAAATATCCTGCAAATGCTCTCGACGAATATTCGAATAGTACTGGTTTGATAATTGACTATGCTGAGGAGCAACACTCAGATGAAATTCCTGCTGGCCAGGCGATTTCACAAACACCTGCAGCAGGTTCTGAATTAACAAAGGGTGCTAAGGTTAAAGTAATTATGTCAAAAGGTCCCGAGCCTAAAGAGCCAAAAGAAGTAAAACAAACCATAACAATCGATTATACGCCGGATGAAGAAGAAATCCCGCAGTTAGTGGAAATTTATATTCAGGATGCGAATAATAACATCACCAAAGTTTATGATGAATTTGAACTCACTGAAAAACGTTCAATTGAACTTACCTTTGTGATTAACCCAGGTGAAACGGCCGAATACATGGTTTTAATAAATGGAAAATTAAATCAGCGAGATAAAATTCCGTATCCAGAAGAATAGGCGTCAATAGATAGTGTGAATTTTAAGCTACCTGACAAATGTCGTGGTGAATGAATTGAAACAAGGAGTGAAACTATGCCAGAAGGCAAAATTATTAAAGCATTAAGCGGATTTTATTATGTCCAAGGTGAAAACAGTGAACTGATTCAATGTCGTGGTAGAGGGGTATTTCGTAAAAATAAAATTACTCCATTAGTGGGTGACCATGTTATCTTTCAAGCAGAAAACGAAACAGATGGGTATATTTTAGAAGTATTAGAACGGAAAAATGAATTAGTAAGGCCACCAATTGCAAATGTTGATCAAGCTATCTTGGTTTTTTCAGCAATTAAACCCGATTTCAGTCCATTGTTGTTAGATCGCTTTCTTGTTTTAGTTGAATCAAACGACATAAAACCTATTATTTGTATTAGTAAAACGGATTTAATTTCCGATGAGTTGTTCCAGGAAATCCAGGAGTATGCAAAAATCTATCGGGAAGTTGGCTATCACGTTCTGTTAACTTCAACGAAGGTACGTGAAGGTCTTGACCAGCTTCTGCCTTTACTGGATAATCAAATTTCAGTTTTCGCAGGGCAATCAGGGGTTGGAAAATCTTCATTATTGAATACGCTACGACCTGATCTTGAATTGAAAACGGATGAAATTTCATCATCTTTAGGTCGGGGAAAGCACACAACCAGACATGTAGAATTAATTGAGGTTGGTGGTGGCCTTGTTGCAGACACGCCTGGTTTTAGTTCGTTGGAATTTTTGACAATCGAATTAGATGAACTTTCATACTGCTTTCCGGAAATTTATGATGCAGGAGCAAATTGTAAGTTCCGAGGGTGCACCCATATTTCTGAGCCGAAATGCGCTGTTAGACAGGGTATAGAGGAAGGGAGTATTGCGCAATTTCGATATGACCATTATGTAAGTTTTTTTGAAGAAATCAAGGATAGAAAGCCGAGGTACTAAGGATGATCAAAATTGCACCATCCATTCTTTCAGCTGATTTTGCAAAGCTTGGAGAAGAGATTAAGGATGTTGAAAATGGAGGAGCAGACTACATTCATGTGGATGTCATGGATGGTCACTTTGTTCCTAATATTACAATTGGTCCGTTAATTGTAGAGGCGATTCGACCGATTACTAAACTGCCATTGGATGTTCATTTAATGATTGAAAACCCTGATCAATACATTTCTGCTTTTGCTAAAGCAGGAGCAAACTTTATAACGGTACATGTCGAGGCGTGTCTTCACCTTCATCGTACCATTCAGTTAATTAAATCTCATGGTGTAAAAGCTGGAGTCGTATTAAATCCTGCAACACCTGTAGATACGATTAAGCATATTATTGAGGATATTGATTTAGTGTTGCTTATGACAGTGAACCCTGGATTCGGAGGGCAAAAATTTATTCACTCCGTGCTTCCTAAGATTGAGGAAGTTGCTAGGATGGTAAAAGAAAAGAACTTGAATGTTGAAATTGAAGTTGACGGAGGAGTCAATGAAGAAACAGCAAGGCTTTGTGTCGAGGCTGGTGCTAATGTTTTAGTTGCAGGGTCAGCTATATACAATCAAGTGGATCGGAAAACAGCAATTGAAAAAATCCGTAATATGTAAAAAGAGCAGATTTTCTGCTCTTTTTTTCATGTTTTATTAACTTGGGATACTATGTTTTCGAAATGAAAAAATAGATTGAATTGTACTTTTTTTTATCAAAAGGGCATATGAATGTTTTAAGTAGGATAAAAGAAATTGCTTTTATTTATATGTATGTACTATGGTACTATTTTTTTTCATTTGAATAATATTATAAAGTAGACTGTATGAATTCAATGAAAGTACGTGGATATTTGCATTGAGGAGGGAAAGTATGAAATTTTATACGATTAAGTTGCCAAAGTTCTTAGGTGGTATTGTCCGTGCCATGTTAGGATCATTTAAAAAAGGATAAAAGAGGCACCGCCCTTAGGTGCCTTTTTTTGTGGCAAAAATTATAGCTCTTACATGTTTGTAAGAGCTAAAGGTCTTCTTTATTGTATGGCTCCATGCGCCATCGGCATAAGCTATAAGCCAATCGCTTTGGAAGGTAAGAAGCTCCTTCTGTCAGCGCTTGTCTTATGCTTGTCCCGATAGGCGGGCACCTTACGCTTTTCTTATTACACGCGTTCTACTTTACCAGATTTTAATGCTCTTGCAGAAACATATACGCGTTTTGGTTTACCGTCAACTAAAATACGAACTTTTTGTAAGTTAGCTCCCCATTTACGTTTTGAAGCGTTCATTGCATGGGAACGAGCATTACCAGTAGTAGTTTTTCTACCTGTGATTACACATTTACGTGCCATTCTATTTCCCTCCTAACTTGCACAGCAACAGTCATACATATCGCTTTCTTCATAGAAATACTTATATAATTTATCATACAAAATGGGATATTGCAATACTTCTTAACGTGGGTTTAACATTATTCTGGGGTGCCCCTCAGAATAATGTTAAAGCCTCCGGCGGATGCCACAGATTTTCAATGGACGTTTTTCGATCAAGCTCGAAAAATCTGGGCGCAAATACGCCAAGGCGTATTTGATTATGTAAAAATACTTGTCAAGACATAGAATTTCAGTAAAGCTATATAATAAAAGGTAATGAATACATTAGCCTACCTCATGAATTACTTTAAAAATCTGTGATGTTATAGTAAAATGACTGTAGCCAAGGTGAACAATTATAAAGGGGGAACTGATATGTCCATCGAATTAAAAACGAAATACGGACAAATTGATATATCAAATGATGTAATTGCAACAGTTGCTGGGGGAGCTGCTATCGATTGTTATGGAATAGTTGGAATGGCGTCTCGAAAGCAAATTAAAGATGGCATTACTGAGCTTTTACGAAAAGAAAATTTTGCCCGTGGTATTGTTGTTCGTCAAGAAAATGGCGAAGTACATATCGACATGTACATAATTGTAAGTTATGGCACGAAAATTTCTGAGGTTGCCCACAATGTTCAATCAAAGGTGAAATATACATTAGACCAAACAGTAGGACTTGCTGTCAGTTCGGTTAATATTTACGTGCAAGGAGTTCGTGTAACGAACCCATAAGAAGGAGGAACTTTGAGTGTCAATTACTACATTAGATGGAAAACGTTTTGCAAAAATGGTGTTATTAGGTGCTACTCACTTATCTAATAACGCAAAGATGGTAGATGCACTTAACGTTTTCCCTGTACCAGATGGTGATACAGGAACGAACATGAATCTTTCCATGACATCTGGTGCAAAGGAAGTAAAAAATAATGTTACCCCACATATCGGAAAGGTAGGTGCATCCCTAGCGCGCGGATTATTAATGGGTGCACGAGGTAACTCTGGAGTTATCCTTTCTCAACTTTTTAGAGGTTTTTCTAAAGCAATTGAGCAAAAGGAAACTTTAACTGCTGCTGAAGTTGCTCATGCATTTGAAAATGGTGTAGAAACAGCTTATAAAGCAGTTATGAAACCTGTTGAAGGTACGATTCTAACAGTTGCTAAGGATGCTGCTAAGCGTGCGGTTGAGGTGGCAAAAAATGAAACAAACATCATTATCGTGATGGAAGAATTAGTGAAAGAGGCAAAAGCTTCATTGAATCGTACACCTGATCTACTTCCAGTACTTAAAGAGGTTGGAGTTGTAGACAGTGGTGGTCAAGGATTATTACTTGTTTATGAAGGTTTCCTTTCAGAATTAAAAGGTGAAACAATTGATAATATGTCCATTTCATCACCATCAATGAACGAGCTTGTTAATGCAGAACATCATAAAAGTGTTCAAAGTCATATGAATACAGAGGATATCGTGTTTGGTTACTGTACAGAATTCATGGTGAAATTTGAAGCAGAGAAAATTAGTAATCATCCATTTGCTGAAGAACAGTTTCGCAATGATTTAAGCAGATATGGTGATTCATTATTAGTTATTTCAGACGATGATATCGTAAAAGTACATATACATTCCGAACAACCGGGTGAAGTATTATCATATGGACAACGGTATGGAAGCTTAATTAAAATGAAGATCGAAAACATGAGAGAACAGCATACTGCTATTCTAAATGAAGATGAAACACAATCACCTGCACGAGTTAAAAGTAGTAAAGAAAAAGAAAAATATGCAATAATCACCGTGGCAATGGGGTCAGGAATCACGGAATTATTCAAGAGTATCGGTGCTCATGTAGTTATCGAGGGTGGACAAACGATGAATCCAAGTACTGAAGATTTTGTAAAGGCAATGGAATCAGTACATGCAGAGAACTTCATCCTTCTACCTAATAACAAAAATATTATTATGGCAGCTGAACAAGCAGCATCTGTTGTTGAAGGAAATGTTGTCGTTGTTCCATCAAGAACAGTGCCACAAGGAATGTCTGCATTACTTGCATTTAATCCATCTGGAGAGTTGGAAGCAAATCAAACGTCCATGACTGATGCATTAAGTAATGTCAAAACGGGTCAAATCACTTATGCTGTCCGTGATACAAATATAGATGGAATTGATATTTCAAAAGATGATTTCATGGGGATTGCAGAGGGTAAAATTGTTGTTACAGACAAAAATAAGCTGAAAGCAGCAAAAGATCTATTAGCAAAAATTATATCTGCTGATGAGGATGAAATTGTTACCATCATACATGGACAAGATGCCTCAGAAGATGATGTGAATGCAATTGTAGAATATCTTGAAGGCGAATTTGAAGATATCGAAGTTGAAGTGCATAATGGTGACCAACCGCTTTACGCATTTATTTTCTCAGTTGAATAAGTTATAAAATAGAAGGGATTTATCCCTTCTATTTCAATGTATGGGGACAATTTCCTGTAGCTAAAATAGTTTTAGAGAAATAGAGTAATATGTAGGAACATAGTTTGACCTAACTCCATAATTCTATAGTATGTAAGGAGGAGATAATATGAAATATAGAAGTGTTTTTGATATTATTGGTCCGGTTATGATTGGCCCATCAAGCTCACATACAGCTGGGGCAGCTCGTATTGGCAGGGTTGCAAGAAGCTTGTTTGGTCGTGAACCAAAATGGGCAAACATCTCCTTCTATGGATCATTTGCAGAAACATATAAAGGCCATGGAACGGATGTAGCAATTATTGGCGGTCTTCTTGATTTTGACACATTTGATGAAAGAATTAAAGTTTCTTTGGATATCGCCAAAGAAGCAGGCATTCAGATAAAGTTCATTGAAGAAGATGCTGTTCCTGAACATCCTAATACAGCCAGAGTATTGATTGGTGATGATGAAGGTGAACTAGAGCTTGTAGGTATTTCCATTGGTGGCGGTAAAATTGAGATTACTGAATTAAATGGGTTTAAATTGCGCTTATCAGGTAATCATCCGGCAATTCTTGTTGTTCACAATGACCGTTATGGTGCGATTGCAGGTGTTGCAAACGTGCTTGCAAAATATGCGATCAACATTGGGCATATGGAAGTGGCTCGAAAAGAAAAAGGGATGCAAGCGCTAATGACCATTGAGGTGGATCAAAATATCGAAGGACCAATATTAGATGAATTATCTACTTTACCTAATATTATTAAGGTAGCTAAAATTGTCGACTAAGTTCACTGTTAATTGGATACAAGTTTAATCGACAGGAGGATTTTTTATGTTTCGTAATGTTGCTGAGTTAGTAGAACTTGCTACTTCTAAAAATATGAAAATAGCAGAAGTGATGATTGAACAAGAGGTTGAAGTAACTGGTAAAACTCGTGAAGAAATCATCTCACAAATGGAACGAAATCTTGAAGTGATGGAAAAAGCTGTTGAAAGAGGATTGTCTGGAGTATCGTCACTTTCAGGTTTAACAGGCGGAGATGCTGTTCTTCTACAGGATTATATAAATAAAGGAAACTTTTTAACGGGTAAAACAGTCCTGGACGCTGTTAGCAAGGCTGTAGCGACTAATGAAGTTAATGCAGCAATGGGAACAATTTGCGCGACACCAACTGCAGGCTCTGCAGGTGTTGTACCAGGCACTTTATTTGCTGTGAAAGAAAAATTGAATCCAACAAAAGAGCAAATGGTTGAATTTTTATTTACCGCTGGCGCATTTGGATTTGTTGTTGCGAACAATGCATCTATTTCTGGTGCTGCTGGAGGCTGTCAAGCTGAGGTTGGATCTGCTGCTGGAATGGCTGCTGCTGCAATAGTTGAGATGGCAGGCGGTACTCCACAGCAATCTGCAGAAGCAATGGCGATTACTTTAAAGAATATGCTTGGACTAGTATGTGACCCTGTGGCAGGACTTGTCGAGGTACCATGTGTTAAGAGGAATGCGATGGGAGCAGCGAATGCTATGGTTGCTGCAGATATGGCATTAGCAGGAGTTACAAGTCGGATCCCATGTGATGAGGTAATCGATGCGATGTACAGAATAGGTCAGACAATGCCAACGGCACTAAAAGAAACAGCACAGGGAGGACTAGCGGCAACTCCAACTGGTCGTGCTCTTGAAGCAAAGATCTTTGGGATTTCGCTAAACAAAAGTGAATAGTCAACTTCAACAACCTGTCACTGAAATAAAAGGAATCGGCGAGGAGACAGGATTACAGCTTAACGAGATGCACATCTATTCCATTCTTGACCTACTATTGTACTTCCCATATCGATTTGAAGACTATAGTCTTAGAGACCTAGCAGAAGTTAAGCATGAGGAGAAAATAACGATTGAGGGAAAAGTTCATAGTGAACCACTATTAACCTATTACAATCGTAAGCGTTCGCGCTTAACTTTTAGGGTCTTAGTTGGTCGTTATCTTATTACAGCGACCTGCTTTAATCGGCCATATTATAAGAATAAAATATCATTAAATGATACTATTACGATTTCCGGAAAATGGGATCAACATCGTCAAACAATTACCGTTAGTGAGATTGTTTTTGGTCCAATGACGAATGACAATCGGATTGAACCGGTTTATTCAACAAAAGGAAAGATCACTGCTAAAGGAATAAAGCGGTTTATGGCACTTGCCCTTGGGCAGTTTGGTGATCAAATTGAGGACAATCTCCCGGAACAATTATTAACCACATACAAGCTTTTACCTAAGAAGGATGCTATTAAAATCATGCATCATCCATTAAGTCATCAAGATTTAAAACAGGCTAGAAGACGCTTTGTATATGAGGAGTTTCTACTTTTCCAACTAAAAATGCAGGCACTTAGGAAATTTGAACGGGAACAAACGATGGGTTCAGCAATGGACATTCAGATGGAAAAATTAGAAGGATTCATGAATGGACTGCCATTTCCTTTAACAAATGCCCAAAATCGGGTTGTCACTGAAATAATTAATGATCTCCGCTCCCCATATCGAATGAATCGCTTGCTACAAGGTGATGTTGGTTCAGGCAAGACGGTTGTTGCTGCTATTTCATTATATGCCACAATCCTTTCTGGATATCAGGGAGCATTAATGGTTCCAACAGAAATTTTAGCAGAACAGCATTCACATTCATTAATGGAGTTATTTTCCGAGTACGGGTTAAATATTCAACTGCTATCAAGCTCTGTTAAGGGTAAACGAAGAAGAGAAATCCTCGAGCAGCTTAAAGCGGGTGAAGTTCATATTTTAGTTGGTACTCATGCACTAATTCAAGATGAAGTTAATTTCCATAGGCTTGGCCTGGTAATTACAGATGAACAGCATCGCTTTGGTGTTGAACAACGCAGGGTATTGCGGGAAAAAGGAGAAAATCCTGATGTGCTCTTTATGACTGCAACACCAATTCCACGGACTCTTGCGATTACAGTTTTTGGAGAGATGGATGTCTCTGTAATCGATGAAATGCCAGCCGGAAGGAAAAAAATTGAAACATATTGGGTGAAGCATGAGTTACTAGAACGGATATTAGTGTTTATTGAAAAAGAGCTTGCTAAAGGTAGACAAGCCTATGTTATATGCCCTCTGATTGAGGAATCAGATAAACTAGATGTACAAAATGCAATTGATGTTCATTCAATGCTCTCATTTCATTTTCAAAATAAAGCAAAGGTCGGCTTAATGCATGGTCGTTTGTCCGCAGACGAAAAAGACGATGTAATGAGACAATTTAGTGAAAATGAAGTTCAAATCCTAGTTTCCACAACAGTAGTCGAAGTTGGTGTGAATGTTCCCAATGCGACATTGATGGTAATTTATGATGCTGAACGATTCGGACTATCACAACTTCACCAATTACGGGGACGTGTTGGACGGGGAAGTGAACAGTCTTATTGTATCCTTCTAGCTGATCCAAAATCTGAAGTGGGAAAAGAACGAATGCGGATCATGACGGAAACAAATGATGGATTTGTTTTATCAGAAAAAGATTTAGAACTTCGTGGCCCTGGTGACTTCTTTGGGAGAAAACAAAGTGGTGTTCCAGAATTTAAAGTCGCAGATATGGTTCACGATTATCGAACCTTAGAGGTCGCTAGAAATGATGCTACTAAACTCATAAATTCGCAGGTGTTTTGGAAAGATGAATCTTACAAACACCTTAGGAAAGATTTATTACAATCTGGTATTTTAGATGGCGAAAAACTTGACTAAACCCCATATCGTATAGGGCAGCTTGTGAGGAGGATTTCTTCTTGCAATCTGCTTTTTTTAATTATATACTAACTATTAGTACCTAGTCTTAAGAGTGCGGACGGTGTGTTTTTAAATGAGAAAGAGTAAAAAAGAACGGCAGCAACTATTACAGGAAACGATTAAAGTAAATCCGTTTATAACTGATGAAGACTTAGCTGAAAAGTTCATGGTAAGTGTTCAAACAATTAGATTGGACCGATTAGAACTATCAATTCCTGAACTGCGTGAGCGAATCAAGAATGTTGCTGAAAAAAAATTAGAAGATGAAGTTAAATCTTTACCAATTGATGAAGTAATTGGTGAAATCATTGATATTGAATTAGATGACAGTGCGATTTCAATCTTTGATGTAACACAGGAGCATGTTTTTAAACGTAACCATATAGCTCGTGGACATCATCTTTTTGCTCAAGCAAATTCACTAGCGGTTGCTGTCATTAATGATGAGCTTGCGCTTACGGCAAAAGCGAATATTCGTTTTACGAGACAAGTAAAACTAGATGAGCGTGTCGTCGCAAAAGCAAAAGTGAAAGGTTCTGAGGAAAAAGGGAGAACAATCGTAGATGTAAAAAGCTATGTTGGAAATGAATTGGTGTTTTCCGGTGAATTTACAATGTATCGTTCTAATAAACAAGTAAAAATTGATTCATAATAGAGAACGAACTCAAGTTATGAGCATCTGACTACCTAAAAGCAAACAAAAGGATTGATACAAAGATGAAGCTTGCAATTGATGCAATGGGCGGGGATCATGCCCCAGAGGAAATTGTAAAGGGGACAATATCTGCATTAAAGCATTATAAAGACCTTGAAGTTACACTTATTGGCGATGAAGCAAAAATTCGCAAATACTTAACTGAAGATGAAAGAATCACAATTTTACATACAACAGAAGTAATAGAAGGTACAGATGAACCTGTGAGGGCTGTTAGAAGAAAAAAGAACGCATCGATGGTCTTAATGGCAAAAGAGGTTAGTGAGGGACGTGCAGATGCCTGTATTTCTGCAGGAAATACAGGGGCATTAATGACTGCTGGACTCTTTATCGTTGGCCGAATTGAGGGGATTGATCGACCAGCGTTAGCACCGACTTTACCAACTCTAGATAAAAAGGGATTTCTCATGCTTGATGTTGGTGCAAATGTTGATGCAAAGCCTGAGCATTTGCTTCAGTATGCGATAATGGGTTCAATCTACTCTGAAAAGGTTCGTGGAGTTACAAATCCTCGAGTAGGACTATTAAATGTCGGTACAGAAGATAAAAAAGGGAATGAATTAACGAAACATGCATTTGAAATGATGAAAGCAACAAATCTTAATTTCGTTGGAAACGTAGAGGCAAGAGACCTACTTGACGGGGTTGCCGATGTTGTTGTTACAGACGGATTTACAGGTAACGTAGCGTTAAAGACAATTGAAGGTACTGCTCTTTCCATGTTTAAAATGTTGAAAACAGCTTTTACAAGTAATCTAAAAAGTAAAATAGCTGCTGGTCTATTAATGCCAGAATTAAAGGGATTAAAAAAGACATTAGATTACTCAGAATACGGAGGGGCAGGATTATTTGGATTAAAAGCTCCTGTTATAAAAGCCCATGGTTCTTCAGATGCAAATGGTTTATTTAGTGCCATCCGTCAAACCTATGAAATGGTAGAGAAGGATGTAGCTGGAACAATACGTAAAACATTAGAGGATATTAATCCTACAGTAGACGAATAGGGGGAATAGAGAATGGGTAAGATTGCATTCGTTTTTCCAGGACAAGGTTCTCAGACCGTGGGAATGGGGAAGGAATTAGCAGATGCTTCAGAAACGGTTCAAGATATTTTTACTAGAGCTGACAAAGCGCTAGGTGAGGAATTGTCCTCGCTTATTTTTAATGGTCCACAGGAAAATTTAACACTGACAACTAATGCCCAACCATCACTATTAACGACGAGTATTGCAATTCTTGAAAAATTCAAGCAAGAAGATCTTACACCTGATTATGTAGCGGGACATAGTCTTGGTGAGTATACGGCGTTAGTAGCTGCTGGCGCACTGAGCTTTGAAGATGCTGTTCGTACAGTACGCAAACGTGGCGAATTTATGGAAGAAGCTGTACCTGCAGGTCAAGGCACAATGGCAGCGATTTTAGGGATGAGCAGTGAAGACTTACACGCTGTAACCGAAGAAATAGCTGCTTTAGGTCTTCCAGTACAGCTAGCGAATATTAATTGTCCTGGCCAAATTGTTATTTCAGGATCTGCCGAAGGGGTACAGAAAGCTTGTGAATTAGCAAAGGAAAAGGGAGCAAAACGAGCGATTCCGCTTGAGGTAAGTGGGCCGTTTCATTCTTCATTAATGGAGCCAGCCGCTGAAAAATTACGTTCCGTATTGGACCAAATTGAGATTATTGATGCATCTGTTCCAGTCGTGGCTAATGTTAATGCGGAAGAAATGACTTCAGCTGATCAAATAAAAGAAAATCTGGTAAAGCAATTATATTCACCTGTTTTATGGGAAAGTTCTGTTCAATATATGCTTGACCAAGGCGTAGATACTTTTATCGAAATTGGCCCTGGTAAAGTTCTTTCAGGTTTGGTTAAAAAAGTAAATCGCAGAGTAGCAACATATGCAATAAGTGATACAGAAACTCTCGAAGCAACGATTCGTGCATTGAAGGAGGGAAATTAAGATGTTAAATGGCAAAGTAGCATTGGTTACCGGTGCTTCACGTGGAATTGGCCGAACAATTGCAATTGAGTTAGCAAAAGCAGGTGCAAAAGTTGCGGTAAACTATTCTGGTAGTGAACAAAAAGCAAACGAAGTTGTTGATGAGATAAAAGCATTAGGTCAAGAAGCATTTGCAATCCAAGCGAATGTGTCAGATGCAGATTCGGTGACAAATATGGTTAAAGAAGTTATTTCTACTTTCGGCAGTCTTGATATTCTTGTTAATAACGCAGGAATTACTAGGGATAATTTGTTGATGAGAATGAAAGAGGAAGAATGGGACGATGTTATTAATATTAACCTAAAAGGTGTATTTCTTAGCACGAAAGCAGTTACAAGACAGATGATGAAGCAACGTTCTGGAAAAATTATAAATATAGCTTCAATCGTGGGTGTTAGTGGTAATCCAGGACAAGCTAACTATGTTGCTGCAAAGGCTGGGGTAATCGGATTAACGAAAACTGCAGCGAAGGAATTAGCGAGCAGAAATATTACAGTGAACGCTGTAGCGCCGGGATTTATTACGACTGATATGACAGATAAGCTTCCTGAAGACGTTAAGAATGAAATGTTAAAACTAATTCCTCTTAATAGATTTGGTGAAACAACCGATATCTCTGGAGTTGTTCTCTTCCTTGCATCAGATCATAGCAACTATATGACAGGTCAAACCTTGCATATTGACGGTGGAATGGTAATGTAAATAGAAAAGTACAAGGCCCACTACTTGAGGGGATAAGGTTTAGACAAGCGCTGAACCAAAGTGTCTTTTACCTTCAGTAACGATTGGTTAGACCAGTGAGCTGATGGTGCCTGGAACTGGGCAATACGAAAAACTATTGTAAAGGCTCTTGCGCTTTTCTAGTAAAACAAAATATAATACCTTGAGGGGAGGTGAATGGAAATGGCAGATGTGTTTGAGAGAATTACAAAAATCGTTGTTGATCGCTTAGGTGTTGAGGAATCAGCAGTAACTTTAGAGGCTTCTTTTAAAGATGATCTTGGAGCGGATTCACTAGACGTGGTTGAACTTGTTATGGAACTTGAAGATGAGTTTGATATGGAAATTTCAGATGATGAGGCTGAAAAAATTGCTACAGTTGGTGACGCTGTAAATTACATAAAAAGCCAGCTATAATATTTCTTAGAATGTGAGTCCCGTTAATAAAACGGGGCTTTCTCCTTGGAGGTTCATAAGGTGAAGCGGATAAATAAAGACAAAGGCAATAAATTCGCTCTAAAATTTAAAGCTTTTCAGGAGCGACTTGGAATTCAGTTTCATGATGAAGGATTACTTATTCAAGCATTTACACATTCATCTTATGTGAATGAGCATCGAAAAAAGCCTCATGAAGACAATGAACGGCTTGAATTTTTAGGAGATGCTGTTTTAGAACTAACCATTTCCAAGTTCCTTTTTAAAAAGTTTCCAATCATGAGTGAAGGTGAGTTAACTAAGATGCGTGCGGCAATTGTTTGTGAGCCATCATTAGTAACCTTTGCAAATGAATTAAAATTTGGGGAACTCGTTTTACTAGGAAAAGGGGAAGAAATGACTGGTGGTAGAGAGCGACCTGCTTTACTTGCTGATGTATTTGAGGCATTTATTGGAGCGCTTTATCTTGATCATGGATTAGAGGTTGTCAATGAGTTTTTAGATAAAACAGTCATACCTAAAATTAATGCGGGTGCTTTTTCTCATGTGATGGATTTTAAGAGTCAGCTACAAGAGCTTGTCCAGCGGGATGGAACTGGAGTTATCGAATATAAGGTTCTCCAAGAAAAAGGGCCAGCCCATAGTCGTGAATTTGTTTCACGTGTTTCTTTAAATGGCGAGGAACTTGGAATAGGCACAGGAAGATCGAAAAAGGAAGCTGAACAGCATGCGGCAGAAATTGCCTTAATAAAGCTGAAAAACAAACAAAAATAAGTAGCGCACCCCACGATATCGTGGGGTTATATTTTTGCCCATACATATATGGTGATAAAAAGTAATCCAATAAAATACTTGTTTATGATAAAATATGTAGGACTTTAAATTGTAAAATTGTAATTGAGGGGGAAGTTTATGTTCCTCAAACGTTTAGATATAGTAGGATTTAAATCGTTTGCTGAAAGAATTGCAGTAGATTTTGTACCTGGGGTTACGGCTGTCGTTGGGCCAAATGGTAGTGGTAAAAGTAACATCACTGATGGTATACGATGGGTTCTAGGAGAACAGTCAGCAAAATCATTGCGTGGGTCGAAAATGGAAGATATCATTTTCGCAGGAAGTGATAGTCGCAAAGCACTAAATGTGGCTGAAGTAACATTAACGTTGGATAACGAAGATCAATTTTTACCAATCGATTATCATGAAGTGAGTATAACTCGCCGTGTATACCGGTCTGGTGAAAGTGAGTTTTTAATAAATAAACAGGCATGTCGTTTAAAAGATATTGTTGATTTATTGATGGATTCTGGACTTGGCCGTGAAGCTTTTTCAATCATTAGTCAAGGGAAAGTAGAAGAAATTTTAAGCAGTAAAGCTGAGGAACGAAGAAGCATTTTTGAAGAAGCGGCTGGGGTGTTAAAATACAAAACCCGTAAAAAGAAGGCTGAATATAAGCTTGCTGAAACACAGGAAAATTTAAATCGTGTTAATGACATCATTCATGAGCTTGAATCTCAAATAGAGCCACTTCAAATCCAGTCATCGATTGCGAAGGATTATCTTGAAAAAAAGAAAGAACTAGAAACAATTGAAGTAGGCCTAACGGTTTATGAAATTGAAGAGCTTCATGAAAAATGGGTGAAGCTATCAAAGCTTGTCGAAGAGCATAAAGAGCAAGAACTCACTTTAAACACAAAACTTCAAGGCAAGGAAGCTAAAATTGAAGAACTACGAAATGGAATTGAAGCGGCCGATTCATCGATTCACGAACTTCAACAACTCCTATTAAGGACGAGTGAAGAGCTTGAAAAATTAGAAGGACGCAAAGAAGTATTAAAAGAACGCAAAAAAAATGCATCGCAAAACAAAGGCCAACTTGAAAATTCAATCCTTGAACTTTCACAAAAGTTGGAGACCCTAAATGAAAATAAACAAACAGAGCAACATGAGCTTTCGAAACTAATTGAAGAAGTTAAAGTACTAGAACAGCAGTTAAAAGAAAAACAAACGTTACTTGCTTCGTATGACCAAAATATTGAAGAGAAAATTGAGAATTTGAAAAGTGATTATTTTGAGTTGCTAAATAAACAGGCTTCTTTTCGAAATGAAATTGGCTATATTAATGATCAGCTTTCACAGCAGGAAGCGAAAGTAGCTCGTTTAGATGAGTCAAATCAAAAATATCTAGTAGAGCGCAAAGAAATTCTCGATGAGAAAGTACGGCTACAAACAAAGCTCTCTGTAATTGAACAGGAGATTAATCACCAAATTGTTTCTTTTAGAGACTTACAAGCAAAGCTTGAGAATGGAAAGAAAAACTATCAGAAGCAAGAAAGCATGCTTTATCAGGCATATCAATATCTGCAACAAACGAAGTCGAGAAAAGAAATGCTTGAAGAAATGCAGGATGATTATTCTGGCTTCTTCCAAGGAGTTAAGGAAGTTTTAAAGGCTAGAAATGATCAACTCGAAGGAATTGAAGGTGCAATTGCAGAATTAATTCAAGTTCCTAAAGAGTATGAGACCGCTGTTGAAATCGCATTGGGTGCGGCAACACAGCATATTGTTGTGAATAATGAAAAAAATGCAAGATCTGCAATCCAGTATTTGAAGAAAAATTCGTATGGTCGAGCAACGTTTTTACCGATGAATGTCATAAAAGAACGTTCGATACCTGCAACCCAACTTGTCGCAATTAAAGGACATCAAGCATTTATTGGAGTAGCTTCTGAACTAATTTCCTACGAAGGAAGATTTCAATCTGTCATTTCAAACCTATTAGGAACAATTATTATTACAAATAATTTAAAAGGCGCGAATGAGTTAGCATCGCTTGTTGGACATAGGTATCGAATTGTCACGCTTGATGGTGATGTAGTAAATCCTGGTGGTTCGATGACTGGGGGAGCTGTCAAACAAAAGTCGAATTCGTTATTAAGTAGAGGCCGTGAGCTTGAGGCAATTGCTAAAAAATTATCGGAAATGGAAATTAAAACAACAGAACTCGAAAAAACGGTTAAAGATAAGAAAAAGCTAATTTCCGAGCAAGAAGAAATGCTTGAAAAGCTTCGTCAAACAGGAGAAACATTACGCTTAAAAGAGCAAACCATTAAAGGTGAATATCGAGAAGTTACTTTGAAAGAGCAGAATGTGAATGAACATTTGGCATTGTATGATGATGAGAAGCAACAATATCAACTTGATAAAGAAAAGATGACTACTCGTCTAGAAGAGCTTAAGGATAAATTAGTTGCTCTTGATGAAGAGCTGTGCTCTTTAGACGAAACGATTGACCAATTGAATTCACAAAAGTCTGACCAACAAACTTCACGTGAAACAGTACAAACGGAAATAACTGAACAAAAGGTTATTTTAGCTAGAAAAAAACAAGCACTCGAACATCAACAAGAAAAGGTGAAACGATTAGAGGTAGAGTTTAATGACGGGCACACTAGGCTTACTGACTTGAAAGACGATTTAGCCCTTCTTGATAATGAAATGACCTCAAGTAATTCAGGTGAATTAGAGCTTGAAGAAGCAGCAAAGCAAAAATTAAATGATAAGAACGAAGCGATCCAAATGATTAGCAATAAGAGAGATCATCGCCTATCACTACAAATGACACTTGAAGATCTAGAGCGTGAGTTAAAGGAATCAAGACGTCAGTATAAGCAGCTCGTAGACATTCTACAAGATGAAGAGGTTAAGGTGAATCGCTTAGATGTAGAACTTGAGAATGGTTTAACACATCTTCGTGAGGAATATTTATTAACTTATGAGGCTGCTAAAGAACAATTTCCTCTTCAAATCGAAGTTTCTGAAGCAAGAAAGAAGGTAAAACTTATAAAGCTTGCTATTGAAGAGCTTGGTACTGTCAACCTTGGGGCAATCGATGAATATGAGAGGGTATCTGAACGTTTTACATTCTTAACAGAACAACAAAATGACCTTCAGGAAGCAAAGGATACGTTGTTCCAAGTGATTGATGAAATGGATGACGAAATGAAAAAGAGATTTGAAACTACTTTTACAAGTATTCGTTCCCATTTCGAAAAGGTTTTCCAGGCACTATTTGGTGGTGGACGAGCAGACCTTCGTCTAACTGATCCAAATGATTTATTGAATACAGGTGTAGAAATTGTTGCTCAGCCTCCAGGGAAAAAACTGCAGAACTTAGGGCTTTTATCTGGTGGGGAAAGAGCATTAACTGCAATTGCATTGCTATTTTCAATTCTTAAAGTACGACCTGTTCCATTCTGTGTACTAGATGAGGTAGAGGCTGCACTTGATGAAGCAAATGTATTCCGGTTTGCGCAATATTTAAAGAAATTTAGCAATGAAACACAATTTATTGTTATTACTCATCGTAAAGGTACAATGGAAGAAGCGGATGTGCTATATGGTGTAACCATGCAGGAATCCGGGGTTTCCAAACTTGTTTCAGTTCGACTTGAAGAATCGAAGGAATTTGTATCGCAAACGTAGAACGAAAGGGGATTTACATGAGTTTCTTTAAAAAATTAAAAGAAAAGATTTCAACTCAGGCTGACTCAGTAACCGAAAAATTTAAGGATGGTTTATCTAAAACTCGTAATACATTTTCAGAGCGAGTTAATGATTTAGTTGCTCGCTATCGAAAGGTTGATGAGGACTTTTTTGAAGAACTTGAAGAAATATTAATCGCTGCAGATGTTGGCGTATCTACCGTAATGGAACTTATTGATGAATTGAAGATGGAAGTCAAACGAAGAAACATACAAGACACAAAAGACGTCCAAAGTGTGATCTCGGAGAAACTTGTTGAGATATACCAAGGAAACGAGGAACAATCACCTAAGCTAAATATTCAGGAGGAAGGCCTTACTGTCATTTTAGTTGTGGGCGTTAATGGTGTGGGTAAAACCACATCTATTGGTAAAATTGCCAACCGCCTAAAAAATGAGGGCAAAAATGTCCTTTTAGCAGCGGGAGATACATTCCGTGCGGGTGCAATTCAGCAGCTTGAAGTTTGGGGAGACCGTGTTGGCGTAGATGTGATCAAACAATCAGAAGGTTCAGATCCAGCAGCAGTTATGTATGATGCTGTTCAAGCAGCAAAATCTCGAAATGTTGATGTGTTAATATGTGATACAGCGGGACGACTTCAAAATAAGGTCAACCTTATGAAAGAGCTTGAAAAAGTTAAACGCGTCATTGAACGTGAATTACCTGGTGCTCCGCATGAAGTCTTACTCGTTCTTGATGCGACAACAGGACAAAATGCATTAACTCAAGCTAAAACTTTCTCAGCAGCTACAGATGTAACGGGAATTGTTTTAACAAAATTAGATGGAACGGCTAAAGGTGGAATCGTCCTGGCAATCAGAAATGAACTAAACATTCCTGTAAAACTGATTGGACTTGGGGAAAAGGTAGACGACCTGCAGGAATTTGATGCTAAAAACTACGTGTACGGTCTATTTGCAGACTTAGTCGAGAAAGCAGAAGAATAAAGGAACAAAAAAAGAGCCTGATCACACAGGCTTTTTTTTGATAGGTGTTATGACACTTTGTATATGATAGTAAAGTAAATTAACTTGACAACCTATTGTGAAATAGGTAAACTATTGAATTGTAAAGGTATTTCACTTAACAAGGGGGAGATTCTATGCTTGAAAAAACAACGAGAATGAATTATCTCTATGATTTCTATCAATCGTTGTTAACGCCTAAGG
>Ga0180215_1000585_pt1 | contig 45252 bp, 38 predicted proteins | sample eDN3rd37CBELigBY_FD_128871 | JGI IMG/M metagenome (GOLD analysis project Ga0180215, IMG submission 128871) | Enriched backyard soil microbial communities from Emeryville, California, USA - eDNA 3rd pass 37_C BE-Lig BY (version 2) (version 2) | ecosystem: Environmental > Terrestrial > Soil >...
CAGCGGCAAAATTATGCGCCGCGTATTGAAGGCTTGGGAGCTCAACCTGCCGACTGGCGATCTGTCGACGATAGAGGACTAGCAGCATTCAAATGAATGTTTGCACTATAATAGGAGCTGTTTCTTTGAAGAAACAGCTCCACGGAATTTAGTGAAACCCGCGTTTTTTCCAAACACCGGGTTTTTCTTTTTTATAAGACGCATGCCATAACAAAAATTTGCAACTAAACATAATCGTTCATTGTTTCATGTTTAAGGGATGAAATTGAGAGAAGTTCAAGTGGAAGGAGTGGATCATGTTTAACTTTATTATTTTTGTTCTGTTCACATTTTTAACGTGGTCCTGTGTAATTTCATTCTATAACAATGTAATGTATTTGGTGCCGCCGAAATGGTATGAAACCCCTGAGTTTAGAACGGCAATTCTATTTGTTGTGTATATTGCAGCATCCTATCTTCTCCTAATACATAAACGGAAAAATAAAAGGACCTTGGGAAGTTGAACAAATGCAAAAGTACAGTTTATTTCGAATATATTAAGCAGACATATAGGAAAGCCTGCGTACGTGCAGTTTTTTTCGCAGAAATGATGAAAATCGAGTATTGGGCCCATGAATTCCTGCACTAACGTATCTTGTTCATCCGGATCGCCCATCTTTCATAAATAAAGATGTACATTTGCATCTAATATCGGGTTATCGTTTTTGGGCAGATTTAAGCCTTAAAAAAACGGTCGGTCAGGAGTAAGCTCCTGCACGACCGTTTTTCGTTTTTTCTACAAAGGGTAACTATTCTTTGTATTAGCTGTTCACTTTTACAGATGCGGACGGCTCGGATTTTCCGGATGCATTTTCAGCGATTACGATAAAGGAGCCTGTAATCATCTGCCCGACAAATTCAAAAGTCGTTTCCGAGGTTGAGCCGATTTTCGAATATTTTCCATCGTTGTTCGCGCTGTAATAAATATGGTATTGCGTGACGAGCTCAGACACGCTGTTTGCAGACCAACTGAGCTGAACGCTTAAATCGGTTTTGCTCGCTTGCAATCCGGAAGGCGCGGCAGGTACGCCCGTCTGTTCGCCGGGCAGCTCGCCTGGCAGCTGTTCGCCGCCTTCGCCGTTACCATTGCCTTCGCCGTTATCGCCGCCAGTGCCCGGCAGCGTAACCGAGCCTGTGCCGTACTGCATGATCTGGCTTGGCTCCGACTCTTTGCCTACAACATCGACTGCCGTCACATAATAGCTGTTCAATTGCGTGCCGGATCCCGGTACTACAGCTGTGAGATCGTCGCCGACGAGAATGGAGTTGCCGACCTTCTGGTAAGGACCGCCATCAACGGATTGATAGACGCGGTAGCCGACAACATCGCCGGAAGAGCTTGCTTTAAACGTAATGGTAAGCCCGTTCGGCCCAGGAGAAATCGCTGCGCTGGCAGGCGGGACAGGCGCAGCTCCGTCATCCGTACGCGGATCTACCTTGGACGGCGCATCCATCTCCGCATCCTTCGGCACGTAAATCGACATGTTCCTTCTGCTGCTGGCTGGCAGCTTCTGCTGAGCGGCCGCAATTTCATCCATAAGCGCATCAAGCGGCTTTTTCCGTTTAATGACCAGCTTCTCCTTCGTCATATCGGAAGGGGTCGCTTCATTCGGCACATAATTGATTCCGTTGTAAGTGACGATAGCCATATTTACGATGGATTCGTCCGTTTCCTTCGGAATGTACTTTTTGTTAAACCAGTCGGTAACAAGCATACCCGAATTCTTGGCAAGCTGGCTTGGCAGCAATCCGCTCGCGCTGGATACCGTCGCCTTCACAATGCCTTCAGGACGCTCGAATTCTTTCGTTGTGAAGATGTCCGGGCGCTTCTCCGTCAGTTCATTCATTATGAGCCCCCAGATCGAAATCGCCCGTTTACGGCCGTTATTGGAGAGCGAATTCACCTGCTCTTCATAACCCGACCAAACGCCAAGCGTTACATCCGGGGTGAAGCCCATAAACCATACGTCCCCGTAGCTTTGGGTTGAACCGGTCTTGCCTGCAATCGGAATTTTGCCATATTGCTTGAACTGCGATTTGAGCGCGCTGCCGGAGCCGCCGGCTCCCGAAATTACTGTTTGCAGCATATCTGTAATCAAGAATGCGCTCTGCTCGGAGAATACGCGGTTGCCGTCCAATTTATGCTCATAGACGATTTTGCCGTCGGCATCCGTAATCTTCTCAATCATATAGGAATCGTTGTAGACGCCTTTATTGGGAATGGAGCCGTAGGCGCTTGTAAGCTCTTCTACGGATACGCCGATTCTAAGGCCGCCGATTACGCCCGTTTGCGAATACTCATCCTCTGGCTGCAGCGTAGTAATGCCCAGCTGGCGGACGAAATTCCAAGCGTTCTCGATGGTTACTTCTTCGTTGAAAATTTTAATCGCAGGAATATTCATCGACCGGTTAAGCGCATCGCGGGCTGTTACAAGCCCCGAGAACGTTCTCGTTACGTTCATCGGAATATGGAAGCCCTTCTGGCCATCCTTCAGGACGGTTGGCGAATCGTCGATAATGCTGGCCGGTTGCAAAATGCCGGCTTCTATCGCAGGCAAATACGCTGCCAGCGTCTTCATCGTCGAGCCCGGCTGCCTTGTCATCTGAGTGGCAAAGTTCATTTGTTCCTCATAGAAGTCGCGGCCCTCCAGCATGCCGAGTATAGCGCCGGTCTTATGATCGATAAGCATAGCCGCAATTTGCTCCAGACCTTTCTCCTCGCTGTAAGGGGAGAAGTTTTCTTCATTGGAGCCGATATCGCGCATAATTTGATAGATTTCTTTATCGATCGTCGTATAGATATGGTAGCCGCCTCTCAGCAGCTGCTCGCGCGCTTCCTCCAAATCAGCAGCATAGGTGCTGGATTTGCGCAGCTCCGCTACCGTTTGATTCGGATTGGATTGAAGCAGCAGCACTTCCGCAGCTTGACGCTCCGCCTCAAGCATTAAATAAGGATAGGTCGTATAAGCTTTTTGGGCAGGCTCGGCTAGCGAGGCGCGGATATCGAAGCTTTTTGCCTCATCATACTGCTCTTGCGAAATTCTGCCTGTTTCCAGCATGCGAGAGAGAACGAGCTGCTGCCGCTGCAGCGCGAGCTTGAAGCCGTCCTCGTTGAAATTGCCTTTTCCGTTAAATGCGGTGTAGGCAGACGGGCGCTGCGGCAATCCGGCTAAGTAAGCGGACTGTGCTACATTCAGCTTGTTCAAGTCGGTGATGCCGAATATGCCTTTGGCAGCCGCTTTGATGCCAAACAGGTTGTAACCGCTTGATCCGTTGCCAAAAGGCACCTTGTTCAAATAAGCGGTAAGTATTTCATCCTTCGTTAAGTAGCGTTCCATTCGAAGCGACAGAAAAATTTCCTTCACCTTGCGGCTGTCGGTTTTGTCGAGATCAAGGAACACCCGACGCGCGAGCTGCTGCGTGAGCGTGCTTCCGCCCGTTTGTGTATCTTCATTTAAAAGTTTTTGTTTTACAGCCCGACCGAGGCCGTTAATATCTACGCCCGGATGGTCACGGAACTTGTTGTCCTCCACGGCGAGCACGGCATTTATAACTTGAGGGGGAAGCTCGTCATAGGTAACAATCATGCGATCCTCTTCCGTACGAAGCTGACCGACAAGCGTATCATCATTGAAATAGACGTAGCCGGTAATAGAGTTTTGGCTCACTTTATCCATGATGACTGTCCGCGGCCTAATGACTTCGTCTTTAACTAGCGCTGCGACGTAACCGGTGAGGGCGCCTCCGGCAAGCAGGCCGAAAAATATGCCGAAGTATACAATCCATTTGAACGTAATAAAAGATACGAGACCAAAAGTGCGCCAAGAGCTGGATTTCTTAGGCTTCTTCGGTTTGGGCTTTTGTTCATCTGACATTTAATTAACTCCTCCTCCAAATAGCAGGTCTATTATATCATAAAACTTCAACATACAGGGATTGTTACTTGTACACTCTCGATTGACATGCTGCAGCGGCCATGATATATATTCAGTGGAATTATGGGCTGTAAAGCTTCATTGTCAGCCCATGCGCCGGCGGAGTGCTCCCGCTGTTATCGCACGGACAGCTAAGCCCTTATAAATAGACGCAGCAATGGGCTGAAAAGTTTTATCGGGACAAGCAGACAAGATACGATAAAGTTCGGACAACAAATTGTCACATTCTCATTTTTTTAAGAAACTTAAACGGCAGGCACAACGTATTATTGAATGTAAAGGAAATTTAAGCTGCAATAGCATAATTTGGATGATGAAGGAGGAGAGGCTGTTGGAGACGCTGTATATGGCTTGTCTTGTCAGCGGCATACTGATTGCACTTGTAAGCATAATATTCGGCGACTGGCTGGGCGCAGCTCTTGACGGAGTTCTCGACTTGATGTCATTCGATGGCTTACCTTGGCTGCAGCCTATGACGATTGTCGGAGGCATTACGGTCTTCGGCGGCGCGGGACTTCTGCTTGAACGGTATACCGCCCTTACAGCGGCAGTAGTCATTATTATTTCCTTGCTCATCGCGATAGCTGTCGGAGCAGCCGTATTTTTTCTATACGTGAGGCCGATGGAGAACAGCGAGAACTCGATCGCGTACTCGATAGCGGAGCTGTCCGGCAAACTGGGCGAGGTGCTGGTCCCTATTCCTAGCGCCGGCTACGGGGAAGTAATGATTAAGGCTGGAGCGGGAGTCACGAATCAAATCGCCGCCAGCTTCGACGGCGAGCCGATTGCCGAGGGCGCTAAAGTCGTCGTTGTCGAGGTAAAAGAAGGTACGCTTTATGTATCCGAAGTATCACTGCCTTAACTGAAAAACAAAAGCTGAGAGGAGTAATGCAAAATGCCAGAGATGTTAACAATTCCAGTCATTATCGTAGCTGTGCTTGTCGTATTCGGCCTTGCTTTCTGGGCGCGCTACAAAACAGTCAGTCCTGATGAGGCGATGCTCGTAACAGGGTCCTTCCTCGGAAGCCGTAATTCGCTTGTGGATGAATCCGGCCGCAAAGTGAAAATTATACGAGGCGGCGGCGCATTCATACTGCCAATCTTTCAGAAAGCAGAGTTTCTGTCTTTACTTTCACATAAGCTAGATGTCTCCACGCCGGAGGTATACACAGAGCAAGGCGTACCTGTCATGGCTGACGGGGTTGCGATTATTAAAATCGGAGGCGCGGTTGAGGATGTGGCGACGGCTGCCGAGCAATTTCTCGGCAAGCCTACGGAGGCGCTGAAGAGCGAGGCGCAGGAAGTGCTGGAGGGTCATTTGCGTGCCATTCTGGGCACGATGACGGTAGAGGAAGTTTACCGTAATCGCGACAAGTTTGCGCAGGAGGTGCAAGGCGTAGCTGCGAAGGATCTGAAGAAGATGGGGCTTCAAATCGTCTCCTTCACCATTAAAGACTTGCGTGATAAGCATGGATACTTAGATGCGCTGGGCAAGCCGAGAATCGCGGCGGTTAAGCGCGATGCTGAAATTGCCGAGGCTGAAGCGGTGCGCGACGCGCGTATTCAAAAGGCGCTAGCGTCGGAAGCAGGACAGAAGGCCGAGCTGCTGCGCGATACGAATATCGCGGAAGCTGAGAAGGATAAAGAAATGAAGGTCGCTTCCTTTAAGCGCGACCAGGATACGGCGAAAGCGGAAGCTGATCAGGCGTATTCGATTCAAGAGGCGCGTGCAAAGCAAAGCGTAGTCGAAGAGCAAATGAAGGTAGAGCTGGTGCGGAAGGAGCGCGAAATCGACCTGGAGGCGAAGGAGATTCTTCGCCGCGAGAAGCAGTATGACGCGGAAGTGAAGAAGAAAGCCGATGCCGACCGTTACGCTGTCGAGCAGGCCGCAGAAGCGGATAAGGCGAAGCGTTTACGGGAAGCCGACGCGATCCAATACCGTATCGAAGCGGAAGCGAAGGCGAATGCCGAGCTCAAGCGTCTAGACGGTCTGGCGGTCGCCGATGCGGAACGCGCCAAAGGTACAGCCGAAGCGGAAGTTATCCGGCTTCGCGGTTTAGCGGAAGCGGAAGCGAAGGAGAAGCTAGCTCAAGCGTTCGAGAAGTTCGGCGAAGCGGCTGTCCTCGATATTATTGTCAAAATGCTTCCTGAGCTCGCATCGCATGTCGCTGCGCCTATTGGTAATATCGACAAGCTGACTGTTGTCGATACAGGCAACGGCGAGGGAGCGGCGCGCGTCAGCAATTATGTAACATCGCTGATGGCAACTGCGCCTGAAATGCTGAAGAGCGTATCCGGCATTGACTTGAATTCTCTTGTTCAGAACTTGACTTCGAAAGCGGTGTCCTCGCCGCTAAGCAAATTAGCTGATGCGGCAGAAGCTCCGGCGCTGCCTCCGGTTAAGGAGTAACAGGATAGAGAAATGAAGGCGACCGGGCTGTCAGGCCCGGCCGCTTTTTTATTCGAATGATTTCCGCAAAAAAAGAAGCTGTCCCGCAGGACAGCTTCTCGTTCTTCAAAATTAACGGCTGTAGAACTCGACGATTTGTTTCTCGTCGATCTCTTGAGACAGCTCAGCGCGCTCAGGAAGACGAATATATTTTCCTTCCATTGCTTGCTCGTTGAATTCCAAATAGTTTGGCAGGTGATGACGGCCTTCCATAGCCTCTTTAATTGTTTTCAGGCTGCGGCTGCGCTCACGCAAACCAATAACATCGCCTACAGACACAGTGTAAGAAGCGATATCAACTTTTTTGCCGTTTACTGTAACGTGTCCATGCGATACGAGCTGACGTGCGCCTGCACGGGAGTTCGAGAATGCAAGACGGTAAACGAGGTTGTCGAGGCGGCTTTCAAGCATAATCATGAAGTTTTCGCCGGCGATACCTTTTTGTTTTGTCGCTTTGTCGAACAAGTTGCGGAATTGCTTCTCGTTCAAGCCGTACATGTGGCGAAGCTTTTGCTTCTCAGCCAATTGCAGGCCGTAACCGCTCATTTTTTTGCGTTGGTTTGGTCCGTGCTGTCCTGGAGGGAAAGCGCGTTTCAATTCTTTTCCTGTACCGCTAAGGGAAATTCCAAGGCGGCGGCTTAGTTTAAATTTAGGTCCTGTATAACGTGACATGCGTCGTGTTAGCTCCTTCATCAAATATATTTTTGAGATGGGGATGTGTTTCGCCGAATACGTTCATGTCCGAGCACGCTCGTCCCTAATAAGCTTGTTCAGCCGCAGGCCTATTAGCAAACGTATTTCTGAGGGTGACACAAAACCGTACGCCCATGTATTCAACAATTTATATTATAGGAAAAATAGCAGCATTGTCAAGAGTCTCCCTGCGTGCGATGTTTTATTCCCGTGCTGGAATATTAGTACCAAAAGTCCTATTTTTTAATCTGCTTACTAGTGCAAAAATCTCAATAATGCGTTATTATAATAATTGTTGTTATGTAATTTTGATCATTGATTGCTCAATTCTGGAGGAGGGTCGGGTTGCTTTATGAATGATAACACTTTTAATTTCAATACGAAGCTTAGCTCGCCCTTGGCAAACGATTCTCTAGCTGCGCAATCCATTTGGTTTACAACTATAGATGTTAATGAAGCGGACGAGCCTATGCTGCCGCCCTTGCTTCAAGAAGCGTTTCGTCAGTGGGAATTAGAGGCATCAGGAATAGCCCTTTTTCAAACTGGCGAATTTTCGTTATACAGTAAAGAAGGAGCGCTGATCGCCTCTGCAGGGACGCAGGCAGCAGCAGCTGCCGATGAGCGGAATGCGGCTGTCCAGTCCGCATTGGAAGGCGCGGCAGCAGCCGGAACGGTATTCCGGTCCGAAGCAGGTCCGGCGAGTGCGACGGCAGTCCCTATTTTCAGAAGAACGGGCAGCGGTCTGTTCGGATACTTCACCTATGCAAGCGTTAACGGAATCGACGATAGTGGGACAAGCGCGGAAGCTTGCTCGCTCCATTTCCGAAGCTGCTTCTACCGTACCTTCGAGTCGATATTCGTTCAAGATTTGATGATTCAGCACAAGCGCTCCGAGCAAGAGGCGAAGCGCAGAGACGCATTGTTCTTATCCGCCCGCCGATTGTACAACGGAATCGACGTCGCGTCAGTGCTTACAGAGATGCTGTACAGCTTGGAGCAGCTTTATCCCGACGCGGAGATCCACCTGTATCTGTCCCAGGATCATTTGCACGGAGATCCGAGGGTTAAGCCGCTTTTGTTCAAAAGCTCGGAGCAGGACCTCGTAGCGAAAGCTTTTATGGAGTGTACGCCTGTGTCGGAGAAGGACCGGTACGGAATGACGCGTATTGCGGTGCCAATGGCAGGCAAGCAAGGCGCTTACGGCGTCTTATGCATGTCCATTGACGGCGGCAAATGGGACGAGTCCAATATGCCCGCATTCGTCATGCTGGCGGATACGGCGGGAACAGCATTTGAAAATGCGAAGCTGTACGAGCAATCGAATTTGCTGATCAACGAGCTCCGTCTCATTAACGAGCTGACCAAACGATTGAACCAATCGCTTAAAACGAGGGAAATCTTCCAATTCGCCGGCAAAGAGCTGCTTCGAATCTTCCATGCGGATTACTGCTGCCTTCTGCAATTAAATAAAGCGAAGGATCAATTTTCCGTCATGTCCAGCAATTTTCCTGATATCGAGAGTGAAAAGTTTTCTCCGGAATACGGCTTTTGCGGCATCGTTTACCGCACGAAAGAGCCGCTCATCATATCCGATTATTGGCATACAAGGGTTGTAACATCAAAACTTATGGACGATACAGGCTCCAGATCGTTAATTGCGGCGCCCATTCTCGTTAACGGCGAAGTGGTAGGCGTCATTTTACTCACGAACAAAGCCCCGAATTTCTTCTCATACGAGAATTACAAGCTGCTTCAGGTCATGTGCACGCATATCGGCTTAGCCGTAACGAACGCATCGCTGTTGTCGGAAGTGCGCAGAATGGTCATCACAGACAATCTAACCGGCCTTCACGCGCGCCATTACTTGAATGAGCAAATTCAAAGCCGGCAAAGAAAGGATCCGTCCGGCTCCTTAATACTAGTCGATATCGACTATTTCAAACGAGTCAACGATACGTACGGCCATCTGGTCGGCGACCAGATTTTGGTGCAGGTAAGCCGAATCATACATTCTGCCATTCGAAACGGCGACATTGCGGCGCGATGGGGCGGCGAGGAGATTGCCATCTATTTGCCGGGAATCCGCACGGAGCAGGCGCTGCGCATTGCCGAACGGATCCGCGAGCGTGTAGAGGCGGAGACGAATCCCGTCGTTACCGTATCTTGCGGCGTTTCGGAGTGGACGTTTGATAGCGAGAAAATTAGTGTCGAATCGCTTTTCTACCGAGCCGATATGGCGCTATACGAAGCGAAGAATGGCGGCAGAAACCGGATTGCGTTAGGTTGAGCCGTTATATGTAAAAGGTTGAATAGGAAACGATATAAAGCTGGGGCAGCTCTCGTTGCTCCGGCTTTTTTTTGTCTGCGCAATTTAGAATAATTACGGAGCCGAGCAGGGGAAAATATGGAGGCTGTGCTCACTAAAAAATAGAACCTTGGGAGGAACCTGTATGATTACAAAGGGAATGCGCGCCGCTTATTGCATAACTATCGCGTATATAACTGTTTTTCTGCTGCTCGCGGGCTGCTCTGGCTTGGCGAAGCGTTCGCCCGAGCAATGGCTTTCATTGTCTTATGCCGGGCTCACAGGCGTTGACCATTATGAATATACGGGATCGCTGCAAATAACAGCTGCCAATGGCATTCAGTTTGTGCCTCAAACGTTCGAGGGCAAAGTCGTCGATCATCAGCAGCTGATGGTGCAGACGAGCAGCAGCGATCCGCTGCTCATGAATCCCGTCAAAGTATTGGAGCGCATAAGCAGATCCGGCAGCCGCACGAAGGTGATGACGCAATCGATTACGAGCGATACGGTAACGCTGCAAATCGAGGAGGAAGGGGAGGAAGCGAAGGAGCAATGGTCGGAGCTGCTGCGCCAGCAGCTTAAAGCGCTGTCGGAAGGCAGTCCGATCGAGGACAGCGCATATAAACGGGAATGGGATAAAGAGCTTGCGGACGCGCGCGCGAGGCTTGAAGCCATACTGGGCACGCTGCAGGCGCAAACCTCTTACGAGCTTATTATTGATCGCAATCGGCTGCTACCGATGAAGCTGGAGGAGCATACCACCTTTATTTACGACTATAACGGCAAGTCGAAATCCGAAAATCGCCATACGAGCGTAAGGTTTCAATCTTTCGACGGATCGGCAAGCAAGGCTGTTCAATAGCCTAACAGTCATGATACGATAAGGAGTGCTTAACTATGATTTAAGAAAGAAGGGCTTGCGAATGCGCGATCCAAGACTGCAGAGGCTGGCACAAAACTTAGTACAATACTCTATCAATGTCCAGCCTGGCGAAAATGTGCTAATTGATATGATAGGCTCTGAGCAGGAGCTTGCGAAATGCCTGATCGAAGAGGTTGCAAAGGCGGGCGGAAGGCCGTTTGTAGAAACGAGCTATCGCTCCGTGCTGCGCACGCAGCTGAAGCATGCGACGAAGGAGCAAATCGAGCTGTGGGCGAAGCTGGACCTTGAGCGGATGAAGCAAATGCAAGCGTATATCGGCGTCCGTTCCGGCGATAACGTCAATGAGCTGTCAGACGTGCCGGATGAGAACATGCGCTTGTACAATAAAATTTACAGCAATCCGGTACATTCCGAGCAGCGGGTCAAACATACGAAATGGGTTGTGCTTCGTTATCCGTCTCCGTCTATGGCGCAACTTGCGAAAATGAGCACGGAAGCGTTCGAGGATTTCTATTTTGATGTGTGCAATTTGGACTATGCCAAGATGGAAGAGGCGATGACGCCGCTGCTTGAGCTGATGAAGCGGACGGACCGCGTTCGTATCGTATCGCCGGGAACGGATCTTTCCTTCTCCATTAAAAATATAGGCGCGAAAAAATGCTCCGGTCATCGCAATATTCCGGATGGCGAAGTATTCTCGGCGCCAGTGCGCGACTCGGTTCAAGGTACGATCACCTACAATACGCCAACTGTTTATTCGGGCGTCACGTTCCAAAATGTGTCGCTGACATTCGAGAACGGCAAAATCGTTAAAGCGGAAAGCAACGATACGAAGCGACTGAATGAAATTTTGGATACCGATGAAGGGGCGCGTTACATCGGTGAGTTCGCGATCGGCTTCAACCCGTATATTTTGCACCCGATGAACGATATATTGTTCGATGAGAAAATAGCCGGCAGCCTTCACTTCACGCCCGGCCAGACCTATGAGGAAACCGACAACGGCAATCGTTCGGCCATTCATTGGGATATGGTGCTAATTCAGCGTCCGGAATATGGCGGCGGTGAAATTTATTTCGACGATGTGCTTATTCGGAAGGACGGCCTTTTCGTCATCCCCGAGCTTGAAGGGCTCAATCCCGAAAATTTGAAATAATTGAAGATTAAGCATTTTCGTTTTTCCTCTTGATGGATAAGGGATTTCGGGTTATCATGGGGAGAAAGGAAGGCTTTACAAATAAATTTGGAGGGATCTCCCATGTCCAACAATGCAGCAATCGTTGAAATTTCTCAAGCAGCAAGCAAATTTCGTTCATCCATCGTTCTGCAAGCAGAGAACAAATATATCGATGTCAAAAGTATTCTTGGATTGTTCACAACGCTAATCGGAGGCCATTCCTATGAACTGCATGTTCATGGGCCTGACGCTGAAGAGGCCAAAGAAGCGATGGCAGCCGTATTCGCAAAGCATGAATTGAACGTAACGGTTATTTCGGAATAAAGAATATAACCCAAATTTGCAGGGGCACTCTTTCTTATTTAGAAAGGGTGCTTTTCTGTTTTGTCCTTGTGTATTCCTTCTTTTTCGTCTAATATAAAGGATATATAAGCTGGCGGTTGTACGCATAGGAGGGAATACGATGTCTTCACCGGAAATCGCGGTTCAATTGAATGAGAAAGCGCTTCGTCTCCTTCAGGAAGATGCGAGTAAAATAGAGAAACTGATAGAAGTTCAGATGGAAAACCTGACAACACGTCAATGTCCGCTTTATGAGGAAGTGCTCGATACGCAAATGTACGGGTTTTCACGCGAAGTTGACTTTGCTGTGCGTGCAGGCTTAATTAATGAAAAAGCAGGCAAAGAGATTGTAAGCAGGCTGGAGCGAAATTTAGCTACGCTGTATGAGGCGCTGGATCGGAAGGGTTAAGGAAAGAACGCTTGTCTGTTCTTGCTTCATGGTCGCTCTTCTATTACAATGAACATATATGGCAAATTGAGGAGTGATCCAAATGACCGAAGAACTTCAAACAGGTATCGTTCGTATCTCTGATGATGTAGTAGCTACAATAGCGGGACTTGCAGCACTCGAAACTCCAGGAATTGCAGCAATGTCAGGAGGCATTTCCGAGGGGCTTGCCAAACGTTTAAGCGGCAGAAATGTTCAGAAGGGCGTTTCCGTCGAGGTAGGTCAGATTGAAGCGGCAATTGATTTGCGCATCATCGTCCATTTTGGCATTCCGATTCAAGAGGTATGTCGTCAGCTTCAGCTGAACGTGCGTGAATCCGTTGAGAATATGACCGGTTTGCATGTAGTTGAAGTGAATGTGAAGGTGGAAGGCGTTGCATTCAAAGAGGATGAAGTTGAAGAGCAGCAGCCGCGTCTAAAGTAAAGCTTACAGTTGTGAAATAACGAAAAGGCTGTCTCCAGCAGGAGACAGCCTTTTGTTTGCTTATATATGATCTTATTGATTGCTGCGCTTTGATTGCTGCTTGTCCGTACGATTGGCTACCCTCGAAATGCTAAGCATGACGCCCATGCACATGAGCGAGACGAGCAGCGAGGAGCCGCCATAGCTGATGAAGGGAAGCGTTACGCCGGTAATCGGAATCGTTCCTGTTACGCCGCCGATATTGACGAACGCCTGTATGGCGAATAGCCCGATAATGCCGACGCCTACTACCGTTCCGTAGGTATCGGGACAGCGCAGCGCGACGATTAACCCTCGCCATAAAAATAAAAGATAAAAAAGGAGAAAGACCGTGCTGCCGATGAAGCCTAGCTCCTCAGCGATAATCGCAAAAATAAAATCGTTGTACGGATATCGCAAATAATGAAGCTTTTGCACGCTTTCGCCAAATCCGGCGCCTGTCAACCCCCCGTGACCCAGCGCTTGCAGCGACGAGACAAGGTGAAAGCCCGACCCCTGAGCATTGCCTAACGGATCCATGTAGGATGTGAAACGGTCAATTCTGTATTGCCATTTTCCAGGCTCCACAGCCATCCATACGCTGAAAATGACGGTCAATAGCAGCGTAGCGGCCATTCCCATAACGAACACTTGCTTCAGATTCGCCCCTCCTGCGAGAATCATAACCGCTGCGCATGCGGCCAATACCATGCAGGAGCCTAAATCAGGCTGCAGCATAATAAGGAAGCATACAAAACCAACGATGACAATGACGGGAAGCAGCCCTTTTTTGAAGTCGCGAAATTTCTCGCCCTTCTTCGATATTAAAGCGCCCAGATATAAAATAATGGCCAGCTTGGCCGGCTCGGTAGGCTGGATGCCAAGCGATCCGACTCCGAACCAGCTGCGGGCGCCATTAATTTCTTCACTGATAAAAGGCACTAGCGCCAGCATAACCAAGACGGGCAAAAATAACAGCATGAAATACTTTTTATAAAATGTGTAGTTGAAATTCATCATAACGAGCATAACAAAAGTGCCAAGGCCAGCCCATGCGAGCTGGCGCTTCGTAAAGTATAAGGCGTCATTTCCGAATTTCGCCGTCACGACAGCAATGCTGGAGCTTGCGCTGAACACCATTACTAGTCCAAAGCCTACGAGAAGCAATGTAAGAATAAGAAGCAGAAAGTCCGGCCTGCCACGGCTACCGCCGTTCTGCGCAGCTTTCATTTTAACTCCTCTATGCAAGCAGCTGCTTCAATTGCTCAAGACGCTGCATAGCAGTATTCATAATTGGGCCTGGAATCGGCGATTCGTATTCCATGCCGTGCGGGAATGTAGCGCGGCCAATATATATGGATTCAATTTTCAATACAGCATGAGGGGATTCCAGCTTTCCTTCTACGGCGCGGGTATTCATGCGCAAAAAGTAATCGTGGCCGCTTGCGCTGTCGGATAGCTTCAAATCGTATGTAGCACGGTAGTATTCCCATTGCCAGCGAACGAAGCCTGCTTGCTCGGCGGAGTCATCCAAATGCTCAAGCTCGCTCTGAACACCGTTTAATCCCGTATTTTCGATAATCATTATATTTCCTCCCAAAATTGATGTGAAGCAAGACCCGTTATGTAATCGTATGCTTCCAAGTATGAAGAGCTTTAGTTAAACATTCTTTTCTCATGATAGTATGTTTCCCCAGCTAGTGCAAGCCTTAGTCAATGACGGCCAATATGTGAAAGGCGACATTTTTAAGAAAAGTTGCTTTCGAGCCCTTTCGGGAATGTATGGCTTCCTATATAAAGCTGTAATCTGTTAAACTAGAAGAATAAGTACCGGAAGAGGAGGAAAGCGATATGAACGGAGCGAGCACGGAGAGGGAGCTTGAGCTGCTCTTTCCAAGAATGGTCCGCTGGCGCAGATATTTGCACCAGTATCCTGAGCTTTCCTTTCAGGAAAGCGAAACTTCGCGCTGGATCGCGGCCGAGCTTGAAGAGCTTGGTTGCACAGTGCAAAAAGGGATCGGCGGTCACGGACTGACCGTTTCCATTAAGGGCGGAAAGCCAGGTCCTGTCATTGCATTGCGAGCGGATATCGACGCGCTGCCTATTCAGGATGAAAAACAATGCGATTACGCTTCGAAAGTTCCGAATGTGATGCATGCCTGCGGGCATGACGGGCATACTGCGGCGCTGCTTGCTGTCGCAGCCTATTATATGAGCTGCCGGGAGGAACTGGCAGGGGAGCGCCGGCTGTTGTTCCAGCCTGCCGAGGAGGTTACGCCGGGGGGCGCGGTGCGAATGATCGCGGACGGGGCGCTTGAAGGCGTGAGCGCAATCTTCGGCGTTCATTTATGGACGCCGCTGCCATACGGGCAAGCAGCGTCTGCTGCCGGCCCGCTCATGTCGGCAGCAGACGATTTTTTTATAGAGATTACAGGCAGAGGCGGCCACGGCGGATTGCCGCATGAGTCGATCGATACTATTATGATCGGCGTAACGCTCGTGCAAGCGATTCAAACTATCGTAAGCCGCATCGTTAATCCGCTCCATCCTGCAGTCGTCACAATCGGCTCCTTCCAAGCCGGATCTGCGCCCAATGTCATTGCTGAAACCTGTCAACTAAAGGGGACGGTCCGGACATTTGACGAGAACACGAGGACGATGATTCATGAGCGGCTTGCTGCGCTTATCGACCATATTTGCAGCATGTACGGGGCTGCTTATACTTTCGATTTGAAGATCGGATACCCGCCGGTTGTGAACGATCCAATGGAAGCAGAACGCTTCTTCCGCATCGGCGGCACGGTTTTCGGCGAGGCGGGGCTCGTACAGTCCGATAAAATAACGGTAGCGGAAGACTTTGCCTACTATTTGCAAGAGGTGCCTGGCTGCTTCGTATTTGTCGGGGCAGGCAATCTGGAGCGGGGAGCGTCGTATCCTCATCATCATCCAAAGTTCGATATCGATGAGCGGGCTATGCTTCAAGCTTCGAGGCTGCTGATTGCCATGGCAGAGAATAAAGCGGAGGAATTAATTAACGAAGAGCAGGGCAATAGCATCAACCCCAACTGATCCGCTGGATTTATACGAAATCAAGTTATGAATAAAAGGCTGGCCGCAATCGATAAGCGGCCAGCCTTTCTTATTGTTTATTCGTCTTCCCAAGCTGCAACCAGCTCGTTGCTCGCGTTATAGAGCTCAGCTGGATCGGACTCGTTATTGTTCCAAATGTTCGACTCTCCCCAGTGCAGCGTGCCTGGCTCCGGCTTGCTTGGCTCATAGTTAGAGGAAATCACTTTAATATGGCTATTGGCCGGCAGCGTAACCGCATTGAATTTATAGGTTTGATTGCCTTTGACGCTGACCAGCTTCCAATCGTCCAGCCTGTAGCTCGTATCGGAGTTGTTCGTTATCGTAACCACTTCGGCAAATTTGTCTACACGTATCGAAATACCGGTTGGGGAAGCCTCCTTAACTGGCACCTCGGACAGGCTTTGATTTGCAGCGTTTTGCCATAGGCCGACACCAGCTTGCTTAGCTTGCTGCTCAAGCTGTTTATATACGTTTTCCATTTTGACATTTGGCTCGACGATGAGCACTTGGGCAAGCCCTTCCTTCAACAAAAGCTCATTCAGAATACGGCCATCCTTCAATTCGACGATAGCTAACGTACGGTCATATTTGTCGTGCATCTCTTTATCGAAGGTTAGCTTGACTTCCCCAGATTCCGCAAGCAGCTTCTCCGTATAATCCGAAGCTTCCGGTCCGAAAGGCTGGACCGGCGTATTAGCCTTTTTCGTTTCAGGCGTGTCAATATAGAGCATGCGAACGGTTACTCTTTCGTTATTAACCTCAACCTTGAACGTGTCCCCGTCAACGTAGCCCGTAACCGGATACCACTGGCCTTCGCGCAGCGGCGTTTTCGCGCCGTTCGTCGCTGTCTGGCAGCTGGCGAGCAGAGCGCAAAGCAGGGCGAATAATATACTTTTATATAGGATGGAAAATGGTTTAATCATATCAGGTTCCCTTCCGGATGAATGCTGTAAACGTTAAATTCGTTAAATATTATAATCAGTCTATTTGTTATTTTAATATATCATACAGGAATGGTGCAAATAAGGACGCATTTCCATAATTCGAGGCATAAAAAATGGTTAATTCCTTCATACTGATCTAATAGAGTTAAATCGACAAGGAGGAAGCCGTATGCTGCTGAGTGGCGATCGCCCATTAATCGTGCAATCGGATTTGACGGTGCTGCTTGACAGCAGCCACCCTCAGGCGGAAGAGGCGAGAGAGCGCCTTGCCCCTGTTGCTCAGGCGCTGCGTCAGGCTGGGCATATTCACATCTATCAAATAACGGCGCTTTCGCTTTGGAATGCCGCTGAGGAGGGAATTGCCGCCCAAGACATTATTGCTTTGTTATCCGCATACAGCAAATATGAGCTGCCGCTCGCCGCAAAGCTTGCGGTTAAGGAGCTGCTGGGCAGATTTGGCAAGCTGTATCTGAAAAAGCAGGATGGCGAACTTGTGCTTGAAGGCGATGTAAAGCTGATGGAAGAGCTTAAATCCAGGCTTCCGATTCATTGGTTCAAACAATGCTTGACGCAAGGTAAATGGCTTGTGGACGGCAAGTTTAGAGGCGAAATGAAGCAGGCGATGACTCGTCAAGGCTATCCGGTAATCGATTTGGCCGGTTACCATGCCGGTGAGATGCTGCCTATTCAAATGAGGGGAACGACGCGCGGCATGCAGCCGTTCAGCCTGCGCGATTATCAGCTTGAAGCGGTGGACCGGCTGTACCGGGATGAATCTGGCCAGGGCGGCAGCGGCGTCGTTGTCCTTCCTTGCGGAGCGGGCAAAACGATCGTCGGCATCGCAGCGCTTGTCAGGCTCGGCCAAGCTGCGCTTATATTGACTTCCAACGCAACGTCGGTCAAGCAATGGAAAAATGAGCTGCTGGACAAAACGACGCTTACCGAAAATGATATCGGCGAATATTGCGGAACGCTGCGGCAGGTAAACGCCGTAACGATCGCAACGTATCATATTATGACGCATAGAAAGGCAAAGAATGAGCCTTATTCGCATATCGGGCTTTTCGCCAAGAGGAATTGGGGGTTGATCATTTATGATGAGGTGCATCTGCTTCCGGCACCCGTTTTCCGCATGACGGCCTCGCTGCAAGCGACCCGCCGGCTTGGCCTTACAGCTACGCTCATCCGGGAAGACGGCTGCGCGGAGGATGTCTACAGTCTAATCGGCCCTAAGCTCTTCGATTTGCAATGGAAGCACGCGGAGCAGGAAGCGCATATTGCCGCAGTCGCCTGCACAGAAATCCGGGTTTCGCTTCATCCCCAAAAGCTAGAGACTTACCGCGCGGCAACCGCGCGGGCGAGACTGCGGCTTGCTGCCGAAAATCCGGCCAAGCTGGCAATTGTGAAAGAGCTGCTGCATACGCATGCCGGCAAGCCAACCCTTATCATCGGACAGTATTTGGAGCAGCTGAAAACGATGTCTAAAGCGTTATCGGCGCCGATCGTATCTGGAGAAGTGCCTCAGGGACAAAGGGACGAGCTGTACGAAGGATTTAAAAAGGGCGAAATTCCGGTGCTGCTCGTATCCAAGGTCGCCAATTTCGCGGTCGATTTGCCCGATGCCGCAGTAGCCATCCAACTGTCGGGCAGCTTTGGCTCCAGGCAGGAGGAAGCGCAGCGGATAGGCAGGCTTCTAAGGCCGAAGAAAGGGGACAACGAGGCGTGGTTTTACACGATCGTTACCGACGGTACGAAGGAAACGGAATTTGCGTTAAAGCGCCAGCTGTTCATGCAGGATCAGGGCTACGCCTACCAACGAAGACAGCCCTCGGTTACATTATATAAGCAAGGAGCTGAGCGGACGTGAACACGATGCGTCTCTCGTTCAGGCTGTCGCCTGAACGGCAGCGGATTTTTATGGAAAAGCGGGTATGGGAGAAAGCGAGAAGCCGCGGACTTCACTGGCATGAGGCGGTGCGGGATGAAGCTTCCGTCCGGGAGACCTTGGCTTCACCTGGGCTGTCGGATAGCGCCAAAGCGCTGCTAGTCAGCTTTATTCGGCTTTATGGGGCGGCTCCGGCCGAGGAGGAGCGTATGCTTGCCGCAATGAAGGGTCAAACGGCTTTATCTGGCGCCGAGTGCAAAATCGGGATTCGCGAGCTGCAGCGTTGCGGCATTTTATTTGCGGTGAGTAAGTCATGGGGAGAGCGGATATGGTTTATGCCCGGCGATGCGTTTCCAATATGGATGAGGGCCTGTTGTCCGGGTACAATAACACCGATTCATGCCGACGATGCCGAAGAGTTTCTGTATAACGGCGATTATAGGGCGCTGCCCGTGCGCAGGCCGCTCAGCCGTCAGCTCTTGTCCGCCTTTGCCGCTCTGGGAAGATGCGGACTGGAGCTAACGGCGAAAGGGGTTTTGCCGAAGAAAACGATCGCCCAGCTCGTCCAAGGAGCCGAGCTGGATGAGGACTTGCTGCAAGATTTCGGGATAAAAGCGGCACACCGCGATCATTATCCGCTTGCCGCTTCGTTTATGCTGGAAGCGGCGAATGAGCTGGCTTTAATCGAACGCCGCAGCGGTGAGCTTGTTTGGAATAAAGCCAAGCTTGCAGAGTGGATGGAACAAGCTTTCGCCATGCGCGAGCTGGCGCTGGCGGAATGGTGTTATGAGCTGTTATTTTCATCCTCGGCTATGCTTTCGCAAATGAATGCGCTGCTGCTAGGCTTGCAGCCCGGCGCCTGGTATGCCGCTGAATCCGTTATAGCATGGATGTCGGCGCACGGGATGGCGGAGCAAGGGAACGGGCAGACCGGTCAATGGCTGGAGAGAAGCTGCAGGCTGCTTCACAGCTTGGGATGGCTAGAGCTGGCGGAGCTTGCCGGCGGCGCAAATCGCTTCATTTTCCGCTGGTTGATTCCGCAACTTCCAGAAGGCGGAGAGGCTGCGGGCGAACGGGAGCATTCGCGCATCATGGTACAGCCGAACGGTGAAATACTCGCTGACGATCATTGCCCTTTTGCGGTTCGCTGGGAGCTGGAGCTGATGGCGGAGCGTGCCGGCGACGAGCAAATAACGGTATACCGGATGACAGCCCGCTCGCTTGCGCGCGCTATGGAAAGCGGCAGATCGCGAGGCTGGCTGGAGTCCATGCTGAAGCAGGCATCCGGCATGCCGCTGGAGCCCGCCGTATGCATGCTGCTCAAGGAATGGACGAATAAAGCGTGCAGAACGGCTTTTATAGAAGCGATACTGCTGCATTGCGATCATCAGGAAATGTCGGAACTGATCCGGTCAGACGCGCATTTGTCCGAATTGATCGTCAGGCAGGTTGGGCCGCTGGATTTTCTGGTGAATCGAAATGACATAAATGAGCTTCGCGCCAGGCTGGAGACGCTCGGATATCCGCCGCGCAAAGGCATACAAGGGAGCGGAGCCGCTGTGAGCGGCAGTATGCCGATATTGTATCTGGCGCAGCAGGCGTCAGATGAAGAGCGGGACGGTACCGAAACAATTGAAATCATGGATGCCGCGGCTGGCGGAGAATGGCAGCATTACATTTATCCGCCGTTTACGCTGCGCCATCATGAGCTGAGCGACGGCGAGGATTATTATAACAAGGAACGTTACGAAGCGATGTGCGCGGTTATGCCGGGCATGTGGACGAAGGGAATGCGGAGCTATCATCATTCAACGCGTAAGGAAATGATTGAGCAGGCGCTTAATTGGGAGGTGCCTCTACAGCTTCGTTTAACGAACGGGGTGCATGCTTTTATTCCCGAACGGCTGGAGCAGGATCGTAACGGATGGTCGGTGCACGGCGTTTTACGCGATTCCGGCGACAGCAGAAGCGTGCGTTTAACGCCCGACATGTGGGAAGATATGAAAATTGTTATACCGTCCTATAGCGATTAACAGTCGGAATTACCGGGTATTAGTTCCAGTTTTTATGAAACATGTTGCCTTGCATCTATCTATTGGAGAAAAAGTTGTGATATGATAGTAATGAACGAGTGATATGAAATGAGGTGGAAATATGCCTACTGCACATGAGCTGACAGATACCCCGATCCAGCTGCCGCAATACGACGCCTCTACGTTCGACATGGCCTCGCTGTTGCTTTCTGCCTATGAAATTGGCGACTGTATTAATCAATCGGCGGAAGTTGCCGAATATTTATATTGGAAATCTGCCGTAGAGCAGGATGAACAAGTGAAAGTGCTGGCCAAGCAATTCGATAAAGCGAAGGAGCTTTTTGAAGAATGCCAGCGATTCGGCAGATTTCACCCCGATTATCATGCCGCTAAGGACAAAGTGAAGCAAATAGAGAAAGAGCTGGAGGGCATCGAAAGCGTTCGCAGCTTTAAGCAGGCGGAGCAGATCGTAGACGAGATGCTTTACGACGTTTCGAAGCTGATCGCCATGTCGGTATCTGAGACGATTAAGGTGCCGAGCAATGAGAAGGGCTCCGGCGGCGGCTGCGGAAGCGGCGGAAAATGCAGCTGCGGAAGCGGCGGCTGCGGCTAAGCGATGAATGGACGCGGGTTTACGATGCTGGTTTTGCTACGCAAAACCTAAGCTTATGCTTTCGATGCTGGTTTTGCTACGCAAAACCTAAGCTTATGCTTTCGATGCTGGTTTTGCTACGCAAAACCTTTAGGAGGATACAGATGCTACCGGAACGGACTGGGTATATCGTGTGGGTAAGCGATTTAAAGGCGGCGAGATCGCTGGACCGCTTCGGCACGATTCATTATATGTCGCGCAGAATGCACTATGTCGTGCTGTATATGAATGCCGAACGCGCGGAGGAGGCAGCGAAGCAAATTGGCAAGCTGTCCTACGTACGCAAGCTTGAGCGGTCATATCGGAATGAGATCAAGACGGAGTACAGCAAGGATGTCGAGGATAAAACTAGAACGTACAGCATTTAGTGCTAAAATACGGACAGAAATAACGATTGTATGACAAAGGGCTGCCTATAGGGCGGCTTTTTGTTTTTTATAGAATCATTTTTTGGATTATTAATCTTACAATTAGAATAATTAGTTAATAGAGCTTTTGAAAGGTTTTATAATTTTTCTACTCATTTATTGCCTCAGCTTTGCTTTTAACGCGCTTTTCTTCAGGTGAATCGATCTTTTCTGACAAAATATACATAAATTTTACATTTTTGGACGAACTTAATTTTCGTGTTGAAATATCGGATAAACATGGTAAAATATTTATTAATCCATTTAATAGTATAAAAGCCCTGGTTCTTTGGAAGGAGAAGAATGCGCATTGAAGGATAAAATGACGAGAAGATGGAGTACATATGAGTCGTTTTATGTTGAACTAGGCGATCGCAGAATCGCGGATGTCGTAATTACCAATCATGCTAAAATTCGCTGGCTGGACAGGGTTGAAAGCGAAAAGACAGGATTTGAAGACATAGCCTCCTTTTTATGGGAATGCTTGAAGCAAGGACGAATTGTTCCGTACTATCGAAATGAGCAGGATGTATATTTAATCGATGACGATTTGGTGTTTGTCGCCGAGTTCGCGGAGTCGTTGACGGAAACCGATATTTTAGGCAATCCGCTTCATAAGATGATTGTCGTCACGTTTCTCGGGAGAATGTCAGAGACGATGGAGCTTAGAGATCTAAAGACCTATTACTCGTGGCTCAGGCATTCTAGGCGGATGACGCTCGTGAAGAACAGCAGGAAAAGGAAATGATTTTATATGATCGAATAGGAAAGTGTGTAATCGATGTCGATTATGCACTTTTTTTAAATTCTAAGCGCATGTAAGTGTCACACTTATGTGCGCTTAGAATTCTCTGCGAAACGCAAGCCACCCCCGCCGAGGCATGGACCGCGCATCCTCGAATCACTTCAATTAAAGATTTTCTCATGTTGCAAAACAGGAGTTTCGATACAGAATGTAGTATAATCATCGTAGACGAAAGGATGAGTGGTCAATGGCTTTAAATTTTCATCAGCTGCACATATTTTATACGGTTGCAGAGCGCGGAAGCTTCTCGGCCGCAGCGCAAGCTTTGCATATGACGCAGCCTGCGGTGACGATGCAGGTGCAGTCGTTGGAAGACTATTTTGGCACGAAGCTGTTCACACGCTCAACGAAACGAATCGAGTTGACGGAATCAGGAGCGGCGCTGATGCCGTTCGCCCAGCGGAGCATAGAGCTGATTCGCGAAACGGATCAAGCGATGTCGATGTTCACTCAGCAGCTTAAAGGCAGGCTGCAGCTTGGCGCAAGCCTGACGATCGGCGAATATTTTTTGCCGCGCGTTTTGGGGCCGTTTGGCGGGGAATATCCGCATATCTCTATCAGCATGCGGGTAATGAATACTGCGCAAATCATGGAAGATATTTTGAATCATCAGTTAAATTTCGGCTTAATTGAAGCTCCTGTCAATCATCCGGATATGCATATGGAGCCTGTCATGAATGACGAGCTGCGGCTTATTGTGTCACGGGATCATCCGTTAGCCGAGCGGGATTCCGTCACGCTTGCCGAGGTGATGGAATATCCGTTCGTGCTGCGGGAACAGGGCTCCGGCACCCGGCTAGTCATGGAAGAGCAGCTTAAGCTGAAAGATATTAATATCGGAAAAATGAAAATTGTTATGGAGCTGGGCAGCACGGGTGCCGTCAAATCGGCAGTCGAGGCGGGGCTTGGCCTTTCATTTGTGTCCGCCTCATCGGTAAAGCATGAGGTAGCGCTTGGATTGATACGGATCGTCAATATTGAAGACGCTGTGTTCAAGCGTCAGTTTTATTCCATCTATTTGAAATCGGCGCTCCTTCCGATTTCAGCCGTCACTTTTCTTACTTTTCTTAGAGAAAGGGATTTGCAGCAATGGCTCTAGCAATAGATCGCGCTGACCTTCATACGCATACGACGGCTTCGGACGGGCTCCATTCGCCGTATGAAGTGGTGTCTCTTGCGGCTCAAGCGGGGCTGCTGGCCGTTGCGATTACCGATCATGATACGGTTGCGGGCATTCCGGAGGCGATGGAGGCGGGAGCTGCGCTCGGCATTAACGTCGTGCCGGGCGTTGAGTTAAGCACTGTCGCTGACGGAACGGACATTCATATTCTTGCCTATTACGCGAATGACCGCGATGCCAAATGGCTAGACAGGCTGGAAGGTTTAAGAACCGTTCGAGATAAGCGCAACGGGATGATGATCGAGAAGCTTAGCTCGCTGGGAATGCCGATTACACTTGACGAAGTGATGGAGGCGGCCGGGAAGGACAGGCGGAACGCCCGGCTGGAGCAAGCGTCGGCCGGCCGCATATCGCTGATGTTATGGTGCGCAAAGGATATGTGGCTGACGTAAGGGAAGCATTCGACCGTTTCTTGAAATCCGGCGCGCCGGCGTATGTCAATCCGCCGCGGGTTCATCCCTTTGAGGCGCTCCAATGGATTCGCGAAGCTGGCGGGACGAGCGTCATCGCCCACCCCGGGCTTTACGGCAACGATGCGCTCGTCGAGGAGCTCATCAATCGCGGAGCGCAAGGCATTGAAGTTTATCATTCGGATCATACCGAAGAGGATGAGCGGCGATACCGTGAAATGGCGGAGCGGCATCGGCTAATCGTCACAGGCGGCTCTGATTTTCACGGCTCGCGGCAAGGCAAAATATTTCACGGAAGCGTCGGCTACAGGACAGTTCCGTCCGACGTTGTTAGGATGCTGAAGAAGAGCTCCTTATAAAAACAAACAGGCTGACCCCATTACTAGGGGTCAGCCTGTTTGCTTTATTTGATTTGAACCGGAAGGGCGCCGATACGGTTTTGGTCAGGCGTTATAAATACTGTCTTCTGATTGTCATAGATGACGAAGCCGGGCTTGGCGCCGCTTGGCTTACGCACATGCCTGATGCTCGTATAATCGACCGGAACCATGCTGGATTCTCTGGCTTGACTGTAGTAAGCGGCAAGCATCGCGGCTTCCTCCAGCGTGGCGTCGCCGAAGCTGCTGCTGCGGATAACGACGTGGGAGCCTGGTATATCCTTCGTATGAAGCCAAGTATCCGACGCCGAGGCAAGCCGGTTGGTCAAATATTCGTTCTGCGTATTGTTCTTGCCGACGTAGACAGCAATGCCTTCCGATGATGTATAGCACATAAGCGTCGGATTGGCCGCTTTTTTCTTTTTGGGGCCGCGGCGGCTCCGCTCTTTCACGTAGCCTTGCCCTGCGAGCTCGTCGCGGATTTCCTCGATATCGGAGAGCGATGCGCTGTCAAGCTGCTGCAGCAGCGATTCGAAGTAGGCGATTTCCTCCCGGGCGAGGCCCATCTGCTCATGAACGGCGGACAGGCTGTTCTTCAGCTTCGTGTATCGCCGGAAATAACGCTGCGCATTCTCAGAAGGACTGAGCTGCGGATCGAGCTCGATTGCGACGGCGGATTGGTTCTCGTCGTAAAAGTTAATAAGCTCGACAGTTGTATCCCCTCGCTTGATTTGATGCATATAAGCAGTAAGCAGCTCGCCGAGCACCTTGTATTTATCCGCGTCCTTCGCGTCCTCCAGCGTATCTTCCAGCTTTTTGATCTTCGTAATGTTCTTGTCCTTCTCGTTGTGCACGAAGCGGATCAGGTCGGCCGCGCGCTGCTTGACCGTATCTCGTTCCGCTTTATTGCCGAAGAACGCTTCCAAGCAGGCGCTTACGTCGGGATACGATGTAACCGCTCCTTCAATATGAGACAGCTTCGTCACCGAGAAAAATGATTTATCCGTTGACGGATCGGTAACGATGTTCGGCTCAAACGCCGCTTGTCTCACTTGTGCCATCAAACCGGTGAAGCTGCTCCACAGCGCATTCAAGACGTCTTGACCGATGTCTGCGGCTGTCAGCGGGCTTGCCGGTGCGGCAGCACGATAGACAATTTCCTTCGCCAGCAGCGGACTGACGCCGCTGTACGCTTCGACAATACGTTTATGCAGCGGCGCAGCATCCTCGATTGCGCAGACAGCTTGGATGAATTGCTCGGTGCTTTGCGCTTCAAGCGGATCCGCTTTGCCTTGGTCGGGAGGCGGCGTATAGACGCTTCCCGGCATAACGATGCGATGGCTGCTTATTGCAGGAGTAACGTGATGAATGCCGTCATAGATGAGGCCTGTTTTCGGATCCGTCAAAATAATGTTGCTGTGCCTTCCCATAATTTCAATAATGATCGTTTTGATCGATATATCGCCAATTTCATCCCGGTGCCTCACATCGATATGAATAATCCGTTCGTTGCCGACCTGGCGGACTGCTTCTATCGTGCCGCTTTCGCAATGTTTGCGAAGCAGCATGCAGAACATAGGCGCCTCCAGCGGATTGGTCTGGGTGGAAGCGGTCCAGTGCACTCGCGGATAGGTCGGATTGGCGGAGAGCAGCAGCTTTCCGGCAATGCCTGCTCCTCGGATGCCGAACACAAGCTCATGATCGGTCGGCTGATGGATTTTATGTATCCGAGCGCCGATACAGCGCTGAAGGTCGTGAACGATCGCGCGGGTAACGATTCCGTCTAAAGCCATAATGCATTCCTCTCTCTTTCTGATGGATCTTTCTCTATCATGCCATAGATGGGGCAAAAACTTAAGTCCTTTATTGGGATATTTTAATGCCCGTCCGAATACATTTACCCTATAAAGGCTGTACAAGCAAGCATGACAATGGCTGTTGCGATCGAAGGATCGAACGGGTTCTGCTTATAATGGGAGGGAAGCATGCGATGGAACAATTGAAATGGCATCAAATGGGGACGAGCGAGCTGACAGATGCGTTGAACTGCTCCCCGCAGGAAGGGCTGAGCGCGGCAGAGGCTGCGAAAAGACTGGAGGAGCACGGCCATAACGAGCTTTCCGAGGGAAAGCGCATATCGCCGGTAGTTTTGTTTTTAAATCAATTCAAAGATTTTATGGTTTTGATTTTAATGGGCGCGACACTTATTTCAGGACTGCTGGGCGAATATTTGGATGCGATAACGATACTGGCCATCATTTTGCTTAACGCTGTTCTGGGCTTTGTGCAGGAGTTTCGGGCGGAACGTTCGCTTCGGGCGCTGAAGGAGCTGTCTGCTCCGACCGCTAAAGTCATTCGAGGCGGGGAGACGGTTACGCTGCCTGCTAAAGACTTGGTGGCAGGCGACGTCATTATGCTGGAAAGCGGCGACCGTATCCCGGCAGATATTAGACTGATCGAGGCTAACAGCTGTTATGTGGAGGAATCGGCGCTTACGGGCGAATCGGTACCGGTCGGCAAGCAGGAGGCGTCAATCGCGGAGGACAATCTGCCGCTCGGCGATCAGCGGAATATGGGCTTCATGGGAACGATGGTGACGCGCGGGACGGCGAAAGGGGTCGTCGTTCGAACGGGCATGCACACGGAAATGGGCAAAATAGCGGGTCTGATCGAGCAGACAGAGTCGATGGAGACGCCGCTTCAGCATCGGCTGGAGCAGCTCGGCAAGCTGCTCATCGTCGTCGCGCTCGGCTTGACCGTAATCGTTGTCGTAGCGGGGATTCTGCACGGCCAGCCGCCTTACGGCATGTTTCTTGCAGGCGTCAGCCTTGCAGTCGCGGCTATACCCGAAGGGCTGCCGGCGATCGTTACGATTGCGCTTGCGCTTGGCGTGCAGCGGATGATTAAGCGGAAGGCGATCGTCCGCAAGCTGCCGTCAGTAGAGACGCTAGGCTGCGCTTCGGTCATATGCTCCGACAAGACGGGCACGCTTACGCAAAATAAAATGACCGTAACGAAAGTATGGCTGGGCGGTCGGTCGCTTGATGTAAGCGGCGAAGGCTACGAGCTGTCCGGCGGCATTTTTGAGGACGGCAAAGCCGTTGATCTGAAGGCTGATTCATCCTTAAGACGGCTGCTGCAAATAAGCGCGCTCTGCAACAATGCGCAGCTGACGCGTAACGAGGAAGCGGATGAGAAGCGAAGCCGCAGAAGCAAGGAGCCGCAGGAGGAATGGCTGCTGAAGGGCGATCCGACGGAGGGGGCGCTTGCGGTGTTGTCCGCCAAGCTGGGATCCTCGGCCAAATCGCTTGAAATGCTGTATAAGCGGGTTAAAGAATTCCCGTTCGATTCCGAACGAAAGCGGATGTCGGTCATCGTCTCCCATCAAGGGGGCAGGCTTGCTTGTACGAAAGGCGCTCCCGATATGCTGATGGATCAGTGCGCTTATGTGTTATGGGACGGCAAGGTCGTGCCGTTCACGGCGACTTTGAAAAGAAAATGCGCCGAAGCGGGCGAGCAGATGGCGCAAAGCGCGCTGCGGGTGCTTGGCTTTGCTTATCGCGATTTGCGCCAGGCAGATTCATGTGAAACTGAAAAGGAAGTTGAAAACAATCTTATTTTCGTCGGTTTGGCAGGCATGATCGATCCGCCGCGCCGCGAGGTGAAGGATGCAATCGCTAAGTGCAGGAGAGCCGGCATTAAAACGGTCATGATAACCGGAGACCACCAATTAACGGCTGAAGCGATAGCGGCACAGCTCGGCATTATGCCGCGCGGCGGCATCGCGATGAGCGGTAAGGCGCTTGAGGAGCTTGACGACGCTCAGCTGGACCGGCTTGTTGACAATATCTACGTATACGCCCGCGTGTCGCCGGAGCATAAGCTGAGAATTGTTAAGGCGCTGCAGCGGCGCGGCCATGTCGTGGCGATGACGGGTGACGGGGTCAACGATGCGCCAGCTATTAAAGCCTCTGATATCGGCATTGCTATGGGTATTACGGGAACGGATGTGACGAAGGAAGCGTCCGCGCTCGTGCTAAGCGACGACAATTTTGCGACGATTGTATCCGCGATCGAGGAAGGGCGGAGCATCTACGAAAATATTAGAAAGTTTATCCGGTATTTGCTTGCATCTAATGTAGGAGAAATTATGACCATGTTCTTGGCGATGATGATGGGGCTGCCGCTGCCTCTCGTTCCGATTCAAATATTGTGGGTCAATCTGGTGACGGACGGCTTGCCGGCAATGGCGCTTGGCGTCGATCAAGCGGAGAAGGATTTAATGCTTCAAAAGCCGCGTCCGGCGAAGGAAAATATTTTTGCCAGACGGTTAGGCTGGAAAATTGTTAGCCGCGGTCTTTTGATCGGCATATGTACATTAGGAGCATTCTGGATTACACTAAGTGCAGCGCCAAACAACGCGGAGGGGCTAAGGCATGCGCAGACGGTAGCGTTCGCGACGCTCGTTATGGCCCAGCTCATTCATGTATTTGACTGCCGCAGCTCGCGTTCGATTTTCCACCGGAGCCCGTTCCAGAACAAATATCTGGTACTCGCCGTACTTTCATCGCTTGTGCTCATGCTGGGCGTGATATATATTAGTGCTATGCAGCCGATATTCAAAACGGTTCCGATCGGCTTCCGCGATTGGTGTCTTGTTATTGTAGCGGCCGGAATTCCTACTTTCCTTATGGGGATTGGTAGCGTCCTCGGCTCGCCTAAGAAAAACAAGCCGGCCGCAAAGTCGCCGCTTAAGCCACAGGCGCTGTCGAGGTAGTCATATAGTACAAATGATCATGCATTTGATGAATACAGTTTCTCCTTGCTTTACGCTATGCTAGTAGCACTAATGGCAGATTTTATTTCTATAGCGGAGCAAGGAGAGATGGCTTTATGGAATTCGTAAAAATGCATGGACTTGGCAATGACTTTATTATCGTAGCGGGTGAAAAGGAGCTGCCGGACAACGCTGCCGAGCTGTCGCTTCAGCTATGCAACCGTTTTTTTGGCATCGGCGCGGACGGTCTCGTCTATATTTTGCCTTCGGAGATTGCGGATTTTCGCATGCGCATCATCAATTCGGACGGATCTGAGGCCGAACAGTGCGGCAATGCGATCCGTTGCGTAGCGAAGTATGTCTACGACAACGGCTTGACTGACAAGGAAGAAATTTCGATCGAGACGTTAGGCGCGGGAGCGCAAAAGGTTCAATTGACTGTTAAGGACGGCAAGGCGAAGTCCGTTCGCGTCGACATGGGAGAGCCGATACTTAACGGCTTGCAGGTCCCGACTACGGTAGATGCGGAGCAAGTCGTTAACCATCCCGTCAACGTGGACGGCCGCGAGTTCGCGTTTACCGCTGTATCGATGGGCAACCCGCACTGCGTCATTTATGTTGACGATGCGGCAAGCTTCGATCTTCAAACGTGGGGGCCGAAGCTGGAGACGCATCCGATGTTTCCGCGCAAAATCAATGTGGAGTTCGTAACGGTCAACAGCGCCTCGCAAGCGGATATGCGAGTCTGGGAGAGAGGCGCGGGACCTACGCTCGCATGCGGAACAGGCGCGTGCGCGACAGTTGTAGCTTCCGTGCTGACAGGCAAGACAGACCGTAGTGCTACGGTATCTTTAAAGGGCGGAGATCTGTTCATTGAATGGAATGAAGCCGACAATCACGTGTATATGACAGGACCTGCTGCGGAGGTGTATCGCGGCATACTGTAACATAACGCTAGATGGGTGGTATGAATCAGATGAAACCGGATTTAAGGGAGGCGCTGAAGGAGCGCATCTTGACCGGGGACGGCGCTATGGGAACCTATTTGTATCAAATGGGCTTCCCTGTCGGTGTTTCTTACGAGGAATTCAATACGCTGAAGCGCGATGTTATTGAGAATATACATCGCCGCTACTATGAAGCAGGCGCTCGAATCATCGAGACCAATACGTTTTCGGCGAATGTCGAGAAGCTGTCGAAATACGGCTTGGAGAATGAAATGGAAGCGATTAATATCGCTGGCGTACAGGCTGCGCGCGCTGGCGCCGGGAGCGACGCCTATGTCGTTGGCGCGGTCGGCTCGATTCGCGACGGCAAGCTTAAAAATTTGCGCACCGCAGCCGTGAGCGATGCTTACAAGCGGCAGATGAATGCCTTGCTGACGGAAGGCGCCGACGGCTTGCTGCTTGAAACCTTCTACGATTTGAGCGAGATGCTGCTTGCGCTACGCATCGGCCGTTCGCTGACGGATGCGCCGATTATATGCCAATTCGCGGTAGAAGATGTCGGCCGGACGCTAGATGGCGTCAGCCTGAAGGACGCCTTTGAAGCGCTGCAGGGAGAAGGAGCGGACGTCGTCGGCTTCAACTGCCGCAGCGGCCCGAACGGCATTATGCGGGCGATTGATTCCATTACCGGCAATGTAGAGCTGCCGCTCTCCGTATATCCGAATGCAGGTATTCCCGATTATGTGGATGGCAAATATACGTATTCCGCAGGCCCGCAATATTTCGCGGAAATGGCACGGCGGTTCGCCGACCGCGGCGCGCGCATTATCGGCGGCTGCTGTGGAACGACGCCCGAGCATGTCGCGGCCATCGCTGCAGCGCTTGACGGCTATGTCCCTAAAGCTGGACAAGCCGGCATAGCGGAAGAGCAGCCGGAACAAGAGCAGGTCATCGTCGCGTCAACCGTCCAACCGGAGAAGAAGCCGGAGAAAGGCGGAGCAGAAGCTAACCCGTCTATCGTCGAGCTTGTCAAGCAGCGCCATACCGTTATCGTCGAGCTTGATCCGCCGCGCGATCTGGATATCCGCAAGTTTATGGAAGGGGCCGCAGCGCTTAAGGAAGCGAAGGCTGACGCTGTCACGATGGCGGACAACTCGCTTGCAGTAACGCGGATGAGCAATATTGCTTTGGCTGCGCTGCTGCAGGAGAGAATCGGCATTCGCCCGCTCGTCCATATCGCTTGCCGCGACCGCAATCTGATAGGCACCCAATCGCATATGATGGGACTTGACGCGCTTGATATCGACCATGTGCTTGCCGTTACCGGCGATCCGGCGCGCTTCGGCGATTTGCCGGATTCAAGCTCCGTCTATGATTTAACCTCGTTTGAAATGATCCGGATGATCAAGCAGTTGAACGAAGGCACCGCTTTTTCCGGCAAGCCGCTGAAGCAGAAAGCCAAGTTCGTCGTTGGCGCCGCCTTTAATCCGAATGTGAAACATTTGGACAAAGCCGTTCAGCGCCTTGAGCGCAAAATCACATCCGGGGCCGACTATATTATGACGCAGCCTGTTTACGATCCCGACCTGATCGTGCGGATGGCCGAAGCGACCAAGCATTTGGATGTTCCGATCTTCGTCGGCATTATGCCGCTCGCCAATGGGCGCAACGCCGAATATTTGCACAATGAGGTGCCGGGCATCCAGCTCTCAGATGAGGTGCGCAGCAGAATGGTTGGGCTTGAAGGCGAAGCGGGCCGCGCAGAGGGCGTCCGCATCGCCCAGGAGCTGATCGATTGCGCGCTTCCTTATTTTAACGGTATTTATCTGATTACTCCGTTCATGTATTACGATATGGCTGTACAGCTTACGCATTACGTATGGAGCAAGACAGGCATTTGCAATTGTTGACAAACCTGTGAAGCGAATTTGGGCTTTTTTGCTCGATTTCGCTTTTTCCCTTGTTCGTTTATGAAAAATCAATTAAAATAAGCGAGAGTATAGCGTTTGGAGCGTTTGCAGCTGGAATGAACAGCCAGTCCGTTTGAAGGCAGCGGCGCACCGGAGCGTATGCCAGGCACTTTTTTCGTCAACAATAGTGCAATGGTTCTGTCGATTTATGGCAAGCCCGTTTACGCAGTCGCAGAGCAAGGAATGACTACGATAGGACATTTTATCATCATATTTACAGGCAGATGCACTTGAAAGGCCATAGGCGGAGGGGGAACTAGGCTTGGCTATTAAACTTATTAATATTGGATTCGGCAATATCGTTTCAGCGAATCGGATTATTTCGATTGTGAGCCCGGAATCCGCGCCAATTAAGCGCATCATACAAGAAGCGCGCGACAGGCACATGCTAATTGACGCTACATATGGGCGTCGCACACGGGCGGTTATTATTACGGACAGCGATCATGTCATTTTATCTGCGGTTCAGCCTGAAACGGTAGCGCACCGGTTGTCCACCAAGGACGACGATAACGACGAATAGTACGGGGAGTTATATGAATAAGGGATTGTTGATAGTATTGTCCGGTCCGTCCGGAGTCGGCAAAGGAACAGTATGCTCTGTTCTGCGCACAAAAATGCCTGATCTTGTCTATTCCGTATCGGCGACTACGCGAGCGCCGCGGCAGGGCGAGATTGACGGCGTCAATTATTTCTTTAAAAGCAAAGAGCAATTTCAAGAGATGATCGCTCGCGACGCTTTGCTGGAATATGCCGAGTATGTGGGGAATTACTATGGCACGCCGCGCGATTTTGTGGAGCGGACGCTGGAAAGCGGCAAAGATGTCATCCTTGAAATTGAAGTACAGGGCGCGTTGAAGGTGAAGGAAAAGTTTCCCGAAGGCGTATTCGTCTTTTTAATGCCGCCTTCGCTCGATGAGCTTAAGCAGCGCATCGTTGGACGGGGAACAGAGTCGCAGGATACGATCAACAACCGCATGTCCGTAGCGGTAGAGGAAATCAATTTGCTTCGCCACTACGATTATGCAGTCGTTAATGATGAGATAGATTCCGCATGCCATCGGATTCAAAGCATCGTCGTTGCCGAGCACTGCCGGAGAGACAGAGTGATGCCGCATCTGTCGGAAATGATGGCTGCAACCTAAGTTAGCTTGAGTGAGGAGAATGTGAAATGCTTTATCCGTCGATTGATGAAATGGTAAAAAAGGTTGATAGCAAGTATACGCTCGTCGTAGCCGCATCCAGGAGAGCCCGCATGCTGCGCAACGGGGAAAAGTCCGATCTGACGAATCCTCGCTCCCGCAAAAATGTCGGCGTAGCGCTTGAAGAAATTTACGGCGATTATGTGCAAATTGAAATGATTGCTACGAAAGAGAATTAAGCTGCATCCGCTTTTGCGAAGATAGAGACTGCTCCTGGCTGCTAAACATGCGGCTTAGAGCGGTCTTTTTTTTGAAGGCTTATCATGAAATTTCAAGCAGTTTTTCTCATGAATAACTTCAATGTATGGTATGATAAGGTGAGATTTTTATTTTCTATATGGTTGGAGGGATATGAATGGGACTGCGCCGTTTTCCGATTGGCAAGTACACTTACACTGGGATGAATGATGAGCAGCGGCAGAAGTGGACAGAAGATATTGAGACGCTTCCTGTTAGGCTGAGAGCTGCGCTGGCGGGATGGACCGACAATCAGTTCGATACGCCATACCGTGAAGGGGGCTGGACGGTTAGGCAGGTTGTCCATCATATGGCGGATAGCACGATGAATTTTTTTATCCGCTTCAAGCTCGCGCTTTCGGAGCAGAATCCAACAATTAAGCCTTTCAATGAAGAACCGTGGGCGATAATGGCAGACAGCACGAAAGCGAGTCCGGAACTGAGCCTGGCCATTATCGATGGCGTGCATGAACGATTCGGGCTGCTGATCCGTTCCATGAGCCGCGCAGATTTTGACAAGCAGTTCTATCATCCTGAGAAGGTTCGGCAAATTCATCTCGCGCAATATTTGGGGTATGTAGCTTGGCATGGCAAGCATCATTTGGCTCATATTGAAGATTTGAAGGAACGCAAGGGCTGGTAGGCTATCATTTCGCCGCATAACGACAGACGGCGCCGCAAGGCGTCTTATGCCGTTAAGGCGATTATGACGGGAGAGGCATATGGTCAGAGGAAAAACAATTATACTAGGCATTACGGGCGGGATTGCTGCATACAAGGCTGCGACGCTATGCAGCAAGCTCGTTCAAGCCGGGGCAGACGTACATGTTATTATGACGAATTCTGCCGCCCAATTCATAACGCCGCTTACGCTGCAAACATTGTCGCGTAATCCGGTCTACATAGATACATTCGACGAACGGAATCCGGCCGTCGTATCCCATATCGATTTGGCCGATCGCGCCGATCTGATCGTTATCGCGCCGGCTACCGCCAATATTCTCGCGAAAATGGCGGGGGGACATGGCGACGATATGCTCAGCACGACGCTGCTGGCAGCGTCGTGCCCGATTATGGTCGCGCCTGCGATGAACGTGCATATGTACGAGCATCCGGCCGTCGTCTCCAACATCGAGCTGCTGGCGTCGCGGGGCGTCATGTTCATCGAGCCGGGAACCGGCCAGCTCGCATGCGGGTATGTCGCCAAAGGGAGGCTTGCCGAGCCTGAGGACATCGCCGCAGCTATCTACTCCTGGTTTGCGGGGAGCGGCAAGCTGAAGGGCAAGCGAGTCGTCGTAACGGCGGGAGGCACCATTGAGCGGCTTGATCCGGTACGTTATTTGACGAATGATTCCTCAGGCAAAATGGGCTTTGCCATCGCGGAGGCGGCGCTCCTGATGGGCGCTGACGTTACGGTAATTGCAGGGAGGACAAATGTGCAAGCGCCGTCCGGCGTAAAGCTTGTCCGCGTGGAATCGGCGGAGCAGATGCTTCAGGCTGCGACAGCCGCATTCGACGACGCGGATATTGTCGTGAAGGCGGCAGCTGTCGCCGACTATCGTCCGGCAGCCGCAAGCGAGCGGAAGCTGAAAAAAACCGGCGAAAGGCTCATCCTTGAGCTGGAGCGCACGACTGATATTTTGCAGACGCTTGGCCAGCGCAAGAAGCGTCAATTTCTTGTCGGCTTCGCTGCCGAAACCGAGCAGGTTGAGCATTATGCGATGGACAAGCTTCAGCGGAAGCGTTGCGATCTGATCGTCGCCAACGATGTCAGCATGGAAGGCGCAGGCTTCAATGGCGACACGAACATTATTGCCGTTTACGGAGCCGAAGGGAAAGTGGCCGAACTGCCGCTTATGAGCAAGCGCGAAGCGGCAAGCCGTTTGCTTGGCATTATCGCCGAGCGAATGGATCGCGGCGGTGGAAGTCAATGATGATTGCTAAAGTGATAGTAGACGTGCCGAGCCGTCAAACGGATCGGCCTTTTGATTATAAAGTGCCGGATACGATGGCCGAATGGATTGAAGTCGGCAGCCGGGTCGGTGTCCCGTTCGGCGGACGAGTGCTGCAGGGCTTTGTCGTCGGTTTGGACGATTCAACCGATATCGATCCAAAGCGGCTCAAGGCGGTCGCCGAGCTGCTCGATCCCGTTCCGCCGCTTTTGCCTGATTTGATCGAGCTGGCTCAATGGATGAGTGTCAAATATTGCTGTTCGTGGACCTCTGCGCTTCAAGCAATGATTCCTTCCGCTCTCAAAGGAAAGGCGGAGCGGCTTATTTCGATTGCAGACGAGGAGGCAGCGGCGTATGAGCTGCCTCCTCCCGTAGCGGAGTTGTTATCGGGAGGAAAGGGGCATGCAAAGCTTGACCAGCTGCTCGAGCAGTTTCCGGAGCATGCGCGCGCGATCAAGGCGGCGCTGAAGAGCGGGGTCTTGTCCGAGCACGCTTCCATCCGGGACCGGTTAGCGATCCGCAAGCTGCTGACCGTGTTTTTGCCCGAGGACCGGGCGGCTGCCGAGGCAGGGCTTGTCCAGCTGCCCGCAAGAGCCGGCAAGCAGCGCGAGGTGCTTGCCTATATGCTGGAGCATAACGAGCCGATTCCGCTGCAGGCATTGCTGGCGGAGCTGGGCGCGACTGCGGGAACGGTTCGCGCGCTGGCGGATAAGGGGCTGCTGGAGCTGAAAGAGGTTGAACAGCAGCGGGATCCTTACAAAGACCGCAGCTTTGAACGGACGGAGCCGCTTCCTTTGACGGACGGCCAGCAGGCTGTATACGGCCGGGTCGTCGGAGCGCTGCAATCGCGCCAGCCGCAGACGATGCTGCTGCACGGGGTAACGGGCAGCGGTAAGACGGAAGTCTATTTGCAGTCGATTCAGTATGCTCTGGAGCAGGGAAGACAGGCAATTGTGCTCGTGCCGGAAATATCGCTTACGCCCCAGATGGTAGAGCGATTTAAAGGCCGCTTCGGCGCGGCGGTTGCCGTGCTGCACAGCAGGCTTTCGCACGGAGAGCGCTATGATGAATGGCGCAAAATCCGCTCTGGAGAGGCGCAGGTCGCCATTGGCGCGCGATCCGCTATTTTCGCCCCGTTTGAATCTATCGGCCTTATCATTATAGATGAAGAGCATGAAACCTCCTATAAGCAAGAAGAGACGCCTAAATACCATGCAAGAGACGTTGCCGTCAGTCGCGCGAAGCGGCATGGAGCCGCAGTCGTATTGGGCTCGGCAACGCCATCGCTGGAATCGTTCGCGGCGGCGAGCAGACGTGCCCGTGACGGAGAAGAGCGGGCGCTTCTGCCGATGCCGGAGAGGGTCGGAGCGAGGCCGCTGCCGAGCGTCGAAATTATCGATATGCGGGAGGAGCTGCGCGGCGGCAATCGTTCGATGTTCAGCCGCAAGCTTCACAGCGCTATAGCGGATCGGCTTGAGCGCGGCGAGCAGTCGGTGCTGCTCCTCAATCGCCGCGGCTATTCCACTTTCGTCATGTGCCGATCATGCGGCTATACGGCTGCATGCCCGCATTGCGACATCTCGCTTACGTATCATCAGAAGTCTCGCGTCATGCGCTGCCATTACTGCGGCCATGCCGAGGGTGCGCCAGCCAAATGCCCGTCTTGCGAAAGCGAGCATATCCGTTATTTCGGCACCGGCACGCAGCGTGTCGAGGAGGAACTGGCGAAGCTGTTCCCCGGCATTCGCGTCATCCGAATGGATGTCGATACGACGACGGAAAAAAATGCGCACGAAAAGCTGTTAAAGCAATTCGGCGAGCGAAGAGCGGATGTGCTGCTCGGCACCCAGATGGTTGCAAAGGGTCTGGATTTTCCGTATGTTACATTAGTGGGCGTCATTGCCGCCGATACTTCGCTTAATTTGCCCGACTTCCGCGCCGCGGAAAGAACGTTTCAGCTGCTGACGCAGGTTGCCGGACGCGCCGGACGCCATCATTTGCCCGGAGAGGTCGTCATTCAGACGTACACGCCCGAGCATTACGCGATAACGACGGCGCAAGGGCATGACTATGAGGCGTTCATCGCGAAGGAGCTTCACCAGCGGAGCATGCTTGGCTATCCGCCCTACTGCAGGCTTATCCTCATTACGATGTCGCATGAGCAGCTGCCGCTGCTGTCGCAGACGAGCGAGAGGTTCGCTGAAGAGCTGCGCGAGCTGGCCGCTCACGCCGGCGTATTGACACCATTAAGCACAGGCGCGTCCAAAGCCTTCGAGGTGCTGGGGCCGGTTGCATCGCCGATTGCGAGAATGAAGGATCGCTACCGTTTTCAATGTGTGATAAAATATCGTGGTAACATTGATGCATCCGCTATCGTAAAGCGCGCGCTGGAATCGTTTGATGGCGTGCCGCCGCAGCGTCAAGTGCAGTTCAATGTCGATGTCGATCCGCAAGTCATTTTATAAGAGGATTGCCGTAATTAAATGAAATATATTTTTATGAATATTAATGATTGCAAAGGATGGGAATACAATGAGTATCCGTTTAATCGTAAAGGACCCGGATCCAGTACTGCGCGAAGTTGCCAAGGAGGTAACCAAATTCAACGCCAATTTGCAAAAGCTGCTGAAAGATATGGCGGAAACGATGTACGACGCTGACGGCGTAGGCCTTGCCGCTCCGCAGATCGGCATATCGAAGCGTGTAATCGTCGTCGACGTCGGCGATGACAACGGATTGATCGAGATGGTGAACCCGGTCATCGTCGAGGAGGATGGCGAGCAATTCGGGCCGGAGGGCTGTCTCAGCATACCGAATTTGAACGGCGAGGTGCGCCGTGCCGACCGTATCGTCGTTACCGGCCAAGATGCAGCGGGCCAATCGTTCACCATGGAGGCGACAGGCTTTCTTGCCCGCGCGTTCCAGCATGAGATCGATCATTTGAACGGCATCTTGTTCACGGATATTGCGGAAAGCGTCTATGATATTTCCGAGAGAGCTGAAAAATCGAATCGTTCTGAACGAGCGGGCAAAGGCGGCGAATAGATTTATGCGTATCGTATTTATGGGTACCCCGGATTTCGCGGTACCTTCTCTAAAGCTACTGCTTGAGCAAAACTATGAGGTTGCAGCAGTCGTAACCCAGCCTGACCGCCCAAAGGGCCGCAAAAAAACGTTGACGCCGCCGCCTGTAAAGGAAGCGGCGTTGTCGCTTGGACTGCCTGTGCTGCAGCCGGAGCGGATGCGCAGCCCGGAGGCGGTGGCTGCGATCGCGGAGATCGCGCCGGACTTAATTGTGACGGCTGCCTATGGGCAAATATTGCCGAAGGCGCTGCTCGACATTCCGCGGCTAGGCTGCATTAATGTGCATGGCTCGCTCCTGCCCAAATATCGGGGAGGCGCGCCGATCCAGCGCTCGATTATTAACGGCGAATCCAAGACGGGCGTAACCATCATGTATATGGCGGAGGGGCTCGATACCGGCGATATGATTAGCGCTGTAGAGGTTCCGATTGAGGATTCCGATACGGCCGGCACGATGTTCGAGAAGCTGAGCGCCGCAGGCGCGGAGCTGCTCGGCGCTACGCTACCGTCCATTCTGTCAGGTGATGCGAAAGCAGTGCCGCAGCAGCAGGAGCTTGCGACTTACGCCCCTAATTTAACGCGCGAAGACGAACGGATTAAATGGGGCCGCTCCGCGCGGGCCATCTACAACCAAGTAAGAGGCTTGTCGCCTATGGCGGGCGCATTTACGTTTTTGAACGGCGAAGTATTCAAAGTATGGGGCTGCCAGCCCGTTAATGACGCAGCTTCTGCCGGTGAAGCTCTGCCTGGTACAGTGCTAAGCGCAGACGGGGCGGGCATTGCGGTTCAGACCGGCGAAGGCGTGCTGCTGTTGACGGAAATTCAGCCTGCCGGCAAGCGCGCGATGACAGCCGCGGAATGGCTCAAAGGCTCGCGTCTTGCGGCCGGCGCTTCGTTTGAAGACGGAGGCGCGGCATGAGCAAAGGCAAAGGCGAGCAAAGAACCAAAGCGGTAAAAGCGCCGCGGGAATTGGCGCTTGACGCGCTTGTTAAAGTGGCTAAAACCGGGGCGTACAGCAATTTGCAGCTTAACCGCATATTGCAGGACGCGGATCTGCAGCGGGCGGACGCCGCGCTTGTAACGGAGCTTGTGTACGGCACGATTCAGCGGCAGCTTACACTGGACCATTTCTTGAGCCGCTTTGTGGCAAAGGGGCTTCAGAAACTGGAGACTTGGGTGCACGGGCTGCTCCGGATGAGCGCCTATCAGCTGCTATATCTCGATCGCATTCCGGCTCATGCCGTCGTCAATGAAGCAGTGCTGATCGCTAAGCGCCGCGGCCATGCGGGCATAGCGGGCATGGTTAACGGCGTGCTTCGCAATATGGTCCGCAACCGTTCCGAGCTGAAGCCGGATGATATAACAGCCGATAATCCGATTGACGCAATTGCGCTTCGCCATTCTTATCCTGAGTGGCTTGTCGCGCGATGGATCGATACATACGGGGAGCGGGTAGCGGAGGAGATTTGCGAATGGGGCAATAAGCCGCCGCATGCAAGCGTCCGCGTCAACCCGCTGCGCACGAATCGAAAGGCTGCTCTGGAGCTGCTTGCCGGCGAAGGCTATGACGCTGAACCGTCTCAGCTGGCGCCTGCGGGCATCGTCGTAGGACGCGGCGGCAATTTAGCTGATACGAGCGGCTTCCGCGACGGGCTGTGGACCATCCAGGATGAAAGCTCGATGATTGTCGCGGAGGTGGCGGCGCCGACGGCGGGGATGAAGGTGCTCGACTGCTGCGCGGCTCCCGGCGGCAAAACGACGCATCTTGCCGAGCTTATGGAGGGCAAGGGCAAAGTATGGGCGAACGATCTCCATCCGCATAAGCGGGCGCTCATCGCCTCACAATCCGAACGACTTAAGCTTCGCAATGTTGAAGCGATTACGGAGGATGCGGCGGAGCTGTCCGGCCGCTTCGATCCGGGCTCGATGGATGTCGTATTGCTTGACGCGCCATGCTCCGGCTTCGGCGTTATTCGGCGCAAGCCGGAAATCAAATGGACGAAATCGGCAGGAGATGTTGCCGATATTGCGGCGGTTCAGCGCCGGCTGCTAAATGCGGTTTGCGGTCTCGTAAGGCCGGGCGGCGTGCTCGTTTACAGCACATGTACCGTAGTGCGCGAAGAAAATGAGAACCAAATCGCACGTTTTTTGCAGGAGCATCCGGAGTTTTCGCTCGATGCGGGCTGGCCGGAAGCGATTAAGGCAATACTTCAAGAGAAAGGGGCAATCGGGCCGGATTTTGACGGCCAAGCCCAGCTGCTTCCGCAGCATTTTAACAGCGACGGCTTCTATATTGCTAGGCTGAAGAGGCGCGAATAGCGGTCATATAGCCCAATATAAGCATGTTGTGGTAAAATAAATCGATGGCGGCGAGCGACAAGCGTTCACCGTCCTACTTTAAAATACAGGTGTGATATGATGAAACCTTTTATTTACGACTATACGCTCGAGCAGCTGCAGGATTGGATGAAGGAAAACGGCGAGCCGGCTTTCCGCGGGGCTCAGCTGTTCGACTGGCTATATGTGAAACGGGTTAAAGACTTTGATGAAATGACGAATCTCCCGAAGGAGCTTCGCAAGAAGCTTGACGAAGGTTTCCAATTCGTCACGCTTCAGGAGATTACAAAATTCGAATCGAAAGACGGCACTGTCAAGTTTCTGTTCGGCCTGCACGATTCGCATGCGATCGAAACGGTTATTATGCGCCATAATTACGGCAACAGCATTTGCGTAACGACGCAGGTAGGCTGCCGGATAGGCTGCACCTTCTGCGCCTCGACGCTTGGCGGCCTAAAGCGCAATCTGACAGCGGGCGAAATTGTCGCTCAAGTCGTTACCGCCCAGCAAATGCTGGACGCAACGGGCGAGCGCGTATCGAGCATCGTCATTATGGGCTCCGGCGAGCCTTTTGAAAACTATGACGCTACGATGAACTTTTTGCGCATTATGATCCATGAGAAGGGGCTTAACATCGGTCAGCGCCACATTACCGTATCGACGAGCGGCATCGTGCCGAGCATGTATAAGTTTGCGGAAGAGAACACGCAGATCAATCTGGCGATTTCAATCCATGCGCCTAACGATAAGCTGCGCTCGAAGCTGATGCCTGTCAACCGCCGCTTCCCTTTCGAGGACGTCATAGAGGCTTGCAAGTACTATATTGCGAAGACTGGGCGTAGAATTACTTTCGAGTACGCGCTTATAGGCGGCGTCAACGATCAGGCCGAGCATGCGCAGGAGCTTGCGGATGTGCTGAAAGACATGCTGTGCCATGTTAATCTTATTCCAGTCAACCATGTGCCTGAACGCAACTATGTGCGGACGCCAAGAGACGATATATTTGAATTCCAGCGCGTATTGGAGCGCAACAAAATTAATGCAACGATCCGCAGGGAGCAAGGGCATGATATCGCGGCAGCCTGCGGCCAGTTAAGAGCGAAACATATGGAATCCTCGGCGAGGTGATGACAGTTTGATAATAGCCAATCGCAGTGATATTGGGAAAGTCCGCTCTGTGAATGAAGACAGTTCATGGGCAGAGCGGCTGAACGATGATTTGGCGTTAGCCATCGTCGCTGACGGCATGGGAGGCCATCAGGCCGGCGACGTTGCCAGCCAAATGGCGGTCGATGCCTTCCGCGAATTGTTTCAACAGGACGTCATTAAACATAATCTATCGTTGGAAGAATGCAGGATGCTTCTCCGCCAATCGATTACGCGGGCCAATGAAGCTATCTTTGAAATGGCCTCCCGCAATGAGCAGTATTACAATATGGGCACGACGATTGTTGCTGCTCTTCTCAGCCCGGGCAACGCCATAATCGGACATGTTGGAGACAGCAGAGCTTACCGGATTGCAAGCGGGAGGCTGGAGCAGCTGACGGAAGATCATACGCTCGTCAACGAACTCGTGAAATCCGGCCAGCTGAATGCTGAGGAGGCAGCCAGCCATCCGCGGCGCAATGTGCTCACCCGCGCAGTGGGTACCGATGCGGCGACAGACATCGATATCCAATCGGTTCAGTGGAGCGATAGCGACATCCTGCTTCTGTGCAGCGACGGGCTTACGAACATGGTAAGCGAGGAACTGCTGCTTGAAACGGCTTCCGACGAGATGCTCGCGCTCGATGAGAGAGCCGGTAAGCTCGTTGAATTGGCGCTTCAAGCAGGAGGGGATGACAATATTACGGTCATATTGCTGCAGACTGCTGGAGGGGGTTAAGCATGATAGGACATGATTTGGCCGGCAGATATGAAATTTTAAGCCGCATCGGCGGAGGCGGAATGGCGCTTGTCTATAAAGCCCATGACCTGCTTCTCAATCGCAATGTCGCTGTAAAGGTATTGCGGCAGCAATTCGTGCACGATGAGGAGTTTATTCGCCGGTTCCGGCGCGAAGCGCAATCCGCTGCCGCCTTGTCGCATCCGAACGTGGTCAGCATCTATGATGTAGGCCAGGAGGATGACACGCACTACATCGTAATGGAGTATGTAGAGGGCAGCAATCTCAACGAAATGATTCAGGAGCGGGCGCCGCTGCAGGGTGATGAAGCGGTGCATATTGCCGTGCAAATTTGCGACGCTCTCGATCACGCCCATCATAATCATATTATTCATAGAGACATTAAGCCTCATAACATACTTATTGGGAAAAACGGGCGCGTCAAAGTGACCGACTTCGGCATTGCGCGCGCGGTCACGTCTTCAACGATAACACAAACGGGCTCGGTAATGGGCTCCGTTCATTATTTTTCGCCGGAACACGCCAAGGGCGTCAGCGCCGGCGAGAAATCCGATTTGTATTCGTTAGGGATCGTGCTGTATCAGATGGTGACGGGCAAGCTGCCGTTTTTGGGCGAAAGCCCGATCAGCGTCGCCCTTAAGCATTTGCAGGAAACGTTCGAGAGGCCGAGACTGCTCAATCCGCACATCCCGCAAAGCTTGGAGAACATCATCATTAAAGCGATGCGCAAAAATCCGAACGAGCGCTACAGCACCGCTCATGAAATGCTGCTTGATCTGGACAGCTGCCTGCATCCGGACCGGCTGAATGAGCCGTTAATTACGTTTCCGGCCGTGGATGCGGATGGTGACGATCTAGAGGAGACCCGCATCATGCCGGCGATCCGGCCGGATGCCGTAGCATCTGTGACAGGCAAGGAGCGCGTTGTCGACGAAGCGCCCCGGGATACGGACGTCAATTGGAAGGATGACGGGCTGGATACGAAGGAAGGCGGCGGCTGGAAGAAGCCGCTCATCATCGTCGGATCGACGATTATCGTGCTCGGTCTTATCGTGCTAGGTGCCATGGCGCTGCTTCGGCATTGGGACGTTCCGGAAGTGGACGTGCCTAACGTTATCGGTGAGACGGAGGAAAGAGCCCGCGAGCTGCTGGAGGAGGCCGGCCTGAAGGTCGAGGACCCGGTTACCCGCGAGCATATGCCGGATATTCCGCTTGGCGAGGTGTACGACCAGTCAAAGAAAAGCATGCGGGTCAAGCAGGGCTCCTTCGTCAAGCTGTATGTGAGCGACGGGCCGGAGCTCGAGCAGGTGAAAAACTATGTCAGCAAGCTGCTTCCGGATGTAATTGCAGATTTGGAGGCGCTTGGCATCCCGGAGGACCGGATCGACATCGATGAGGAATTCAGCGAGAAGCCGGAGAACACGATACTGGAGCAAACGCCGAAAGCGGGCGAGGAGTTCAATCCCGAAACCGCTCAGTTTAGCTTTATTATAAGCAAAGGCAAAGAGACAGTCGAAATGCCTAGCCTCATCAATCTTTCGGTCGATCAAGCCAAGGAGCTTCTCAATGCGTACGAGCTTGAGCTGAGCGAGGATGATATATTGCATCAGCCGAGTTATTTGCATGAGAAGAACCGCGTCATCAGTCAGGAGCCTTATCAGCCGAAGGAGCAGGTGCCGAAAGGCTCGAAGATTACGATTACGGTCAGCAGCGGTACGCCTGAGGACGCGCTTCAGCATACGTTCAATATTATGATTTCGCCTGCCGTCGCAGGCAAGACCAGCGAGGTCAAAATCGTATACTCCGATGCGCGCGGCGAAAACATGGAATACGGGACGCGCAAAATCGACAGCACGAGAACGTTCCCTGTAACGGTCGTGCTTTCACCGGATACCGAAGCGCGGGTGACAATTACGCGGGACAATTCATTCGTAGATACGCTGACAATAACGTACGACGAGATTGTAGCCGGGAAGGATACGACCAATTTGACCGTTCCAGGCAAGGATGAACCGCCGCCGCAGGCAACTGCGCCTGCGGAAACTACCGCTACTCCTGACACCGAGCCGGTGCAAGGAGAAGCGATTGGAGAAGATAATGAATCAACTGAAGAAACCGAGCCGTGAGGAGCTTAAAGGGACGATTGTCAAAGCGTTAAGCGGCTACTACTATGTTCGCGGCGAAGGGGCCGCTCCCGAGGAAGCGCCCGTTCAATGCCGTGCCAGAGGGGTATTCAAGAAGCGCGGATTAACGCCGCTTGTTGGCGATGCCGTCATCTACAGCATGACCGATAACGGCGAAGGAACAGTCGAGGAGCTGCTGCCGCGCTCCTCCGAGCTGATCC
>Ga0180215_1000586_pt1 | contig 45246 bp, 39 predicted proteins | sample eDN3rd37CBELigBY_FD_128871 | JGI IMG/M metagenome (GOLD analysis project Ga0180215, IMG submission 128871) | Enriched backyard soil microbial communities from Emeryville, California, USA - eDNA 3rd pass 37_C BE-Lig BY (version 2) (version 2) | ecosystem: Environmental > Terrestrial > Soil >...
CCTGCCGTCCGCCGCGGCGCCCACCGCGACCCTGATCACCAACGAGGCCGCCGGCATGAGTCAGCGGCAGGTTGTGCAGCGGGTCTTCGACCAGGTCGCCGGCGGCATACAGGTGCCCCTCACTGTGGAGAACGTCGCCCCTCTGCCGGACTCCGACACGATGGGCACGGTCACGCTCTACGTCGCGATGGGCTGGATCATGTCCGGTTTCATGGTGGTCGTCGTGGCCGGCGGCGCGCAGCCCGCTGCGATGGTGCTGCGGCGCATGCTGCCCATCGCCGCGGGGTGGGCGCTGTTCATGCCGGCTGTGCTGTGGGTGATCGCCGACCCGATCACCGGAGCCGTCGACGGGCACTTCCTGCCGCTGTACGGGGTGGGGATCGTCGCGACGTTCACGACCTCGATGTTCACCTTGGCGCTGCACCGCCTGTTCGGTCTGCTCGCCGTCATCCCCGCGGTCGGGATCCTGATGTTCGTCGGCGTGCCGGCCTCGAACGGGGCCATGTCGATGTACATGACGCCGCAGATCTTCAAGTTCCTGCACGGCGTGCTGCCGATGCCGGCGGCGGTGGAGTCGGTCCGCTCGATCCTGTATTTCGGAGGCGACGCCGTCGGGTCGCACCTGGTCACCTTCGTGATCTGGGGCCTGGTGTCGTTGCTGTGCGTCGTGGCGATCGATGCCGTCCGGGCGCGGAAGCAGCCCGCCGGGCAGGCGATCGACGCCTGAACCGCTCCGAACTCCGAAGCACACCCCGGGCGTATCTCGCCGGCCGGGGTTTCTTCGTTCAGGCGACCACGGCCGGTTCAGGCGAACACGACGAGCCAGACCGCGACCGCATGGCACAGGGCCGCGAGCACGGTTGCGGCGTGGAAGAACTCGTGGTGCCCGAACGTGTGCGGCCACGGATTCGGCCACTTCGTCGCGTACAGCACCGCGCCGACGCTGTAGAGGATGCCGCCGATCAGCAGGAGCAGCATCGGGACCAGCCCGGCCGTGTCGACCACCGTGCCGGCGACCGGGACGATCGCCCAGCCGAGCAGCAGATACAGGGGCACGCCGACCCAGCGAGGTGCGGTCGGCCACAGCATCTTCAGCGCCACACCCGCCACCGCGCCCGACCACACCACGATCAGGAGGGTGCGGCCGGTGTCCGGCGGGAGCGCGAGGGTCGCGAACGGTGTGTAACTGCCGGCGATGAACAGGAAGATCATCGAGTGGTCGGCGCGCTTCATCCACATGCGGGCACGGGGATCGTGCCAGTGCACCCGGTGATAGAGGGCGCTGACGCCGAACACCCCGCACACCGTGAGGCTGTAGATCGCGGTCGCGATGCCCGCGGGTGGTTCGGCGATCGTCGCGGCCAGCGTGACGAGCACGACGCCCGCGATCACCGAGACGGCGAACGCCCACAGATGGATCCATCCCCGCATCCGCGGTTTGACCGGCAGTTCGTCGATCCCGAACACCGCCATGGGCCCGACCCCCTTCGTACTGCTCGGTAACCTACGCAACCGTAGGTTCTGGTTGGAATGTCACGTTACCCCTGTGTCGCCCGCGACGCGTGTGGGTGTGACCACCATCGCGACCGGAGGGTCCGGTGGGCGTAGTGTGACCCCCGTGGTGATGTCGGGGTGAATGCGCGCGGGGTGTTGTATCAGCTGTACGAACGGCGTCTGCTGCGCCAACTCGAAGGTGCTCAGCACCCGCGGCACGTCGCCGTCATGTGTGACGGCAACCGTCGCTGGGCCCGGGAGAACGGTTTCACCGACGTCAGTCACGGCCACCGCGCCGGCGCCCGCAAGATCGCCGAACTGCTGCACTGGTGCGACGCGGCGGGCATCGAGACCGCGACGATCTACCTGCTGTCCACCGAGAATCTGCGCCGCGAACCCGAAGAACTCGACGTCCTGCTCGAGATCATCACCGACGTCGTGGAGGAGATCTCCGGACCGGACCAGAACTGGAGCGTCAAGATCGTCGGCACGCTGGAGTTGCTGCCCGAGGAGCAGGCCCGCCGGCTCAGCGAAGCCGCCTGCCGCACCGAAGGACGCACCGGCACCCACGTCAACGTCGCCGTCGGCTACGGCGGGCGACAGGAGATCGTCGACGCCGTCCAGTCGCTGCTGCGGGAGAAACAGGCCGCCGGACTGTCCGGTGAGGAACTGATCGAGTCCGTCACCGTCGACGCCGTCGACGGGCACCTCTACACCTCCGGCCAGCCCGACCCCGACCTCGTCATCCGGACGTCGGGGGAGCAGCGGTTGTCCGGGTTCCTGTTGTGGCAGAGCGCGTATTCGGAGATCTGGTTCACCGAGGCCTACTGGCCGGAGTTCCGTCGCGTCGACTTCCTGCGCGCCCTACGCGATTTCGCTGCCCGGCACCGCCGTTTCGGGGCGTAGCACCGGGTAGCCGCCCCCGTGCCCGTGCGCGTTTCCGGTAGCAGCCGCTACCGGAAACGCGCACGAGGGCGAGGGTCAGAGCTTGCGCAGCCGCAGCCGGTTGATGGCGTGGTCGGCGTCCTTGCGCAGCACGAGCGTCGCGCGCGGACGGGTCGGCAGGATGTTCTCGACCAGGTTCGGCAGGTTGATCGAGTGCCAGATCTCCTTGGCCGCGTTCACCGCATCGCGATCGGACAGGTTCGCGTAGTGGTGGAAGTGCGCGTCCGGATTCGCGAACGACGTCTTGCGCAGCGCGAGAAACCGTTCCACGTACCACTTTTCGATGTCCTCGATGCGGGCGTCGACGTAGATCGAGAAGTCGAACAGGTCCGAGACCATCAGGCGCGGACCGGTCTGCAGGACGTTGAGGCCCTCGATGATGAGGATGTCCGGCTGCCGAACCACGTGGTACTGACCGGGAATCACGTCGTACGAGATGTGCGAGTACACCGGCGCCGCGACCTCCGCGGCACCCGACTTGACCTCCGTCACGAAACGCAGCAGCTTCCGGCGGTCGTAGCTTTCGGGAAAACCCTTGCGATGCATGATGTTCCGACGGATCAGCTCTTTGGTCGGATACAGGAATCCGTCGGTGGTGACCAGGTCGACACGGGGATGGTGATCCCAGCGCGCGAGCAGTGCCTGCAGCACACGCGCGGTGGTGGACTTGCCGACGGCGACCGAGCCGGCGACCCCGATCACGAACGGCACCTGTTGGTCCGGGTGCTTTTCCCCGAGGAACGTCGCGGTCGCGGCGAACAACCGCTGCCGGGCCGCGACCTGGAGGTGGATCAATCGCGACAGCGGCAGGTACACCTCGGCGACCTCCGCGAGATCGATCTGCTCGCCGAGGCCGCGCAGGCCGATGAGTTCGTCCTCGGTGAGCACCAGCGGCGTTGCCTTGCGCAGCGTCCGCCACTGCTTGCGGTCGAACTCGACGTACGGGCTCGGCTCGCTCAGACGTGCCATCGACACGATCCTTCCGTGGCTAGCGAACCGGCAGTGCAACCCGGGTGCGGCTTGCGACGAAGGAAGTCCATGCACCGAATTGTGCGCGCTGCCACAGGGGCGTGTCCGCCCGGGGTCCCGCATCGGAGTGTCCGGCCACGTCGCGACGCCGCGCGAACGACTAGTGTTCGGAAGCATGGGATCGGACGGTTTCGTGCGTGAATATCTGCTGCTCGGGCTCGCTTTCGACCGGCTCGAGGAGGGCTTCGTCGACGCGTACACCGGCGACGCATCGCTGCGCCGCCAGGTGGAGAACGCGCCGAAACCGGATCCTCGTGACCTATCCCACACCGCGAACCGGCTCCGCGCGGAACTGGCGAGCGCCGGACTGTCCGACGAACGCACCCGGTTCCTGGACGTGCACCTGCGCGCCATGGAGTGTTCGGCGCGCAAATTCGCAGGTGAGGACATCGCTTTCGTCGACGAGGTCGAGGCGTACTTCGACGTGCGCATCGCACCCGGCAACGAGGACGACTACCGCGACGCGCATCGTCGCCTCGACGCGCTGCTCCCCGGATCAGGACCGCTCGCCGAACGCCTGCAGGCCCACCGCAAGAGCGAGATCGTGCCCGCCGACCGGCTCGCCGAATGCGTCGAGGCGTTCTCCAGCGCACTGCGCGACAAGGTCCGGGCCGTGTACCCGCTGCCCGAGACCGAGCAGATCGAATACGAGGTGGTCGGCGACAAACCGTGGTCGGGTTTCAACTACTACCTGGGTGACTACCGCTCCCGCGTGGCGATCAACTCCGACCTCGAGCAGCACATGTCGCACCTGCCGCGCCTGATCGCGCACGAGGCGTACCCGGGGCACCACACCGAGCACTGCCGCAAGGAAGCCGGTCTGGTCGCCGGCGGGCAGGCCGAGCAGACGCTGTTCCTGGTGAACACTCCGCAGTGCCTCATGGCGGAGGGCCTGGCCGACCTCGCGCTCGAGGCGATCGTCGGCCCGGGATGGGGCCGGTGGGCTCAGGAGATCTACGCCGACCTCGGCCTGCGTTTCGACGGCGAACTCGCGGAGCAGCTGCACGACGCGTCCGCGGGCCTTCTGTCGGTGCGTCAGGATGCCGCGCTGCTGCTGCACGACCGCGGTCGCAGCCACGACGACGTCGCCGCGTTCCTGCAGCGCTGGTCGCTGTCGACCCCGGAACGGGCACGGCAGTCGCTGCGGTTCCTCTCCTCGCCGCTGTGGCGCGCGTACATCAGCACGTACGTGGAGGGGTACCGGCTGCTCGGCGGTTGGCTCGAACAGGTTCCGGCCGGTGCCGAGCGTGCCGAACGGTTCCGCCGGCTGCTCGACGAACCGCTGGTGCCGAGTTCGCTGCGGTGACCTCGATCACGGCGGGGTCCCGGGTTCCTGGTTTCGGGATGCGCTTCGTAGACTGGAGGTCGTATCCTGCCGCCCCCAGCTTGGAGAATCCTCGATGACCACCGTGCCTGGCACCGACGTCAACACTGCCTCGCTCGCCGATCTCGACCCGGAAGTCGCGCAGGCGATGGCGGGTGAGTTGTCCCGTCAGCGCGACACCCTCGAGATGATCGCGTCGGAGAACTTCGTTCCGCGCGCCGTGCTGCAGGCGCAGGGCAGCGTGCTGACCAACAAGTACGCCGAGGGCTACCCGGGTCGCCGCTACTACGGCGGCTGCGAGAACGTCGACATCGTCGAGGACCTTGCGCGCAACCGCGCCAAGGAACTGTTCGGTGCCGATTTCGCGAACGTGCAGCCGCACTCCGGCGCCCAGGCGAACGCCGCGGTGCTCATGGCGCTGATGACGCCGGGCGAGAAGCTCCTCGGCCTCGACCTCGCGCACGGTGGCCACCTCACCCACGGCATGAAGCTGAACTTCTCCGGCAAGCTGTACGACGTCGCGTCCTACGGGGTCAGCAAGGAAGACCACCGCATCGACATGGACGAGGTCCGCGACATCGCGCTGCGGGAGAAGCCGAAGGTCATCGTCGCCGGCTGGTCGGCGTACCCGCGTCACGAGGACTTCGCCACCTTCCGGTCGATCGCGGACGAGGTCGGCGCCTACCTGTGGGTCGACATGGCCCACTTCGCCGGTCTGGTCGCTGCCGGCCTGCACCCGTCGCCGGTGCCCTACGCCGACGTCGTGTCCACCACCGTGCACAAGACCCTCGGCGGACCCCGCTCGGGTCTGATCCTGGCCAAGCAGGAGTGGGCGAAGAAGATCAACTCGGCGGTGTTCCCGGGCCAGCAGGGCGGACCGCTCATGCACGCGATCGCCGCGAAGGCCGTCGCCCTGAAGATCGCCGCGGGCGAGGAGTTCAAGGATCGTCAGCGGCGCACGCTCTCGGGCGCGAAGATCCTCGCCGAGCGCCTGTCCCAGGCGGACGTCGCCGACAAGGGCATCTCGGTGCTCACCGGTGGCACCGACGTGCACCTGGTGTTGGTGGACCTGCGCAACTCGGAGCTCGACGGCCAGCAGGGTGAGGACGCGCTGCACGAGGTCGGCATCACCGTCAACCGCAACGCCGTGCCGTTCGACCCGCGTCCGCCGATGGTCACCTCCGGCCTGCGCATCGGCACCCCGGCGCTCGCGACCCGCGGATTCGGCGACGAGCAGTTCACCGAGGTCGCCGAGATCATCGCGCAGACCCTGATCGGTGGCGCCGACGTCGACGCGCTGCGCGCCCGCGTGAGCAAGCTGGCTCAGGATGTGCCGCTGTACCAGGGCCTGGAGGACTGGACGCTCATCTGATCACCCGCCCGCGTTAACACGTTCTTCACCGACACGCCCCGCGCTCATCGAGCGTTCGGGGCGTGTCGGCGTTAGCGTCGACGTTGTAGCCGACACAGTTGCCGGCTACACGGGAGGTCCTGGTCGTGGCTGAGGCAATCAGTGCGAGGGGCCGGCACCCGGCCCTCGTGTCCGTAGCGGACACCCGGGACGACCGGCCCACCGAGAAAGACACTTGCGTGGTGCCGCGCAGGTCTAGGAGCCTCACGTGACCGCAACACGCTCCGTCCCCGCTCGCACCGGCGATCGCTCCGCGAAGTCCGCTGCGAAGAAGTCCTCGGTCCGCACGTACGTGCTGGACACTTCGGTGTTGCTCTCCGATCCGTGGGCGGTGACCCGCTTCGCAGAACACGAGGTGGTGCTCCCCCTGGTCGTGATCGGGGAACTCGAGGGCAAAAGGCACCATCACGAACTGGGCTGGTTCGCACGCGAATCGCTTCGGCTGCTCGACGATCTGCGCCTCGAGCACGGTCGTCTCGACCAGCCGATCCCGATCGGTGACGCCGGCGGCACTCTGCACGTGGAGCTGAACCACACCGATCCGTCGGTGCTGCCCGCCGGGTTCCGCACCGACGACAACGATTCCCGGATCCTGGCATGTGCGCTCAATCTCGCCGCCGGCGGCCGGGACGTGGTGCTGGTCAGCAAGGACATCCCGTTGCGGGTGAAGGCGGGCGCCGCGGGTCTGCCCGCCGACGAGTACCACGCGCAGGACGTGGTGATCTCCGGCTGGACGGGCATGACCGAACTCGATGTCGACCGGTCCGTGATCGACACTCTGTTCTCCGAGGGGGTCATCGACCTCGACGAGGCGCGGGACCTTCCGTGCCACACGGGAATTCGGATGCTCGGTGGGGCGTCGAGCGCGTTGGGCCGGGTGACTCCGGACAAGCGGGTGCAGCTCGTGCGCGGCGACCGTGAAGCCTTCGGGCTGCACGGGCGTTCCGCGGAACAGCGTGTGGCGCTGGACCTTCTGCTCGACGATTCGGTCGGCATCGTGTCCCTGGGTGGAAAGGCCGGCACCGGTAAATCGGCGCTCGCGCTGACCGCCGGGCTGGAAGCGGTGCTCGAGCGGCGCACTCAGCGCAAGGTCGTGGTGTTCCGCCCGCTCTACGCGGTCGGCGGCCAGGATCTCGGCTACCTGCCGGGCAGCGAGAGCGAGAAGATGGGGCCGTGGGCGCAGGCGGTGTTCGACACCCTCGAGGGACTGGCGAGCCCCGCCGTGATGGACGAAGTGATCAGCCGTGGCATGCTGGAAGTGTTGCCGCTCACGCATATTCGCGGACGGTCGCTGCACGACTCGTTCGTCATCGTCGACGAGGCGCAGTCCCTCGAACGCAACGTGCTGCTCACGGTGCTCTCACGGCTGGGGTCGGGTTCGCGGGTCGTGCTCACCCACGACGTCGCGCAGCGCGACAACCTGCGGGTGGGTCGGCACGACGGCGTCGCCGCGGTCATCGAGAAGCTCAAGGGGCATCCGCTGTTCGCGCACGTGACCCTCACCCGCAGCGAGAGGTCGCCGATCGCCGCGCTGGTCACCGAGATGCTCGAGGAATTCGCCCCCGGAGCCTGAAACCCGCTGGGTGACGGGGACATCCATCCGCTCTCACCGGGTGGATGTCCCCGGCGCCCGCGGTTTCGTGGTCGATCAGGCGGGGCCGAGCTCGGCCTCGAGGACCTCCTGGGTGACGCGCATCGCGGCGAGGGCGGCGGGGGAGCCGCAGTAGGCGGCCGAATGGATGACGGCTTCGGTGATCTCGGTGCGCGTCAGGCCGTTTCGGAGAGCGCCGCGGATGTGGCCGCGCAGCTCGTTCTCGGCGCGAAGGGCGATGAGCATGCCGATGTTGAGCAGGCTGCGGCTGCGGCGATCGAGACCGGGACGGGTCCATACCGCGCCCCACGCGTGCTCGGTCACGAACTCCTGCAAGGCCTCCGAATCCGTGCCACGGGCACGGTCGAACGCGCGCTCGACGAAGTCGTCGCCCATCACCTCCCTGCGGACCTCGAGTCCGGCCTCGAAACCGGGGGTGCGCTCGGCGTCGCTCATCGTAATGCTCCCTGTTCACACCGCCGAACGGTTCGGCGGCGTCGAGAAGTCTACGACCGGCGCAGTACCGCCCGGAGGACACCGGTCGCAGTGGCTCCCAGGAAGGTGGCCATGTCGTAGCGGTCGCGCCACACGCGGATCCGCCCGTCGCGCACCTCGAACGTGCCGCACACCCAGAACGGGATCGACACCCGGCCCATCCGCAACACGTCGGTGCGCTCGGTCAGCACCGCGCCGTTCCCGTCGTCGGCGATGTGGTGCATCACCACCTCCAGGCCGACCGAAGGGCGGGACATTCCTTCGAGCACGCGGCTGACCCTCGGGAGGCCGCGCACCGTCGGCAGCCCGGTGTTGTACCAAGCGATTTCGGGATCGAGGAGGGAGACTGCGGTGGCGATGTCGGATGCCGCCAGTGCGTCGAGGAAGTTGCGCACCACCGCGATCGCGGACTGGGAAGTGGTCGTGTCGGATGTGGTCATGATGCTCCCTGTCGTGTGAAGGTTCCCATGCCGTAGGTGTTCCAGTATTCGAACGTCACCGCATCGGGGGTGAACGTCGCGGTCGAGATCGTCCCGTCCGGGGCGTTCTCGCCGGTGACTTCGAACGTGAACACGTCACCGTCCCAGTGGGTCAGCGGATAGGTCTGGCCCACCGGCCCGATCGTGAGCACGAGACTGCCGTCCCGCTGGTCGATGCGTGCCGGTCCGAAGTACGGATTGTCGTAGACCCCGGCGTATTCGTCGAGGGGCTTCGCCGGTGCCGGATCCGTGGGCGGCGCCTGGCCGACCAGCGAACCCTTCGGGTCGGCGTAGGTCGAATATGCCTTCTCGTACAGCCCAGCCCAGTTCTCGCGGATCTCCCCGAACTGCACCAGGTCGACGAATTCGGCATTGAGCGTGTCGGGGACCCCGATCGGCGCGGCGTTGGTGAGCGTGACGATCGCGACGTCGGCCGACGGCACCGCGGTGAACGCCGTGGCAGCGCCGAGTGCGAACGCCCCCGCGTGACCGACCGAGGTCCGTCCCGACGCGAGCGTTCCGACGTTGAACCCGTAGCCGTAGAAGCCGCCGCGGCTGTCCGGGGTCGCGGGTGCACGCGACACCACCTGCGGAGACAGTGCGGGTTGCAGCGCCGACGCCTCGATGACGGTGCGTCCCTCGAACTGTCCGTCGGCGAGCAGCATGGTGAGCCATTTCGCCACGTCGTTCACCGACGAGGAGATCCCGCCCGCCGGCGACTGCTCGTCCGGATCGCGGACCTCCCGCGCGACGTACTCGCCGTCGACCAGCATGTGCCCCGGTGCCCGGTTGTCCCGTGCGGTGAAGTCGTCGAATCGTGAACTGGTCGAGTCCATTCCGAGCGGTTCGTACAGCACTCGCTGCGACAGGTCGGCCCAGTCCGCGCCCGCCGCGTCCGCGACCGCCTGGGCTGCCGTGGTCACACCGAAGTTCGTGTAGTCGTAGGTGATACGGAAAGGCGAGAGGGGAAGCAGCCGCAGCCGTTCGAGAATCTGCGCGCGATCGTAGCCGAGATCCTCGAGGTCGTCGCCCGCGTGATCGGGCAGCCCCGAACGGTGCGCGTACAGGTCCCCGACGGTGACGTGTTCGGTGACATACGGTTCGGCGAGCGCGAACGCCGGAAGATGCTCGATCACGGGATCGTCCCAGCCGACCACACCGGCACCGACCTGCTGGGCGACGACGGTCGCCCCGATCGATTTCGACATCGACGCGAGCTGGAACACCGTGTCGGCATCGACCGGCTCGTCGGAACCGGCCGCGCGGACACCGAAACCCTTCGCATACACGGTTTCCCCGTCGTGCACGACCGCGACCGCCATGCCCGGGATCCCGGTGCGATCCAGCAGTTTCTGCGCGAGGCCGTCGAGCTGCGCGATCGCGTCGTCGATCTGCCCGTCCGGAATGGGAACTCCCGCAACCTGGTCGGGCGCGAGGTCGGCGGTCTCGGCGGGTTGCGACGGGGGTCGGTCGCGATCGCTCGTGTCGATAGTGACGCAGCCGGTCGTCGAGGCCGCGAGAGCGAGCACGACACCGAGCGCGAAGCGAGGGAATGCACGCATGAGCGACCTTTCCGTCGGTCGGATGATAGTCCCGCGCGAGCCTGCCTGTCGGCGAAAGCGTACCCCCGGGTCCGGGAACTGCAACGATTCGGACGAGTCTGTGCGGAATCGCGACGAGGCGCGCGAGGGGATGGCAGCGTGCGATGGGACGCATGCGTAGTGCACAGCCGTGTAGTTCAGCAGTGAGGAGTCAGCCGTGAAGGGAATCCCACGACGAGTCGCCACCACCGCCGCCGCAGTCGCCGCCGTCGGACTGGTGGTCGCGGGCTGCAGCGACGAGAACGACACCACCTCCGAGAGCGCCTATCAGAGTGAGACCAGTGCCGCCGAATCCGCGCAGTCCGCTGTGGAGTCGGCGGCGGAGAGCGCCCAGTCCGCGGTCGAGAGCGTTGCCGAGAGCGCCGTGAGCGCCGCCGAGAGTGCCGGGAACGAGATCGCCGGTGACGCGACCACCGTGGTGGCCGGCCCCGACGGTCAGGAATACGAGATCAGCGGCGCTGTCCTCGACAAGTACAACGAGACCGGGGGAGCGGCCGGCCCGCTCGGCCCGCCGACCGGAAGCCAGGAGAGCATCGGCGATGGCAGCATCGGCGAATTCGAAGGTGGCATCATCGCGTGGAGTCCGGACACCGACGCCCACATCGTGTGGGGCGAGATCCGGGTCGCGTGGGAGGCCGCCGGTGGTGCCGCCGGCGACCTCGGTTTCCCCACCAGCGACGAACATCCCATCCCGGGCGGTGTGGAGAGCGATTTCGAGATGGGTCACATCACCTTCATCGACGGCAGGACCGAGGTCGTCGCCAACTAGCGCCGCCGCGTGGGCCGGGACGTTTGGCGTCCCCCGGGTGCGGGAAGCCGACCGTCATGGCTACCTACAGAGTGATCAACCCGGCCGGCGACGTCGTGGACACCCGCGACATCGAGAGCGCGGAGGACGCGCACGCCTGGTTCGTCGACCAGCGAGCCGACAACAGCGAACTCGGCTGGCGGATGGAGGCCCAGCACGAGGACGGCACGTGGCACTTCTTCGACGACACGGAGGGTGCGGCGCAGTGACCCGAGCGCCGCACCCGTCCTCGTCTAGGAGTCGCGCTCGACGTTCGTCATCGCGAGCACGTCGAGGCGCCGGTCCAGTTCCTCCTTGCTGAGGCCGTCGCCGATCAGACCTCGGTCGACGACGGTCTGCCGGATCGTCTTCTTCTCCTTCAACGCCTGTTTCGCGACCGCTGCGGCCTCCTCGTATCCGATCGCCGAATTCAGGGGCGTCACGATCGACGGCGACGATTCCGCCAGCGTCCGCAGATGTTCGACATTCGCCTCCAGCCCGGTGATGCACCGGTCGGCGAACAGCCGGGACACGTTCGCGAGCAGGCGCATCGATTCGAGCAGGTTCCGCGCCATCACCGGGATGTACACGTTCAGCTCGAACGCGCCGGCCGCGCCGCCCCACGCGACCGTGGCATCGTTCCCCACGACCTGCGCCGCGACCTGCGTGACTGCTTCGGGCAGAACAGGATTGACCTTGCCGGGCATGATGGAGCTGCCCGGCTGCAGGTCGGGCAACCGGATCTCACCGAGCCCGGTCAGCGGACCGGACCCCATCCACCGGATGTCGTTCGCGATCTTCGTCAGCGACACCGCGATCGTGCGCAGCGCACCCGACGCCTCGACGAGCCCGTCACGCGCGGCCTGCGCTTCGAAACTGTCGCGGGCGGGGCGCAACTCTTCGACGCCGGTGGACTTGACGAGTTCGGCGACGACCAGCCCACCGAACCCCTCGGGGGCGTTCAGTCCGGTGCCGACGGCGGTGCCGCCGATCGGCAGCTCTCCGAGTCGCGGCAGGCACGCCTGCACCCGTTCGATCCCGGCTTCGACCTGCCGGGCATAGCCCCCGAACTCCTGCCCGAGCGTCACCGGAACGGCGTCCATCAGATGCGTGCGCCCGGACTTGACGACGGTGCGCCACTCGGTGGCCTTCGCGGCCAGCGCGGCGTGCAGGTGCTCGAGCGCGGGAATCAGGTCGCGCACCGCGGCTTCGGTGGCGGCGACGTGCGTCGAGGTGGGGAAGGTGTCGTTCGACGACTGCGACATGTTGACGTCGTCGTTGGGATGCACCGTCACCCCGTTGCGGGCGGCGATCGACGCGATGACCTCGTTGGCGTTCATGTTCGAGCTGGTGCCCGAGCCGGTCTGGAAGACGTCGATGGGGAACTGGTCGTCGTGCTCGCCGGCCGCGATCTCACCGGCCGCGGCGATGATCGCGTCGGCCTTGTCGGCGTCGAGCAGGCCCAGGTCCTTGTTGACTTGCGCGCACGCCGCCTTGAGCAGGCCGAGCGCCCGGATCTGGGCGCGTTCGAGCCCGCGACCCGAGATGGGGAAGTTCTCCACGGCGCGCTGCGTCTGCGCGCGCCACAGGGCGTCGACCGGAACCCGGACCTCGCCCATCGTGTCGTGTTCGATGCGGAACTGCGGTTCGCTGTTCTCAGTCATGAACCTCAGCTTGCCACCGAGGCGGCTTCGCCGCCGGTGTGTCGAAGTGGCGGTTCCGACCGCCATAAAGACACACCGGCGCGAAGCGCACTGTCAGGGCATCGGGGGCTGCGCGCCGTCCACACCGGTGAAGTTGATGGACGAGAACTCGTGCAGCTTCTCGAGGCGGTGGTAGGCCTCGATCATGCGGACCGTGCCGGACTTGCTGCGCATGACGATCGACTGCGTGGTCGCGCCGCCGCCGTAGTACCGCACGCCCTTGAGCAGGTCCCCGTCGGTGACACCGGTCGCGCAGAAGAAGATGTTCTCGCCGGTGACGAGCTCCTCGGTGGTCAGGATCCGGTCCAGGTCGTGGCCGGCGTCGATGGCCTTCTGCCGCTCGGCGTCGTCCTTGGGGGCGAGCTTGCCCTGCAGCGCGCCACCCATGCAGCGCAGCGCCGCCGCGGCGATAATGCCCTCCGGGGTGCCACCGATGCCCAGGAGCATGTCGACACCGGAATCGGGGCGGGCGGTCGCGATCGCACCGGCGACGTCGCCGTCGGAGATCAGGCGGATGCGCGCACCGGTCTCCCGGATCTCCCGGATGATCTCGGAGTGCCGCGGACGATCCAGGATCGTGACGGTCGTGTCGGAGATGGTGCGATTCTTGGCCTTCGCGACCCGACGGATGTTCTCGGCGACCCCGGCGGACAGGTCGATGACGTCGGCGGCCTCGGGACCCACGGCGATCTTGTCCATGTAGAACACGGCCGACGGGTCGAACATGGCGCCGCGCTCGGCGACCGCGAGGACCGCGATCGCGCCCGGCGCACCCTTCGACATCAGCGTGGTGCCGTCGATCGGATCGACGGCGACGTCGCACAGCGGGCCGTCGCCGTTGCCGACCTCCTCGCCGTTGTACAGCATCGGGGCTTCGTCCTTCTCGCCCTCGCCGATCACCACGATGCCCTGCATCGACACCGAGCTGACCATGTGACGCATCGCGTCGACGGCGGCACCGTCGCCGCCTTCCTTGTCGCCACGGCCGACCCAGCGGCCTGCTGCCATCGCCGCGGCCTCCGTGACGCGGACCAACTCGAGGGCGAGGTTACGGTCCGGAGCTTCGCGGTGCGATGGGGTGGCCGTCATGGGCTACTGCCTCCTGATGCTGTCGGGTCGACGCGGTGCGTCGGCACGAGGGACGGCCGCCGAGTCGCGGGGCCGCCGAATCCGATGGTGGTTCAGGCTGTAATTGTCTCATCAGCGCCGGTGCGGTGGAGGCCGGGACCCGGACCGGCCGCGGCTCGTTCCGGTGGAGGCTGTCAGACTGGACGCGTGGCTTCCGAGAAACCCCGCATCCTGAACGACGCCCGAGATATGACGTGGTCGCTCATTCCGCTCGTCCTGGCGTGCCTCGTCATCGCTGCGATCGCAAGCCAATGTTCGTTCAACCCGGGCGGTCCCACCGCGGGTCCGGTGCCGAGCTTCGACATCGATGCAGGTCTCGAGTACGACGCGAAGGAATTGGGATTCCCCATCCGGCATCCGGAGGTCCCCGAGGACTGGCAGGCCAACTCGGGCAGCCGCAGCATCATCACCGGCCAGCAAGGCGGCGACTCGAGCACGGTCGGGTTCATCACCCCGGCCGGCCGCTACGTACGGTTCACCCAGTCCGACGCCGGTACCGACGAGCTCGTGCGGTTCGTCGCGGGCTCGAGCCGGTTCGTCACCGGCACCGAGACCATCGACGGCCGCGACTGGACGGTGTACGCCGAGGAAGGGAGCGAGCCGCTGTGGGTCTCGGACTTCGGTGACGTGCGCATCCTGATCGGCGGATCCGGCGACGCATCCGAGTTCGCCACGATCGCCGCCGCTGCGAACGCAGCGGAGCCCCTCACCCCGTAGGACGCTGACCTGCCCGGTCGACCGGGCAGGTCAGTCTTCTCCCTCGTCGTCCTCGCTGTGCGACAGCGCGTTCTCGACCCGTTGCCGAGCACCCGCGAGGTGCTCCTCGCACCGCTTGGCGAGCGCTTCGCCGCGCTCCCACAGCGCCAGCGACTCGTCCAGGTCCAGGCCACCCTGTTCGAGCATCTTCACCACGTTGACCAGTTCGTCGCGGGCCCTCTCGTAGCCGAGCTCCGCCACATCCGCGTTCGTGTCACTCACACCGTCATCCTCGTCGTCACTTCTCTCGTCCCATCACCGCGGCCCGCGCAGCCCCGTCACCGACCCGGACCCGCAACTGGGTTCCCGGGGGCATCTCGTCGATCGACCGGACGACCTCCGGGTCGCCGTCGGGCATGATCCGCTGCACCACCGCGTAACCGCGTGCGAGGGTCGCGGCCGGACCCAGCGTCGCCAGCCGCGCCCGCAGATGCTCGATCGTGGTGGCCTGCGCCGCCAGCACCCGATCGATGTCGCGGCGGCCGGCCTGGCGTAACCGCTCGATCTCCTCGCCACGCTGATCGATCGCGCGCAGCGGATCGGCCAGGACCGGCCGGGACCGCAACTGCGCCACCACGTGCTCCTCGCGGCGCACCCAGTTGCGCAGCGCCGACGCGGCCCGCGCCCGCAGATCGTCGACGAGCGCCTGCTCGGCGGCGGCATCCGGCACGACCCGTTTCGCGGCGTCGGTCGGGGTGGCGGCCCGCAGATCGGCGACGTGATCGCACAGCGGACTGTCCGGTTCGTGGCCGATCGCGCTGACCACCGGGGTCGTGCACGCGACGATCGCGCGGCACAGCGTCTCGTCGGAGAACGGCAGCAGATCCTCGACACTGCCGCCGCCGCGGGCCAGGACGATCACGTCCACCGCGGGGTCGGCGTCGAGTTCGGCGAGCGCATCGAGGATCTGCGGCACCGCGGTCGGGCCCTGCACCGCGGTGTTGCGGATCTCGAACCGCACCGCGGGCCACCGGCGCTGCGCCACCGACACCACGTCGTGCTCGGCGGCGCCGCCGCGCCCGGTGATCAGGCCGATACGGCCCGGCAGGAACGGCAGCGGCCGCTTGAGCCGCGGATCGAACAGGCCCTCCGCCGCGAGCAGCGCGCGCAACCGTTCGATGCGGGCGAGCAGCTCGCCGATCCCGACCGCGCGGATCTCGGTGACCCGCAGCGAGATGCTGCCGCGCGCCGGCCAGAACGACAGCTTCCCGAACATCACGACCCGCGCGCCCTCGACCAGCGTCACCGGTGAACTGTGAATCAGCTGCGGGGAGCACGTCACCGACAGGGACATGTCCACCGACGGATCACGCAAGGTCAGGTACGCCGTGCGCGTTCCGGGGCGCACGTTCATCTGGGTGATCTGGCCCTCGACCCAGATCGTGCCGAGCCGATCGATCCAGCCCGCGACCTTCTGCGACACGGTGCGCACCGGCCACGGATTGTCCGCGGAGTTCGGTTGGGTGGTGGGATGCGCCGAGGTCACTTCGTGGTGGTGGTCGTGATCCGGTTCGACAACATCGTCACGAACGGCGCCCGGGCCCGTGTCGCGTTCTCGTAGTCGAGCAGCGCCGTCAGGTCCTCCACGGACAGGGTGCGCAGGCGCGCACGCAATTGCGCGAGGGTCAGCGAGGTGTAGTCGAGGTCCTCGACGATCCCGGGCACCTCGGTCCCAGCCGCGGTCGCGGCCGGTTTCGCGTTCTCATCCGATTCCGGGGCGTCGGCAGTTTTCTCGGCCGCGGTTTCGGTCTCGACGGCAGGCGGCATCGAGTACAGCGCGAACCGGCCGGGTGCCTCCGACTGTTCCGCCCCGTTGGTGGCGGCGCCGGAGTTCGGTGCCGGAGCCTCGTCCTCGTCGAACACCGCCCACTCCGGGGTTTCCTCGGCTCGGGCGCCCAGCGCCTCGAACAGACGATCCCCCTTGATCGCGAGCGCGGTCATCGACTGCTGGATCCTCATCGTCGTCTGCAGGACCTGACTGACCGTCGTCATCGGCAGCGCGAGAGCGGTCGACGGCAGCTTGAGTGTCTCTTCGTAGGCGGTGACGGCGACCCCCGCCGCCACCCGAGCCATGAACGGTGGACGGATCATGCCCCCAAGACTGCCTCACGAGCCCCACGATTGGTAGCCGAGGGGGACCGTGACGGAAGCCGACGCGGGCTCTGCCCCACAGCGGCCCGTACCCTGGAGGCATGTCTGCGCCTGTTCCACTCGAAGTCGGTATCACACGCTCGGCGGGGACCGCGTCCGCAGGGAAGCGGGTGTTGCTCGCCGAACCCCGCGGATACTGCGCCGGGGTCGACCGCGCGGTCGAAACCGTGGAGAAGGCGCTCGAGAAGCACGGCGCGCCGATCTACGTGCGGAAAGAGATCGTCCACAACCGGCACGTGGTGGACACGCTCGCCGAGCGCGGGGTCGTGTTCGTCGACGAAACCGACCAGGTTCCGCCCGGATCGGTGCTGGTCTTCTCCGCACACGGGGTGTCCCCGGCGGTCCACCAGGCGGCCGCCGCCCGTGACCTGCACACCATCGACGCGACCTGCCCGCTCGTGACCAAGGTCCACCAGGAAGCCAAGCGCTTCGCCCGCGACGACTACGACATCCTGCTCATCGGGCACGAAGGCCACGAGGAAGTCGAGGGCACCGCAGGTGAGGCCCCCGATCACGTGCAACTGGTCGACGGCCCCGACGCCGTCGACGCCGTCCGGGTCCGCGACGAATCGAAGGTGATCTGGCTCTCGCAGACCACACTGAGCGTCGACGAAACCATGGAGACCGTGAAACGGCTGCGCGAGAAGTTCCCGCAGCTCCAGGACCCGCCGAGCGACGACATCTGCTACGCCACCCAGAACCGTCAGGTTGCGGTGAAGGCGATGGCTCCCGAATGCGATCTCGTGATCGTCGTCGGATCACGCAATTCGTCGAACTCGGTGCGCCTCGTCGAGGTGGCGCTCGGTGCCGGCGCGAAGGCCGCGCACCTCGTCGACTACGCGCGTGAGGTCGATCCGGCCTGGCTCGACGGCGTCGAGACCGTCGGCATCACCTCGGGGGCGTCGGTGCCCGAGATCCTCGTGCGCGGCGTGCTCGATCTGCTCGCCGAACACGGCTACCGCGACGTGCAGACCGTCACCACCGCCAACGAGACGCTGGTGTTCGCGCTCCCACGCGAGCTGCGCGCAGCCAGGGCCAGGTAAAGCCGGCTGCGCCGCCGGTGTGCCGCAAGGCGGCCTGAGGCGCCAGATGTGCGCACCGGCGCGAAGCGCAGCTCAGTCCTCGTAACGGTCGCGGTAACGCACCGCGGGCGGCGGGTAGGCGGGAGTGCTCACCTGCGGTCGGGGCGTCGCGCGCGGCGGTGCCTGCCGCTCCGGCTGCGGCTCGCGGCGGCGCGGATCCGGTTCACGGCGCGGCGCCGATTCCGACCTCCGCGGGCGGGCGTCGTCTGCCGGGCGCCGCTGAACGGACGGATTGTCGCGGGTGTCGGCGACCTGCCGGACGGACGTCTTCGTCGGGTCGGCCGCCTCGCGCTCCCGGCGGGACCGGGCCGGATTCTGCGGGGCACGCTCCGCGCTCTGCCGTGTGCGGGCGGGTGCCGCCGCGGTCCGCGGCCGCCGGCCGGGTTCGTCGACGACCTCCCGACGGGGAGCGGTCTCGCTCCCGGATGCCTTCTGCTTGGCAGCGCGCGAGCTCCTGACCGCAGCGCTCCTCACAGCCGCGCCCTTCGAGGCAGGGCTCTTGGATGCCGGGCTCTTGAATGCGGCGGGCCGGGACCTCTTCGCCCCGCCGGAACGATTCGCCGTCTCCTGCTGGGCCATGTAGATCCGGACACCACCGATGATCAGCACGGCCGCGGTGGCAACGAACATCGCGGGGAACCGGTTCACCAGCGGATACGCCACGTTCAGCGCGAGATCCCGCAGGCCGGAACCGCTCGATTCGAACAGCAACTCCTGGGCGAGGGGAATCGCCGCAACCAGCAGCAGCGGAGGCTGTGCCATCGCGGTGAACACACCGCGCTGCTGCACCGCGACGACCGCGGCGATGCATCCGAGGACATAGAAGACGGAGAAGACCGTCGTCAGCTCGTCACCGCGGAACGAGTCGATCACCGCACCGAGCAGAGTCGTCCCGGCGGCAATGACGACGGCACCCCACCAGGGCACTCCGGGCATGGTCGGAGCGAGCGAGCGCATGTCGAGCGCCACCGCCGGGCGAGCACGTTGGGATGCAGACACACATAGACAGTAGACCCACCGACTCAGATTGCTTCGTCGACGGCACCGGCCGGATCCGGGTTTTCGGTCAGGGTGGCGCGGCGCGGCCACGCGTCGACCCGACGCACCTCGGGCACGTCGCCGTCGAAGATCTCCAGTTCGCTGAGCTTCCGGGCCGTCACCCCGACGCGTGTCTCCATCGACGACACCGTCTGATTGAACGAATCGACCGCCTTGCCCAGCTGCGCGCCGAGCCGGTCGAGGTGACTGCCCACGGTACCGAGCCGCTGATACAGCTCGCGGCCGAGCCGGTGGATCTGCGCGGCATCGCGCGACAGTGCCTCCTGCCGCCACGTGTGCGCGATGGTGCGCAGCAACGCCACCAGCGTCGTGGGTGTCGCGAGGATCACGTTCCGGCCGAACGCGTACTCCAGCAGACCCGAGTCCGCGGTGAGCGCGGCGTCCAGGAACGGATCGCCCGGCACGAACAGCACCACGAATTCGGGCGTCGGGTCGAACGACTCCCAGTACGCCTTCGCGGACAACTGGTCGATGTGGGTGCGCAGCTGCCGAGCATGCCGCGCCAGGTGCCGATCGCGTTCGGCGACGTCCTCTTCCTGCGCCGCGTCCAGGTACGCGGCGAACGGGACCTTCGCATCGACGACGATCTGCTTGCCGCCCGCCAGGTAGACGAGCAGATCCGGTCGCACCCCCTCGGCGGCGACCTGCGTGTCGAAATCGCAGTGCCGGACCATCCCGGCCAGCTCCACCACCCGCTCGAGCTGGATCTCACCCCACCGGCCGCGGATCTGCGGGGCCCGCAGCGCCGTCACGAGCTGCTGGGTCTGCTGCGACAGCGACAGCGAGGCCCGGTGCATGCCCTCCACCTGCTCGGTCAGGCCGGCATACGCGTGGACCCGATTGCGTTCGACGTGCTCGACCTGACGGGCCAGCGCGCCCACCGCCTCCTGCAGCGGCCCCACCAGCCGCGACACCTGCTCGCCGATCGCGCCGGACTGCCGGCGTGCCGCGTCCTCGCTGACCGCGCCGAGCGACTGCCGCAACTGCGTCTCGTTGTCCCGCAGCGCCGCGAGCTGCGCCTCGGCGCGCGCGGCCCGAGCGCCGATCCGCGACGCCTGTGCCAGCCACCCCAGCCCGAACCCGAGAGCGAGCGCCACGATCAGCCCGAGTGCCGTGAGAGCAGTCATGAGGCGGATGATGCCGCACGGGACCGACATGCGCGGGGCACTCACCCCGAACCGGACGTGTCGGTGCGGTCCTCTACGGTCGTCGCCATGCGGATCCTGCACACCTCCGACTGGCACATCGGCCGCACCTTCCACGGTGTGGACCTGCTGGGAGACCAGGCGCGCGCACTGACGGCGATCGCCGAACTCGTCGCCGAGCGCGACGTCGACGTCGTGGTCGTGCCCGGCGACGTGTACGACCGGTCGATCCCCAGCTCCGACGCGGTAGCGGTGTGCAACGCCGGGTTCGAGGCGATCCACGAGGCGGGCGCGATCATCGTCGCGACCTCCGGCAACCACGACTCGCCGGTGCGGCTCGGTGCCGGCGCCGCGTTCGCCGCCAAGGGGGGACTGCACCTGATCACCAAGGTCGCCGAGGTGGACCGGCCGGTGATCGTCGACGACGACCACGGCCCGGTCGCGTTCTACGGCATCCCCTATCTCGAGCCGGAGATCACCCGAGCCGAACTGGGCGTGCCCAAGGCCCGCTCGCACCAGGAGATCCTCGACGCCGCGATGGGCCGGGTCCGCGCCGACGCCGCGATCCGCGGCGGCCGGACGGTGCTGCTCGCGCACGCGTTCGTCGTCGGAGCGGAGGCGACCGGTTCGGAACGGTCCATCTCGGTCGGCGGTGTCGAAACCGTGTCCGCGTCCGCGTTCGACGGCATGGACTACGTCGCCCTCGGCCACCTGCACTCCCCGCAGACCGTCGCCGAGCACGTTCGTTACTCGGGGTCGCCGCTGCCGTACTCCTTCGGCGAGCGCAGTCACCGCAAGGCGGTGTGGCTCGTCGACCTCGACGCGACCGGTGTGACGTCGGTCGAACGGGTCGACCTCCCCGTCGTGCGGGGCCTGAGCCAGCTGTCCGGGACTCTCGAGGATCTGCTCGCCGATCCCGAACACGCCGCCGCGGAGGACCACTACGTCGCGGCCGAGCTGACCGACGCGGTCCGGCCGCTCGATGCGATGCGACGGCTGCAGACACGGTTCCCGCACGCGGTGCACGTCGTCTGGAACCGCCCCGATTCGACGTCGGGAACCAGCTACCGGGAGAAGGTGCACGGCCGCAGCAACCTCGACGTGGCGTGCGCGTTCCTGACGGACGTGCGGTCGGAGCCGTCGCAGCGGGAGGCCCGCTGGATCGAACAGGCGCTGCGCGAGGCCGACCGCGTCGGCGCGGACAAGACCGCCGCCGACGATGTCGTGGAGGTGTCGGCGTGAGGCTGCACGCACTCGAGGTCACCGCGTTCGGGCCGTTCGCGGACACGGTCCGGGTCGACTTCGACGAACTCGGCGCCGACGGGCTGTTCCTGCTGCACGGCCGCACCGGAGCGGGCAAGACCTCGATCCTCGACGCGGTCGCGTTCGCGCTGTACGGGACGGTGCCCGGTGCGCGCGCCGAGGGGCGGCGGCTGGTGTCCGATCATGCCGCCGCCGGTGCTGTCCCGAAGGTGATGCTCGAGGCCACCATCGCCGGCCGTCGCCTGCGGATCGTGCGCAGCCCCGAATACGAACGCCCGAAACTGCGCGGCACCGGCACGACCAAGGAGAAGGCGAAGGCGACGCTGACCTGGCTGGACGGGTCGGGGCAGAACCTGTCGCGGCACGAGGAGATCGGTGAGGTGATCGGGGCGCTGCTCGGCATGAGCGCGGCTCAGTTCTTCCAGGTCGTCCTGCTGCCTCAGGGGGAGTTCGCGAAGTTCCTCCGGGCCGACAGCAAGGAACGCGGCGCGCTGCTCGAGCGGCTCTTCGACACGACGCTCTTCGGTGGTGTCGAGAAATGGTTCCGTGAGCGGGCCGCCGCCGGTGCGAAGAAGCTTGCCGAACAGCAGAAGAAGGTCGACGTTCTCAGCGCGAAGGTCGACGCAGCAGCCGGGATCGAGGCCGGCGCCGATGCCGACCCGGTCGGGTGGGCGCGCAAGCTGCGCGAGGACGCCGTCGACACCCGGGACAGCATGATCGTCGCGCTGGACACCGCCCGCGACGCGGATCGCAGCATCCGCGAGGAGCTCGACGAGGCGGTCGCGCTGGCCCGTCGCCTGGAGCGCCGCGCCGCCGCACGGTCCGAACTCGCGGCCCTCGACGCAACCGCGGACGAGCGGGCAGCGCTGGCCGCCGAGCGGGCGGCCGCGCTGCGGGCAGCGCCGGTCGCGGTGACCGGCGAGGAGTCCCGCCGCGCCGCGTCGACCGCCGCGGCGGCATTGCGGGCGGCGGCCGATGCTCTCGCCGCGGTGTCCGGCGACGACGACGGTCGCGCGCTGCTCGACGAACTGCCCGAGCAGCCCGAGGACGGCGACCGCGATCGGATCCGGGGGCACGAGCAGCGGTGGTCCGCGGAGGTGGTGCGGCTCGACGATCTCATCGCGCAGCAGCGTCGCGTCGCGACCCTCGACGACGAACGGTCCCGGCTGGACGAGCGTCGTCGCACGCTCGTCGCGGATATCGAACGACTCACCGCGCAGCGGGAAGCGTTACCGGCGCGCCGCGACGAGGCTGCTTCCGCCGTTCGCGCCGCGGAACAGGCCGCAGCCGCACTGCCGGGCCTCGCCGCCACCCGCGACCGCGCAGCCGATGCGGTCGCCGCGGCGGACGAACTCGCTTCGCGCAGAACCGAACTCGAGAAGCGGGAGCAGCGCGTCGTGGAGCTGCGTACGGCGCATCTCGACGCCCGGGCCGTCCTGCTCGACGTGCGGGAACGGCGAATCGCCGGTATGGCAGCCGAATTGGCGGCCGAACTCGTCGACGGGCAGGAGTGTGCCGTCTGCGGATCCACCGAGCATCCCGCGCCGGCGCAGTCTGCACCGGACACCGTCACCAAGGCCGACGAGGATGCGGCCCGCGAGGCCGAGCAGCGCGCGGAGGCGGCGCTCACCCAGGCGGCCGCTGCCGTCGCCGAGGCGGCCGAAGTCGTTGCGGCGCTGCGACAGCGGTGCGGCGACCGGCCGTTCGACGAACTCGTCGCCGAACGTGACGCCGCCCTGTCGGCTCACGACGCGGCAGCCGCGGAGGCCGGGGAACTCGATCGGCGTCGCGCGCAGGTCGACACTCTGGAACGGCTCGACGCGGACCTGCAGGAGCGGTTGCGCAGCACGGAGGCCGAGGTCGCGGAGATCGCGCGGGCCGACGCGGTCGCCGCCGCCGAAGCGGACGAGATCCGGGCGCGCATCCATGCCGCGGTCGGAGACGGAGGTTCGCTCGTGGACCGCCGCGCGAGGCTGGCGGCGCTCGCGGCCGCGGCCACCGAACTGCTCGACCGGCGAGCGGCCGCTGTCCGGGCCCGGACCTTCGCCGACGAGCGGGCCCGCGACGCCGAGCAGGCCGCCGTCGACGCCGGATTCGACGACCTGGACGCGGCACTGGCCGCGATGCGATCCGACGCGCGTCTGGCCGAGATCGACGCACTCGTCCGTGCCGCCGAGGAAGCCCGCGCGGTCGCGGCCGCCGCGCTCGCCGAACCCGAGATCGCAGCGCTCACCGGGGACGAGACGGTCGACGTCGCGGCGCGGCAGGACGCCGCGAACCGCGCCGCCGCCGAACTGCACGCGGCGCTCACCGCTTTCTCGGAGGCCGAGCGGCGGCTCGCGGACATCGACAAGTACACGACGCGGCTCGAGCAGGAGGAGGCGAAGCTCGCGCCGCTGCGTGCCGAGCAGAACGAACTGGCCGGACTCGCGGATGTGATCGCCGGTGGCGGGCAGAACTCCCGGAAGATGTCGCTGCGGTCGTATGTGCTTGCGGCGCGACTCGAGGAGGTCGCCGAGGCGGCATCCGAGCGGCTGCGTCGAATGTCCGGTGGACGCTACGAATTCGTGCATTCGGACGCCGCGGGCAGCCACGGCAAACGAGGCGGTCTGGGTCTCGACATCCACGACGAGTACACCGGGATGGTCCGGTCCACGAAGACCCTGTCGGGTGGTGAGTCGTTCCAGGCGTCGCTCGCGTTGGCGCTCGGGTTGGCCGACGTCGTCGCCGCCGAATCCGGGGGGCTCGTGCTCGACACGATGTTCATCGACGAGGGGTTCGGCACGCTCGACGCCGACGCCCTCGACTCGGTGATGGGTGTGCTCGACGAACTGCGTGCCGGTGGCCGCGTCGTCGGGGTGGTCAGCCACGTCGACGAGATGCGGCAGCGAATCCCGAGCCGGCTGCACGTCGTCCGGGGCCGGGCCGGCTCGACGGTCGAGATCGCGAGCTGAACCCGGCCACGTCGGTCAGCTCGGTTCGGGTGCCGAGCCCTCCCCGGGAGCGGGCAGCGCCAGGGTTTCCTTGTTGGCTGCTTCGACGCGTTCGTCGATCTGTTCGCCGATGTAGCGGATCACCACCGCGGCGACCGCCGCGACCGGCACGGCGAGGAACGCCCCGACGATGCCGAACAGCGACGACCCGGCCGTCACCGCGAGCAGCACGATGACCGCGTGCAGGTGCATGCTCCGTGACTGCAGCACCGGTTGGAGCACGTTTCCTTCGAGCTGCTGCACCGCGATGATGATGACCAGCACGATGATCGCGGTGGTCAGCCCGTTCGCCACGAGGGCGACGAGGACCGCGAGGGCACCGGCGACGAACGCACCGACGATCGGGATGAACCCGCCGATGAAGGTGAGGATCGCCAGCACGGGTGCGAGCGGAACACCGAGGATGACCAGGCCGAGACCGATGAAGAAGGCATCGATGAAACTCACCAGCGCCTGCGTGCGGATGAATCCACCGAGCGTGTCCCACATGCGGACGAGGACTTCTTCGAGGTGACGCCCCGCGCGACCACCGCCGACGGCATGCAACCACGGGATGAACCGCGGGCCGTCCTTGATGAAGAAGAACGTCAGGACCAGCACCAGGGCGAGGGTGACCAGCAGCGAGCCGGCCGTGCTGACGCCCGAGAACACGCCGCTGGCGATGGTCGCGGCGCTGCCCTGGACCTTCTCCACCACGACCTGGACCGCGTTCTCGAGCTGCTCGTCGCGGAGGTTGAACGGCGGTCCCTGAATCCAGTCCTCCACCTTGTGAATACCCTCGGTGGCCTTGTTCCCCAGCTCCGGGGCCTGCGACACCACCGACGGCACGATGCCGGCGATGATGCCGCCGACGACCGCGAAGAACAGCAGTAGGGTGACCGACGCGGCCGCCGCGGGTGGCACACGGCGTTTCATCAGGGCACGGGTCGGCGGCCACAGGACCGTCGACACCACGATCGCGAGGGCGACCGGGAGCACGACCACCCACATCTTCTCGATGATCCAGCCGAGGACGACAGCGCCCGCGGCGATCAGGACGACGCATGCCGACACCTTGGCCAGCCAGATCCCGCCGGCGCCGATGACCGTGCCCCGATCGAGGGGACGTGCGGGTAATTCGGGCGGGGACTTCGCTTCGCTCAACGGGGATCCTTCCGACGGCCTCGTTCCGACAATCTAACGGAGTATGTGTCCGGTTCGCGGATGTGCAGAGCCTCGCGCCGGACCCGCACGACCGGCGGCGCCACTTCCGGGCCGCGAGTCGTGTACCTGGCGGAATTCGACGATTTCTCGCGTTCGGCGACGGGACGCGTGGGACCCTCGAGTGCATGAGCACACGAAGCGTGGGATCTCGGATCCGGAAGTCCGTCCCGGCTGCCGTCGCCGCCGTGGCGGTCGCGTGCACACTGGCCGCCTGCAGCTCCGACGACGACACCAAGACGAACGACGATGTGCAGTCGTCCGTGGGTGCGATCGTGACGAGCGTCCGCGAGCAGGCCGAGGGTGCGGTGTCGTCGGTGCAGAGCGCCGCGTCGAGCGCCGCCGAGAAGGCCGGGGAAGCGATCGACCAGGCGAAGCTCAGCGCATTCGTCGGTACGTTCCGCACCGCCTACCCGGACCTGGCGGCCGATCGGGACGATCAGTCGATCGAGAAGATCGTCACCGACACGTGTCCGATGATCGAGGACGGCGCTCCGCAGCAGGACATCGACGCGACCGTCAAGGAACTCGCCACCAACGGCTCGGTGGAACCGACCGACGACCAGACGGCGCGCATCGCACAGCTCGTGCAGGTCGCCTGCCCGTAGGCACTGCCGGCTCGGTACGTTCGGGTGCCATGGGCACCCGATGGCAGACCGAGCGCAGCGCCGACGATTCCCGCGCCTACATCGAGCGGTTCGCCGGCCTCGAGGAATCCGGTGTCGACCTGCACGGTGAGGCTCGATTCGTGGACGTCCTCCTCGCGCGCGGCAGCCGCGTGCTCGACGCCGGGTGCGGCACCGGCAGGGTGGGGGCCGAACTGGCCCGGCGCGGTCACCGGGTGACCGCCGTCGACCTCGATCCCGTGCTGATCGACGAGGCGCGCCGCCGCCATCCCGAGCTGACCGTGCACCTCACGGACCTGGCGACCCTGGACCTGCCGGGTGAGCCCTTCGACGCGGTCGTCGCCGCCGGCAACGTGATGGTGTTCCTGGAACCGGGCAGCGAACGCACGGTGCTCGCCGCGATCGCCGCGCACCTGCGGCCCGGCGGGGTGTTCGTCGCCGGATTCACCACCGGCAGCGTCTACCGTCCGGAGCAGTTCGCCGCGGACCTCGCCGCTGTCGGGATGGTGCTCGAGCAGCGCTTCGCGACCTGGGATCTGCGCCCCTGGCACGACGCCGCGGACTGGCTCGTCGCCGTCGCACGTCGTGCGGCTGACGAGGCCGGCGCGTGAACACGTAGAATGCTGATTCCGTGAGCCTTACTCTCGGAATCGTCGGACTTCCCAACGTCGGCAAGTCGACGCTGTTCAACGCGCTGACCCAGAACGATGTGCTGGCCGCGAACTACCCGTTCGCCACCATCGAGCCGAATGTCGGCCTGGTCGAGCTGCCCGATCCGCGGCTGAAGAAGCTCGCCGAGATCTTCGGGTCCGAGCGCATCCTGCCTGCCACGGTGTCCTTCGTCGACATCGCCGGCATCGTCAAGGGCGCATCCGAGGGTGCCGGCCTGGGCAACAAGTTCCTCGCCAACATCCGCGAGGCCGACGCCATCTGCCAGGTGGTGCGCGTGTTCTCCGACGACGACGTCGTGCACGTCGACGGCCGTGTCGACCCGGCCTCGGACATCGAGATCATCGAGACCGAGCTCGTCCTCGCCGACATGCAGACCCTCGAGAAGGCGCTGCCGCGGCTCGAGAAGGAAGCGAAGAAGAACAAGGACCTCAAGCCCCAGCACGAGGAGGCCGTCAAGGCTCAGGCATTCCTCGAGGAGGGCAAGACGCTCTTCAGCGTCAAGGACAAGCTCGACTTCGGTCTGCTGCGTGAACTGCACCTGCTGACCACCAAGCCGTTCCTGTACGTGTTCAACGCCGACGAGGCGGTGCTCACCGACGAGGCGAAGGTCGCCGAGCTGCGCGCATCCGTCGCACCCGCCGACGCCGTGTTCCTCGATGCGAAGGTCGAGCAGGAACTGCTCGAGCTGGACGAGGAGGACCGGCAGGAGATGCTGGACTCGATCGGCCAGACCGAACCCGGCCTGCACGCCCTGGCCCGCACCGGCTTCCACACCCTCGGCCTGCAGACCTACCTGACGGCCGGCCCGAAGGAAGCCCGCGCCTGGACGATCCACAAGGGCGACACCGCCCCGCAGGCCGCCGGCGTCATCCACACCGACTTCGAGCGCGGCTTCATCAAGGCCGAGATCGTCTCCTTCGACGACCTCGCCGAGGCCGGTTCGATGGCCGCCGCCAAGGCCGCCGGCAAGGTGCGCATGGAGGGCAAGGACTACATCATGCAGGACGGCGACGTCGTGGAGTTCCGCTTCAACGTGTAGACCCCCGGGCGCAAACGCAGACGAGGAAGGCAGCAGCGCGGTGCATGCATCGCGCTGCTGCCTTCCTCGTCTGCGGCTATGTCACTGATTCCGTCGGCCCAGATGCGTCCTCGCGGGACGAGCATCGTCGGTAAGGGCGACACACGGTGACGAGAGTCCGATGGGGACGCTCGCGCCGGTGTCCGAATTCCCGAAAGGTGACGACGATGCCTACCTCCCGAGTTCAACTCGCGCTCAACGTCGAGGACGTGACGGCGGCGACCGCGTTCTACTCGACTCTGTTCGGGGTGACCCCGCACAAGCAGCGCGACGGATACGCCAACTTCGAGATCGAGGATCCGCCGCTGAAGCTGGTGTTGATCGAAAATCCCGGTGCGCAGGAGCGCCTGAACCATCTCGGTGTCGAGTCGCCGACATCCGAGGACGTCTCCGCAGCGTTGACGCGGTTCCGGGACGCGGGCCTGACCGCGACGGTGGCCGAACAGGATCTGTGCTGCCATGCGGTGCAGGACAAGGTGTTCGTCGAAGCTCCGGACGTGCCCAACGGATGGTGGGAGTTCTACGCGGTGACCGACGACAGCCCCGCCAACCCCGAGGGGCTGACATCCTCGGCGTGTGAGGTCGCGTGCAACGCCGCGCAGGACGCGTCGGCCGGCAGTGTCTGCTGCGGATGACCTGGGTGATGTGGGGCGCCGCGGGATGGCGGCGCCCCCAGAATCGGTCGGAATTCGGCCGGGCACACTCGGCGACCGCGCTCATTCGGCGGTGTCGAGCAGATGCAGTTCCTCCGCCAGGACCAGGTCCACCTCTTCACTGGTCAGACCGGACAACAGATGCGTGGTCAACATCGCTCTCACCTCCTCACTGCGCTTCTACCGGTACGTCGAATCGGGAAACCCGAAATCGACATCGCTGCCCTCCGGACGCGAAGACAGACCCGCCGCGCGGCGAGGATGCTGGAGACGGAGAGGAACCAGGAGATCATGAGTGAGACGACGGACCCCACCGCGACGACACTGCAACCGGCGCCGGGCGATCTCGAGCGACTGTGGCGAGGCTTCTCCAGTGACCTGCGAGCCTTCATCGCCCGCCGGGTCTCGTCCCCCGAGGACGCCGACGACATCCTGTCGATCGTGTTCCTGCGGATGGCCGGCAGTCTCGACGGTCTGCGTGATCAGGACCGGCTCCTGGGGTGGATGTATGCGATCACCCGCAACGCGATCACCGATTACTACCGATCCGCGGCCCATCGCCGGGAACTGCCCGTCGACGCCGTCCCGGACAACCCGGCCGCCGACCGTTCGGAGGCAGATGAGGCGGTCCAGAAGGAACTCGCTGCCTGCCTGGTGCCGATGCTCTCGGGTCTGCCCGCCGAGCAGGCCGAGGCGGTGAAGATGGTCGATCTCGGCGCCCGCACGCATGCCGACGCCGCCGGCGAGGCCGGAATCTCCGTCTCCGGCATGAAATCTCGCGTCCAGCGAGGCCGTGCCAACCTCCGCCAGCGGCTGCAGGAATGTTGTCGGATCAGCCAGGACCGCACCGGTCACGTGCACGACTATCAACCGCGTAGCGGCGGCGCCTGCGCCTGCGGTGGCACACCCGCTTCGGAGCAGTAGACCGGGGCAAGACCCTCCTGGTTCCGTAGGCGCAAACCTCGTTACCCGCGGCGAAGTTCTGCGGCGCAGCCATGTTGTCACGGTCGCTCGTTGCGGGCGGCCTTCTCGACGATGGCGGCGATCCGCTTGGTCTTCGTGGCCGGCTGCTTCGCGAATGCGATCTGGGTGAGCGCGAACTTGCGGACGCTCGGCGGCCACGCGTCCCAGTGGGTGCGTGCCCGGGGGTCGGCGTCGAGGGCTGCGGTGAGTTCCGGAGATTCGACGAGCGCCTCGGCGTCGTCGAGCAGCGTCCACAGGCCGCGTTGCTTGGCGTCGTCGATGACGGCTTGGCCGGCCGGCTGCATTCGTCCCTCGGCGATCAGTTCGGTCACGCGAGCCTTGTTGGACGCGGCCCACGCGCTGTTGCGGCCGCGTCGGGTGAACCACATGCCTCGGCGGTGTTCGTCGATGATCCGGGTGTGCCCGTCGACCCATCCCCAGCACAGCGCCTCGCGCACGACCGGGTCGTAGTCGAGGGGAGTGTTGCCGGACTCCTTGCGCCAGAACACGAGCCAGACGCCGGGGGACCGGTCGTGGTTGTCCCGCAGCCACGCGTGCCACTCGTCGAGGGCCTCGAGGTGCAGGTGTTCTGCGTTCGGGTCGGCCATGCGGACAAGGCTAGGCGCCTGCGGCCGCGTAAGGCCGGTCTCGGCGCGGGAGGTGCGAGTTGCCGGGCCGGTCACCGGATGGAGCACGCGGCTACGCGGTCACGCCCGAAGTGACGAGGTCGGGATCGGAATCCCCGTCCGGAGCGTGGCCGCCGACTTCGCCCGCGACCGCGCCGCCGTGGCCGGCGCTGCTGATCTCTCGCCGACCGGCAGTCCAAGCGGCCCACAGACGGTGGTAGATCCCGCCGGCGGCGAGCAACTGGTCGTGGGTGCCCTGCTCCACGACCTGACCCGCGTCCATGACGAGAATGTTGTCGGCACGCGAGGCCTGGTCCAGGCGGTGCGCCACCACCAGGGCCGAACGATTACGGGTCACCACATCAGCGGCATCCTCCAACGCCCCCGCCCCAGCCGAGCCGGCTTCGGCAGTCGCCTCGTCCATGATGACGATGGCCGGGTCGAGAAGTAGAACGCGAGCCAGCGCCAGCTGCTGAGCGGCCACCGGCTCCAGCTGGATGCCACGCGCGCCGACCACCGTGTCCAGCCCCTGAGGAAGCTGGTCGAACCATGAGCGGGCATGCACCAGATCGAGTACCGAATGGAGCTCTCCATCGGTGGCATCGGGCTTGGCGAGGGTCATGTCCTGGCGCAGGGTTCCGGAGAAGACATGCACCTCTTGGCTGACCATGGCGAGACGCGCGACGCGCTCACGGTCGGACAGTGACGACACGGGGTGTCCGTCGACGAGCACCTCGCCCTCGTCGGGTATGTGCAGTCCCGCCAGCAGCGCTGCCACCGTTGTCTTTCCGGCCCCTGACGCGCCCACGATGGCGACGGTCTCGCCCGGGGTGATGGTCAGGTTGATGTTGCGTACAGCCCAGGGGCCGCCGTAGCTGAAGCTGACGTTGCGTAGCTCGACGTGCCCTCGGGGAGCATCTGCGCCGCTGTCGGGCACCGGTACGGGCGGATCGGAGACCACGCCCACGATTCGTGCCAGCGATGCGTACCCGGACTGCACGACGTCGAGCACGCGCATGAACGTGTTCAAGGGACCACGCAATCGGATGATCATGAGCACCGCCCCGGTCACGGCGCCCACGGTGAGGGCGCCGGTGGACACCAGCCGGTAACCCACCGACAGCGCGATCGTCAGCATGAGGAACTCGGCACCGAGCATCCAGACGTTGAGGACGAGCATGGTGCTGCGAGCCCTGATGCCCTTGCGGACCACATCCCACGAGGCGTTCTCGATTTCGGTGTGGACGCGGTTTTCCATCGAGAACGCACGCACCGTCGCGCGACCGCGGATGGACTCCAGGACGCGGCGGGCACGCTCGGCCATGGCGGCGCGCTCGGCGGCATAGCGCTCGGGGGCCTTGGCGAGGTAGCGGCGCGCGGCAATGTAGTACACCGGCGCGACGATCACCGGGATGATCAGGAACTGCCAGTCCAGCGAGAACAGGGCCGTGACGGTGGCAATGACAGTGAACAGTGAGGTGGACAGCGTCGGCACGGTCTCCGTGACGGCGGCGGACAGCTCGGCGACGTCATCGGTGGAACGGCTGACCAGATCGCCTGCGCCGGCATCCTCGACTCGGTGGGTGGGCAGTCCCAGAGCGGTGCCGACCATGTCCTGGCGCAGGTTCGCGATCACGCGCTCGGACAGCCGTGACACCAGATAGAAGCCACAGGCGTTCACGACCGCGCCGGCGATCGCGGCGGAAATCAGACCTGCGCCGATCAGCCACAGCGATCCCTGGGTGTGGTCCGTCACCAGGTCCACGATCCGGCCCATCAGCTGTGGCACCAGCACACCGGCGTACGCGCCGAGGATGAGCAGTACCAGAGCGAGCAGGAACAACAGCTTCGCATGGCGGACCCGGCCCAGCTGACGCGCGACCTCGCGCCGCACCTGCGTCAGCGTGGCCAGGGGGAACCGAAGGGCGGTGTCGGTCTTGACGGGTGGGCTCGCGTTCGTCGACGGATTCATCGGGCGGCCACCGCGAACAGCTCCTCCACCGTCGCAGCCAGGTCCACCACGCTCGAGTGGTTGGCCGCCACGGCGTTCCATGCCGGGGCCTCGCTGAACACGAGCGTGATCCGGCCCGCCCGGTGTCGGGACACCTGCTCGGCGAGGTTCTGTTCCGTCACCGAGTCCACCGCGGTGGTCGGATCCTGCAGCACGAGTACCTCGGGGTCGAAGGCGATGGCGCGTGCCAGGGCCACGCGTTGGCGCTGACCGCCGGACAGCATGCGTCCGTTCTCGCCGACGCGCTTGTCGGGGCCCTCAGGGATGTCGTCGCAGCAGGCGACGCGGAGTGCTTCCTCGGCGGTGGCCCGGTCGGGGTGGACGTTGTCGGCGACGCTGCCGTCGAACAGGTCGGCCGCGTGCGGGACGATGATCACCCTGGTCCGGGGCAGCGACTGAAGCTGGGAGATCAGCTCGTGGTCGGTGCCGCGCACGACGGTGAGACCGGTCGGCAGGGCCTCCAGGAACTTGGCGGTCCTGGCTTCGTCGATTTCGGTGGTGTGTTCGAAGTCTGCCCCGAGAACCTCGCGGATACGCCGTCCGGATGCCTCGGCCGACGCCCATCGCGAGGCCAGGTTCCTGCCGAACATGGTCATCGGAGTGATGAGGAACTGCGTCAGGCCGACGACGGTGATGAGGTCGCCGATGGTCATGTGCCCGTTGAGTGCGAACGCGCCGGCGGTGATGCCGAGGGCGGAGACGAAGATCGCGCCGGCGGCCTCTGTGGCCCCGTTGAGGCGCGCCTCGGCGGCATTGGCGTGAATGGTCTTGTGATAGGCGATGTCCGAGACCTCGTCATAGCGACCCCGGACGGTGACGATCGCGCCCAGGCCCTTCAGGATGCGCAGTCCCTGCACCACATCCGCGGCGGTCGCCGCGGCCTGAGCGATCGCATGCTGACGTGCGACCGAACGACTCTGCAGAGGGCGGGCAACCCGGAGGGCCACGGTCGCCAGGAGCGGACCGCCGATGAGGGTGGCCAGGCTCAGCCAGGGACTGATGGTGAACATCATGATGGCGCCGTAGGCGATGGCCGCCGCCTCGGCCACAGGCATGACCGTCATCATCACGATCTCGCCGACCCGGCTGGTGTCGGACGATGCGATCGAAAGCAAGCCGCCTGCGGTGCGCTCGCGGCCGGCGAACCCACGTGGATCCTGGATGCGGTCGGTGACCATGGTGCGCAGATCATGGCTGACCAGCTGCTGACTGCGGATCAGCATGAAGCGCGCGATCCAGTTCGCGACGATGGCGAGCACGAAAAGACAACCCAGAACCAGGATCCAGAATCCCAGTCGGCCGGCAGACGAGGTGGCGATGGCTTCATCCACGGCCCTGCCCACGACGACGGGCGTCAGGCCGTTGCAGATGAAAGCGACCGCCATGCCGACCGAGGCGACGAAGCTCCACGGACGCTGCGAGAGCGCGACCTTCAGCGTCCACTGCCGTGCGTCGAGCGCAGGCATCTTGGATCGTTGCCCGCCCGGCCCGGGTAGCGCCGAATAGTCGACGACACTTTCCTGTCCGTGAGCCTGAGGGGTGACGAGCACGAGCGAAAATGTTACACGTGCGAACTACCGCGGCCCGGTTGTCGTGTCGCTGTGGTCTGTCTCCGGTTTCACCCATCAGCGGCAGGGACCGGGAGTCTGACGGGACTGCCCTCACTGTGAGTTGGGCAGTCCCCTACGGGGCCGGGTCCGAAACGGGTCGTCCCCAGCTCCAGGAGTTCTGTCGTTCCCGTGCTCGCCTGCACTCTCCATCGAACCGGAAAGTGTCCCTCATCCGGACACTTCTGCCCCGACGGAACCCTGCGACGGCTCTGACCTGAGGTTTCGGCACCGGGCACGGATCGCGCCGGGTCCGCACCTCCACCACGCCGACACCCGGGCGCATCGCTCGCGCGGGACGGTCGCAAAGAAACACCAGGTTGAGGCGTATGTCACGCAAGGTGTCCGCAAGTGACACACTTCACACGAGCTCGGCAGTCCCAGGATTTCCTCATCCGAATCGCAACACGCATTGGACCGAGGACACCATGGACAGACTGATCAACATCGACAATGGCGGTACCCTCACCGACATCTGCGCGTGGGACGGCCACGACTTCAGCTTCACCAAGACTCTCACCACACCGTTCGACCTGTCGCAGTGCTTGTTCGACGGTCTCACCAAGGTGTCACGGGAGATCTACGGCACGGAGAATCTGCCCGAGCTGCTGCACTCGACCGCTCACATCCGCTACTCGACAACGCAGGGCACCAACGCGCTCGTGGAGCGGAAGGGCCCGCGTGTCGGTATCGTCACCGACTCGGCCGGCACGGTGGACGAGCTGAGGCGCAGTCCTGAGCAGCGCGCGCTGTTCGACGACCTCGTCGGCAGCCGCGTCGCGGTGATCGACACCGCCGCCGACGATCTCGACAGCGAACTGGTTGTCAAGGTCAACCGGCTCATCACCGACGGCGCGGCCCGCATCGTGGTCGCGGTCGGCGACACCAACGACGGCCGCGAACGCGAGATCCGTAGTGTTCTGCTGCGGAAGTTCCCCCGCCACCTGCTCGGGTCGGTGCCGTTCCTGTATTCGTGGGACTTCAGTACCGACCGCACCGCGTCCCGGCGCATCTGGTCGGCTGTGATCAACACCTTCCTGCATCCGACGATGGAACGGTTCCTGTACAACGCCGAGCATCGCCTGCGCGACCATCGCGTCCGCAACCCGCTGCTGATCTACCGCAACGACGGGGCCTCGTCACGCGTGGCGAAATCGGTTGCACTCAAGACCTACTCGTCGGGACCGCGCGGCGGCTTGGAGGGCACCCGGGCGCTGGCCGAAGTCTACGGCCTCAAACACGTCCTCATGATCGATGTCGGCGGCACCACCACCGACATCGGCACGGTCACCGGTGGCGAGATCCTCACCGACCGAAGAGGTTCCATCGCCGGGATCCCCATCTCCTTCCCGATGTCCAACGTCGAGTCCGCCGGCATCGGCGGCAGTTCGGTCATCGCTGTCACCGACGGTGTCATCACGGTCGGTCCGGAAAGCGTCGGCGCAGCACCGGGGCCGGCGTGCTTCGGCTTCGGCGGCACCGCTGCCACCATCACCGACGTCAATCTGCTGCTCGGAGTGCTCGATCCGTCCACCTACCTCGACGGCGGCTTCACGCTCGATGCGGACCGGGCCCGCGCGGTCGTCCTCGAGACCGTCGCCGAACCGCTCGGCCTCACCCTCGACGAGGCGCTGATTGCGATGGAGCAGGCCTACTTCACCGCCATGGGGACCGCCATCGCCCCGGCGGTCGAGGATGCCGACGAAACCACCATCGCCGCATTCGGCGGTGCCGGTCCGATGAGTGCGTGTGGTGCTGCCCGGGTCGCCGGTGTCCGTACCGTCCTGATCCCCAAGCTCGCAGCCGTCTTCTCGGCGTTCGGGATCGGATTCTCCGACATCGGGCAGAGCTACGAGACCGATCTGGCGGACACGAGCGATGCGACCCTCGCCGAGGCCACCGCCGACCTGCTCGCCAAGGCCGAACGCGACATGTTCCAGGAGGGCCATTCCCTCGAGGAGTGCGGTCTGTCGTGGACGGTTGCCTCGGAGGACGAGCACGGTGCCACCGTCGACGAAGTCGCCTACCGGCCCGGCGAGCCGGTGGAACTCGTGGCCGGCGCCTCCAGCGCGCTGACCCTCGTCGTCACGCGCCGAATGAATCGGATCGCCCTGCCCGACAGTTCGTTCGCCGAACCCCGCGACCCGCAGCCGGCGGGCGTGCGCACCGTGCTCGGTGCCGCGGGGCGCGCCGAGGTCCCGGTGTACACGCTCACCGAACAGCAACCGGGTGCGACGGCCGCGGGACCTGCCATCGTCGAAGGTCCCTTCTTCACCGCCCGGGTCCAGGACGGCTGGAGTTTCCACGTCACCGCCGGCGGCGACCTGCTGCTCACCGATACCCACTGATCAGCAGGCGCGACGCCTGCTTCGACCGCTTCGAAGGATGCACGACATGCGAATTCCCATGACCGAATACCTGGTCATCGATCTCGACACCGAACTGTGGCTGTGCCGGGTGTGCCAGCACGAATTCGGCGACGCCCGTGGCAATTACAAGGAGGGGACCCTCGTCTACGACCGCGACCCGCGCGAGATCCATCAGCCGATCATCGACCCGGACCGTTACGAGTTCACATTCTCCCCGGACCCCAGCTACTGCCGGATCCTCGAGTACTACTGCCCGGGGTGCGGAACCCAGATCGAGACCGAGTACATCCCGCCGGGCCATCCGCCGACCGTCGACATGGAGTGGGACATCGACGCCCTGCGTGCCCAGTGGCTCGAACGTGGCACCGATCCGGAACAGGTCATCACCTACGGCCCGGGGCAGGACGCCGAAGGTGAGTTCGAAGGCCGCCGCCACCAGCACTGAACATCCTCGATCGCAAGGAATCCGATACCATGAAACGCATCTCCGTCGACATCGGCGGCACCTTCACCGACTGCTTCTTCGCCTGGGACGACAAGTACGTCGAGGCCAAAGCCCTCACCACCCACCACAACCTTGCGCAGGGTTTCAACGAGGCGCTCGACCTTGCCTGCCGGAGGGCCAACCTCAACCGTGACGACGTGCTGTCCCAGGTCGATTCGGTACGGTACGCCACCACTCTGGGTACCAATGCGCTCATCGAGCGCAAGGGGCCCCGCGTCGGTGCCATCGTCACCCACGGCTTCGAGGACACCATCCCGCTCTCGCGCGGCCGTGGCTACGGTGAGGGTCTGGACCCGTCGATGCAGCAGAATCTTCCTGCTGCCGAGCGTCCCGAACCGCTGGTGCACCGCAGCCTGATCCGTTCGGTGAAGGAGCGCGTCAACTCCGCCGGCAGGATCGTCGTCCCGCTCGTCGAACAGAACGTGCGCGAGATGGTGCGCGAACTCGTCGACGCCGGCGTCCAGGCGCTGGTGGTGTCGCTGGTCAACTCGACCGAGAATCCGGCGCACGAGCTGCGGATCATGGAGATCATCCAGGAGGAGTACCCCGAGCATCAGCTGGGCGCGATCCCGGTGCTGCTCGGTCACCAGGTGTCCGGCCGTAAGGGCGAGTACGTGCGGACAACCTCCACCATCGTCGACGGTTTCCTGCACGACATCATGTTCCACGCGATGAGTCAGCTGGCGAACAACCTGCGCGATTCCGGCTACGACAAGCCGATGCTCATCATTCACAACTCCGGCGGCATGGCGCAGATGAACTCGACCGACGCGCTGCAGACCATCCACTCGGGGCCGGTCGCGGGAGTCAGTGCTGCCGAGCATCTTTCGGAGTCCTCGGGAATCGGCAACATCATCACCACCGACATGGGCGGCACCTCCTTCGACATCGGTCTGGTGCCCGCAGGCGGGGTCAAGCACTACGACTTCCAGCCCACCATCGACCGGTGGCTGGTCTCGGTGCCGATGATTCACCTCGAGACCCTCGGCGCCGGAGGCGGCTCCATCGCCAGCTACGACCGTATCCACCAGTCCGTGCGGCTCGGACCCGAGTCCGCGGGATCGGACCCGGGCCCGGCGTGCTACGACCGCGGTGGACTGCGCCCGACGGTGACCGATGCCGATCTGCTGCTCGGCTACCTCGACCCCGACAACTACGCGAACGGCTTCATCAAGCTCAACCCCAGGCGCGCGGTGTTCGCCATCGAGGAAAATCTCTGCGACGAACTGGATCTCGACGTCATCGATGTGGCCAAGGTCATCAAGAGTTCCGTCGATGAGCAGATGGCGATCGGCATCGCGAAGGAACTGCGGGTGCGCGGCTACCTGCCCGAGGACTTCACGATGCTCGCCTACGGCGGCAACGGCCCGCTGCACGCGTGCGGCATCGCCGATCACGCGGGTATCCGCCGAATCCTCGCGCCGCCGTTCTCGTCGGTGTTCTCCGCGTGCGGCGCCGGGAACATGAAGCAGTTGCACATCCACGAACGGGGCGTGCACGTGGTGCTCTACAACGCCACCACGCGCGGACTCTACGATCGCTACGAGGAGTTCAACGGCATCGTCGCCGCCCTGGAAGCGCGGGGCGCGGAGGATCTGCGTCGGCAGGGCATCGCCGACGAGGTGATCGAGCATCGCCTCGAAATGGACCTGCGGTACGGCAATCAGCTGGTGACGACCGCGGTGTCCTTCGACATCAACCGAATTCACGGTGTCGGGGATGTCCTGCACCTGATCCGCACCTTCTCCGACATCTACTCGCAACGGTACGGGCAGGGGTCGGCCGCACCCGAAGCGGGGATCCGTGTCCAGACCATCCGTGTCGCCTCGTACGTCAACGGCGACACGGTGGAATTCGATTCGCTGCACCATGACGGGGAACGAACACTGCCTGTCCCGATCGAACATCGGGAAGCGCACTTCGTCGGGCACCCGCGGGCGATCAGCACCGCGGTCTACGACGCCGAGGCCCTCGATGCCCGGCATGTGATCCCCGGCCCGGCAATCGTCACCACCGAGAACACGACCTACCTCGTCGAGCCGGGCTGGCGCCTCGAACCCTCCCCGCAGGGCGCCGTCTGGTTCCTCAAGGACTAGAGCAGAAACATCAGGAGACAATGTCATGACCGCAGTGCACGACGACCTCGCCCAAGCCGCCGCCGAACGCCTCGCGTCGCTCGACGAGCAGGAACAGCAATGGGTCGACGAATTCATGGACGAGACCACGCTGTTCCTCGGCCCCGATCCGGAGATCATGCGTTCGCACCACATCACCTCGCGCAGCGAGCTGGAGGAGGAATGCATCGCCAAGGGCGTCGACCCGCTCCAGGTGGATCGCATCCGTAAGCGCCTGGCCGGCGCCCTCGACGAGGGCTTCGAGATGTGCGAGGCGATGGGTGCGGCTCCGGGCGCCAAATGGGGCGACCTCACCACCGCCATCTACACCGCCGCCGGCGATGTGACCTACCTGTCCTGTCACGGCGTGATCGCGTTCTCCGCGATCCTGCACCATCCGATCCGCTACATCATGAAGTACTGGAAGGACGAGCCGACGGTCGGCATCCATCCGGGTGACGGCTTCATCCACAACGACGCCCGCTTCGGCAACGTCCACAACACCGACCAGTCGATGATCATGCCGATCATCCGTGACGACCGGATCATCGCGTGGGTCGCGGCCACCATCCACGAGGGTGAGAACGGCGCGTGCGAGCCCGGAGGCATGCCCTCCGGCTCCGAAACGCCCTTCGACGACGGCCTGCGGATGAGCCCGTTCAAGATCGTCGAGCGGGGTGAGTTGCGCCGCGACCTGCTCACCTTCCTGCAGCACTCCGTGCGCGACCCGAAACTGCAGCTTGCCGATCTGAAGGTGAAGATCGGTGCAGTGCAACGTATCCAGGAACGCGTCGATGCGATCATCGACGAGGTCGGAGTGGAAACCTTCGTCGCCGCACTGCGCATCACCGTCGAGGATGTCGAAGCCGAGGTGCGCCGCCGGATCCGCGAGCTGCCCGATGGAACCGTCCGGTTCAACCAGTTCATGGACTCGACGCTCAAAGAGAACATCCTCATCAAGCTCGCCTGTGCGATCACCGTCAAGGGCGACAAGATGACGATCGATCTGCGCGGTAGTGGACCGGAGATCCTCAACCGGGCCATCAATTCGCCGCTGTGCTCGGTCAAGTCGATGATGATGCAGGCCATCCTCGCGTTCTGGTGGCCGGATCTGCCGCGCTGCACATCGGCGATGAGTCCGATCGACATCATCTCCGATGAGCACACCTGGTCCGACGCCGGCTACGACGCCCCGATGGGCCAGTCCCTGCAGGCCTCGTTCCGCGGGTTCTCGGCGTTGCAGAACCCGTGGGCGAAGCTGCAGTTCTCCAACCCCGAGAAGTTCTCCAATGTCATCGCCCCGTGGTTCAACCAGATCAACACCTTCCTCTGGGGCGGGGTCACCCAGCACGGTGATCAGGTCGGGAATCTGTGCGCCGACCTCAACGGCATGGGCGGGGGCGCGAAGGCGTTCCGGGACGGCGAGGATGCCGTGTCGCCCCTGTTCTGCGCGATGGCCGACACCGCCGAACAGGAGGTCATGGAGGAGGAGGTGCCCTTCATGCAGCTGGTGAGCAAGCGGATCGTCCGCGACAATCAGGGTTTCGGCAAGTACCGCGGCGGCATGGGCTACGAGATGATCGTGGCGGCGGAAGGCACCCCGCTGTGGGGCTTCATGACCGTCACCTCGGGTGCGAAGTTCTCGTCCGTCACCGGGCAGTTCGGTGGCTACGGGTGCAACACCTATCCGCTCGCGATGGTCAAGGGCGTCAACGTCTACGACGAACTGCGGCGCAACCCGGAACGTTTCGACCTGTCCATCGAGAAGGTGATGAACGAGCAGCCGTTCGAAGGTGCCGAGTACATCACCAGCCACATGGGTCTGCAGTTCGACGTCGCCAAGGACGGGGAGCTGTACATGATGTCGCAGGGCACCGGCGGCGGTTACGGAGACCCGCTCGAACGGGCCCCGGAGGATGTGGTTGCGGATCTCGAGATCGACCGCATCTCGCCGAAGGTCGCGCACGACATCTACGGCGTCGTGTACGAGCCGGAGACGTTCGTCGTCGACGTCGAAGCCACCGGCGAACTGCGTGCGTCGATGCGTCGAGCCCGGATCGCCCGCGGCGTTCCCTACGCGCAGTTCGTCGAGCAGTTCGTCACCCCCGAACCTCCGAAGGACCTGCTGTACTACGGGTCCTGGGGTGATACCGAGGAACTGACCGCCACCCATTTCACCGTCCACGGTGCACAGCGGGTGACCACGACGATCGACAAGATGCCGATCATCATGATGCCCGACCGACGCGAATTGAAGATCGCCGAGCTGACCGCGCGGGTGAAGGAACTCGAGGCCAAGCACGGTGAGGTGGTCCACCGCAAGTCCTGACCACCGTCCGCCCCGTCCACCGGGTGCCCGCACGACGTGCGTGCGGGCACCCCTTCACCCCCCGGAGACCACGATGACCACTTCGAAGCCCGAGTTCCTCGCTGCACCGGCCTCGGGGCGCCGCACCCCCTTGATCGTCGACCATCTCGACTACAGTCAGCGGGTCCTGTTGCGCGGCAATCCGATTCCCTGGGGCGATCCGACCGCGCTGTCGAACCTGTTCAACCAGGCGCACGGGCTGCTGCGCCCGGACGCCACGCTGCTCGACCTCGGTGCCTACTATCGGATCCTCGCCGGGGACCCCCGCCTGCAGGATGCGATGACCGCACGGTCGCGTCCCGGATACGCGCTGCGCACCCTGCTCGGAGACGCGGAGGCCGGCCGGGCCGCGGTGACGCTGGTTGCCACCGTGGCCGGCACGACACGGCTGCCGCTGGTCCTGCAGGTCCCGTCCCCGCGTGCGTGGCTGGCGCAGACACACCCCGGAACGCCGGACGATCTCGACGCCGACCGGGTGGAGAACGCGGCGATGTACGTGGCCGACTGGTTTCGCGGGTTCGCGGACGTGTCCGTCGCGGCGGTGCTGCTCGACGAGCGTTCGGCCGGAGGTGCGCCCGCAGTGCCCCCCGACGCCTATGCACCGATCGGCAACGTCGCCGTGCACTACCGGTGGGAGCTCGGGTTACGTGACGAGCTGAGCGTGTCGTTCGGCGGACGCGACGGGGATGTACTCGGCGACGAGTACTGGCTCGGCGACCACGTAGCCGTGCCGGCGGAGGTCGGGGCGTTCCGGCTCACTCGCCTCCCCGAGAACGCGGTGCCCGAAACAGTGCTGGCCCGGCTGGCAGACCTGGACCGTGACGGCGTTCGATCCGGGGCGAACTGACGCCCGGCCCGGGCAGCGCGCGGAACCGACCGGATACCCTCGAGTGAGGTAGGTCACCACGAGGTGGTGGAAGGAACAGGATGAAGAACGCAGACCGACGGCTGACGGTGGCGGTCGCCCGTGCCGGATTCCTCGATTCCGGGGAGCCGGACGAGTCCCTGGTGTCGCCGCTCGTGTCCGCCTCGTGGCAGAGGTCGCAAGCGGCCGGGGTGCAGCCTTCCGGCGGGGACGTCGGGTTCGTCGGTGACGTGGATCGGGAATCCCGGCTGGTGCAATGCGCGATGTCCGTCTTCGACAGGCTCGCGACGGACATCGCCGACGTTCCCGTCAGCATCGCCCTGACCGATGCGAAGGCGCAGGTGCTCATGAGGATCGACGGTGCCCGCAGCATCGGTCGGCTCCTCGACCGGGTCTCGCTCGCCCCCGGCTTCGACTACCGCGAGGCCGAGATCGGCACCAACGGCGTGGGGACCGTGCTCGAATCCGGACAAGCCGTCCAGATCGAGGGCGCCGAGCACTTCCACGACCGGTTCCAACCGTTCGCGTGTTCCGGTGCTCCGATCCGCGACCCGTTCAGTGGCCGGATCGCGGGTGTCGTCGACCTGAGCTGTCTCTCCGAGCATTCCTCCCCGCTGCTCGCGAGCGTCGTGCGCAGCGCAGCGTCCGAGATCGAACTGAACCTGTTCCGCGATCGCAGCGCCCGTCAGCACGCGCTGTTCGACGCGTTCGTCCGCGCCGACGCGCGCGGGGGGACGGCGCTGCTGGCCACGGGCAGCGCGATGTCCCTGGCCAACCCGCTCGCCCACGCCATCCTGGCTCCGGAGAATCAGCGCCGCGTCGGCGAGCACGTCGACTACATGATCGGCCATCGCGACCGGATCGACGAGCACGTCGAACTGCCCGATGGTGTCAGCGTCCGAGTGCGGGCCGTTCGGATCCGGGCGGGCGAGGACACTGCCGGATACCTGATCGAGGTGTCCGAATCCACCGCTGTTGCGGCCGCGATCCCGGCCGCGGTCCGGCCCGCCGCTCCGCCCCAGGTGCCGCCGCATCGGGCGGGGCTGGCCGCCGCAGGAACCGGGAAGCTGCGAGACGGCGGCGGTTCGCCCCTGTGGACCCGGGCCTGCAACGAGATCGAGGACGCGGTGCGGTCGGCGGAGCGGTTGCTGGTCACCGGAGAGCCGGGTACCGGCAAGGCCTCGCTGGCGTCCGAGATCTTCCACTCGGTGGTGCCCGGCGGACGCAGCATCCTCGTCGACGGCAGTACCGACCTTTCGGGGCTTGCCGCCGATTCCGCAACCCCCACCCTGTATGTGCTGCGCAACATTCGATCCATGTCCGAACCGGTTGTTGCGACCCTGGCAGCGGCGTTGTCCAAGCCCGGTCCCGAGCACGTGTTCGTCGTTGCCACCATGCAGGATTCGGATGAACCGGCGCCGGAGTTCCTTGTTCCGTTGCTCGACGCGCTCGAGCGAACCGTGCACGTGCCCGCGCTGCGGCACCGCACCGACGACATCCCCAGGGTGGCGGCACAGGTGCTTCGGACGATCACCGGTTCGTCGAGCCGCCAGCTCACGCCCGACGCGATGCGCCTCCTGGTGAGCTACCCGTGGCCGCGCAACATCCACGAACTGGAGGCTGCGTTGCGCAGCGCCGTTGCACTGCGGCCGGCCGGCCGAATCACACGCGAGGACCTTCCCGAATGGTGCCATCACGGGCCGGGCCGCAAACTGAGTGCCGTCGAGGCGGCCGAGCGCGACGTGGTGGCCAGAGCGTTGCGGGATGCCGGTGGAAACCGAGCGGAAACTGCTCGTGCACTGGGTATTTCACGGTCGTCGCTGTACCGGAAACTTGCCAAGTTCGGGCTGGCCGACGGTGCAGAGCCGGCGGGCTGACCGAGTGCACTCCTCGGAATGGCTCAGCGTCCCGGAACGGGTGCTTCGCCCAATGTCCGACGGGTGACGAACCGTCGCGGCATCCCGGACAGTGGATCGGTGAATTCCAGTTCCCGCGCCAGTAATTGGAGGGGGAGGGAATAATCGTCGGGTTCCTCGGGTAGTAGGTCGGGATACCAACGGTCGCCCAGGATCCCGACGCCGAGCGCCGCCAGGTGCACCCGCAGTTGGTGCATCCGTCCGGTGTGCGGCCGCAGGATGGTGTGCAGGACGGTACGTCCCGACGCGCTCACGCCGGTGCCGAGCACCTCGATCACCGTCTCGGAGTTGGGCTCTCGCGAGTCGTCGACGATGACGCGCAGTTCGCCGCGGCGCGACTCGATGTGGTTGCGGTAGAGGACGGGAACCGGATTCCCGGCGAGCGCCGGAGCACTCGGATCCCACTCGGCCGGCAGCGCGGACACCGCCTCGTAGACCTTGGTGACCTGACGCTTCTCGAACAGCGATTGGTATGCGCCGCGCGTCTCGGGACGAGTCGAGAACATCACCAGACCCGCGGTCGCTCGGTCGAGCCGATGGATCGGCGTCAGATCCGGATTGTCGAGGCGGGTCCGCAGTCGGACGAGCGCGGACTCGCGCAGGTACCGCCCACCCGGGGTGGTCGGTAGGAAGTGCGGCTTGTCGATCACGACGAGGTCGTCGTCGACGTGGAGGATCTCCTCCTCGAACGGCACCGGCTCCTCGGTCGGCAGATCGCGGTAGTACCAGACGAACCTGTGCGCTCCCAGTGTCGTGCCGCGGTCGATCGGACTGCCGTCGGCGCCCACGATCTCCTCGGCGTCGAACCGCCGGTACAGGTCGTCGGCGTTCAGGTGATCGAACCTGTCGACGACGTACTCGGCGATCGTCGCCCACGGTCCGGAGCTCGGGACACGCAGTCGCGTCGGCCCGACGCCGTTCCTGACAGGTAGCGGTGAGGGCATGGGCACGCCCGCCATCATCTCATCGGCCGTCGGTCCTGCCGCGCAGTGGGGTCGCACCGAGGTGCACGCAGACGGTGATCGTCGGCGGTGGGCGTCCGGATGGGCTTACTGCATGAACTCGCCGCCCAACCCGAGGACGCTGGCATAAAATCGAATGCGCAGTCGGGGGACATTGTTGCACCGGTCGGTATGTGGATCGGCCGGTGTCGTGCAGTCGGTCGTGGTTATGTGTGCAACGGTTGTCGCACTACTCGCGAAAGGTGGGACTCAGCCCTTCCCGAGATTCGAATTCG